>OBKM01000916.1_pt1 | contig 13226 bp, 10 predicted proteins | sample 1519691 | NCBI WGS metagenome assembly OBKM01 (sample SAMEA37050418, study PRJEB22526) | metagenome | biome: saline pan; feature: lake; material: water | place: Egypt | collected 2015 | depth 0.5 m
CTTCCTCGTTCCGCGACACACTTTTTCACGGACGGTCGGCTTGCGCCGACAGTCCGCGCAGGGAGCGCAGTCTCCAGAGGCGTGGATTCGGAGTGTCCCACTCCTACTCGGTGGTGATGCATCTCGACCGCCTTTCTTGTCGGACTCTAAGTCGAGACGATGAGTAGTTGCCATCACACTTCCAGTCTTCGACTGGCAGTATGATACATACCCGGTACAGAATGGAATTGAGTCGAAGACGGCGCTGTATCCCCTCCCTACTGCGTTCCTTGTCCGCTGATGCGGACTGCGGTGCTCGTTAAGGAAGGGGGACTTAGCGCCTGCAATCAGCTAAATTTGAGCGTTAATGTTTCACTTTCTCAAAACTAATCGGAGAATATCTTCATCTTTTAGCTCATGGTCTAATCCCACTTGCTGTTCCTCGTGCTTTGCGCTAGGTCCTGTCACTCGAGCCATTCTATACCGGTCAGTAAAACCAAGCTTTTTGACTGCGTCTTCAACGTTATCTCCTTCCGTAAGGATAAGTGGTTCCTCATAGTCCACCCCTCTTCCTGGCTTATCCATATACACACGAATTAAGCCAAGTTCTTCCCAGATTTCTTCTTTCAGTGACTCAAGTCCTTTTTCTTCTTGGGCACTGATGAACACTGCTTCGTCTGGATCAATTTCATACCCCCTAAGCTGATCTTTTACAGTCTTTGCGTACTCTTTGTCGAGTAAATCTGCCTTATTAACTGTCACAAGTGATGGAATGTATTCTCTGTTATCCATAACGCCGTCAACAAGCCGATCAATATCGACTTCCTCATTAATTGTTACGTCCGCATTGACATACCCATGCTCTCGAACAATGCTTTTTATCGTCTCTTCGTTCAATGTCAAGTCAACACTTGCATTGACCTTGATCCCACCTTTCCCTTTTGGACGGATCGAAATTCGTGGTGGTGACTGGTCGGGGCGAATTTTATTTTCGTATAATTCCTCCTGAAGCCGTTCATACTGATCGATCTCAAATGCTGAGAGGACAAAAATAATCAGATCTGCTGACCTCACTACTGACAGAACCTCTTGGCCGCCTCCCCGACCACTTGCAGCACCCTCAATCAATCCCGGCACATCTAATATCTGTATATTAGCTCCATTATACTCAAGCATTCCCGGATTGACCTCAAGTGTTGTAAATTCATACGCTCCAGTCTCACTCTCGGCATTTGTTAATGCGTTTAGTAATGTTGATTTTCCAACACTTGGGAATCCAACAAGGGCGACTGTCGCATCTCCGTGCTTTTCTACATGGTATCCACCGCCACCTCCAGATGATTGTTGACGCTTTGCAAACTTTTCTTTCTTCTCCGCTAGCTTGGACTTGAGTCGGCCAATATGCTCCTCTGTGGCCTTATTATACGGAGTATTAGCGATCTCTTCTTCGAGTTCTTGTATTTCCTCCTCAAGTCCCATTTGTTATCGGGTCATAATCGTAGCAGGCCGAAAACATTTCCTTTTCTGTGCTCTCCTTGCATACACTAACATTCGTTAGCCCGTTACTCACAATCTGTGCTACCTTGGAGGGTTCCTGCCTTTATTTGTTGTAGTGCGGCCACTGTCCCCGTCGCATACTCTTTATCAAGAACATAGTCAGCTGCTTTCTTTGCAACATCGGCCGCGTTTCCTACGGCAATTCCAGTGTCAACTGCTTCAAACATTGAGACATCATTTGCTGAATCACCAATAGCGACAAACTCAGATACTGACCGGTCAAGTAACTCTGCTGCTCGCTTTAGTGCAGCACCTTTTGATATGTCTGGGTCTTTTACATGATATGCATACTGTGAATCAACAACTTCCAACCCATGCTTATTGGCTAATTCTGTTAGCGGCTCAAGTGGCTGTGATCGAGCAACCGCTAGTTCTGTTTCTCTCCACCGATTAACCGTATCCGCACCTTCCCATCCAAATTGATATCCAGCAGCACGATACTCTTCCTCCAATGCTGTGACGGCATTATCGTCTCCAAGCTTGATTGTCTCTTTATCCACATATACTATTCCTCCATTTTCTGCGATCACACGTTCGGGAGTCCCGATAAACTGACAGAGTGCAACCGGATATGGAAATGATTTTCCTGTGGCAATAACAACGGGAGATGGCCATTCAGCGAGAGGGTCCAGTACTCTTGGATCAATTCCCATCCCAGATGAGCGAGTTAATGTTCCATCGATATCAACTGCAATCGGTGGTGTCGGCATATATACGCTTTGTGTCCGATGGTGATATACACGGCGTATTGTATATAGACAGACGTCAGAAATGTGTATCGCAATCCTGTTCGACACTTATTTGAACTCAATCAATTATCTCAGGTCCAGTAGGGCGGAGAATCTGTCTTAGTTTTCCGCTGAAACTGAAAAAGCGAAGTTTTTTGCGGATTCCTCCGTGACTGACAGGTGATGACTTCTGAAAGGGAAACCCCATCAGACGAATCGCGTCACGAAGACTCCTTAACCAACTCGTGTTCTTCGTGGCAAGCGCCAGAGCAATTGCGCACTGATGGGGGGAGCACCGCTGATGATGTTGATGACACTGTCCTTGACCCGTGGGGATCTTCGACGATTAATGACTACCGTAAACTCTTTGAGGAGTTCGGCATCGAACAATTCGAATCAATTTTAGATGAGGTTTCTAACCCACATTATCTAATGCGCCGCGGTGTCATATTTGGCCATCGTGATTACCGGCCAGTAGCCGAGGCGATGCAGAATAATGAACCCTTTGCTGCATTATCTGGCTTTATGCCAACAGGCGACCCTCACATTGGTCATAAACTTGTCTTCGATGAACTCATTTGGCATCAACAGCAGGGTGGCGATGTCTATGCGCTTATTGCAGATTTAGAGGCTCATGCTGCCCGTGGAATGACATGGAGTGAAATTGATCAACACGCTAAGGACTATATTCTTTCGTTACTTGCATTAGGATTTGACCCTGAACAGGGGACTCTTTACCGCCAGTCCGAAAACCGCGGTGTGCAAGACCTTGCGTTTGAATTGGGTATTGAAGCGAATTTCTCTGAGCTTGAGTCAATCTATGGATTTGACGGCGAAACAGATGTCTCGCATATGCAGTCGGTCGTAACACAAATGGCGGATATTTGTTATCCACAGGCAGTTGACCAGCCCAAGCCCACGGTTATCCCTGTTGGACCTGACCAGGACCCTCATGTTCGGCTTGCTCGCGATTTGGCAGCCAGAACGCGATATTTCGGCGTAAGTGAGGCTTACGCAAGCTTTGCGGTTACTGATGAAGAACGGTCGATTCTTGCTACCGCGTTTGCTCATCGAGAAGAATATGCTGAGGATCCCGACCGTCCTCGCTGTGTTGAAGCAGCAACGTGGATTGAAGAACAGTCTAGCAATCTGTCAAGTGTAGAGCGTACTGTTGTCCAGAAGCTTGAGAATGCTGGTAAGGAACCACTTCGCCCACGTGTTCGAATCCTTAACCGCAATGCAACTGATGACGCATTTGAATCACTTATCGAAGCAATTGACGGTGAAAAAAGAGTATACGATGAGCATATCGATACATTTGATCTTGACCAGTCACAAGCCGCTTCACTCGCCAGAGATGTTGAGTTAGAACATGGAGGATACGGATTTTTACCCCCAGCATCAATCTATCATCGATTCATGACTGGACTTACCGGTGGTAAGATGTCTTCTTCTGTCCCGGCAAGTCACATCTCCTTGCTTGATGACCCAGAACGAGGAGCTGAAAAAGTTCAGGCGGCTGCTACCGGAGGACGGGAAACGGCTGACAAGCAGCGTGAGCTTGGAGGCAAAGCTGATGAATGTCCTGTATATGAACTATATGCATACCTACTGGCAGACGATAACGATGAATTTGCAACTGAAGTATACGAAGAGTGTGTCAATGGAAAGCGTCTTTGCGGCAGTTGTAAAGAGCAGGCGGCCGATCTGATGGAATCATTCCTCTCTGACCACCAACAGAAAAGAGATGAATGGAAAGATCGGTTAGATGAAATTGATATTAACTTAGAATCTTCACGTCAGTAAGCAACTGGCTAGACAATATTCAGAATCTGATATTTTGTACAGGCGGTCGAGGCAACCGCTCCGGGGCTTGACCCCGGAGAGATTCACTCCCAACGTGAGGGCCAATGTTGCATCAATAAACTCGCAAGTGTACAGCCGGGGGCACCGACTGGCTGGATTACCCACGGAGAAATCCTACGACTTCAGTTGTGCGTAGGAAGTCAAAACATGGATCAGGAAGTTTGTTGCTGACCCTGGTCTTGGTGCTGTTTGATTTGTTCTTCTTTGATGTATCGCTCTTTCCATGTCCCTCGGGAAAACCAGATTACGCCGACAATTGCTCCTAGGATATTTCCAACAGCCATTCCTGTCCAGATCCCGGTTACACCCCAATCCAGAATAAATGTCAGAGTATAAACCGAACCAACTCGGCCAACCCAGAGAGTAATCAACGAGATTACCATTGCTGTCTTCGTATTTCCGGCTCCTCGGAATGCCCCTAAAATAACCTGTGTGATGCCAATAAATGCAAACTCAATTGATCGGATCTCCACATATTCCACCCCTAGAGCGATTGTTTCAGCGGCATCCTCTATACCATCGCTGATAAACACACTAACGATTGGTTCCGTAAATGTAACTGCAACTACCGCAACGAGCAGCATGACCCCCGCCCCCGTTGAGGCAGCGATGCGCGTTACTGCTGCAGCTCGATCTGCACGATTAGCTCCAAGATTTTGACCAACCATGGTATCAATTGCTCTCCCTAGTCCCATGGCTGGAAGGAACACGAGCGAAATTAGTCGATTTCCAAGTCCATACGCAGCGACTACCGGGGGAGTAAATGTCACAACAATTGCTGTCAACGTAACCATCGCAAGTGCGTTCGTACTTTGCTCAATCATACTTGGCGTCCCAAGCCGGACAATATCCTTAATAAACTCAAGATCAGGGACAAGATGAGCAATCTCTACTGCTGGCCCAACGTCAGTAAAGAACAGCAACCACAGTCCAATGCCGGTTCCAATTCCCCGTGCGATAATGGTCGCTAAAGCAGCGCCTTCGATTCCAAGTCCGGTAAACCCAGTTGCATTTGCGAGGCTGGACTCTACACCCGTGAGTCCTGTCCACCTGAATATCGGGTTTTCCTCAAATCCAAATATCAAAATTGGATCAATAAAGATATTCACAAAGACAGACACAACCATGACAAACATTGGTATGCGTGTATTTCCATACCCACGCATGAGGGCTGAGAACACAAAGAATCCAAACATCAATGGCATTCCCAGAAAAATAATCTCCATATAATCCGCAGCGAGTGGAACAACATCTTGAGATGTCGTCGGGTCACTAGGTAACAACTCTAACGCTGGCCGCGTATAGTAATATCCAAATACGCCAATAATAGCTGAAAAGATTCCGACGGACATAACCGTCTGTCCAGAAACTAGCCCTGCTGACTTGTCTCCTTTTGCACCAGTATATTGTGCAACCAAGATTGCCCCCGCCGTAGTAAATCCACCGGCAACAGCAATTAATAGAAAAATAAGCGGAAACGCAAGGCTAAGCGCACCAACCGCATCTGTTGAATACCGACCAAGATAGATTGTGTCGGCAATGTTGTAGGTTACTTGTAGTAACTGAATGACAATGATTGGCCATGCAAGCCGTATCAGTGGGCGAGTAAGACTACCTTCCGTGATACTTTTGTCATCAGATGACTGGGCATCATGCTGTTGTCCAACATCTACATCACTTGGGTCTCTTTGCCCCTCGCTCATTGTCTACCTTCCGCTCTTGACATTATATTCCTCACTCTCAACATATATTCACTAATTGTCTTTCCCGTTTGAAGTTGACCATTTATTGCTTAATCATCAATGATGCATCTCTAGTTGGACCAAAAATTCTTCATCTCGATAATCTCATAACAGTAGGACGAAAACTCTCGAATTCAACTGGAAAGCGAACCCAGTGGTAGACTGACTATCACACCTTCTTGTCTAACGTGAGGATATCTATAGTTTCAGTCTTGTGTAGAAAGTGATGCTCTGCCGAAAGCGTCTACTTGTACATCAGCATTCGTGATATGATACCTCACTCCTGCTGTGTAGTCGGTATCCACTCCAATCTCCCATCCATGTACTCTTGCGATCGTCTTGACATTTGGAAGCAACAGCCCAGCGTCTGAGGTTGGCGCTGAGCCCTCGTACTCGAATAGCAACTCACCGTACTCGCTACTTGTATGTGTTCCATTATCGCTGATCGTAAATCCATCATCACGCATCGAGATGGTGACTGTATCAGCCTTGTTATACGCAGCAAAGCGAAATACATTCTCAAGAAGATACTGCAGCCTACCTCGGTCAGCTAAAATCATCCCTAAGTCATTACACTGTAGTGAAATATTTTCTTTCGTTGCTTGGTTTGCCTCAGTGGCAACCTGTTTGATGTCAACTTCCGTGAATTCATCAATTGACTTTGCATACTTGGTTAGAGAGTGTAATTCATCGATTACTCCTTCCATTCTATCAGCAGTTTCAATCGCTACTGTTGTTGAATCCCGTGCTGAATCGACATTACCTTCTTCGAGTTGATCTGTGGCGTTATGAAGATATCCTTGCATGATGGCGATTGTGTTACGCAACTCATGAGCAATTGCTCCTGTCATGTCCTCTAGTTGCTCATTGTGCCGGCTCAGTTCTTGCTGTCGCTGTTTTGACACAGTGACATCTTGTAACAGTAGTGCCCGACCAATCTGATGGGGTCCAACCTTAATCTCTCGGTCAACAACAAGGTAATAACGACTACCTTCTGGATGGTCATATTGAATCACCCGAGCTCCGTTATTTATCTCTCCAATAGGAATTTTATCTTTAAGATCGCTAACGGTGGTAATTGTTGTCCCGAGTCCTGCAATAAAGTCCTCAGCGCGGCTATTGTAATCTTGGATCCATCCGTCCGTCCCAATTGTGATTATCGCCTCATCTGTCTCTTGGACGAATTTCTCTTTGGCTGACGCCTCAAGGCTCAAGAATGTATCTTCGACAACATACAATGCTCCAAGCGCAAATATTGCTACCCCTACCGGTTCGTAGCTTAACTCTGGAATTAAATCTGGCCGGTAACCACTGATTATTTTCGGAATAATAGAACCACCTGTAATAAGGACAAGACCGCTTAGTGTCCATGTTGAATGATCTGACCGATAAAACATCACGAGCAACATATACAGCCCAACTGCTGTCAACCCATATGCTAATGCGAATGAAAACCAGTAGAACGGTTGCTGCTCGATGACCAGTCGAACATATGGCTCTGTTGCCAATTCGGCTGTAAAGTACTGTCCGTGTAATGGATTGGTGATTTTAATCAGTGTTAATGATAGGTAAACCGCTCCGGCTGCGAGATGAAACCGAGGGTCTCGGTGGAATGCTCGTCCAGTATATGCTGAAGCAAACCACAACCACGCCCATACCGTTGCAAATCCTACAACGAGCCCTGTGGTGAAGAATACTATCGAGAATTGCTCCATTAGCTCGGTGGACGTGAAAAACAGCGGTGCGGACATCTGAATTGCCTGCAGTGATGCCCATAGTCCAACAACAACTAGTAGAACCCGAAGACCTAGACTAGCATCCGGGTTCTGTAGCCGAGATCCACGATATGCTCCAGCAAAGCAAGCAATTCCAGACACAGCGAATATCGCTGCGATAATCCAGTGATATTCCACGATAGCTATAATTGCACCTCAGTTGATTATACTGATAAGTATCCCGCTTACTGAATGGTATGAGACATAATACCAACAATCGAATTCAGTCTGCTTAGCTTTCGTAGTCGAATTCTTCAATCCGGTCATGTAGATTCTCGCTCGTTTGAGCTAATGAGTCGGCCAGCTGGGCTGTTTGATCCATTGCTTGAACCTGTTGGTCAACGCCTGATTCAACCTCTGCCATTGATGCACTGATTTCTTCGCTAAGCGAGGCTGCTTCATCAACGATTTGGCTAACTTCATCTGCGTTTTCAGCTTGTTGTCCGACTGCACTGCTCACTTCCGACGCCCCTCGGCTTGTTGTTTCGACTGCTGTCTCAATTCGATTAAGTCGTTCAACAACAACCTCCACGGCTTCAGCTCCGTTGTGAATCTCTTTGTTTGCTTCCTTTAATCCAGACGAAACCTCGCCTGTCTGCTCTTTTACTCCCGCAATAATGCTTTCAATCTCTTCAGCTTGTTCCTGTGATTCTTCGGCAAGAGCCTTCACTTCATCAGCAACAACTGCAAATCCATCTCCTGCTTCTCCAGCCCGTGCTGCTTCAATATTTGCGTTCAGAGCTAGCAAGTTTGTCTGATCAGCAATGTCTGTGATAACATCAAGAATCTCATCGACTTCTTCCATTTTTGATTCCAATTCTGCCATTTCGTCCATAATGTTGTCTGCCGTTTTTGTTGCTCCGAGAATCTGATCAATCGCTTCCGATCCTTCTTCAACACCTTCATGAGCGAGTTCTCCTGCTTTTTCTGCCTCATTGTCGATTTCACTTGCTGTTGCTGAAATTTCTTCAATCGAAGCAGATAGTTGAGCGACTGCCTGATCAACCGTATCCGTTTGCTCTGCTAAATCTTCAGCTCCATTTGTCATTTCTCGGCTGGATGCGTTGATCTGCTGGATTGTGCTTGTTACCTCCTCGGTATTTGCTCGTAGTTCTTGGCTCTTATCTTCGAGTGTATCTACAAGACCCTCTAAGGTAGCAAATACACCTCCAAACGATTCAACTGTTTCATCTAATGCATCACTCATTTGACGGAAGTCTTCGTACGCGTGATTAATCTCTTCGAAGTCTTCATCTGGCTCTGGGACGGTCATCGATACAGTCAGGTCACCCTCAGCAAGATTGTGAAGTGCTTCTTCAAGATTATTTGTTACCTCTTCCTCATATTCCTCAAGTGCTGCAAGCTGCTGTTCTCTCTTTTTCTCGGCAGTTATATCATAGATTGTTTGAATTGCCCCAGATATATTCCCGGATTCGTCGTACAGCGGTATGGTACTCCGACGCACCGAAATCTCATCGCCATCAACAAGGAATGTCTCTTCTTGGTTTTTAATCGGTTGGCTGTCCCGTAGGACCTTTGCAACTTGATTTGTTGCGCTGCTGTGTGGATGAATCAGGTCATACGGTTGTTGACCAATAGCCTTCTCACGGTTAACTGCGAATAAATCAATGGCGAGATCATTTAAATGCGTAATAAAACCACTTGTATCTACAATTACCGCTGGCTCGTCTAACGCATTAATGATCATTTTTGTTGAGAACTGTTCCTCTGGATCTTCTTGGGCGGACTCCCTTGTTTCACTTGAGGCACTACTTTCATCCGAGTTCTCAATGTTTGTTCCCGTCTGCCCTATTTCGTTTGATTGTTTTGCCTCTTTCTGGCTAGATTCTTTTAATTCTTCAGATGAGTTGTCCCCTCCCCCCGATTGCGCATCTTTCTGTTTGACGTCCTGTTCAGTCGCTAATAATGTCCCCAGCTGAAACCAACTCATATTCGGTAGTCAATTACACGACTATTTTATTTTTACCCGAAAAATATCAGTCCCGATAACCGGAAGAAGATTTTTGTATGAATATCTAATACGTATAAAGGGAACGTTCATATGAACCTATAGATATTCACCAGACAGAGGCCAGTTACAACATCCCGCCCCAAGTTAGTATCTGTGCTGACCTCCGATTTTGATGGACGAGTCTGAACAGTGTGCCACTAATAGATTTTGACAATCTTACCCGTTGAACTCTTCGTGAAGATGCTCTAACATCCGATTTAATTCGCCCTTTCGCTTCCATGCGGCAACACGGTCTGTTACCGCAGCTGGCCATCGCCCCATTCGAACTGCTGATGTAATCGAAATCTCTGTCCCGTTTCCAGATTGTTGGTATTGCAGGGTTGTTTTCATTTTTTCAAGTGGTTGGTCTTCTTTAAGTTCATAGTAGTAACCATTCTCAAGTGACTCAAATCGAAAATTCAAACGCAGTCCAGACGACCCAGCAGTGACATACCACTCTTCATCTTTCTCTTCGAAATCAACTACTTCGAAACTCCCTTCATATTCAATAATTGTCGGAGGATCCAAATGTGAATCAATTCTTACCGGAGAGGCGGACACTTTTTCAGCCAACTCGACAGTACGCATACCTGTATATATCAGTTGCTTCGGGGATAAGTGTGTACAGTCGTACTCAACGCATTAGTCTCACACAGTTGTGATATGTGCAGTTATGTTGTCTGCTGCTCAAGATCACACGTATCAATCCCAAGAAGTGCATATAATCCACAGTATCCAAGTATTGCTGTCCCGAGCAGAACAATAGCAGCAAGCCCAAAAATTAACGCAATGAAATCTGCGGTTTCGAGAACACCAAGCAGAATTGCTATTGAAGCGATGCCGAACATTGCTCCCGCAACGTATCGTAGTAACTTGTCTGTTTCTCCTACGTTCTGTTCCATGTATGTAAATTGATATCAATATACAAAAACCCTTCTGTGGGTTTTATTCATTTACTCAGTTTTGGGAGAATGTATGTGACATTCTCACGCAGTAGATAATCTGCTTGTTGGTCATACGGTGTCAACGACACCGCGAATAACCTCAAGTACAAGCCGTTCTACGACGATGGCGACATTCCGACGGGGCAGAACTTCACGCACCATCTTCGGAAGTCCTCCCGTGAGTCCGTCTTGCGGATGTTCCGTGAAGCGAACGAGGAATTCTTTGAGATCGCCGACCGGAACGATTACTTCAGCGACAGCAAGGAGGTGGCTATCGACATTACGGATCGGCCGTTCTACGGCGATAACGAGAGTAACGAGTTCATCCGCCCGACGAAGCTAGGACGAAACTACTCGTCGGTCTGGAGATACATCACGATGGCGCTCGTCGGGACTGATACACCACTGATTCTGGTAGTACTGCCGGTCAAGGACAAGAAAAGGACACCAGAGTACGTCCGCCGGATGCTTCGCTTGAGCAGACAACACGTGAACATCGAACGAGTGTACCTTGACGCTGCGACAGAGTTCTACAACTCGGGCACGGTCTCGATCGTCACCGAGCAAGGGCTGGAGTTGGTGATGCAGGGCCGGAACCCGGGAAAGACAGTCAACCGGTGCTACATGGGCACCAGACTTAGCTAAATGGCACGGAGATAGATTTATAATTGGATTTACATGGAGACCCTTCAGCAAAATAATAGTTAATAGTTTCACCGACCGTGATTATTGAAGATGACTTTGTACCGTATCCATCCCCGTGACGACATGCTCCGTACTTATGATCTTGTAATACTGTTTTTGCTATATCCTTCCACTCAGTACATGTTGCTGGTACCGGTGTGGTCATCCTTTCATATATTTTCTTTGCGCTTTCAATTTGGTTTTTAGCCTTCTTCGCACGGTGAAGTGGAATAAACCACTCGCCCCCAAATCCAACGTTTTCTGCTACATATATTCCAGGATCACGTCTTACCGTGGTTGCTGAACCCTCACCATTATGTGTGATTGTATAGAATGACTGGTCGTCCGCACAGACGAGATGAAATGGGCGATACTGTTCTTGTTTAAGTTCGGATTGAGCATAATCAACTGCTCTCTTCGCTGACTTCTTTTTTAGACAGTCCCTGACCAGGAGTCCTCTAGACCGGCGGCCTTCCGAATTGAGCCATCGGTTTGTCATGCCTATCAATACCCTTTCTTTATTATAACCGATCCAAGTGCCCCCCTCCTCTGTATCTTTCGGTGCAAAGATTGATGGGGTGCTATTCCACACATGAGGCGTTTTGAATGGACGAGAGAGTGTTTCATCCCGGTTTGCAGCAACACATAGCGGAACTTCATCATAAACCCTCCATGCGTAAATATGCGTACACACGATAATAGTCACCTATATGCATTTTCCTGATAATCACGGCTATTTGTACTTTTCTCTGGAAACGAACGTCTGTCAGCAAATAGTGAGGTACTCAGAGGGCAAGCTCCGAGATACTCGGCCTGCTCTATCTATAAAGAATAGCAGCGCGAGTACCACGGGCCACCGTGCCCGTGGGTGAAGCGCGTCACAACACGAATTTTAACAGGTAGCAAATCATACCAGATTACAGTGCAGTCGTCGAAACTCACCCAAACCTTGTCGTTCGGACTAGACATTGATACGGGGAGTGGCGACGACCTGCAAACCGGCTGTCTTGAGGCCCGCCGCATCCGCAACGAAACCAATCGCCTCGACCGACAAGGGTGGGAGTGGGATGACATCAAATCGGTCGTCGTGAATAACGCCGATCACGTCAACAATACCACCCAACTTATCGTTGACAAGGCACTCGGTGAAATCGAAACCTACCACGAACACAAAGACGACGGCTGGGGACGTCCCTACCCATACATCGACGAGTCGTACCCGATGGTGATGAACCACGGCGAAGGCTACCGTCTGTTCCCCCAAGACGACGGGACGGTTCGATTCCGTATCACTGCCACAAAAGGTACCCACGTCAAAGGCGACCTTCGTGGCAGCCCAGACCACTTCGACCGACTCCAAACTGCATTCAACGACAAAGAGTGGCGGGTTGGAACCGCTGAAGTCGTACACAAGCACAACGAGTGGCGACTCCACGTCACAGTCACACACGAAACTCACAGAGTCGCCAGCAAGCATGATGCAGACACGATTATCGGCGTGGATGTGAACGAAGACTGTATTGCACTTGTTGCGATGAGTCGGAGTGGTTCGGTGAGAGGCTCCGTTGTGTTCGAGTATCCGTCGGTGAAAGAGCAGCGCCACGAGTTTTTCACCAAGCGAAAGCGGATGCAGAAGGCCGGGCAGACTGCGTTCGAGACAGTCTTCCAATCAGAAGAACGGGACTACGTTCACGATCGCCTGCACAAGGTATCGCGGGAAGTAGTCGATTGGATCTCGCAGTTTTCGGCTCCAGTAATCGTCTTTGAAGACCTCAAAGACATGCGAGAGTCCATCGACTACGGAACGCGAATGAACCGTCGCCTTCACTCACTGCCGTTCGCAGCTCTCCAAGAGATGGTATCGTACAAAGCTGCGTGGGAAGGGATTCCTTCAGACGCTGTTGATCCGGAGTACACGAGTCAGCGATGTCCACGAACGG
>OBKM01000917.1_pt1 | contig 13220 bp, 14 predicted proteins | sample 1519691 | NCBI WGS metagenome assembly OBKM01 (sample SAMEA37050418, study PRJEB22526) | metagenome | biome: saline pan; feature: lake; material: water | place: Egypt | collected 2015 | depth 0.5 m
GAACACGTGCTCAAATTCAGGAAACATAGATCATCACGGTGATGAAAATAAAAATAACGCAGCTATCCGGGCGACCTGTTACTGGAGTGACTTCATCTCATCAAGACTGCGCTCGTACTCCTCAATAGCTGACTCAAGATAGCCAGCATCTGTCACATCAACGCCGGCTGTTTCCAGTACATCAACCGGATATGCAGAACCACCAAGCTTGAGAGCCTCAAGATACGCATCACGAGCATCTGTAGATCCATCAAGAATACGAGTAGCAATGTCAACAGCAGCACTAATCCCTGTCGCATATTGATAGACGTAGAATGCACGATAGAAGTGTGGGATGCGCATCCACTCACGGCTCATTCGGTCATCAAAGGAAGCAGATGGATAGAATGTAGATTTGAGATCACCGTATACCTCATCAAGCCGATCAGGAGTAAGTGCTTCACCGGCTTCAATAAGTTCATGCGTGCGATGTTCAAAGCTCGCAAACATCGTCTGGCGGAACAATGTTGACCGAAATCGCTCAAGATACTCATTTAGGACGTGTCGGCGGAAATGAGGATTATCAACTGTCTCAAGGAGATGGTTAGTGAGTAAAACTTCATTGACAGTCGAGGCGACCTCAGCGACGAAAATATCATACTTGCTATAGACGTACGGTTGATTTTCACTGGTTAACTGCGAATGTATCGAGTGACCAAGTTCGTGCGCTAGCGTGTACATCGAGGAGATATCATCTTGATAGTTCATCAGAATGAATGGCTGTGTATCGTACGTTCCTCCTGAGTACGCTCCAGACTGTTTACCCTTATTCTCGTAGACATCAACCCATCGTGAAGAGATACCGTCAGCAACACGTTGTTGATAATCATCGCCAAGAGCACCAAGAGCCTCTGTCACATGTTCAGTTGCTGTCTCATACTCAATATCAGGACCCTCACTCTGTGCAACAGGCATATACAGATCCCAGCCTCGAAGTTCGTCGACATTGAGCGCGTCCTGTTTTAGTTTAGCGTGCTCATCGAGCACATCGAGGTTATCCTGTACTGTATCAAGTAGTGTATCATACACGGATACAGGAATATTGGAACTGTGAAGAGCCGCCTCCCGAGCAGAGTCGTAATTGCGGATCTGTGCGTGTTTAACATCTGATCGAACAGATTTCTCATAGGCCCGACCAACGGTGTTCCGTACAGATTCCCATTTATCATAGAATGTTTCGTAGACACGGCGACGAGTGTCTCGGTCGAGGTTTTTTTGTAGTGTTGTAAAATTAGAGAGTGTAATATTGATAGAATCACCATCAGGGCCTTCAGCACTTGGGAATTCCATATCGGCGTTGGTCAATGTTTGATATACTTCGCCTGACGCACCAGTTACCTCTGAAAGGTCAGCAAGGACTTCTTCAACTTCGGATGACCTCGTGTGGGGCTTCAAGCGGAGAATATTATCAAGGTAATGCTCATATGTATCGAGTTCAGGATTGGTCTCAATAAGGTTGGAGACTTCATCACGGTCAAGTTGCTGGATAGCTGGCTCAATAAAGCTTGCAGCACTGGCAGCTTTACTTTGTAGAGATTGTGATCGGGCAACCATTGCTTGGTATTCTTGATTTCGTGTATCTTCATCACGACGCATACGAGCATATGCAGCAAGTGTGGACAACTCACGCATAATTTCATCCCGGAGAGAAAGTACCTCATAGAGTGGTTCTGGATCCGTCAAATCAGCGGAGGCGTACTCAGATAACGTGGAAACACGCTCCTGGAGATTGACAAAATCGGACTCCCACGCTTCATCAGATTCATAAACGGTGTTAAGACTCCAGCGATACTCAAGGTCGATCTCAGAACGTTCTGGGACAGATGCCATACAAATTCTTTGTCCCACAAACAATATCAATTGTGGCAAACGTGGCTCCACGGATCAAATTTCAATCAATGCGTTGCATATTATCGTGACATGTATTACCATCCTATTTCCTAATCTCACACATGGGCAAAATTATACGGGGAATCGGACTCACACTGCTGGGACTACTATTGTTGTTATCACTGACAACTGCAACAGTAACGATTGGATTGGACCGGAGTGTGCTCGATGACGAATTTACAAAAGAAACGCTTGAGGAAGAAGGAGTCTACGACGTGGCATTTGAAGAGGGATTACAGGCACTTGAAGAGGAAATCGAAGATCAAGAGAATGAGACAGGTGAGATAGACGCAGTTATACAAGGTGTTGAGCAGAATTTATCAGCTACGTATATACAAGAGCAAACAGAACCAAACATAGATCGAACGTACGAATTTTTAGATGGAGAACGGGATGAATTAGTGCTGTCAATAAATACTATTGAAGTGAAAGAAGCAGTCTCTTACAGTGCTAAGGTTGAGGTTCGTGACAGTAGCTACGAAGAACTCTTCGATGAGTACATAGATGATGGGGAAGGATTTGAGGAGATTGGAGAACAGATTGTTGAAATGGCAGAAAGCGAAGATGATTACGAAGAGATAATTGCTGAGAATGAACCAATGGACCTGAATGGAGACAGAGTAATTGATACTAGAGGCGACGCAGAGGAATACGCCGACGAAATAGGTATTGATGAGCACCTACAAGGCGGTGTCGCTGGGTTCATATTAGCCCATCAAGATGCAGTCGATGATGAGACAGAACTAGAATATGATGAGTACATAGATCGACTTGAAGAATCACAAGAAGATTTAGCGGACGGAGTAGAGACACTGACCAGAGAGGAAATTGACGAGTCAATTGATGATGTAGTGAGTACGGAAGTAACAAACAATGATGACGAAGACGTTGCACTTGTGCAGTCTGGAGTGTCGATGATCGGGACAGTCTCGATTGTACTGGCAGCATTCTCGGTGTTGATCGCCGTGCTAATGTTTGCTGTAGCAGAGACACGGTCATGGGCGCTATGGGAGATTGGCGGAATCAGCGCGCTTGTTGGTGGAATATGGATTCTTGGAATATCAACTGCCGAATCATTTGTGGGTGAAACAATACAAACAGTTATCGAAGAGGAAGAGCCACCAATTGACCCAACAGAAACAATCACTGGAGTTATTGGACGATACCTTGGCGTGTTTAGCGAGATGGGTATGGTTCTGCTGCTACTGGGAATCGGATTTGTCACATTGGGTATCCTTGCACGAAAAGGAGTTGGACCACTCGCAGATCCAGGTCAGGCAGACTCTACAGACAAATCTTGAATTCGGTCAGAGATCCGTGAAACAACACCTGCGCGGAGTAGATGCTGTTTATGGAATTTAGTAAACGTTGAGACGTGGTTCTCAATAGCATTAGAAGGCTGAAATGACCGATTAGAGTAAACAACATCAACTAACAGCAGTGGAAGTGGGGATGCTGGTGCTATACCGTCTGGCCCCGGTAGAGGCTGATCTGAAAGGACACGGTCAATAAATGCCAAGTCACGAGCACCAGTTGCAATCATGCGAAGTAATGAGACCGCCCGTCGAACAAACTGTCTAGGGAATCCATCTGATTCGAACTGAAGGACAATATACGGGTCATCAAGTTGAAACTCAATTGTAAGATCTCGGTGAGTGCCAGTTGAGTCTAGAGTCAAATTGTGGAAATCATGATAGCCAGAAAGACGGGTAATGGCCGATTCAAGCCGGGAAGTATCTAGATGTCCGTCAGGATAAAGCAGGTACTCATACCGCCGACGGACAGCATCGTGAGTCGGATGGAACTCTTCAGGAACTGTCGTGTATGCCCATACGATGATATCATCTGGAAGATAGGTATTTATTGCTTCCGGGGTAAGCCATTTTGGCGCATCAAACGCAATGGTTTGTGCGACCGCAGAAACACCAGCATCAGTTCTCCCCGAAGCCGCATATCCCGGAGGGATGTTTTCGTCATGAATATCAAGTGCAGCAAGGGCATCTAAGAAGGTGTCAGAGATGGTATCTACGTCAGGCTGCCGCTGAAACCCATGATATCCTTGGCCATCGTAAGCAACCCGAAAAGCATGCTTAGGCATATGTCACAATAGGTCTCTGGTTTCGTGAGTATTAGACGAAGGTCTCGTATGTTGGACGGGAATGGTCGCCCGGGAACTCGTCTACAGGAACCTGTATTTGATCTCCGGACTGCATGTCTTTGATCGTCACTTCGTCATTTTCGAGGTCTCGTTCACCTACGATGATAACAGTTTCTGCGTTGATGCCATCAGCGTAGTCAAGCTGAGATCCAAATCCTCGGTCAGCAAGATCAACCTCAACAATGTGACCTCGTTCACGGAGACTACGCGCAATTCGAGATGCAGTTGGACGAGTGTCACCTACCTGAAGGACATAATAGTCTGTGGAGAGCGTTTCTTCAGGCCATACACCAGCTCGTTGGCAGAGGAGTCCAAGCGTAGCGTGACCGGGAGCAACACCGACAGCTGGGGTTGGTTCGCCACCAAATGATCCAATAAGGTCATCATATCGGCCACCACCAAAGATCGAGCGTGAAACTTCCCCTTCAGTATCAAAGCACTCGAACACCGTTCCGGTGTAGTAGTCAAGTCCTCGTGCAGTCTCAAGGGAAAGATTGCAGTGGTTACGGACACCAAAGTCATCTGCTGCTGATAAGACAGCCTGTAGATCAGAAACAGCACTTTCAACGCGGTCAGTACCAGCAGTACGGGCTAGCTCGTCTAGTTCGTTCTCTGGGACAGAAAGAAGCTGGTCAAATTCTCGGGCTTGATCTTCAGAGAGACCAGCATCGGTAAGCAACTGATAGTATTCGTTTGTACTGATCTTCTCTTTTTTGTCAACAGTGCGGATAGCTGCAGTTGTGTCGACCTCACTGTCGAATGACTCAAGCAGGCCTCCTAGAATATCACGGTGTGAAACTCTGAACTCAAAGTGGTCATTCGTTAGTCCGAGATTTGTCAGGGCATCAGCTGCCCAAGCAAGGATTTCCGCATCAGCAGCTGGCTCAGATGAGCCAAAGATATCAACGTTTGTCTGGTAGAATTCACGAAATCGGCCCTGCTGTACCTGTTCGTATCGCCAAAACGACCGGGTGGAATACCATTTAATTGGTTTCTGGAGTTCTTTTCCCTTTTCGACAACCATGCGAGCGACAGTCGGAGTCAATTCAGGTGTGAGAGCGACTTCTCGGCCACTTTTGTCTGTAAATGCGTAGAGCTCGTCAACAATCTCTTCGCCACTCTTGTCAACATACATCTGTGTTCGCTCTAAGGCAGGAGTACCAATTTCGCGAAAACCATACTGGCGTGCTGTTTCCTCAAGTGTCTCAGTTACCGCACGCCGAGCCTGCATCTCTTCAGGATAAAAATCACGAAACCCCTTGAGTCGATCGTACATACAGGTGAATTAGGTAAGGGAGTGTTTGAAACCTTCTGTCCTCTATCAAGATAATCAGTCCACAAAATAATACAAAAAGTCGAATCTGGTTGAGAGGACGAAGATCGTTATTTGAGACCAGTCACAACAGTTTGATCGTGAGCAGGAAAGATGTCAGTGATTGCGACATCTGACCATTCATCGCGGATAATTGCTCGGAGTTCTGCCTCATAGTCGGCGCGAGGAATATCTTCACTTGGACCAACGGTCACCTCAAGCGTTTGTGATACTAGATCATCCACAGCTGATCGTCCGAATCCGGAAAGTGGAGCGATATAATCAACATTGTATCGATCCTCAATACTCTGGGCTGCCGCCCGAGAAACAGTTGGAGCGCGATCATCACGGCGCGTGCCATCAGCAATCGCATCAAAGTCACGATCAGCAAGGGCCTCAAGGGCTTCGTCGTGGGCATGCTGAATTCCGTTGCGAGGATACCCATCATCGGTCATGATTTCAACAGCCGTCTCAGCAATCGATCGGTCAAGCTCAATCGCTTGGAATGAGCCAGGCAATTCAGCAGCTGCCGACTGTGCATGCTGCCACGCGTCAGTGATTCCAAAGTGAGTTGTTACAAGCGTAACGTCATAGAACCGATCAAGTAGCAATGCAGCTAGTGTGGAATCCTTACCTCCACTGTATAGAACACCAACTGTTGGGGTGGTCATCGGCGACGAATGTTAAACCCGTCATCGTCGGGTTTCAGTTCTTGGAGCAGTTCTTTCATCTGTTCTTCATCAATCTGGTCTTGTATCCGGCCACTTCGTGCGAGCGCAATGACTTGCTGTTCGACTTGTTTTGCGAACTCTGGTTTTGACATTTCAACCGTGTTAAGCCGCTTTCTGGCACCATCAGTCAGATGCTGCCGAAGTAGAGCCTGCTTCTGTGCTTCTGCCTGCTCCCGACGCGCTTGTTGAGCATCTCCTTGGTCATCTTGCGCCCGGTCACGGAGCTCTTCCATCTTTTTCTTGCGTAATTCTTCGATGTCATCATCAGGGCTGCCGCTCATACTTGTAGTATTGTATTGGCAGTGAAAAAACCGTTACGACAAATTCTATGCGTATCGCTCAAGCTCCGGACGGTCTAGATCCGCAATCACGTCAGCAGCAGTCTGGTCGAGAAGACTTTGGCCTTCCTCGGTAACAACTCGGCCGTATCCTTCTCGGGTTTCAACAAGATTTTCATCTTCAAGTTCCTGCAGTAGTGTTCGAATGATGTTTTTACTGCCGTCGACGCGGTGATCTGGAGCAACGCGATAACGGTTGGAGCCACCCTTGCTTCCTCCGTATGCCGTTGAAAGTCGTTCGACGCCAACTGGACCATCAGCAGCGACACGACGAAGCAGGCTTGCAGCACGGGTTGCCCAGAAGTCTTCCTGTTCTGGTGGCAGTTCTGTATCAACACCAGACTTGGTGTAATCTGCCCAGTCTGGCCGGTCGATTCGGTCTTCGAGTTCTTCGGCGAGCGCGTCAATCAGCGCGTCGGCCGGAGCGTCATAGAATGTAGTCATAGCAGTTTCTACCCTTTCGGACCATTAAAGAGCATCGATAGCTTTTGATTCTGAAGCAACGCCGGGACTGACACGCTAAACAAATCTCTTCTTGCGGAGATATAAAGATGAACACGAATTAACATTGGAACATGGATGAGTCTGCTGCACTCGCTATGCTTGCTGAGAAACTAGAACATGCGGGAGATGATGCAGCTGTAATTGACAATCTGGTAATAACGACAGATATGCTGCATGCAAAGACCGATTTCCCGGATGGTGTTTCCCACTATACAGCTGGCTGGCGGTCAGTTGGAGCCTCTCTGTCAGATGTTGCCGCCATGGGGGCAACAGGGAAGGGGGCAGTTGCGGTATATGCATCTCCGGAATTTGACGAAGATGATCTTGGAGCATTTATTGATGGTGCTGTTACAGTGTGTGAGCAGGCCCAGACGGAGTACATTGGTGGTGACCTCGATAGACATGATGAATTTACTGTGGTATCCACGGCAATTGGAGAGACGGACTCACCTGTGTACAGATCCGGAGCGCAAGTTGGAGACAAGGTCTGTGTGACAGGCACACTGGGGAGAACAGCGGCAGCAATAGAATTATTTGAACAGGGCGAAACAACAACCGCAAACGAGCTCTTTCAATTTCAGCCACGCATCGCTGCCGGAAAAATACTCGGGACATATGCAACGGCGATGATTGACTCAAGTGATGGGTTAGCAAGGTCGGTCCACCAACTCGCTACTGCATCCGATTGTGGAATATCACTACAGTCAAGTGAGATCCCAGTTGCATCAGAACTACGAAGGACAGCAAGTGCAGACGAACGGTTACATCAAGCAATAACCTTTGGTGAAGACTTTGAGCTGGTATGTACAATTCCAGAAGAAGATGCAGACAAGGCGATTGAAAAAACACCAGTACCCGTATCTATAATCGGAGAAGTAACAGAGACAGGAGTTACTATTGATGATACCCCACTTGCTGATGAGGGATATACGCACTGAAGAAAGTCCATGTACAGGCGGTACAAGGCGACTGCCCCGGGGCTTGACCCCCGGGGTGAGTTCACGACGGATAAACGGTTATTGGACCTGAATTGGGATAGGTGCAAAGCATAGTGCTGCAAGAGCGAACGCAACAATGCCAATGATTTTTCTTTTCGGGCCAAGCGTGTCACTATCACGAACAGGATTAGCTGGACCAGCAAATGCAACAAGGAGTGCTAATCCTCCCCAGACAATCCAAACGAAGATACTCTGGAAAGCAACGTCATAAAAGAAGTACAGCACACCAGCAAGACCAAACAATGCACCTGGAACCAGCGACGCGATTGTTTCCTGGTACTCAGCCGCAAGTGCACGAACAATATGCCCTCCATCAAGCTGACCAACAGGAATCATGTTAAGGAAAGTAACAAACATACCAACCCATCCGCCGATAACAACAGGGTGAACCATCTTTGTAGGGTCCTCATAGTACAACTGCTGGCCAGTTATCCACGCAAGAATTTCCATTAATGGAGGGTAGCCAAGTTCAATTTCGACTGCGTTCTCGGCTTCGACAACCGTTTCTGGAACAGTGACAGGACCTAAAAACAATCCAATAGTCGTTACAATAATCGTGGCAATGATACCAGCGATCGGTCCAGCAACACCAATATCGAATAATGCACGTCGGTCTGGGATACGACCCCTAAGTCGAATAACTGCCCCCATTGTTCCAATCAATGTAGGAATAGGGATGAAATACGGCAGCGTTACATTCACACCGTGATATCGGCCAAGAACATAGTGACCGAGTTCATGAATACCTAATACGGTCAAGATTGCTGCCGCAAACGGCCAGCCACGCCAGATTTGTAGTGGCTCACTGGTGACATCAACATGGAACCACATTGCGCCAGCAAACAGAGTAGATAGTACTGTTAGGGAAAATAAGATAATATGAGTCCATGGAATACTGTTAGAGCTAGTCGGTTGTTTGGGGGTAACAACGAGAACATCTTCCCCGGTCCGTCTTGTATACTGGACTTCATATCCAGATTGTTCGAACACCGGCCAGAGATTTTCAACTATGTGATTTGGGGGGACCTGCGGAATCCCGTAATACAGAATCGCATCCTCGGTCTTATCGACATCATAAACATCAAACACTCCAGAGAGTTGGTCTGGAGAGGGGGGAGTATTAGACGACGTGGCGTCACTCATCAAGCATCAATAGCAACTGAACGTACATCAGTAATGCGATGGTTTTCCCACTGACACACAGATGGCTCAACATCACAGTCACGATGGCGTATCGTGTCGCCAGAATTCATCATCAACCGTGATTTCTTTTTTAAATATCGGGACTTCTTCTTTAAGCCGATCAATCCCATCCTCGACAGTATCGAACGCCTCTCGTCGGTGTCCTGCTAAGACAACAACATAGACAATATCATCTTCTGCTGGTATCGTCCCCGTCTTGTGATGAGCAAGAACACGATAGACCCCATCTCGGGATTCTAACTCAGAACAAAGTTCGGTAAGTCGCTGCTCGGCTACATCTTCATATTTTTCAAATGTGAGATGTTCCGTCGGCGAATCTTCTGGGCCATCAAGGCGGCGAACACGGCCAGTAAAGGTAGCAATTGCACCTGAATACTCAGATTTTGTGGATTGCTTAATCCGATGAACAAGAGATGACAGAGTAATGTACGGCTCAGTGTCATGAAGCAACTCGGTGAGTTTCTTAACATCAACGCTATCGCCGTGGGATGCACGCATCAACGTTTTACCATTTCCTTCGCGTGATCCAAGCTCAACGTGTGGAATCGATGCCCAATGAAATCCCTCAACTAGAGCATAGTCATATGAAGGTGCCAGTTCATCGAGAGTTTCATTGAGTGAGCGGGTTTCACCGGTGGCAAACCAACCGTGCTCGTCAGCTAATCCGTACGTCGTCGTAGCGCCAGCGTCGCGGTGACGGGCAGTGTCTTTCTGTTCCGTATCGATATCCGGTTGGTGAGTACAGTGTTTGATTGTCGCTATCTGCCCATCGAGAGAATCCAGAAGCCGTTCAACTAGAAGTGTCTTCCCAGATTCAGATGGACCAGTGATGCCCAGAACGTACATGCTGTGCTATTGAGAACTGAACACACTTGTATACTCTGTAGCTGAGAAGACATGCGGTTAGTTTATACCTTCGACAGGGATACGCTTAGTCAATGAATATTGTTGTTTCTATTGGCGGGAGCGTACTTTCACCGGACGATCCTACACGGATTGCAAAACATGCGGATGTGCTCACGTCACTCGCAGAAAGCGGCCACCAAGTCGCCGCCGTTGTTGGTGGAGGTTCTCCCGCTCGGACGTACATTGAGACGGCACGGGAGCTTGGAGCAAACGAAATGAAACTTGATGAGATTGGAATTGCTGCGACGCGTCTTAATGCACGATTGTTGATTGCAGCTCTTGGCGATAAGGCTGTGCAAACGCCTCCGACAAGTTACGAAGAAGCAAGTTCAGGATTACAGCGAGGAAAAATTGTTGTGATGGGTGGTGTGGTCCCCGCACAGACAACAGATGCAGTAGGAGCGGCACTGGCAGAGTACATTAATGCTGACCTACTCGTATATGCAACATCAGTTGATGGCGTGTATACAGCTGATCCACGGGAAACAGAAGACGCAGAGTATATCTCTAAGTTGTCCGCAAGCGAGTTGATTGATATTATCGTCGATATTGAGATGAACGCAGGGGCTGGTGCCCCAGTTGACTTACTCGCTGCGAAGATTTTGCAGCGATCAGGATTGAGGGCAATTGTTCTCGACGGGACAGATCCAGCAAACATCGAACGAGCAGTTCAGAGCGGAGAACACACTGGAACAGAAATCACATCAGGATCAACAGATGTCTGAGCAAACAATTGGATTTAATGAACTTCCTGAAGAGTATAATCCGTACAGCATTGGGAGCAATACCCATCATGAATTTTGGGCAGATGCAGTAGCAGATGAGGTCGAAGCGAGTGCAAAGAGTGAACCGATTGTAATTAAGGGTGGAATTTCACCGTCTGGAATCCCTCATTTGGGTAATGCAAATGAAATTGTCCTTGGTTATCTCGTTGCAGAAGTACTACGAGAACGTGGATATGAAGTGAATCAGGTGTTCACAGCCGATGATCGTGATCCTCTGCGAGGACTGCCAAGGAAGCTTGCTGATCTCGATGGTAATATCGTTGGTCTAGGTGATGTTGATGCAGGAGCACTTGGAAGAAACTTAGGCAAACCGTATACAGATATCCCAGATCCGTTCGGATGCTGTGACTCGTACGGCGCTCACTTCTCAAATTTGATTAGGGATATCGCCACGGATCTTGACATTCCAATTGAGCTCAAGTCAAATACTGAGCTGTATGAGTCAGGCGAATTTGAAGGACTGACTACAGACTTACTCAGAAACCAATCAACGGCAAGCGCTGTGTTATCAAAGTATCAGGATACGGTTGGGGATGATTACATACCGTTCAACCCAATTTGTACTAACTGTGGAAAGATCACAGAAACAGTAACGTCGATTGATATAGAGGCACAGACTGTAGAGTACGAATGTACCGATATTGAGGCAGGAGATCAGATAATAGAAGGTTGCGGTCATGTAGGCGAAGTGTCAATTCGAGATGGCAAGCTACCGTGGCGGTTTGAATGGGTTGCCCAGTGGAACCTGCTTAATGTAGATTTTGAGCCATTCGGAAAGGACCATGCAGAAGGATCGTGGCCAAGTGGTGTTGATATTGCAAAGAATGTCTTTGATTTTGAGCCACCAACGCCGATGGTTTATGAGTGGTTTACACTTGAGGACAAACCGTTCTCGTCATCAGAAGGCCACATCGTGCTTGTATCAGAGGTTCTGGAACTAATCGAGCCAGAGGTTCTGTTGTACTTCTTCGCTAAAGATCCAACAAAGGCTCGTGATTTCTCGATTGAGCGATTAGACCAACTTGTCAATGAGTTCGATCGGATAGAGCGTATCGCACTCGGGAAACAAGATGCAGAAGAAGACGAAAAAGCATACGCAAAGCGAGTGTACCCGTTCCTTGTTGATACGGTCGAAGAAGATCGAATTCGGATTCCGTACACGTTTGCCGCTGTTCTTGGGATGACAGATGATCAAGAGATGCGCGAAGAGGTTGCTCGTCGTCAAGGACATATCCCAGAGGACGCCCCTGATTGGGCAGTTGAAGATGCACTGACACGAGTTGAACGTGCTCGGCAATGGGCAGAGCGAACAAACAATGAATATAATTATGAACTGAAACGAGAGTCAATGCCAGAAGTTGACATTGACGAAAAGACAGCTGTAGCACTTGATGAATTAGCTGCGTTCATTGAGACACACGATGATCCAGATGCAATTCAAGGTGCAATATTTGAGATTGCCCGTGATCATGATATCGAAGTGGGGGATTTCTTCACAACAGGATATCAACTGTTCTTCGGACTTGAAGAAGGGCCGAAACTTGGGCATTTCTTAGCAAAGCTTGACAAGCAATTTGTATTAAAACGGCTTCGACGAGAAGAATAGGTCAATACGTGGGTGATTCTTCTTCAACACCATCACGGCTGTTAACGACACGACCCAAGACAAACAGAAGATCTGATAGCCGGTTGAGATACACCATCGCTTGGTCATTGACCGGATTATCGGCTGCAAATGCAACAGCACGCCGTTCTGCACGGCGGCACACAGTCCGAGCGTAGTGCAGTTTTGATCCAGATTCACTGCCAGTTGGTAGAATGAATGACTGAAGTGGCTCAAGCGATTCTTCATGTTCATCGATCCATGATTCGATAGTATCAACATGCTCAGAGCGTATTTGTGGATCATCAGGTTCAGAATCCGGATTAGCAAATTCAGCTTGAAGGATGTGAAGATGATTCTGTACACTAGATAAGATGTCATCAATTTCGTCGTGCTCGGTTGGCCGGATTGTGCCGATAAGTGCATTGAGTTCGTCAACAGTTCCATATGCCTCAATGCGGGGACTTGTCTTCGAGATACGAGATCCGTCTCGGAGGCCAGTCATACCCTCGTCACCAGAACCAGTATAGATTTTCATACAAGATTGGAAGGGAAGCGTCCACTTTAGCGTTCGGACGAAAACCAAAAGGCAACCGTTATGTTGATAGGATATGAGAATACATAACAGTCTATGAGTCTTGAAACCCCAAAGTACTGTCCAGAATGTGATGAAGAACAAGATTTCTGGTTAAATGCACGAACATCAATTGAGTTGGGTGAAAAAAGCAAGTGGGAGTGTACAGAGTGTGGACA
>OBKM01000918.1_pt1 | contig 13216 bp, 13 predicted proteins | sample 1519691 | NCBI WGS metagenome assembly OBKM01 (sample SAMEA37050418, study PRJEB22526) | metagenome | biome: saline pan; feature: lake; material: water | place: Egypt | collected 2015 | depth 0.5 m
TCGACGACAACAACGGTTTTTTCGCTTAGTTTCGGTCGTTTTTTTGAACTGTCTCAGTGAACTCTGCTTCTTTCTCTGGGTCAGCTTCGTGATTACGCGGCCGTGCTGTCCGCCAGGACAGCTCGGCCTTGCCCATCAGTTTCCGAGCGTGTCCACCGCTATATTCGACACCGTACTCGGTTTTTACGTGGTGAAGGAGTAGTTTCGTTGACCATGCTTGCTGCTCGTAGCCGAGTTCTGTTGGCGGTTGCTGGAGCTGTTCGAAAAGTTCCTCACGCTCGTGTTCCGCCAACTTCGAGGGACGGCCCGGTTTGGGCGCGTCGTATGGGGCCTGCTCGATCGGTTCTTCAGCGAACCGATCGAGCCAGTTTCGGATCGTCTTTTCAACGACATCATGACGTTCAGCCAGTCTCTCAATTTCATCTCCTTGCTTCCGGCCAATTGCGGCAATAACCCGCTCCCGCGGCTTTCCTTCGTCTGTTCTCTCCTTTATTTTATGGAGTTCCTCTAACGTAATATCGTCCAACCGACCCATTACACACTTTTGGAACTACGGTGGTAAATGTTTTAGCACGACCGTATCAGTTACTGGTAAGGAAAAAGACGGCCGTCGGCGGGCAAAGCCCGCGCGAGCGTGCCGCCGAATCGGTCCCCGCTGACGCTTCGGCCCTCCAAGCGAAGCGTCATGTGGATGCACAACATCGTTGCTATTAAACTCATCGGAGCCGGGTATCCACGTCGATATCGAGGGCCACGCCGCTTTGTCGGCTGGCTGCCTTGACCGTGTTGTATAACAACATCGCACGGGTCATCGGCCCGACACCACCGGGAACCGGGGTAATCGCGTCGACGCGTTCCTTGACAGCCTCGAAGTCGACGTCCCCAACGAGACGGTCTGTGCCGTTTCGTTCGACGCGGTTGATTCCGACGTCGATTACGGCGGTTCCTTCGGTCACGTGCTCGGGGCCGATCGCCTCCGGATGCCCCATTGCGACTACGAGGATGTCGGCCTGCCGCGTGTGTGCCTGGAGGTCTTGAGTCTGTGAATGACAGACCGTCGTCGTGGCGTTGCCCCCTGGTGACTTCTGGAACAACAACCCGGCGAGGGGCTTCCCGACAATGTTCGAGCGGCCGACGATGACGGCGTGACTGCCTGCAAGCTCCACGCCAGCGGCCGCGAGAAGTAGCTGGATTCCGTGTGGCGTGCAGGGCTTGAACCGCGGCTGTCCCGCGACGAGCCGCCCGAGGTTCTCCGGATGGAGCCCGTCGACGTCTTTCTGTGGGTCGATCTGCCGGATCAGCGTCCGCGCCGCGAGTTGCTCTGGCAAGGGCAACTGTAGTAACACCCCGTGAACGCTTGGGTCCTCGTTCAGTGCTGTGAGCACCGCCGTTGCCTCGGACTGTTCGACCGCCGCATCGACTGTTGGGTCCACCGTGTCGATGTCGACCTCCTCACAGTCCGACTGCTTCAGTGAGACGTACGTCTGTGCAGCCGGGTCGTCGCCGATCAAAACGGTCGCAAGCGTCGGCTCGACGCCGGCAGCACGGAGTTGCTCGACTCCTGTCCGCACCTCCTCGCGAATCTCTGCGGCCAGTCTCTCCCCGTCGATGAGCGTTGCCATCGGGATACAACCCGTACCGCACCGACGATAAAAAAGGATCCGAGAGAGGATCCAAGAGAGAATTAGTCTGACCCGACCATCGGGGCTGCAGTGAGCTCCTGGTAGATGGGGTATGCGGCCGCGAGTTCGGCAACTGCCGTCTCGATTTCCGGTTTGGCGGTCTCGAGTCGGCCGGCTGCGGCAGCGTCGATCGTCTCGACGATCAGATCGGCAACCGCCCGTGTCGCCTCCGTATCGAACCCACGGGTGGTCACCGCCGCTGTTCCGATGCGGATGCCGCTTGGATCGAACGGCGACCGTGTCTCACCAGGGACGGTGTTCGCGTTGAGCACGATTCCAACGTCCACCAGTGCCTCTTCGGCTGTGCCACCACTTGTTTCCGGGTGGGAGTCTCGCAGGTCGACCAGCACGAGGTGTGTGTCGGTCCCCCCCGAAACGACCGTGAGTCCGTGTGCTGCGAGCTGATCGGCCAGTGCCTTTGCATTGGTGACGACCTGTTCTGCGTAGTCGACAAACGCCGGCGTCCGGGCTTGCTTGAAACCGACGGCCTTCCCTGCGATGTTGTGCATCAACGGTCCACCCTGAGCGCCCGGGAAGACTGCCGAATCGACCGCGTCGGCATGTTCCGCCTGTGTCATGATGATTCCACCCCGTCCCGAACGGATCGTCTTGTGCGTCGAGCCGGTCACGAAGTCGGCAACACCGACCGGCGAGGGGTGAACACCGGCTGCAACCAGCCCGGTGATGTGAGCGATGTCCGCCAGGTGGTAGGCGTCGACGGCGTCGGCGACCGTCTGCAGACGCTCCCATTCGACGGCCCGTGGATACGCCGAGTACCCCGAGACGATCATATCGGGGTCGACGGCGGCGGCTTGTTCGGCTAGTGCCTCGTAGTCGATTCGGCCACGATCGGTGTCGACTCGGTAGTGTTCGACGTCGTAGAACGTGCCCGTGAAGTTCACCTCGTGGCCGTGAGACAGGTGTCCTCCGTGGTCGAGCTTGAGGGACATGATCGTATCGCCTGGCTCGAGGGCGGCGAGGTAGACAGCCATGTTCGCCTGGGTGCCGGAGTGGGGTTGAACGTTGACGTGCTCGGCCCCCCACAGGGCGGCCGCGTGCTCGATTGCGGCCTCTTCGATCGTATCTGCGTGTTCACACCCACCGTAGTACCGCTTCCCTGGGTACCCCTCGGCGTACTTGTTCGTCAACACGCTGCTTTGTGCATCGAGGACCGCCGGACTGACGTGGTTCTCGGACGCGATGAGGTGCAGCTCGTCTTGTTGGCGTGCGATTTCGGCTTCGAGTGTGTCTGCGAGTGCTGGCGCCACCGCACGGACCGCATCGTGAGCCATCGGTACCCAACACCAGTGGCTCAAGTCGTGTATACCCATCGACACCGGCGCCGACGCCTGGTAGCATTCTTGCCGTAACCAAGAGTATTTATATGCGCTGTTGGTTCTAATATATATTCTTTGGGAAAACTGTTAAGTGGATTCCCTGCGTTCACTACTTGCATTCGAACCGTTGCATTCGAACTGACCGCAGTCGCGGTTCCGCCGCTGCCCCTGCCGCCATGATCCACACCCCCCACCGCCACCTATGACACGCGACACCTCGCTTGAATCGCTCAGCCAGGCGTACCGCTCCTCGCTCCCCGACGACCTCCGTCAGTCCCACAGCTTCGACTGGTACCTCTCGGAGCTGCAGTCTGCCCCCGAGATCGCCCGGAGCGCCCACCAACGAGTCGCGGATATGTTCGACTACTACGGGACCACCTACGACGAGGACCGTGGGGTCGTCGAGTACACACTGGCCTCCGAGGACCCGCTGCACGACGGCGAGTACACCTTCTATGGCCGGGTCGTCCACGAGGCGATTCACGAGTTCGTCAACAAGGTCAAAAGCGGCGCTCGTGGGCTCGGCCCCGAGCGTCGGATCCTGTTGTTGTTGGGCCCCGTCGGCTCGGGGAAGTCGGCCTTCGACAGTCAGCTGCGCCGGTACTTCGAGGACTACACTACCCGTGATGCCGGACGGATGTACACGTTCCGGTGGACAAATCTCCGGGACGTCATCCCTGACCAGGACCCGGCCGACGATGTCGTTCGGTCGCCGATGGCCCAAGACCCGCTTGTGTTGTTACCCGCCGACCAGCGTGCCGTCGTCCTCGAGGATGTCAACGACGCACTAGCGGCGCCGTACACGATCCGGAACGACCAGACGCTTGACCCCGAGTCCGCGTTCTACATGGACCGGCTGCTGGCCCACTACGACGACGACCTCCAGGCCGTTCTCGAGAACCATATCGAGGTCATCCGCTTCGTGGCCGATGAGAACAAACGCCGTGGCCTCGAGACCTTCGAGCCAAAGGACAAGAAAAACCAGGACGAGACCGAACTGACCGGCGACGTCAACTACTCGAAACTCGCGGTCTACGGCGAGTCTGATCCCCGCGCCTTCGATTACTCCGGGGCCTTCTGTAACGCAAACCGTGGGATCTTCTCCGGCGAGGAGCTGTTGAAACTGCAACGGGAGTTCCTCTATGACTTCCTACACGCGACACAGGAGCAGACGATCAAGCCGAAGAACAATCCACGAATCGACATCGACCAGGTCATCGTCGGGCGGACGAACATGCCCGAGTACAAGGACAAGAAAGGCGACGAGAAGATGGAGGCGTTTAACGACCGCACCAAACGGATTGACTTCCCGTACGTGTTGGCGTACGGAGACGAAGCCAGCATCTACGAGAAGATGCTCACAAACGCCGACGTCCCCGACATCCACGTCGAGCCACACACCCTCGAGATGGCTGGTCTGTTCGGTGTGTTGACCCGCATCGAAGAACCAAGCGTCGACACGGTCGACTTGCTCCAGAAAGCAAAAGCCTACAACGGGGAGGCTGACGCCCTTGACGAGATCGACGTCAAGAAACTCCGCGAGGAGGCCGCAGAAACCGCTGAACTCGGTGAGGGGATGGAAGGTGTCTCCTCCCGGTTCATCGGCGACGAGCTCGCCGAGGCGATCATGAACTCGAAACACCGCGGCCGGGACTACCTGTCGCCGTTGATCGCCTTCAGGTTCTTCGAGGAGAACCTCGAGCACCACGGCTCGATTCCCGAGGACCGGTTCGAGACGTACTACCGGTACCTCGAGTTGGTCCGCGAGGAGTACAAAGACCGGGCCATCGAGGACGTCCGCCACGCCCTCGCCTACGACGTCGACGAGATCCGCCGCCAGGGCGAGAAGTACATGGACCACGTTATGGCCTACATCGACGACGACACCGTCACCGACGAACTCACCGGCACCGAGCAGTCACCCGACGAAACGTTCCTGCGGGCCGTCGAGACCCAACTCGAGATTCCAGAAACTCGTAAGGACGACTTCCGCCAGGAGGTTTCGAACTGGGTCTCCCGCCGCGCCCGTGAGGGCGAGGCCTTCGATCCGACCGACAACGAGCGGCTCCGCCGGGCCCTTGAACGCAAGCTGTGGGAGGACAAGAAACACAACATCAACTTCTCCGCTCTCGTCGCCGCCGGCGAACACTCCGAGGAAGAACACGGTCAGTGGGTCGACGCACTGCTTGAGCTGGGCTACTCAGAGGCCGGTGCCAAAGAGGTTCTCGAGTTCGCCGGGGCCGAGGTGGCACGGGACGAACTCGAATCATGAGTTCTAACCGCGGGACCGAAGCCATTGAGGCGGGGGACATAGCCCTCGCCGAAGCCTACGACGAGCCGATGAGCCTCGCCGCGTACGTCGAGACCTTGTTCGAGCACCCAGCCCGCGTGGCCGATGCGGCAAACTACCTGTTGGCAGCTATCGAGGCAGCCGGCACCCGGACCACCGTCGAGGCTGGCGAGCGAAAGGAACGCTACCGGTTTTTCGACGATCCACACAGCAACGGCGAACACGCCGTTTTGGGCAACACCGAGACGCTGAACGCGTTCGTCGATGACCTGCGGTCGATTGCCGCCGGGCAAGGAAAACGCGAGAAGATCGTGTGGTTTGCCGGGCCGACTGCCACCGGCAAGTCGGAGCTTAAGCGTTGTCTCATCAACGGTCTCCGGGAGTACTCGAAGACTTCGGCCGGTCGGCGGTACACGATCGAGTGGAGTCTCGCCGGGGCGACGGCCGACCGTGGCTTGAGCTACGGCGACGAACGGGGCAACGTCGACGAGGACTGGCACCAGAGCCCGGTCCAGACACCCCCGCTTTCGGTGTTCCCACAGTCGATCCAGCGCGAGCTCATCGATGACCTGACCGCCGCCACAGACGGCCCGATGACACTCCGGGTGCCGCTGACCCTCGATCCGTTCTCGCGGACTGCCTACGAGTACCTGACCGATCAGTATCGCGACAGCGACGTTACCGATCTGTTTTCGACGGTCACCGCACCCGAGCACTTCCGGGTAACCAACTACGTCATGGATCTTGGCCGGGGGATCGGAGTGTTACACGCCGAAGACGATGGGTCCGCCACCGAGCGCCTCGTCGGGACCTGGATGCCCTCACTGCTCCAGGAGCTTGACTCGCAGGGCCGGAAAGACCCGCGGGCGTTCAGTTACGACGGAGTCCTTGCACAGGGCAACGCCGGCGTGACGATCATCGAGGACGCCGCCCAGCACGCCGACGTGCTTCGCAAACTGCTCAACGTCCCCGACGAGGGACGAGTCAAACTCGATACCGGCATCGAGTTCGAACTCGACACGCAGCTGATCGTCATCTCGAACCCCGATCTGGAGGCAACCCTGAACCAACACGCAGACCAGGCCACTGCGGACCCGCTGAAGGCGCTTAAACGCCGGCTCAACCGCCACGAGTTCGGATACCTGACGACGCTGAGCCTCGAGGTCCAGCTGTTGCGCCGCGAACTGACCGACGAGACGGCCGTCTGGACGGCGACGGATTACGATACCCTCGAGGACAGGATCCGTGCGGCGGTCACGGTGCCGGTCAACACGGCCGATCGGACCCTTACCCGGGAACTGGCGCCACACTCTGTCGAGGCGGCGGCCTTATACGACGTCGTAAGCCGGCTGTCAGAGGACGACCTCCCGGCCGACCTAGATCTAATCGACAAGGCACTGCTGTTCGACAAGGGCTACATCACCGACGGCGACACCAGGACGTGGATGGCAGACCTTGAGGTCTCGGCTACGACCGACGGCCACCGCGGAATTCCGGTCACCTACACGCGGGACGTGATCGCCGAGTTGCTCCAGTCCGAGCGGGACCGTAGCCATCCGGAGTACGACGTCGGAGACGTGATCATGCCCGAAGACGTCCTGGATGCGATGGTGGAGGGGCTTGCGGGAGCGCCGGTGTTTTCACCCGGCGAGCGGTCGACCTTCGACGACCGTGTCGCTGCGGTCAAGGCGTACATCTTCGACCGCCAGGAACAGGACGTTCTCGACGCCATCACCTACAACCAGACCGTCGACCCCGACCTCGTCGAGGACTACGTCGAACACGTCTACGCCTGGGGGACCGAGGAACCACTCGAGAACGACCGAGGCGAACGGATCGAACCGGACCCACTCCAGATGAAAATATTCGAGATCGAACATCTGGGGCAGTTCACCGAGTCCGACTACGACGGCCAGCGGCCACGTGGTGTCGTCGAGCAGTTCCGCCAGGAACGGGTTATCACCGCGTTGAACCGCCACGCCTGGCGCCAGCGGGGTGACGACTTCGCCGTTGGAGACGTCGACCTCACCGACCTGCCGGTGATCCAGAGTGTACTCGCGGCGACAGACTGGGACGATATCAAACGCCAGTACCCGGACTTCGACCCCGAACAGTGGGCCGATCCACCGGTGGACACGGAGACGGCACGGCTCAAGACACAGACGATCGAGACACTGACGACACACTTCGGGTACTCGCCTGCCTCGGCGGAGCTTACGAGCCGGCGTGTGCTCCGGGAGGTGCAGTACAAATGGGACTGAAAGACGACCTAGACCGGCTCCGTGAGGTCGGCGAACAACGGCGGATGGATTTGGCCGAGTTTATCCGCTATGGCGATCTTAGCGGCACCGACGACACCGTTCGGGTCCCGGTCAAGATCGTGGATCTCCCGGAGTTTGTCTACGACCCGCGGGATCGCGGCGGTGTCGGTGTCGCCCCTGCCGAGGATGGCCCCGAGCCGGGCGATCAGATTGAGATCGACGCCGGTGACGAGGCCGGAACGGACGGTGACGATCACGACTACTACGAGATGGATCCGGAAGAGTTCGCGACCGAACTCGACAACGAGCTGGGGCTTGATCTAGAGCCCAAAGGGAAGTCGGTCGTCGAGGAGACAACCGGAGCCTACACCGACTTGACCCGTTCGGGGCCCGACTCGACGCTCGATATCGAGACGATGTTTACCGAGGGGCTCAAGCGGACGCTCGCGACAGCGGTCGACGAAGAGTTTCTCACCGCCGTACTCCAGATCGACGGGTGGGGGCCAGCGGAGACCTTCGAGTGGGCTCGCGGTGAGCAGATTCCGGTCTCCCTCGCCTGGCTTGAGGACCGGTACGCTGACCTGTCTGAGGCCGAGCGCACAGAGTACGCGTCACTCGACACCGTCACTGAACACGTCGACCGCCGCCGCACCCGCCAGCGCATCCGTGAGTCGGGGCTCGAGCAGGTCGCCTTCCGCCGGGAGGACAAACGGTACCGCCACCCCGAGACCGAACGCGCCCCCGAGAAGAACGTCGTCGTCGTCAACATTCGTGACGTTTCTGGAAGCATGCGCGCCGAGAAACGAGACCTGGTCGAACGGACGTTCAGCCCGCTTGACTGGTACCTCCAGGGGAAGTACGACAACGCCGAGTTCGTGTACATCGTCCACGACGCCGACGCCTGGGCCGTCGACCGGACTGACTTCTTCGGCATCCGGTCTGGGGGTGGAACCCGCATTTCTACGGCCTACGAACTCGCCGCCAAGCGCCTGCGTGACTATCCTTTCAGTGAGTGGAACCGGTACGTCTTTGCTGCCGGTGACAGCGAAAACGCCGGCTCGGACACCGAAGACCGAGTGATCCCGCTTATGGAGGAGATCGACGCCAACCTCCACGCCTACGTCGAGACACAGCCGGGCGATACGACGGCCCACGCGACACACGCAAGGCAGTTACGCTCTCACTTCGATCCGGACGACGACGTCGTGGTCACACAGGTTCGAGAGCCGGACGACGTCGTCGACGCGATCTACCAAATCCTGACTACCGACACATGACACTCGACCGCAACCGCGCCGCGGGGACAGCTGACCGGCTCGCAGAGCCGGTCGAAGAGGCACGCAACCTCGCCCAGAAACTCGGGCTTGATCCGGTGCCCGTCAACTACTGGATCGTCGACTACGACGAGATGAACGAGCTCATCGCCTACGATGGCTTTCAAGACCGGTACCCACACTGGCGGTGGGGGATGCAGTACGACAAACAACGGAAACAAGATCAGTACCTCGGTGGCAAAGCCTTCGAGATCGTCAACAACGACAGTCCGGCCCACGCCTTTCTCCAGGAGTCGAACAGCCTGGCCGATCAAAAGGCCGTCATTACCCACGTCGAGGCCCACGCTGACTTCTTTGGCAACAACGAGTGGTTTGGGCTGTTCCCGGACCGTGGCCACGGGGCGACGGCGATGCTCGAACGCCACGCCGACCGGATCCGGGCGCTGATGTCCGATTCCGACATCGACCGGGAGGCCGTCGAACGCTGGATCGACCACGTTCTCGCACTCGCCGACACGATCGACCAGCACCGGGCCTTCGAGACCACCCTCGACGAGCCCGAATCACCCGACCCGGCGCCGGAGCTCGATCCACAGGCACGACTCGACGAACTGGGCCTCGACGAGCAGATCAAGGCGGCCGTCTTCGACGATAGCTGGGCCACAGACGAGCCAACCGACAGCCCCGCGTCGGCGACCCCTCGGTCTGACGTCCTCGCCTTCCTGCGGGACCACGGCAAACAGTACGACCCCGAGGCGGACAAGGCCGTGCCGTACGAAGACTGGCAGCGAGAGGTCATTGAACTGTTGCGCACGGAGGCGTACTACTTCGCCGGCCAGCGACTGACGAAAGTGCAAAACGAAGGCTGGGCGAGTTACTTCGAGTCCCTGATGATGACCGGTGAGGGGTTCGCCGAGGGCGATGAGTTTCTGGAGTACGCCGACCACATGGCCGCCGTCCTGGGCAGCGGGGGCCTCAACCCGTACAAACTCGGCCGTGAGATCTGGACGTACATCGAAAACCGGGCGAACCGCCGCGAAGTCGTCGAACAGCTCCTCCGCGTCGACGGGATCACCTGGCGGAACTTCCACGATGCCGTGTCGTTCGACACTGTCCGTGATTTGCTTGCCCCCCCGCCGGCACTTCGTGAAGTCGACCTCGCCACCGTCGACAACCTGCCGGCGGCCTACGTCGACGAGGCGGCCCTCGCCGAGGCACGAGCCGGAACGATCGATCTTGACCGGTACCCCTGGAAGGTGCTTACCTACGAGGGCCTTGCCCGCCGTCATTACTCGCTTGTCAAGCCACACAACCGCCGTGTGCTCGACCAGATCGACCGCAACGAACTGGAGCGTATCAGCCGGTATCTCTTCGAGACCGACCGGTACGACTCGGTCGCGGCGGCCATCGCGGACGTCGAGTACACTGCCGGCTGGGACCGGATGCACGAGGTTCGTCGGACACACAACGACGTCACGTTCCTGGATGCGTTTTTGACGGCGGAGTTCATCGAAGACAGCGGGTATTTCACCTACGAGTACTCCGCGGCCACCGAATCCCACCACGTCGCGAGTACCGACCCCGAGGCCGTCAAGCAGAAGCTTCTCGTCGAGTTCACGAACTTCGGCAAACCGACCATCGTAGTCGAAGACGGGAACTACAACAACCGAAACGAGCTGTTGTTGGCCCACCAGTACAACGGGATCACGATCGATATCGAGCAGGCACAGGCGGTACTCGAACGCCTCTTCGAACTGTGGGGCCGGCCGGTTAACCTCAAAACAATCGAAAAACGCATCGACGAGCGGGACCTCGAGACTGCGCGACGCCGGGAGCGCGAGCCCGAGCCGACCGAAGCAGGGCTCCTTCTGCGGTACGACGGCGAGACGATCAGCGAGTCCGACCTCCCATGGGACGCCGTCGAGCACCTCGTGAGCGACGTGAACTACGACACGACACCCGACGACTGGCTCTAGTCGGCTGTGAGTGCCCGTTCGGCTGCCCGCCGAGCGGCCATCGCGGCGTCGTCGGCAATTTGCTGGAGGTCCTCGGCTGCGCCATCGATGTAGATGTCGATCGCGAGTTCACCGTCGGTATACCGGACCGTCACGTCGACGTCGGTGAGCGCCCCCGCCTCACACCGTGAAAAGATAACGTCCTCGGCGGCCGCTGTTGCCTCGTCGACGACGACCTCCTCTGTGACCATCGCTCAGTCGCCGCCGGCGCCTGGGCTCGGGCCGCCCATCGGGCCGCCGCCGGCGCCGCCAAGCATCTGTTCGAGCTCCTGCTGGAGGCCCTCGAACTGTTCTTGGACGCGTTCTTCCTGCTTGTCGAGGGTTTCGACGCGGATCTCCAGGGTATCGATGGTTTCCTCGAGATCATCCTTCGCGGTTTCGTAGTCCGTCTCGATCAACAGGTCACCGACCTCTCGGTACATCGTGGTGTCCGTTTCGATGTCTTCGAGTTCCTCGAGTGCCCGCTGTGAGTCTTGTAGTTTTGTCTCGGCTTCGTTTTTCTGGACAGCAAGCTCTTGGGCTGTCTCTTGGAGGTCTTTGAGCTCCTCGACTTTCTCCTGTGCTTCTGGTGGGAGGCTTCCTTGCATGGTTTACCGGTAGCGCCCCATAGTGAAAAACCCCCGCTTTGGTGGCTGTGTCGCTCAGATCGCGGTTGCTGACTCGGCAGCCTGTAACAAGGCGGTCCAGGTTCCGTTTGCTGCCCGCAGTGCACTCAGGTCGGCGGCATCGATGGTCACCACAAGCTGTGTGGCTGTCCGGTTTAACCTCGCCGTCGACCGGTCCCCGGGAATTGCCCCGACTTCTGGTTCGAGGGCTGTGTAGACAGCCGCCGTCTGGTCAGCGGTCTCGTACTGCCGCGTGAGTTGGAGCCGGTGGGGCTCACTCGACGCTGACTTCTTTGGCATCCGGCGCCCGTTCTTTCAACAAGACGCGGTGTCCGCAGTAGGGACACCGGATCCCCCCGTACTCGTCCAGTTCGACGCCGCGCTTGCAACGGGCACACTTGTAAGTCATTCTTCGCTCTCACCGAGTGCGGCGCGGATCGACCGGTCGACTGCCTCACCGGTGGCCGTTGTTGGCTTGTAGGCACCGCCCGCGAACTTCTCACCGGTTTCCTCGTTCACCCAGATCCCGGTGCCGAGACGCTTGACATTATCGCCATCGACCGTTGCAGATCGCATCTCTGCTTCGATCTCCGCTACCCGTTTACGGGAGACCCGGCCGTAGCGTGCCCCGAAGCGACCGGCGCTGCCGATGTCAGTTTGTTTGCTCATAATACACCTTATTACCGCAACAGCGCAAATAAACCCTTTGAGACGGCACTACCGGAGGTCTGCCTCCGCCAGGGCTTCGTTGAGTGCCGACCGGATCCGTTCTCCCGTCTCACGGTCCCCAGCGGTGGTGACAATGCGGTTTTCCTGGACGGACGAGCCATCGCGAAGCAGGAGACGGACGTTGCCCCCGTCGTCGGCCCGTGTCACCTTCGCCCGGAGTCCCGACCGTGATCCGGTGCCGCCGGCGTCGATCGGGCCCGGAATGATCTTCTTGACGTGTGGGTGCCCGGCCACGACGCCGATCGCTCTCCGTCCAGCGCGGCCACCGATGAGCGTCGAGTGTGACCCCCCGAGTTTCTCTTGTGGGGACGCCTCGACAACCTCGAGGGCCGCCGATTCCCGCTGGTCGACTGCTGCCGCGACGGCGTCGCCGTCGACACGATAGGTCGGATACTGGAGTCGTCGACCGAGGGCTCGTGTGAGGGGCTGGTCCCCGGCAAGATAGACCTCTTCGGGGCGTTTGCGGTGGAGCTCGTCGACGATCCGGCCCAGGTAGTTGCGCTGCTGTCGACGCTTTTCGGACCCCTCCTCGGGCGTCGTCGGAACCGTTGTCTGCCCGCGGACGTCGGTCCCGTCGAGCATCGTGATCACTGCTTTCGCTTGGGCGAGGTCGACGACAACGGCATCGGCGTTGTTCGTCTGACAGACGAGGCAGTAATCGCCTGGGCGCTCGAGTGTCGACTCACACCGGCTGCAGTGCACATACGAGGGTACGCAGACCTGTGGCCTAACAGTTGTTGGTAATACGATTTCTTTATGCAGTGTGAGAGGGTGTCTGTTACCCATAGGGGCACCGAGACTCAAACGGACGTGGCAGACGCTTTCGACCCCAATCTGTGCTTGAGAGATCGAGAGACGGAGCGATTCAAACGGTGGTATCGGCGGTGGTATCCGCGGTGGGGAGTTACTGCATGGGGATAAGCGAGATCGGCAAACCCGTTCTATGAGGGTGGTACATCCGTAGATACCGGTGTTTGCAGCCGGGGGCATCGATCTCGACGGCGACTTGCTCTGTGGGGTACT
>OBKM01000920.1_pt1 | contig 13174 bp, 14 predicted proteins | sample 1519691 | NCBI WGS metagenome assembly OBKM01 (sample SAMEA37050418, study PRJEB22526) | metagenome | biome: saline pan; feature: lake; material: water | place: Egypt | collected 2015 | depth 0.5 m
GATACGTCCCCGAACGACCGAACCGATACGTCCCCAAACAACCGAACCGATGCCGATCCACGCGGGATGGTCGAGGGCGGACCCATGAGCCGGCGGACGATCCTCGGCGGCGTCGCTCTCGGAACCGCTGCCCTCGCCGGCTGTGCGGACGAGGACGGTGATCCGGAGGACGACGGCGGCGACGCTGACGACGACGGCGATGACGACGCCACCGGAGAGGACGAGTCCGACGAGGGCGGGGCCCCTGCGCTTCCCTCGGTCGACGATCCGCCGGACGCGACGTATATTCCGACCCACTTCGAGGCGATGCGTCACCTCGACCCGATCGAGGCGGGCGAGTTCGAGGTGGAGCCGATGGTGACGTACCCCCATCGGTTCTGGAACGTGACGGGCCGCGAGGTCGAGGCGGCGGAACCGAGCGGGAGCGACGACGTCCACCTCATGGTGGCCGTCCGCGATCCGGAAACGGGAGCGGTTCTCCCGGCCGAGACGGGGCTGGAGCTGAACGTCGGACTGGAGGGCGAGTCGAAGACGCCACACGCCCCGTGGCCGATGATCTCTCAGGAGATGGGGTTTCACGTCGGCGACAACGTCCCGCTCGGCGAGGACGGAACCTACGAGATCGAGGTCCGGGTCGGGAGCATCGACGCCCGCCTCACGGGAGAGTTCGCCGGTCGGTTCGACGAGGCCGGCCGCGGGTCGTTCACCTTCGAGTTCGACGGAGAGTTCCGCGACGAGGTCGTCGGCGGGATCCACTACCTGGACGAGGAACACTGGGGGAGACACGGCGCGCTCGCGAACCACATGGCCGGAAGCCACGGCGACCACGGGGATGGCGAACACGGCGAACACGGCGACGACGACCACGGAGGTCACGGCGACGACGACCACGGAGGTCACGGCGATGACGACCACGGAGGTCACGGCGATGACGACCACGGCCACGGGGACGCCCACGATCACCGGGGCGAGGAACGGTGGTCGGTCGGCGAGGGACACCACCGGTTCGGCACGTACCGCCGGGGACCTGACGAGGGCGAGGTCCCGCTCCCGGACGACCTGCCGGGGAGCCTCCTCGGGGAGCCGGCCCTCGCGGATGCGGTGTATCCCGCAACGGTACTCGACCGCGGATCCCGGTTCGTCGACGACGACGCGTTCTATCTTGCGGTGTCGCCGCGGACGCCGTACAACCGCCTGATGCTCCCGATGATGGCGCTCGACTACGCCGTCGAACGCGACGGCGAGGTCGTCGCCGAGGGGTCGCTCCGGGACACCCTCGATCACGAGGTCGGCTATCACTACGGAACGGCTCTTGACGAGCTCGAAACGGGCGACGAGCTGTCGGTGACCGTCGAGACGATCCCAAACGTCTCCAGACACGCCGGCTACGAGACGGCGTTCAACGAGCCAGGCACGGTCTCGTACACGATCGAACTCCCATGACCGACCGGGGCGGAGGCAGTCGTGGGAGCAGGTCCGCCGAGGAGGGGCGGCGAGTTCGGCTCGCGTCGGCTCTCGCCCTGTTCGCGCTGCTCGCCGCCGTCTTCGGGATCGCGCTGGGTGCGGGCGGCGCGTCGGCCGGCGACAACACCGCCGTGGTCGGGTTCGAGCCCGACGAGGCGTCGGTCGAACCCGGCGACACCGTCGACGTGGACGTGACGCTCCGAAGCCACGGGGATCCCTTCGGTAGCGGGATCGCGGACGTCGAGCTCCACCTCGACTATCCGACCGAGTACCTCTCCGTGACTCGTATCGAGCCCGGTAGCTGGTTCGAGAACGCGCCGGACGGCGACCGGATCGGCGAGGGACAGTCGGACACGGAGGTCCGCGAGCGGATCGTGTACGCCGACGAGAACGGTGCGGCGCTGTTCGAACAGTCACTCGCCACCCCCGAGTTCGGTGTCATCGGGGCGGCGACCGTCGCTCGGGTGACCGTCGAGGTGAGCGAGGACGCCGACGCGGCGACCGCGCAGCTCACGGCCGAACGAGCGGGCGTGTACCCGACCCGCAGCCGGGAATCACAGGAGATCGCCGTGCTGCCCGCCGAGTTCCACGTCGACGGCGGCGGCGACGTCGTCGAACCGGCGTTCGTGGACGACCCCTTCGCCGACGTCGACGAGGAGGAAGCGAACGAGGGGGTAGATGAGGGATCCGATAGCAACGAGGGGACGGACGCGACCGACGAGGCGGACGGCGGATCGGGCGACGCCGACGGAGCGACGGACGACCCGACCGCAGCGGAGGCGGCCGGAGACGAAGCCGATGACGACGTGCCCGCGCCGCTCGGCGCGGTCGTTCTCGGCGTTCTGTTGGCGGCGTTCGGGCTCCGCCGTCGAGCGGGAGAGTAAGGATCGGCCGCCGATCGCGGGGGCTCAGAACCGATCGCTTCGCCCGGCAGCAGCCCACGGATCGGTCGGGGCTCCCTCCGGGACCCGCCCGCGACGCCCCCGAACCGACTCCAGCCGGCCGGCGAACGCCCACCGCGTGCCGGTCCATTCGGGCTCGTCCTCCGACGCCGCCGCGGCGGCCGCGGCCGCCTCCCGGTCACGGAGGTGGGCGGCGACGGCGACGACGATGGCGGCCGCCTCGTCGTCGGCCGCGTCGTCCGGGAGGTCGAGGTCGGTGGGATCGAGATCGGGAGGATCGATCCCGGATGCGGCCGGGGACGAGTCCACCGCTTCGGGCTCCGTCGCCTCCGGTTCCGGCGTATCCGCTCCCATCTCAGATCGGGATGTTGCCGTGTTTCTTGTCGGGTTTGTCCGAACGTTTCCCCTTCAGCATCGTCAGGTCGTCGATGAGGCGAGCCCGGGTCTCGGCCGGCTCGATGACGTCGTCGATGAACCCGCGGTCCGCGGCGGTGTAGGGGTTCGCGAACTCGTCGCGGTACTCGTCGATGAGCTCCTGTCGGCGGGCGTCGGGATCGGCGGCCTCGGCCAACTCCTCGCGGTAGAGGACGTTCACCGCCCCTTTCGGCCCCATCACAGCGATCTCGGCGGTCGGCCACGCGTAGTTCACGTCGCCGCCGATGTGTTTCGACGACATCACGCAGTAGGCACCGCCGTACGCCTTTCGGGTGATGACGGTGAGGAGCGGGACGGTCGCCTCCGAGAACGCGTACAGCAGCTTCGCGCCGTGGCGGATGATCCCGCCGTGCTCTTGGTCCGTGCCGGGCATGAAGCCGGGCACGTCCTCGAAGGTGAGAATGGGGATATTAAAGGCGTCACAGAAGCGGACGAACCGCGCGCCCTTCTGGCTCGACTCGATGTCGAGCGTGCCCGCGTTCACCCGGGGGTTGTTGGCGACGACACCGATCGAGTGGCCGTCGAGCCGTCCGAAGCCGACGACGACGTTCTTCGCGAAGTTCTCTTGCACCTCGAAGAAGGACCCCTCGTCGACGACGCCCTCGATCACCGCGTGCATGTCGTACGGCTTGCGGGGCGCGTTCGGGACGATGTCGGCGAGATCGTCGTCCTCCCGGTCGGGGTCGTCCCACGGTTCGACGCGCGGGGGATCCTCCACGTTGTTCGCGGGGAGATACGAGAGCAAGCGGGCGATGTTATCCAGCGCCGCCTCCTCGCTCTCCTCGGCGAAGTGCGCGACGCCGGAGGTCGACGTGTGGGTAACCGCGCCGCCGAGCTCCTCGAAGCTCACCTCCTCGCCGGTGACCGTCTCGATGACGTCCGGCCCGGTGATGAACATGTGCGAGGTGTCCTTGACCATGAACGTGAAGTCCGTGATCGCCGGGGAGTACACCGCGCCGCCGGCACAGGGGCCCATGATCGCCGAGATCTGTGGGATCACGCCGGAGGCCTCCGTGTTGCGCCGGAAGATCTCCGCGAAGCCGCCGAGGGCCCCGACGCCCTCCTGAATGCGTGCGCCGGCGGAGTCGTTGAGGCCGACGACGGGCGCGCCCACGTCCATCGCCTTATCCATCACCTTACACACCTTCTCGGCGAACACCTCGCCCAGCGAGCCGCCGAAAACGGTGAAGTCGTGGGCGAAGACGAACGTCTTGCGGCCGTTCACCTCGCCGTAGCCGGTGACGACGCCGTCGCCCGGGATCTGCTGTTCCTCCATCCCGAACGTGTGGTTCCGATGGGTGCGGAACCGGTCGAACTCGTGGAACGTCCCGTCGTCGAGGAAGTAATCGATGCGCTCGCGCGCGGTCATCTTCCCCTTCTCGTGTTGGGACTCGATCCGGTCCTCGCCACCGCCCTTCGCGGCCCGTTCGCGGCGTTCCCGAAGGTCCTCGATGCGGTCCTCCATCGTCACGCCGGACCACCCTGAATCATTGTTCGGTGGATCGGAAAGCGCGGTCAAAAGGGTTCCCCTATACGACGTTACTGGATTCGACGATCGTCGAACTCCGCCGGTACCGCTGCGTGCCGCGCTCCGTCACACTCGATCCCCGTCCGTTACCCGTAGAGCCCCTGTCCCCGGTTGACACGGACAAGGTGGGTTCGACGCTTTTAAACGGCTGATGGACCACTCTCCGATGAGACAGGCTTCGCCTGTTTCACTGACCCGTAGGAGCGACCTGCGTACTACGGAGGTGAAAATGGCAGACACAATACAAGAGGCCGTAACCCTCGCACTCGATGACGCCCCCGAGCGGAACTTCCGCGAGACGGTGGACATCGCGATCAACCTGCGAGACCTCGACCTCAACGATCCGTCGAATCGAGTCGACGAGTCTATCGTGCTGCCGGCTGGAACCGGACAGGAGACACGCATCGTCGTCTTCGCGGAGGGCGAAACCGCCGTCCGCGCCGCCGAAGTGGCGGACGACGTTCTCGACAGCGACGACCTCGAGGACCTCGGAGACGACGACGACCGCGCAAAGGATTTGGCCGACGACACCGACTTCTTCGTCGCCGAAGCCAACCTGATGCAGGACATCGGTCGGTACCTCGGTACCGTCCTCGGTCCGCGCGGGAAGATGCCGACCCCACTACAGCCGGACGATGACATCGTCGAGACAGTTAATCGGATGAAGAACACGGTGCAGCTCCGATCTCGTGATCGGCGTACCTTCCACACGCGCGTCGGCGCGGAGGACATGGGTGCCGACGACATCTCGGACAACATCGACGTCATCATCCGCCGTCTCGAGGCCGACCTCGAGAAGGGCCCGCTCAACATCGACGGGATCTACGTGAAGACCACGATGGGTCCCGCGAAGGAGGTGCCCGTATGAGCTCCGTTCGAAAGACCGAGACGATCCCGCAGTGGAAGCAGGACGAAGTCGACGAACTCGTGGAGTTCGTCGAGTCGTTCAACTCCGTCGGGATCGTCGGCGTCGCGGGCATTCCGAGCCGACAGCTCCAGGCCATGCGCCGCGAGCTACACGGCTCCGCGGACGTCCGGATGAGCCGCAACACGCTCACCGTCCGCGCGCTCGAAGCGGTGAACGAGGGCGTCGAAGAGCTGACCCAGTACGTCGAGGGGCAGGTGGCGCTCATCGGCACCAACGACAACCCCTTCGGCCTCTTCAAGCAGCTGGAAGCCTCGAAGACCCCCGCCCCGATCAACGCGGGCGAGGTGGCCCCGAACGACGTCGTCATCCCCGAGGGTGACACCGGCGTCGACCCGGGTCCGTTCGTCGGCGAGCTCCAGACGGTCGGCGCGGCCGCGCGCATCATGGACGGCTCGATCAAAGTCACCGAGGACTCGGCCGTCCTCGACGAGGGCGAGGTCGTCGACGAGGACCTCGCGAACGTCCTGGCCGAGCTCGGCATCGAGCCGAAGGAAGTCGGGCTCGACCTGAAGGGCGTCTACTCCGACGGCGTCCTGTTCGAGCCGGACGAGCTCGCGATCGACGTCGACGAGTACCGCGCGGACGTCCAGTCCGCCGCGGCCGCCGCGCGCAACCTCTCGGTCAACGCCGCCTACCCGACGGCCGCCACCGCCGGTACCCTTCTCGCGAAGGCGTCCGGCGAGGCGAAGTCGGTCGGGCTGTTCGCCGAGATCGAGAGCCCGGACGTCGTGCCCGACCTCATCGGGAAGGCCGACGCCCAGCTCCGCTCGCTCGCGGCACAGATCGACGACGAGGAGGCGCTTCCCGAGGAGCTACAGGGCGTTGAAGCCGCTCCGGCTCCGGAGACGGACGACGCCGACGAGGACGAACAGACCGACGAAGATACTGCGGACACGGACGACGCTGGGGCGGCCGACGACGACGCCGACGATGACGACGGCGACGACGGCGGCGACGGTCTCGGCGCGATGTTCGGATAACACTACGAGGACACACCAATGGAATACGTTTACGCTGCGCTCATCCTGAACGAGACTGGCGAAGAGATCAACGAGGACAACATCACCGGCGTGCTGGAAGCCGCCGGCGTCGACGTCGAGGAATCCCGCGTCAAGGCGCTCGTCGCCGCGCTGGAGGACGTCGACATCGAGGAAGCCATCGATACGGCCGCTGCTGCGCCCGCTGCGGGCGCGGGCGCGGCCGCCGGTAGCGCCGACGACGGCGGCAGCGACGCTGACGCCGACGACGGCGACGACGATGACGAGGCGGACGAGGCCGAGGCGGCCGAAGAGGAGGAAGACGACGACGACGGCGGCGAGGGTCTCGGCGAACTCTTCGGCTGAGACGCCCGCTGGCTCCCGTCCGACTCACACGACGTCCCGGAACCGGGACGCCGACGGGGCGAACCGCCCCACACGGTCCGTGTTTTTATGACCGCCGTTTCTCGGTCAGTGATAACTCCGTCCGCGAGTTTTTATACGTCACCGCGGAAGCGTCGATCGATAGATGAAGATCGTCGACGGCGACAAGGCTGAGTGTGCCCGGTGTGAATCGGTGTTCCCGCTGGAGTCGGTATCACTGCTCGAAAAGGAGACGAACCGGGATTACGAACGGGTGTTGTGTGAGGACTGTCTGGGCGCGGTCGGCGTCCCGAAGGGCTACTCGCTCAGACGGGACATCACCCATCTCGGCGGGTGAGCGGGACGGGCGGGGCTTGCGACGAAGGCGGGGAACGCGTACTCAGTAGAGCTCTTCCAGATCGTCTTCGACGTGAGAATGCTCCTCGGCGGGGAACGTCCCGTCCTCGACGGCTTCTTTATACTCCCCAACCGCACGCTGCATCTCGCCGCGGACGTCCCCGAATCGCTTCGAGAACGGTGGCGACCACTCTCCCAGTCCCACAACGTCGTTGATAACGAGCACCTGTCCGTCGGTGTCGGGGCCCGCACCGATCCCGATGGTGGGGATCGAGAGGGCGTCGGTGACCGCCGCCGCGAGGTTCGCCGGGACGTGCTCTAACACGAGCGAGAACGCGCCCGCCTCCTCGTGGTCTCGGGCCAATTCGAGGATCTCCTCGGCGGCGTCCTGATCGGTCCCCTGACGGGAGTAGCCGCCGAGGCGGTTGACGTGTTGTGGCGTGAGTCCGAGGTGGGCCATCACCGGGATGCCGACGTCCGTCATCCGGCGGGTGGTCTCTATCGTGTGCGGACCGCTCTCGATCTTGACGGCGTCGGCGTCGGCCTCTTTTAAGAACTCGCCGGCGTTCCGGACGGACTCCGCCTCCTCGACCCCGAACGAGAGGAACGGCATGTCGGCGACGACGAGGGCGTCGTCGACGCCGCGGGCGACGGCTGCGGTCCGGGAGCGGACATCCGCCATCGTCACCGGGAGCGTCGAGTCGTAGCCGAGCGCGGCGTTGCCCATGCTGTCGCCGACGAGGACGACGTCGATCCCGGCCTCGTCGACGACCTCGGCGGTGGGCGCGTCGTAGGCGGTGAGCATCGTGATCGGTTCCTCGCGGTCCCGGAGTCCCCGCGTCGTGGTCATCGATCCGAACTGGTCGCCCGACCGGTTAAAATCGCCGGGATCCGGAAGCGGGATCCGACGCCGAACCGCTCCGGAGGCCGGTGGAATCGACTCCCGACACGGGGTTCGACCGCGGACCGCCACCGATTTGTTCGTTCGTCACGGAGAGTCGGGCGTGCAACCCGTCGAGTCGGCCGAGATCGAGGGTGTCGACTACGGCTGGGTAATGCAGACGACGTTCGTCGTCACCATCCTCGTCGGAGCCCCCGTCGTTGCAGTGCTCTCGACGTTCGTCACGCTCGACACGTGGGGGGCGCGCGCGGCCTTCGCGATCCGCGTCGGCGCACCCATCTGGTTTCTCACCGCGGTCGGGACCGCGCTCTACGCGAAACGTGCCGAGAGGAGCGGGAGGGCCGATGCGGAGGCGACCGGCGAGGGCGGGAACGATAGAACCGAGTGACGGACGGACGAGGGCAACTTCGGTGACGCGTCCGAGGTGATCACCGGAACGCCGACGCCAACACGACGGCTCCAAACAGGAGCAGCGCGACCGCGGTGACCGGCTGGCCGCCGGCCGCAGCGAGGTACGATCCGTACACGACGGCGGCAGAGAGCGTGCCGACGAGGAGGGAGGAGCCGGCGTGGACAGCGACGTTTTGCCGGGTTCGGGCCTCGCGTCCGACGTGCTCGCCGACGGAGAGACCGTGGTCTCCGACGTCCCACGCGACCGCCAGCGCGATGGCCGCGACGAGGAGTGGTTCCACGGCCCCACCAAGTCCCGCGGCGACCGCGATGCCGACGACGCCGATGCCCGCGCCCCACGAGAGGACGCGGGCGGAGCCGGTCAGCGACCCCGCAGCGAAGGCGACGAGCGAGAGCGCGACGACGCCCCCGCCGATCGGCGCGGCGAGGGTCCCCGCCAACGCTGCGAGGGCTGCGGCCCCGAGGCTCGTCACGACCGCGGACACCGGCGGTCGCGTGTCTCGTTCGGACCCGCCCGCGTCCGCCCCCTGATCGCCGACCGTGCTCATCGTGACCACCGTGTGTTCGCGTTCGCGACGGCGACCGGGAACGATCTGTCGTCCCACTCCATCACGCGTATCCCCGCCTTTCGGAGGTCACGCAGCCGCTCCCGCCGTTCGAGCGCGACGAGCAGCCGGCCCGGTTCGGTCGTCTCCGCGCTCGGCTCGGTCGTCTCCGATCCGGGTCCGCTCGTCCCCGATCCCGAACCGGCTCCGCGCCCCCCGGTCGCGACGGTGGCGTCCGGAGAGAGCACCGTGACGAGGTGGCCGTACGCGTCCAGTCGTCGCGCGAGCGCTGCGGGATACTCATCCGCCAGCGGGCTGAACAGCAACACCTGCGCGTTACCCGGTATCCGACGCTGGAACCGTCGAAACCACAGCGACCGGTAGAAGCTGTCCTCCGGTGGCGTCGGCGCGAGCGCGGGGTCCGTCGCCAGCGTCTCCCGTCCGCGAACCGTGTGTTCGGTCCCGGTTCCGGGCGGTAACCAGCAGTCACGCGGGCCGACGACCGCGATCCCCACGCGGTCGCCGGCGGCGAGCAGCGCGGTGAACGCCTGCCCGGCCGCCTCGACGCTCGCCTCGACCGCCGTGTCGGCGTCCCGCGTGGGCGCGACGTACGCCTCCGTTCGGGCGTCGATCAACAGGATCACCGTTGCCGCGCGCTCCTCCCGGAGGTCGAGCGTCGCCAACTCCCCCGTCCGAGCCCGCCGGTTCCAGTCCACTCGTTTGAGCGGATCGCCGCGTCGATACTCGCGGGTGGCGTAGAACTCGACGCCGGATCCCCCCACGTCCGTCGCCACGCGGCCGTTCGACATCGTCGTCAAGTCCCGAAGCGGGAGGTCGCTGCCGGCAGAGAGCTCCGGCGTACACGCGATCCGCGTCGGCGTCGTTATATCGGTCGTCCGCTCCCGCGAGCCGGACGGGTTCCGGGTTATCGCGGTCATCGTCTCCCACTCGTGCTCGCCGCGACTCGCCCGAACCGTGTACTCCAGACGCACGTCCGTGCCCGGCCGGAGCGCGGTCGCGACGCGGGCGGGTCCGTCGATCACCTCGAGACCCGGCGGCACGCCGTCGACCAGCCGGAGGTCGAGACACGGCTCGTCCCCGGTGTTCCGTGCGCGCACCGTGACGGTCAGTTCGTCGCCCGGCTCCGGCGTCCGGTCGCTCACCGCCCGCGAGACGGCGAGCGTCGCCTCCTCGGCCTCGCCGATGCGAGCGTACACGCTGTACCCGACGCCCGCCGCACCGACGAGCACCGTCCCGGGCTGTCTGAGGACGACGCCGATCCCGACGAGCGCGATCGCGAGCCCGGTGACGCCCACCCAGCGACCCGTGTCGAACGCACGCAGCGGATCCCGTTCGGTCCCCGCGTCGTCAGCGCCGCCCTCGGCCGTGTCGCCAGCACCGCCCTCGGCCGTGTCGTCGCCGTCGCCGTCGACCGTGTCCCCCCCTCCGGATCCGACGGCCGTGGTCACCGGTCGATCCCCTCCGTGATCGGGGTTCCATCCGCGCCGTCGACGGTCGTCGTTCCCTCGGTAGCGGTGCCGTTCGACTCGTCGAGCGCGGTAGCCTCCTCGACGGCTGCTCTCACGCCCGTGAGGTAGGTGGGTCGTCCGAACGTTCCCCCACGAAGGCGATCGGCGAGCGGATAGGCGGTCGTCGGCGAGAGGAACGCCGCGGCGGCCGGATCGTCGGTCCACTCGCCACGCTCGACGAGTTCCGCCGCCCGGTCGACCGATCCGTTCCGCTCCCGAGCGACCGCGCGGACGACTACCTCCCGTACGCGTTCCCGGACCCGTTCCTGCGTGTTCCTCCCGGCCCGTCCGCGGCTGCGGTACTGGCGGTTCGCGGCACGCACGATGTCGTCGTCGAGTTCCACGCCGGGGACCGTCGCCGGTTCGCGCCGCTCAGGCTCGCCCGTGTTCATCGTCTTTCGGTCGCGGCCCCGTCTCTCGTTCGCGTATCGGAGGCCCTGTAGAACGCCCAACACCCCGACGAGCGTGATGACGAACGCGGAGAGACTCAGCGTGCTCGCGAGGGTCGTCTCGACGGCGACGAGGAACCCCGCGACGACGGCGACGACGCCGATACCGGCGAGCGGCCGCACTACCGGTCACCCCCATGTGCCTCCTCGATCCGGCGGAGCGCCTCGACCGCGCGCCGCTCCCGGTCGTCGGTCGGGTCCTCGCCGCCGTACCGCACCCGTTCGAAGACGGCCGTGAGCTGCGTGACCGACTCCTCGTCGACGCCGGCGTCGACGGCGGCCGCCGCAAACTCCGCCGGCGTCGACGACGCCGGACGGTCGACGTCGAGTACCTCCGTCATCTCCCGCCACGCCCGATACACCTCGTTTTCGGCGCTCTCCGACTCGATCCGGTCGGCCGCCTCCCCAGCCGTCCGCGCGACCGCGGCGAGATCGGGCTCCGCGGACTCCGGCTCGTCGGGGGTGCTCTCATCGTCCCCCACCGTGGTCTCGTCGTCGCCGGACGCCGCAAGCAACACGAGGAGGCTGGCGAGTATCGCGACGACGACGATCGCGACGAACAGTGCCTCCGGCGTCGAGACGGTGCCGGAGCCGGAGCCGAGCCCGCCGTCTCCACCCCCGCTCCCGGGAAGGGTGCCGTTCCCCTCGCCGCCGAGCCCGACATCGGTCCGTTCACCGAGCTCCAGCGGCTCACACAGCGACAACAGGTACATGAGGAGCCCGATCGGGAAGCCGACGAGGGCGGCGACGGCCGTCCCAGCGACGAGGGATCCGGTGTCACGATACGCCAGCGAGCCGACTCCGAGGAGGGCGAGTCCGAAGACCAACAGGGCGGGCGGCTCCCACAGGAACTCGTAACACAGCTCCGGAATGTCGAGTTCGGTCTCACCGCCGGGACTCGCCGTGGGTGACGGCGTGTCGGCGGTCTCGCCCGGCCCCGCGCTCCCGGCTTCGCCGCCGCCGAACCCGCCGCCGTCGACGGTGACCGCGGTGTCGAGCGTCGCCGCCGCGACGCCGAGGGCGACGACCGCGAGGAGGGCGAGGAGGACTGCGACGAGGGTCTCCCGTTTCACGCCGGTAGATACGGGCTCCGGTGGGTATACTTTTCGGCGAGCGGACCGGCACGCACTCCAGTCTCCTCGCTCCCGATCGGGTGGTCAGTCCTCCGCGGAAGCGGCGACCTCGTCGTCGAGGGGGGTCGTCGGGAACAGCGCGTCGACGTCGGTCGCGGCGTCGTCGAACGTTTCGACGAGTCGATAGGCGGTTCCGTCGCGTTCGACGACGCCGGCGGCCGCCAGATGGTCGAGGTGTGCCGAGGCTTCGCCCGGCCCGTGGAGGACGTGGATCGCCTCCAGAGCCCCGAACAGCGCCGCCGAGACCTCCCACGCGGTGGCCGGCCCGTCCGCGAGCACGTCGAGCACGCGGCGGGTTCGGTGGCGGTGGTGGGCGAGGATCTCCGCCGCGCGCCGGCTCGGCTCGTCGATCCGCTCGCGGTGGCCGGGATGGGCCGCGCCCCAGTCGCGTTCGACGACCCGCGCGAGACTGTCGGCGTACTTCCCGAGCGGGTCCTCGACGCGCACGTCCGCCCCGCCCACGTTCGGGGTGTAGCGCGGTAGCAGGGCGTCTCCGGTGAACGCCTCCGCGGTCGTCCCCGGGCCCGCATTCGCGGTCGGTTCCGCGCTCGCGGTCGGTTCCGCGCTCTCGCCCCGTTCCCCTCGGTCGACCGGGTCGTGGCCCGGAAGCGTCTCGGGATCGAACGCGAACGCGGAGAGCCCGGCGGTGTGCCCGGGGAGGTGGACCGCCTCCAGCGACAGTCCGCCGACCTCGAACGTCTCGCCGTCGCCGAACGTCGTGACCGTCGCGTCCCGCCCGCGGAGCCCGGTCCCGACCGTTCCGTAGAACTCCCGGAGGCGGTCGCGAGCCGCCTCGGGCATTCCCCACCGATCAAAGACCCGCCGCTGTGCGTCCGGGTCCTCGGCGAAGTGTGGCTCGCTCCCGTCGACCAGCGACGCGTCAGCCTCGTGGACGAACACGTCCGCGTCGCCCGCGGCCTGGATCTCGCCGGCGAGTCCGGCGTGATCGGGGTGCCAGTGGGTGAGAAAGATCGCGTCGACGTCGGCGAACGCGACGCCGTGGACCGCGAGTCCCTCCCGGAGTTCCTCGCGCGTCTCGGGGATGGCGACCCCGGTGTCGACGAGGACGGTGGCGTCGGTCTCGATCAGATAGACGTCGTTCTCGCCCTCGAAGACGGTGTTTCCGAGCTGTATCCGTTTCACGGCCGTGGATAGTCGGGAGGCCTTTTGAGGGTTGCTACCCGTCGCGGCGGTTCGGACTCGCAGTACCCACTACGAGCCCGAACGGTCCGGTTTCGCGTCCACGGCCTCC
>OBKM01000921.1_pt1 | contig 13164 bp, 16 predicted proteins | sample 1519691 | NCBI WGS metagenome assembly OBKM01 (sample SAMEA37050418, study PRJEB22526) | metagenome | biome: saline pan; feature: lake; material: water | place: Egypt | collected 2015 | depth 0.5 m
CCGGCCGAACTCCATCCCTCCTCGGGGTACCACAACTCCTACTCTCGACTCGACTCAAAGGAGCCGGCCGTCGCGATCACCTCGAACATGTCGAAGCCCTCCAGCGCACGGTGTATCCACCCGTTCCAGCATCGCGGGCTCACGCCGCGCGAGGGGGCGCGACTACAGACGTTCCCCGACTGGTACCGCTTCGACGGCGGCTTGGTTTCTGTTCGTAAGCAGATCGGGAACGCGGTGCCGCCGTACCTCGCGGAATCGGTTGGGTACTACCTCAAACAGAGCGTCTATAGCCAGACGCTGACCGATGACGAGCGGGAACGCATCTACAAGCTTCGCTGTGGCGGGATGGACCTTTCAGAGTTTGAGCAGGAGAAGTCGGAAATCGGCGGTCACGCGCAGCAGGTCACGCTCGACTTCGCAGACTAACTCGACGGTTCCCGGGTTCGTACTCGGTAATCCTAGAGACGGTCAGTCGATTCTATTCGTAATGCCAACTTTTCTAAGAGTGTCTACTAAGTGGACAGTATACTCGATGAGCAAGTGGACCGACGGTCGTGCCGACCACGAAGACGAAGCAATCGAGGCGTTTCTGACCAGCCACTTCCCGGATCCCTACCTAAAGGATCAAGCCGATCTGTCGGACTACGGTGACTCGGACGACGAGATCTCCGACGCGGAGCGCGGGGTGATCGACGCGCTCCTGTCGGAGGCGGGAGCGCAGTTCGTTTCCTCGAAGGGAACGCTCGGGCTCGCGATCGACTTCGTGGTTCTCGCCGAGGAGCTGGCGAAACACGATGACTGGGTCGCCGGCTTCGATCCAGACATCACCGTCGACGACATCCTCGACCGGTACGACAGCATGGCGAAGTCGTCGCTGACGCTGAAACGCGGCGATGTCCGCGAGGGAATCCGGACGTTCCACAACGAGCTGATCGAGCTGTTCCGCGAGGATCTGAACCGCACCAACTTCCCGAGCTCGCCCGGCCACCACACCGGCGAGTGGGAGCGGTACGACGACATGCTCGAGCTCGCGTTCCGGCTCTCCCGCGACGGCCGATACGTTGCAGCGCAGGAGCTGTTCGATATCGGGTTAGAGCGACTCGAATCAAGCGAGTACGAGCGCCGCGATCCGCCGTTCGAGGACCCGTTCCTGAAGGTGGTCCGCGATTACGGCCGGAAGGCACCCAACGAGCAGGGCGGGTCGGCATATCAGGCACTCTGCTACGGCTATGTCAAAGCTGAGTGGTCGCACCTGTCGCTCCGCGCGAGCAAGGTCCGAACGGGCTCGTCGCGACAGCAGCGATACGGCGACATCGACGGCTACCACGGGCCGGATCTCATGATCTCAGTCGAGGTCAAAGACCGCGTCATCGACGCCTCAAACGTCAGTGCCGAACTCGGAACGATGATGAACGTCGCGGAGAACACGACCGCGATCGCTATCGCGATCTGTACCGAGGTGAGCACAGAAGCGCGCCAGACGCTCGAAGAGACCGGCGTCAGAGTTCTCGACGACGCGGACCTCGAACGCCAGCTCCAGTTATGGGACTATCACAAACAGAACCGCGCGCTTCACGGAATGTTACACTTCTTCGCGAACATCGAGGAGAATCCCGACGGAGTTCAGCGATTGCTGCGGTTCGTTTCGAGCGTTGACCCGGACAACCGTGTTCTCGACCACCTCGCGGACTCAGACGTACAGATGGGGCTCGATGAGACATGAAGCGACCAGATGTCGAAGAGCGGTTCATCAACCGCGATGCAGAACTCCCCTACGGACTCGAAGTTTCGCAGGTCGTGAGCGCGATTGAGAGCTTCTACGCGTACTGGCACCGAGTGAACGAGTGGCACCTCAATGAGGGGCACGGGCGGTTCCACGAGCAGTTCCGGGCAAACAACGCGATCGGTGGGTTCGTCAGCCACCGTCTGACAACCCGCTTTGCCGAGGAGTCACCAGACTTCGTACTCAACCGCCTCGATGACGGGTACCCGGATTTGCTCTACGACGGTACGGACTACGAGTGGCCCGATGATTACGCAGTCAAGGACTCTGATAACGGCCCTGGGCTGGAAGTCAAGGCGTCGAGAGGGAATACGTTCTACGCACATCACAACGTCGAAGGGTGGCTTCTCGGGATCCACTACCGAATAAACGCTCGGAGCGAATCCCCAACGGATGACGCTCCTGCCCCAAACGATACGCCGCCCATCGAGATCACGCAGGTATTGTGTGCGAGTATGGACCACCAGGACTGGGAATATCGTGACGCCGAGGGCTCGAAGCGGACCAACACTAGCGAGTTAAAATCGAAAGCCGGGCTACACGAGATGCGGAAAAACCCGGTTATTGAGATGGATTCCGCGATCACCGGCCAAGGCGATCGCCTCAAACAATACAAGCAGACCCATGCGGAGTTTGATCCGGGCTACTCAGTGTAACTACGCGGGAACACCCGAAGTGGCGTAGGACGTGCTGAAGAGTGGAAGTCGTTGTAACTCGGACTTAGACGAACCCGCTCACGACGCCCCACGCCCGCCGAACGACGCCTACCCCTCGCTCGGAGAGAAACGCCCACAGCGCCCGCACGTGCTCCCACACGAGCGCGCTATTGGGCGAGGCCCAACCCAGCCCGATCACCACGGCCGCCGCCACGAGCAGCACCAGCACCTCGCGTGTCACCTTCGACACGACGCCCGTCACGAGCCGCGCCATCCCGATCGCCCGGTAGACGTACACCGCGACGAGCAGCAGCGTCGCTGCCGTCACGACCTGGCCGCCGAACCCCAGCGACGCCACGAGATCCAGCGGCGAGAACATCAGTCGTCCTCCTCGCCGAACCCACGCACCTCGATCGTCGTCTGATCGTCAGGTGTCTGTGCGTCGGCCCGCCGCGCTCGAAGCGCCTCGCGGGCGAGGTACCCGCCGCCGAGCACCAGCGCGCCCACGAGCAGCGGCCCCATCGTCGAGACGCCCTCACGGAGCCCGCCGAGTACCACGCCCGGCGAGATCGTCTCCAGCGCCCATACGACCGACAGCACGCCGACCACGCCCCGGATGTACCACGGCACCTCGCCTTCGGTCCGCTCGTCGAGCTGCCAGAGTCCGACGAGCAGCAGCCCGACCGCCGCGATCGGCACCACGTCCGACTGGTACGCGAGCACCGCCACCCGCTCGATCGGCGACGTCGGCGCGAGCACGTGGATCGCGATCGCCGTCAGCGACGTCGCCGTGATCGGGAGCAGCCGCCCGCCCGTATCGAGTCGCCGTCCCACAACCGTCGTGCCGACGAGCACGACCGCGATCCCGCCGAAGCTGAGCAGCAGCGGTAGCGTCGACCGCGTGTCCGACGGTCCGCCCGGCGGATCCTCGCTGGCCGACGCGTCACGCTGGAGTACCGAGTACGTCTCCGCGGAGCCGTCCGTCGTGAACGTCACGGGCGAGGTCGCCCGGTCCGCGTCGACCTCTACCTCCCGCGTCTCCGACCACAGGACGTACCGCTCGCCCGAGAGCGTGTCGTGATACGTCACGTCCACCGAGTCCGTGCCGACCGTGTCGCCCTGTCGCAGCTGGAAGCGCGGCTCCGTGCCGTCCTCGACGAGCACCTCGATCGCCCCCGTCTCCGGTGCGACCTCGACCGGCGACGACTCGACCGTCATCGTGGATCCGACGTTCGCGTCCGGAGCCCGGAGAATCTGATTCCCCGATGCGGTCACCTCCGCGTGAGCGTCCGCACCCGGCCACGACTGCTCGCTCGCGTAGTGGACCCGGTCGCCGAGGACGGTCTCGTCGACGCGAAGCCCGAAGATCCCGTCTTCGGTGATCTCCGTGATCTCCACTTCGGTCGCGAGCTCGTCGCCCTCGACCGTCGGCTCGATCACGTCGACCTCGCCGTCGTACGTGCGGATCTTGTGTCCGGTCGCTCGCACGTCGATCTCCGTGTCCGCCGCGACGTCACCGAACTCCACGGTCAGGTCCGTCCCGTCGAGCGACGAGGATTTGGCCGGCTGCCACTCGCCACCGTCGATCCGATACTCCACATCGTTGATCTCCGCGACCGAATCGACGAACGTCAGCGTCGCTTCCGCGTCCGCCGTCTCGGACGGGTACGTATGCGAGATGTTGAACGTCTCCGTCCAGGAGGTCGCCTCGACGTCGACCGAGCGCGTGGTCCCGCTCGCGTCGTGTGCGTACTCGAAGCCGACGAGCGACTCGGGGCCGACCTCCGGTGAGTCCGTCGAGACCGTCACCGTGTTCGTCCCCTCCTCGAGCCAGCCTTCGTTCGTCGCGAGCGATTCCGTCTCACCGTCCGCGAGCGTCCCCTCGTGCGAGGTGGTGTACCCGTTCACGGAGATCGTCGGATCGACGGACTCGGTCACTTCCGTCCAGGAGGTATCGACGGTCACCTCTCCACCAGTGTCGACATCGATCGAATCGGAGCCGGTCCCGAGCGTGACCGAGTCCGAGACCGTCTCACCCGGTTCAAGCACGCCAGTGTGTGAAACGGTCGACTCACCGACCGAGACCGATGGATCTTCGGTGGCAGTGACCTCGGTCCAGTCGGTAGCGACATCGACCTCGGAGCCGCCGCCGGTCGACACGTCGAGCGTGTTCGAGCCCGGCGAGAGACTCCCGCCGGAGAGCTCCACCGTCTCGCCGTCGTCGAGGATCCCGTCGTGAGTGACCGTCTCACCGCCGACCTCGACCGACGTATCCTCCGTCGTCGTGACTTCCGTCCCGTCGATCGTCCATGACGGATCCGGGCCGCTCACGGTCGACGCGGTGATCGCGTTACTCCCGGAGTCGAGTGTGCCGTCCGATACCGGCTCCGTCGCCGTCTCTCCGTCCATGAGGACGCCGGAGTGAGAGGCGTCGGGCGACCCGTCGCCGGAGAGGTCGATCGACGGATCAGCCGTTCCGTAACGTTCTCCCCACGTTGCTGTATAATCGACGCCGGGAGCCTCACCGCTAATATCCACGGTATTGCTCCCCCTCGACAAGTCTAAGCCGGTAGTTTCACTATCACCATCATAAACGACCCCGAGGCTCTGCCCATTTACAGACACTGGACCGCCAATTATTTCAACTTCAGTCAGGAGCGAATATTCGTTAGCACCAGTGATCGGGCCGTAAAACGTCGTCTCTCCCGTGCCGGAGTGAAAATCAGGTCGTAGTTCACCGTCGCCGGATACCGAGTTGGCAGTTATAATGATCGTAATGGTGTCATCGGACACATCCTCACCGCCCGGGAGGTCGACCCAGTTATCACCGGGGCTTAAATACACATCCGAAGCGACTGAATCGCCGTGAGTGAAAGACCCATCGACACCACCGGACCGTACACTAACATCGGCTGATCCATCGTCTGAGACGCTGTCGATAGGGATATTTAGCTGGTTTATAGTGCCGGGGTGCGGGATCGACATTTCCACCTCCAGTGATTCACCGTCGTATAAGCGGACGTTTCCATCGTCGTCGTTGTGTACCCCGTCATCAATCACCGAGCCGTCCGGGGATACTGTGATCGACTCGTCGAAGGGCGACGTGTCACCGCCAACATCCAGCGATACCGACGTATCAGGGGTTACTGAGCCCGATTCCGAAGCGGATTGGGTTTCGGTGTCCCCCTCAAACTCGACGGATATGTCCTCCGCGTGCTGGTTGCCGTCGACGCTGATCGTGTCGTCGCCGGTCCCGCTCGCCGTGAAGGAGTCGCGGGTCTCGACGCCCGTGAGCGTGACCGTCGCGTCCTCCGCGTCCGTCGAGCCCCCGACGTCGACGTCAAACGACCCGCCGTCGCTCGCCGTCGCCGACGTCGACCGCTCCTCGGTATCCCGAGCGCCTTCGAGCGTCATGACCGCCTCCTCCGGATCGGACGTCCCGCGCGGCTCGACGTCGAGCGTCCCGTCCTCCGTCGTCGTCGAGGTCGAGCGCTCCTCGGTAACTCGTTTCCCTTCGAGCTCGACGGAGAGATCCTCGACCGCTTCGAGGTCGTCGATCTCATACACCCATGAGGTCCCGTCCGTCGCTTCGCTCCCGCTAAAGGAGATCTCCCCGTCGAACGTGGTATCAGCGACGACCGGGACCCCCACGACCGCGAGCGCTCCGAGTGTTAAGAGCGCTATCGTGAGGATCCCGCCTCGACTCGACGAGAGGTCTCGGAGCCGATCCATGAGTTACCGCTCCCCTCCGAGGAGTCCGACGAGCGCTCCCGCGAGGATCACGACGAGACCCCACGTCTCAGGCTGTAGCTCGACGAGCCCCGTGATCGACACATAGCCGACGACTCCGAGGAGGCTCGTCACGATCACGTCAGGAAAAGCCGCGAGCGCTCCGAGGAGCAAAAACGCGACGTCCGTAACGATCACGAGCCCGGCGCTCGTCGCTCCGAGCGTCACCGCTGGGAGTCCCGAGAGCGTCTCCTTAACCGCTTTCTCGGAGTCTCTATACCTCAGCATATTGAAGCCGTGAACGAGAGCGAAAGCCGCGAGAGCCGCTCCCACGGCTCCGAGAGCGAGCATTATCATGATGCTCCCTCCGGTCGTTCCGTCTGTCGAGTGTCGATTCTCCTAACCGTCTTATGTTTCGTTTTCGTCATTTGCTTGAATACCGCTAATCAGTCGTCTCACTATGCGAATACCGAGGATCACCGTGAAAGCCGCGATCGCTATGAGGAGGAGAGTCTCGACGGACTCCTCCGGGATCCATCCGGTCGACTCAGCGAGTTGGCTCAGGTAGCTCAGGAACGGGATCCACACGTCGAGCGTCTCGACGAGCACGAACGCGAGAGCGACGATCGTCTCCCCTCCGAATAGGAGGAGGTCCGTCGCTCCCGCGAAAGCGGTCCCGACGATCGGGACGTCTCGGAGAGTCTCTCTCATATGAACCGGATCACCTCGATTAGTGTCCGGACCGTGAGGAAACTCAGGATCATCATGAGCCCGACAGCGATCGCTATCGTGAGGGGAGCGAACGGTCCGAGCGCTCCCGCGAGAGCGACGAGAGCCGAGTCGATCCCCTCGACGATCCCGAGGGTCACGTCCGAAGCGATTGAGAACGGAGAGAGGAGCACGGCTCCCGCTGAGCTGAGCGCACCGAGGAGCTCGTCTCCGGCTCGGAGGAGCGCTCCTCCGATAGCGTCGATCACGGAGAGGATCCCTCCGACGATCCACACAGCGACGACCTCAATCACTAAGTCGACGAGTTCGCTCCTCGACGACGGGAGCCAACCGGGGAGTGTCGGTCCCGTATTCATGAGAGCGCTCCTCCGAGGAGTCCGAGGGAGATCTCGACCGCCCGGAACATGACGAACCCCGAGACGAGAGCGAACACGATCGAAAGTGGGAACGCGAGGATCCCAAACCCTGAGAGGAAAGCCGCGACCTCCGAGACGACTGAGTCGAGCGTCGAGCTCGGGAGTCCGAGGATCGCTCCGATAAGCTCCTCGACGAACGACGCGAAGCCTCCGAGAGCCGTCTCGACCCCGCTCCGGAGAAGGTCGATCACTCCGACGACCCACGAAACGAGACCGATCACGATAGCCGCCGCTCCCGTCTCCCCGAGTCGAGTCCAGTCGACGTCTCGACCGTCGACGAACCTATCGGGCATATGAGGCTACCTCCGGACCGTGTTTCGGATGAAAACGAGCGGTGAGAATTCGATCCGACTCACGAACCACACGAACACGAACACCGACGTCATAGCGACAGCGACAGCGAACGGAAAGCCGAACGGACCGAGGAGCTCCGTGGCTCCCGATCCGAATGACTCAATCGCTTGAGTCGTTCCCGCTCGAATGACGTCGATAGTCGAGCCGAGCGTCCCGTCGACGAGATCCGCGAGACCTCCCGCGAGAGCCTGAAACGGAGCGAGGATCACGTCCCCAGCCGCTTCGATCGTCCCGATTATAGCGAGGAACAACGCATAAAGGATCCCGCTCACTCCGTAATCCCGAATGAAGTTAGTGAGGCTCCCCGCTTCGGTCACTAACTCAGCCGCTTCCCGAGAGATTGACCGAGCCGAGTCGCTCATTAGTTAGTCACCGTGTTAGCCGCTGAGCTCGCTCGACTCCGGACCCATCCGATCGCTCCTCCGACGATCCCAGCGATAACGAGGATCACCGAGCGAGCCCCGTCGAGGAACCCGTCTCCTCCGGTCCCTCCGAAGCCTCCTCCGAAGAATCCGGAGCTCTCGACGTCGTCGAGCTCGTCGGACGTGAGACCGACGTCGATCACGGTGACGAGCCGGTCTCCGACCGAATACGCCTCGACGTCCGAAACGTGTCGAGACTCCTCTCGGTCCGACTCCGAGAGGTCCTCGACGACCGACGAGAGAGTGAGGTCGAGAGCCTCAGACATGACCGAGACCGTCGTCGACTCGTCGGGAGAGTATCCCGCGACCTCATACCGATCCTCCTCCGGAACGCCCCAAAAGACGACGTCGTCGACGTCGAACGTGATCCCGTCGACGTCGTCGGGAGCGTAGTGGTTCGAGACCGCTCGGAGCCGCTGAGCCATGCCGGAGACCGTGTCTCCTTGATCCTCCTCCGGGACCTCGACCTCCTCCGTGTAATGCTCGTCGGCTGAGAGGTCCCGCGAGAGCTGGGAGACCTCGACCTCGACGTCCGAGAGAGTCGCTCCCTCGAAGCGGTCTCCGAGAGCGTCGAGCGACGGGACCCACATGAGACCGACGTCGTTCGACGTGATCGGCTCCGTCTCGACGACCTCCTCGGTCCCGTCGTCGGTCTCCTCCTCTCCGACGACCTCCCGCTCCCCGAGCTCGAAAACGTCGAGCGTCGTCTCGGCTCCCGTGAGCTCGACCTCGACCGAGTCGACCTCGACGAGCTCCTCCGAGAGCTCGGGGACGTCGACCTGAGCGAACGCTCCGGAGACCGACTCGTCGACCGAGACGATCCCAGCCTGAGAGTCGTCTCCGTCGGGGTCGATCGTGAGAGCGACCTCCTCCGGCTCGTCTGCATCGTCCGAGCCGACGAGACGGACCTCAGCCGTCGACCCCGGAGCGACCTCGCTCGAAAAAAGGAGCTGAGCCGTGTCCGTCGACGAGACCGAGACCGGATCCGGCTCGTCGGAGTCGTCGACGAGCTCGGAGGTCTCGACTCCCGCTCCCTCGAATGAGAGCGGTTCCCCGTCTCCGACCTCCTCCGTGTCCGTGAGGATCCCGTCCCCGACCCAGTTAGCCGGGTCGAGGAGATCTCCGTCGAGGAGCTCCCGGTCGACTCCCGAAGCCCCGTCGAGCGGGACTCCGATCACGTTCGACGGAGCCGGTCCGTCCGGATCGAACGACTCCCGGAGACTCATACCGTCGTCGAGGAGGCTCTCCTCGACCTCTCCCTCGTCGTCGACCGAGAGAGTGAGCACGGAGTCGACGTCCGAGAGGTCGACCTCCTCCCGGACCGCCGTCGCTCGGAGCTCCGTCTCCGGAGCGAGCTCACCCTCATAATCGAGCGAGACCTCAGCCGAAGCGCTCCCCGTCATGCCGACAGCCGCGACCGTTGCGACTCCGACACCCTGCATGAAGCGACGTCGACCGACGTCCGTGTTAGCAAACTGTTCCGCTTCCGTCGTTTCCGCTGAGTTTTCCACACTCATAGATCGATCGGGGTCGAACCCCGACGATCTTAGTTTCGTTAAGAACGACTTAAATCTCAGTATTACAACTCCTCCCGCTGATACACGCGAGCCGCTTCGAGCCCCTCGACCGTCAGACTCCACACTCCCGATCCCCGGTTTGTGACGAGACCTCTCTCCTCAAGTTTCGGGAGACGGTCGCTAACATACTCAGGCGTTCGATTTATCACCGGAGCGATATTTGAGGGAGCGTCGTTCCCGACCCTCAAGAGATGGATTAAGATCTCTCGTTCGGTCGGGGTCTCCATACGTTACAATTTGACTAATAGAATAAATGCCTCGTTACCGAGCAGACCTTAGGCTCGCTAAGAATATCCGGGAGCTTTATGGTCTCCGGTTATACACTTGAGAGTAAGAAGCGAACGAACCAACGCAAACCGCTCCCCCGGACCTCCCAAAAGGAGCCCAATCCCGAGGTCCGAGGGAGCCCGTATGATAGCGTATGAGTCCCTGAGCCCATAAATCTCGGGGTTCTACGTTATTGTCATGCGGAGGGAGGTCGACTCCCGACCGTTCGCTCTCGAAGGGATCGGCTCGACTCAACCCATGTCGAGCACACAAACCCACGACAACGACGGTCGAGACGAACTAACCGCGTTCCGGATGCCGGAGCGCTTGAGCCAGCAACTTGAGGAGACGGTCGAGCGGGAGGGCTTTGATTCTCGCTCAGCCGCGATCCGCGCGTTTATCCGAGAGGGAGTCCGGACCTCCGAGCTCGTCGAGGAGGTCGATCACTCATGAGCGACGTCGACGAGACACTCCTCGACGTGATCCGGTCCGAGGGTCCCGAGTGGGATATTCTCGGAGTCGACGTTGTCGACGAGACCGACGACGGAACGCTATTCCTCCTCGTTATCCGGAGGAGAGTCGGGGACTCCGGAAACCTCATTCTCTCCGAGCGTTACTTTCGCTATGACCCCAGCGAGCCGGACGGAGCGACCTACCTGAGCAACGGGATCGAACGACGGATCACGGGGTCGCTCGGAGCCGCTCTCCGGGTGCTTTATGCCGCGACGACGAACGGGGACGTCGACCCCGACTCCCCCATGCTCATGGACTCCCGAGGAGACGGTCTCGACTATTCTCCCGAGGAGCTCGTCGAGCCGGTCGGAGATCTCCTCGACGACGAGAGCGACGAGCCGGACTTTCCCGTCGACGCTCGACCCGTCGACGACGAGCCGGAGGAGGTCGATCGAGACGGCTGGGTCCGGTGCAAAAAATGCGACGACGTGATCCCCGAGGAGGAGGCTCTCCTCTTTTCGGACGGTCCCCCGCTCGGAGAGGTTTGGGTTCATGACGGAGGCTGTTCCGACGACTCGGAGGGAGACGAATGAGCGAGACGGTCGACCCCTCCGAGGAGGAGCTCGCTCTCGCTCGGGAGCTCTCCGAGAGAGACGACGTCGAGGATAGCTCTCAGTCGGTCGGGACGCTCCGAGAGACCTTCGAGGAGGAGGAGCTCGAAAAGCTCCCCGACGACGAGATTCTCGAAACGAGCGGTCTCCTCTCACACGTCCGAGCCGACGACGAGACGATCGGTCATGTGCTCATGATCGAATACGACGACCTCGACGACGTCGACGGGGTCATGAGACCGATCCGAGCGGCTGAGCGGATGCCGGGGATCTCCGTCCTTCTCCGGAGCTCTCAGGGGAGTTATCACGTTTACGGTCTCTCGGTCCGTCCGGTCGAGGAGCAACTCCTCGACGCTATGCGAAAAGACGGGGACGTTTGGGCCGCTCGCTGGGCCGCTCGTCGAGGCTATTTCGTCCTTCGAGTCCTTCCGAAAACTCGGAGCGAGAGCGGGGAGATCTATAAGGAAGCTCCCGAGCCGATCCGAGTGTTCAACTCCGAGAGCGATTATCCTCAGTCGAAGCCTCACGCGGATATGCTCCTCGACCTCGCTCGCTCCCACGGAGCCGACGACGTCGAGGGAGATCTCCTCGAAGCGCTCGACGAGCATGAGCTCGCTGGGGACGGACTCCGAGTCGATCACTATCAAACCGTCACGGACGACGCTAAGGAGGTCTTAAAATGACGGTCCCCGAGGATGACCTCGACCGAGTCCGGAACGACTACACGGATGCGGGTGGGAACCTAACGCTCGACGACGTCCGAGACGACCTCGAAGCCGCCGAATTCGAGGGAGACTCCCTCGACGCTTTCAGCAACGCGATCGCTGGGAGCGACGACTTAGCCGTCTCCTCTCAGGCTCTCGAAACGGCTCAGCGCCAAGCCGTCGAGAGTCTCTCGGACGGAGGAGCGGTCGGAGGGGAGATCGTCCGAGCCGACGACGGCTTTACCGCTATCGGAGCGCCTCAAAACGTCGAGCAACGGATCGAACGGACCGGACGGACCGAGGGAGAGGTTATCGCTAAGAACAAGAATACCGGGACCGAGGGACGGATCGGAACCGTCGAGCTCGCTCCCCCTCCGGAGCTCGACTCATGAGCGACCGAGTTACGATCCGGCTCGGAGAGGAGCGCGTCGAGATATGCGATCAGCTCATGGCTCGCTCTTACGCTTCGGACGACGTCCCGATCGTCGACTCTCGGAGCGAGCTGATCCGTCAGATATTCGATCAGGGTCTCGAAGCGCTCCCGGAGAGTCGCGTCGACCTCGAAAAAGGAGAGGTCGACGGGGAGGCTCTCCTCGACCTCCTCGACGACGAGACGATCCTCGAATTCCGTCGAGAGAGCTACAAAAAACAGTCCAAACCGCTTTGGAGAGGCTCGAAGCTCGCTGAGCGCTTCGGTGATAAGACCGAGGAGCTGTTTAGCGGCTCCCCCGACGAAAAAGCGACCCCTCACACGGTCGAGCGGCTCGCTGAGAGCTATATCCGGGAGCTCGAAGATCATGAGGAGCTATCGGAGATCGGAGAGGAGTCCGTCGAGCGTCAAAAGCGAGCGATCCGCGAGACCGTCGACGAATACCGAGAGCGGTTCCGGAGCGCTCAGTCGGCTCCTCGGGAGCTCATGAGACCGACTCCGGAGGAGGCTCAGATCGGAGCCGAATTCGAGCGGCTCCGAGCGAGCCGAGAGGCTTTCGTCGACGATCTCCGAGAGAAAGCCTCGACGGACCGATTCACGAACCCCGACGACCTCATGAAAGCGCTCGGATATGACTATGGAGTCTCCGTCGAAGCGATTGAGCTCCTCCTCGACGAGATAACGCTCGACGGAGAGCCGGGTCGACAGGCTCTCAAGAACGGATCCGGAGTTAAGGTCCCCGAGCTCGTCGACGACGTCGAGGGAGAGCTCCCGGACGTCGAGGAGCTCGACGTCGACCGGGTCGAGGAGCATGAGACCGAGACCTCCGGAGGCTACAACGACGGAGCGGTCCCCGCTGGGTTCCGGATCGACGGAGACCTCGGGGACCTCTCGGACTCCGAGATTGAGGAGCTGATTAAATCCGGAGAGCTCGACCCGACTGAGCTCCTCAACTGAGAGCGTCGAGACGGCTCGCTGAGCGTTTTCTCTTTTCGCTGGGGTCTCGGTCGGAGCTTCGAGAGCGGTCGCTCTC
>OBKM01000922.1_pt1 | contig 13151 bp, 8 predicted proteins | sample 1519691 | NCBI WGS metagenome assembly OBKM01 (sample SAMEA37050418, study PRJEB22526) | metagenome | biome: saline pan; feature: lake; material: water | place: Egypt | collected 2015 | depth 0.5 m
GTTCGCCCTGCGTCATCGGGTTGAAGATCCGGAAGTACGGCTGGGAGTCGGTCCCAGTCGAGGCGGCCCACTGCCAGCCGCCGTTGTCGTTGGCCGTGTCGTGGTCGACGAGCTGTTCCCGGAAGTGGTCGTAGCCGTGCCGCCAGTCGATCAACAGGTCCTTCGTCAGGAAGGAGGCGACGATCATCCGGACGCGGTTGTGCATGTACGCCTCCTCGCGGAGCTGTCGCATCCCGGCGTCGACGATCGGATAGCCCGTCTCGCCGCGCTTCCAGGCTTCGAGCAGCGCCGCGTCGTCCTCCCACTCGATCGGGTTCTCGTAGGACTTGTAGTTCGACGCCACGACCTCGGGGTTGAAATAGAGGACGTGGGTGTAGAACTCCCGCCAGGCGAGCTGTGATCGGAACTCCTCGACGGACTCGCGGCGTTCGCCGGCGGCGGCGTCGAGGGCCTCCCGGACGCGCTCGTCGACCTCCCGGACGCCGATCGTCCCGAACTTCAGATGCGCCGAGAGCCGGGAGGTACACTCCTCCGTCGGGTAATCGCGCATCTCCTCGTACCGGTAGACATCGTCCTCCAGAAAGGCCTCCAGCAGCCGGCGCGCGGCGGTCGTCCCCGCCGCCGGCACGTCAGCCTCGGGCGCCTCGAACCCGAGTTCCGACAGCGTCGGGATCGCCCCCGGCTCGGGGTCGCCGTCGTGCGACGCGAGCGCCGGGATCCGCCGGGGGTCGTCCTTCTCGCGGTCGCGCCACTTCCGGCCGAAATAGGTGAACACGGAGTAGGGATCGCCGGCGTTCGTCGTGATCGACCCCGGTTCGTGACAGACCGCGTCGTGGAACTTCTGTGGAAGGGCCGCAACGCTTTCGAGGGCGTCGGCAACCCGTTCGTCGCGCTCGCGAGCCAGCCCGGAGTAATCGCGGTTCCAGGAGACGTAGTCGGCCTCCAGCGCGGCCGCGAGTTCGGGTACGACGGTCGCCGGGTCGCCGCGCCGGACGAGCAGTTCCGAGCCGCGGTCGCGGTACGCCGACCGCAACTCACAGAGCGCGTCGAGCATGAACGCGACCCGCGGCGCGCCCGCGTGGTCCAACACCCCCTCGTCGAAGACGAACAGCCCGACCGGTCGCTCCGGGCCGTCCGCGAGGCCGCGGTTGTCCGCGAGCCGCAGATCCCGTCGGTGCCAGTGGATTCGCATCGTCTACCGTATGGCGACGGGGCGGCCTAAACCTCCGGGTGGCCGCCGTGCTCTGCTGGTTCGACCGCCGATCGAAAAAACGAGCCCTGTGGGTTACTTGTGGGGCTCCAGCATGTCGTAGCTGCGCTCCCACTCGTAGCCGTCGTCGTGGTACCGCTCGGCGAGGGGTTCCTCGGGCATCTCGCCGATGGCCTGCTTTTCCTCGGTGTAGGAGAGCCGCCCCTCCTGTTCGTAGTACCGGCCGGTCAACACCTCGCCCTCGTGGATCGCCAACTCGGTGTTGTACATCATCTCCGAGGCCTCCTGTCGGTCGGCGGTGTCGAACTCGTAGTCGTCGTTGTCCTGGATGTCGATGTAGGGGACGTACTGTTTGGCGTCCTTGTTCCAGGTCGGACATTGCGTCAGGAAGTCGATGTGGGAGAACCCGTCGTGTTGGATCGCATCGACGAGGATCTCCTGTGCCTGGTTCGGGTTGACGGCCGCCGTCCGGGCGATGTAGGAGGCCCCGGCTGTCAGCGCCATCGACAGCGGTCGGACGGGGTCCTTCGCGGAACCGTGCGGCTGGGTCTTCGATTTGTGACCCTTCGGGCTCGTCGGCGACGTCTGGCCCTTCGTCAGCCCGAAGATCTCGTTGTTGAACACGATGTAGGTGATGTCGTGGTTCTCGCGGGCCGTGTGGGTGAAGTGGTTGCCGCCGATCCCGTAGCCGTCGCCGTCGCCGCCGGCCGCGACGACCTCAAGCTCCGGGTTCGCGAGCTTCGCCGCGCGCGCGACCGGCAGTGCACGACCGTGCAGCGTGTGGAACCCGTAGCTGTCGAAGTAGCTGTTGAGCTTGCCCGAACAGCCGATCCCGGTCACGAGCAGGATCTCCTCTGGGTCCTTTCCGAGCTGCGACATCGCGCCTTTGAGCGCCTTCAGGACGCTGAAGTCGCCGCATCCGGGACACCACGTCGCCTGCGGCTCGATGCCTGGTGTGTACTCGTCTCGCTCTACGTCCCTCTCGGAGTTGATCGCGTTGAATGCACTCATGGTTAATCACCTGCCGCGGGAACGAACCGAGTCGTCGCCGCCGGCTCGTCTCCCTCGGCGATGGATCTGAGCCCGTCGACGATCTCGCCGGGCTCGAAGGGGTTGCCGTTGTACTTCAGAAGGCTGTGCATCTTCGGCCCGAACCGCCCGAGCTCGCGCTGGACGAGGCCGCGGAACTGGCCGCTTGCGGTCATCTCGACGACGAGACACTCGTCGACGGATTCGAGGAACTCGGTCACCTCGGCCTCGGCGAACGGCATCAGATCGGAGACGCCCATCGACTTCACGCTGTAGCCGGTGTCGTTCAGCACGTCGACGGCCTCCTCGACGGTGCCCTGCTGGCTGCCGAACGTCAGGATTCCGTAGGTCGCGTCCTCGGGGCCGGTGACCGTCTGGTGGCTCCCCTCGGCCCCGTTGAACTCCTCGCGGATGGAGTCGTGTTTGCCGAGTCGGCGATCGACCTGTGCGATCCGGTTGCCCGGGTCCTCACAGATGTGGCCCTGCGGGGTGTGCTCGTTGCTCTCGGCGAGGAAGCGCCCGCCCTTCTGGCCGGGGATCGAGCGCGGGGAGACGCCCTTCTCGCCGGGGTTGTGCTGATAGCGGTTGAACTTCCCGGAGGAGTGGTGTGCCGCCTCGGCGAGCTCCTCCTCCGTGAGCGTCGCGCCGAGATCCGGCGCGGGCTCGCGGTCGAAGAAGGACTCGTCGACGTTTCTGAGCTCGCCGCCGATCTTCTGGTCGTAGAGGACGATCGCCGGCACGTGGTAGTCGTAGGCGATCCGGAAGGCGGCTCGCGTCTGCTCGTAGGCCTCCCTGACGTTGCCGGGGGCGAAGACGACGCGCGTCGAGTCGCCCTGGCTCGCATAGAGGACGTGTTCGAGGTCGCTCTGTTCGGGTTTCGTCGGCATCCCGGTCGCCGGGCCGGCCCGCATCGCCTCGACGAGGACGACGGGCGTCTCCGTCATCTCCGCGAGGCCGAGCGGTTCGGTCATGAGCGAGAAGCCGCCGCCGGAGGAGCCCGACATCGCCTTCACGCCGGCGTGGGAGGCGCCCAACGCGAGCGCGGCCGCGGCGATCTCGTCTTCGACCTGCTCGGAGATCCCGCCGACCTCCGGGAGGTACTTGCTCATGAGGGTGAACACCTCCGTCCACGGCGTCATCGGATAGCCGGAGATGAACCGACAGCCCGCGTCGAGGGCGCCGTAGGCGATGGCGTTGCTGCCGGAGAGAAGCACCTGCTCCTCGTCGTGTTCGCCCGTCGGCATCCGGAGGTCGTGGGTGAACTCCAGTTCCTGGACGTCCTCGTAGGCGTCCTCCAGGATCTCGAGGTTGGTGTCGAGCACGTCGCCGGACATCGCGTCCGCCATGAGGTCCTTTATGTTGTCGAGATCGTACTCGAGCAGCGCGGCCGTCGCGCCGACGCCCGCGGTGTTGCGCATGACCTCGCGACCTTTCTCGCGGGCCCGCGCCCGGAGGTCGAGGGGGTAGACGTGCCAGTCGTTCGTTTCGACGCGCTCCTCGAAGCCGGGGACTTCCTCGATGTCGATGAGCCCCTCGTCGTAGACGATGACCCCGCCCTCCCGGAGCTCGTCGAGGTTCTCGACGATCGGTTTGAGCTCCTCGTCCCCGTATACGGCCTCCTCCTGTGGGTTCCTGGCGAAGGAGTCCCCGAGCGCCAACAGGCAGTTGTAGCCGTCGCCGCGGGATGTCACCGGCTCCGGCGACGCTCTGACCTCGACGTACGTGTGGCCGCCGCGGATGCGGGACGGGTAGTGTCTGTGTGTGAATACGTGAAGCCCCGACCGCATCAGGGCCTTTGCGAAGTTCTGGCTCGTCGAGTCGATCCCGTCGCCGGAACCGCCCGCGATTCGCCAGACGATTTCCTCTGTCATTGGGTATCACTGCGCCCCTTCGGCGCGCTACCTCCAGTTTGCCCCCCCGGAACAAAAGCATTTGCTACACGTTGGCATAGATTAATAATGATATAAGTGTATTAATCACGACGCACTCCTGTGGTTTCGGCGATCCCCTCGGCGGTTCGTGGGCTACTGTCCGGGTTTTACAAGCACTTTTATCGCGTCCCGCTCGTCCATGGCCCGGTACCCGTCCGCGACCTCGTCGAGCCCGACGGTCTTCGTGAAGATCGGGCTCGGATCGAGCGTCCCCGCCACCACGTCCTCGAGGAGGTCCTCGGCGTAGGCCCGCACGGGTGCGACCCCGCCGCGGAGCGTAACGTTCCCCCTGAACAGGCCGAACACGTCGAGCCCCTCGGCCGCGACGCCGTGTGGTACGCCGACGTACCCGACTGTTCCGCCCTCGCGACAGATCTCGATGGCGGCGTTCATCGCCGAGGCCGCGCCGACGCACTCGAGTACGTGGTTCGGTCCCCCGTACGTGGTCTCCGTCGCCCGCTCGATCGCCTCCTCGCCCCGGGCGTGTACCGTCTCCGTCGCGCCGAACCGCTCCGCGAGGTCCAGCCGATCGCGGTGGTGGCCGACCGCGACGATCCGCTCGGCCCCGAGCCGACGGGCGGCGAGGACGCCACAGAGCCCGACCGCGCCGTCCCCGACGACGACACACGTCGAGCCCGCCTCGACGCCGGCGCTGACGGCGGCGTGGTGGCCAGTCGCCATGACGTCCGTCAGCGGCAGTATCGACCGAAGCGTCGCCTCGTCGTCCGCGTGTCGGTCCGGCACCCTGACGAGCGTGCCGTCCGCGTGCGGCGAGCGGACGTACTCGCCCTGTGCGCCGCCGTTGTCGCCGCCCCACGAGCCGCCGTTCTCACAGGAGGTGTGAAGCCCCTTCCGGCAGAACTCACAGGAACCGCAGCTGACGAGAAACGGCGCGAACACCCGATCGCCGGGCTCGACGGAGCGGACGTCGTCACCGACCGCTTCGACGATCCCCATCGGCTCGTGGCCGACGCGGGAGCCGACCTCCCGGTCGCTATCGCCGCGGTAGAACCACAGATCGGAGCCGCAGACCGCGGTGTGAGTGACCCGAACGACGGCGTCGGTCGGCGATTCGACTTCGGGGCGGGGGCGCTCCTCGACGGTGATCTCCCCGGGACCGTGGTAGATCGCTGCGCGCATGCATCTGCTTCGGGGTGCCGGGTCAAGAACCCGGCGGCACCGGCGCCCGGCCGGGTCACCCTCAGCGGCCCCGATCGGACCCCCCGATCGAGGGCACAGGCTTATTAGGTACAGTGTCATGGCTTCGGTTGAGGCGAATGTCTTTCACCGAACTCATTTCGGGGGTCGAGGACCACAAAAAGACGCTCACGGTGTTCAACGCCGACGACTCGACGATTTCGACCCTCGGAGAGCGGTTTCACGACCGAAACATCTCCGTTCGCGGCGAGCGGACGCCGAGCGGGGCGCCGAGGTCGTTCGCGGTGCTGTCGGAGGACGAGGAGTTCGTCACCGCCGCCGACATCGAGACCGTTCTCGCCGAGGAGGGCGAGTCCGACCCCGGCTTCGAGGGCGATAGCTACCGACCGATCCTCGATCACCTCGACGAGACGCTGTTTACCTCCTACGACATCGAACAGATGGTCGCGGCCTCGCGGGAGATCGAGGACCGCGCCTGGCGGATCGGAAAGGGGTCGCTGTACTCCGGGTTCCAGCGGCTCTCGATCCTCTCCGAGCAGATGGACATCTACGAGCAACTGGCTAGCAAGGGAACGCTCGATGTCCACGCCTACGCCGTCCCCGACGCCGATGTCCCCGAACACGACACCGATCTCACGATCCACGTCGAACGGAGCGACGAGATCGAACGCTCCTGGTTCGTCGCCTACGACGGGGCCGGTGTCGACGTGAACAAGTGCGCCCTCCTCGCCGAGGAGCGCGAACCCCGATCGTTCTACGGCTTCTGGACGTACGATCCCTCGACGGTCGATTGGATCATCGACCACCTCGAATCGACGTACGGCCTCCTCGAATCGCACTAGATCGGCCCGGCCGCGGCGCCCGCCGGCTGTTCCCGAGCCCGGGACCGAGCGAGGGGCTTATTTCGGCGCCACCCCACGACCTGATAATGAGCGAAACCGCCGGGTTAGACCGGATCGACCGCGCCGTCGTCAACGCCTACCAGGGCGGCTTTCCGGTCGTCGAACGACCCTTCGAACCGGCCGCGGCAGCCCTCCGCGAACGCGGCGTGGATATCACCGCCGAGGAGCTCCTCGATCGGGTTCGGACCCTCGACGAGGAGGGGACGCTGACGCGGTTCGGCGCCCTGATAAACGCCGCCGAGATCGGCGGCGCCGCGACACTCGTTGCCATGCACGCCCCCGACGAGCGCTTCGAGGAGATCGCCGAACTCGTCAACGACCACCGCGAGGTCGCCCACAACTACGAACGCGAGCACCCACACCTGAACATGTGGTTCGTCGTCTCGGTTGCGGACCCCGACGCGGTCGACCGCGTGCTCGGGGAGATCGAGGCCGAGACCGGACAGCCGACGTACAACCTCCCGAAACAGCGGGAGTTCCGCGTCGAGGCGAAGTTCCTGCTTGACGGGCCGATCCCGGACGGCGATGTCGACTGCTCGGCGCTCGGCCCCGACATCGAGCCGACCGACGACGACACGCTGACGCCGGCCGAGCGCGACCTCGTCGTCGAGATACAGGGCGGGCTTCCCATAACGGCGACGCCGTACGCCGACGTGGCGGAGGCCCTCGACGCCGACGTCGAGTGGGTCCTCCGAACGATACGGCGATTCGACGCCGAGGGGAAGGTCCGGCGCGTTGGCGTCGTTCCGAACCACTACGCGCTCGGCTACACGGAGAACGGGATGACTGTCTGGAACGTCCCGGACGACAAGCTCGGGGAGGTCGGTCCCGCGGTCGCGGCCCTCGATTTCGTCACTCACTGTTATGAGCGACCGCGACACGAGGGCGTGTGGCCGTACAACTTTTTCGCGATGACACACGGCCGGAGCGAGGCCGAAAGCGAGCGCCGGATCCGACGCGTCAGGGACACGATGGCGGAGTTTTGGGACGTCGGCGACGACGACTGGGACACGCTGTTCTCGACGCGGATCCTCAAGAAAACCGGCATCCGCCTCGACGAGCGGGCCGAGGCGAACACGGAGTAGATGATCCCCTTATACCACGATTTCACGGGCGAGACCGTCGTCGTCTTCGGCGGCGGCCCCGTCGGTGCCCGGAAAGCGAGGCGGTTCGATCGCGAGGCGGCCGTCGTCGTCGTCAGCCCCGAGTTTCCCGAAACGGACTACGGGGAAAGCGAGCTCGTCCGGGCGGCCCCGGACGCCGACGCGGTCGCCGGCTGGTTCGATCGCGTCGAGCCCGCCCTCGCCGTCGCGGCGACGAACGACCGGGCGGTGAACGAGGCCGTCGAGCGCGAGGCTCGCGGCCGCGGCGCCCTCGTGAACCGCGCCGACCACTCCGGCGATCGCGACCCGGGAAGCGTCGTCGTCCCGGCGACCGTCCGGGACGGCGGGGTGACGGTTTCGATATCCACCGGCGGAGCGAGCCCCGCCCTCGCAAAGGAGCTCCGCCGACGGATCGAAGCCGAGATCGAGGGGGCGGGCGAGCTCGCGGCGATCACGGCCGACGTTCGCGACGAACTGAAAGCCGACGGCGTCGCTCCGTCCCGCCGCCGTCGGGCTGTTCGGGACGTGGTGCAGTCCTCACGGGTTTGGAAGGATTTAGGTACGGGAGGTTCGAATCCAACTCAAACAGTAGACGCCGTCGTCGATTCGGCGTTGGGTGACAACTCGTGACAACTGGACCGCAAACCGAAATCGTCGCCGGCGTCAGCGTCTCCCATAGCACGGCCGACATCGAGGACATCGAAGCTGTATCGGCCGATTCGGCCCGCGAAGCCGTCGAGTCGCTTCTCGAATCGCCCGAGGTACTCGAGGCGTTCGTCCTCCAGACGTGCAACCGCGCGGAGGCGTACGTCGTCGCCGAGAGCCCCGAGACGGCTCGAACGGCGCTATCGTCGTATCTCGGCGATGTCGATCGCGACGCCGTCCGGGACCTCGACCACGAGGAGAGCCTCAGACACCTCATGTCGGTCGCCTGTGGCCTCGAATCGCTCGTGTTGGGCGAAGACCAGATTATCGGTCAGTTCCGCGACGCCTACGAGGACGCCCGTGGCGTCGGGGCGATCGGCCCGACGCTCGACGACGCCCTGCTCAAGGCGATCCACGTCGGCGAGCGCGCCCGCGACGAGACACGGATAAACGAGGGGACCGTCTCGCTCGGCTCCGCCGCGGTCCGTTTCGCCGACGAGAGACACGGCGTCGACGGCGCGACCGTCCTCGTCGTCGGTGCCGGGGAGATCGCGACCCTGGCCGCGAAGTCCCTCGATCGGGTCGCCGACCGGCTCGTGATCGCGAACCGGACGCTTCCACACGCCGAACATCTCGCGGGACGACTCGATACCGACGCCTCCGCCGTGGGCCTCGATGCGGTGCCCGTGGCGATCGCCGAATCCGACGTCGTCGTGAGCGCGACCGGCAGCCCCGATCACGTCGTCGGGGCGGACGAGCTCGAAACGGTCGGCGAAACCTGCATCGTCGACATCGCACAGCCGCGCGACATCGCCCCCGATGCCGACGCGATCGACGATATCTCGGTCTACGATCTCGACGCCATCGAAACGATCACCGATGAAACCCGAGCCCAACGCCGTGAGGCGGCCGACGCCGTCGAAACGATGATCGACGACGAGCTCGAACACCTCCTGAGCCAGTACAAGCGGAAACGCGCCGACAAGGTCGTCGCCGGAATGTACGAGGGGGCCGAACGGATCAAATCCCGGGAGCTCCGGACGGCGCTGTCGAAGCTCGAACACGAGACCGACGGGGAGGTTACGGAAACCGAACGGGAGGTCCTCGAATCGATGGCCGACGCCCTCGTCGGCCAGCTCCTCTCGGCCCCGACGGAAAGCATCCGCGACGCCGCCGAGAACGACGACTGGTCGACGATCAGCACGGCGTTGCGGCTCTTCGGACCGGGACTTCGCCCCGAGCCGGCGGAGCTGCCGACGACCCCCGACGGCCCGGATGCGATCCCGGCGGAGATGCGCGAACGGATGCCGGACCGCGTCCTCGAACAGCTGACCGAGGACGAGTAAACTCCCAAAAGATCCTCTGTCGCCGAACTACAGCTCGTCGAGCTTCCGGAGCAGCTGTCCCTGGTACTCCTGGTCGGCCCGGATCCCCTTCAGTTCGAGGACGTTCCGTTCGAGCTTGTCGAGGGCGACGCGGAACGCGGTGTCCGAGCCGTACCCCTCCCCGGACCCGGCGACCTGTCCCCGGTTCGTCCGGAGGCGGATCTGGGCGTGGATCAGCGGCGTGCCGCGGAGCCGCTCTTTGTGCTCGCTGAGCCGGACGTGGGCGTGGTGGACCTGCATGTCCTGGTACTTGTCGGCGACCTCCGCGATCGCGTTCTGTATGTCCTCCCGCGAGAGCGTGTCCAACAGCTTGATGTTCGTTATCTGGACGTCCATGCTCCGCTCCTGGGTAAAGGTTAGCGCCCGGAGGACGTCGGTTTTCGTCACGATGCCGGCGACGAGCGTGTCGTCGTCGGCCGGCGTGACGACGAGCCCCGAGTAGTCCTCTTCGAGCATCCGCTCGACGGCGGCCTCGACGGAGGTTTCGGCCGTCGTCGTGGCGACCGGGCTGTTCATCATGTCGTACACCGGGAGATCGAGCATCCGGTCGCTGTCGCCCGACCGGTCGCCCTTCTGTTGGCGCTCCATCGCCCGGACGGCGAACTCGGCGATATCGTGGGTCGTCACCATGCCGGCGAGCCGACCGTTCTCGTTGACCACCGGCAGCCGGGAGATATCGTTCTCGCGCAGGTAGTTGATGACCTTCCCGAGGTGGTCGTCCTCGCGGACGGTGACGACGTTGTCCGTGTAGATCTGTTCGACGGTGAGCACGTCGAGGTTCCCGAGGACGGCTTCGAGGATCGCGTCCTCGGTGACGATCCCCCACAGCGCCCCGCCCTCGAAGACCGGGGCGACCTTCGTGCCGCCCTCGACGAGCATGCGGGCGACGTCGCGGACGCCCTCGTTGCGGTCGACGCGCGGGACGTTGCTCCGGGCGAGCACGCTCGCCTTCGCGTTGTCCTCGATGTGGGACTGGAGCAGCTGCCGTTCGGTGATGACGCCCGCGTACTCGCCCTCGTCGGTGACGACGATCCCTTTCGGGTTCTCGCGGTCGAAGATCGACCGGACCTTGCCGAGGCGCTCGCCGGCGTCCACCTGAACGAACTCCCGTGTCGCGATATCTACGATATCCATCTCTGTCCGGGAACTTCGCCGCCACGGCTCTTGAAGCTATCCCACGGATTTCATAGACCGACACGCGGCCCCCGACCGCCGCGATCGGCGCTACTCGCCCCAGTTGCGGCGTTCCGTGGGGCGCTCGGAGAGCGCCATCACGTCGAGTGGCTCGTCGTAGGTCTCGATCGCCTCCATCGTCGCCCGCGCGCTCGGCACCGTCGAGAAGTAGGTGATCCCCTCCTCGACGGCGACTTCGAGCACGTCGCGGTCCCGCGAGAAGATGATGTCGATCTCGCCGTCCCGCAGCGCCTCATCGAGGTCCTCGAAGTCGCCTTTTTCACGGACCTCGAAGTGTCGCTCCGCGGCCTCCCGCACATCCGAGATGTCCTCGTTTCTCTGGGACATCCCGCGGAGGGTTTCGAGGTCGACGATCGCCGTCCCCGAATTCGGGATGGCCTTGTCCGTCGACGACTGGGCCTTCAGATACGCCTTGCCGAACGACCGGGCCGTCCCCATCACCTCGCCGGTGGATTTCATTTCGGGGCCGAGCCGCGGGTCCGAGCCCGGCAGCCGATCGAACGGGAGGACGACCTCCTTGACGGAGACGTGCTCCGGGACCTGTTCGTGGGCCCGGAGGTCGTCGAGGGTGCCGCCGGCCATGACCTTCGCCGCGAGCTTCGCGATCGGCACGCCGGTCGCCTTCGAGACGAACGGGACGGTTCGCGAGGATCGGGGATTCGCTTCCAGGACGTACACTTCGCCGTCGCGGACCGCGAGTTGGACGTTCAACAGGCCGACCGTATCGAGTTCGCGCGCGATTTCGAGAGTGACCTCGCGAACGCGTTCGAGGACCTCCTGTGAGAGCGACCGCGGGGGGATCATACACGCGGAGTCGCCCGAGTGCACCCCGGCCGCCTCGACGTGCTCCATGATCCCGCCGATGAGGACGTCCTCGCCGTCGGCGACGGCGTCGACGTCGAGTTCGACCGCGTCGGCGAGGAAGTCGTCGACGAGGATCGGCTTGTCCGGGGCGACCCGGACCGCCTCCTCGATGTACTCTTCGAGCTCCTCGTCGGAGTAAACCACGTCCATCGCGCGGCCGCCGAGGACGTATGAGGGGCGCACGAGGACCGGATAGCCGATGTCGTGGGCGAGTTCGAGCGCCTCCGTCTTGCTCGTTGCGGTGCCGCCCTCCGGCTGGCTGATCCCTCGCTCGTCCATGAGAGCGTTGAACCGATCGCGATCCTCCGCGAGATCCATCGCCTCGACGGACGTCCCGAGGATCTCACAGTCCAGCCCACGGCGCTGTAGTTCGTCTTCCAGCGGCTCGCCGACGTTGACCGACGTCTGGCCGCCGAACTGGACCATCACACCGTCGGCGCCGGTCTCCTCGACGATGTCCGCGACCTCCTCGGCGGTGATCGGCTCGAAAAAGAGGCCGTCGGAGGTGTCGTAGTCCGTCGAGACCGTCTCCGGGTTGTTGTTGACGACGTGGGCGTCGATCCCGACCTCACGGAGGGCGCGGACCGCGTGGACCGCACAGTAATCGAACTCGACGCCCTGCCCGATACGGATCGGGCCGCCCCCGACGACGACGACGCTCTCGACGTCGCGGTCGACCTGGACCTCGCTTCCGGCGCGCCCCGTCGGTGGCTCACGCGAGGAGTAGTAGTACGGCGTCGACGCGCGGAACTCGCCGGCACAGGTGTCGACTTGCTTGTACGTCCGGTTCGAGGTGTCGGCCTCGACGCCGTCGACGGTCGCCCCGGCGCCGTCCGTTTCGACGGGTGCCCCGGCCTCGGCGTCGTCGGCCGTCTCCGAGGGGATCCAGGAGGCGTGCGTGTCGTTGAACGCCCCGCCCGCCATCGCGGTGATCTCCTGGTTCGTGAAGCCGACGTCGGCGGCGGCCTGAAAGTCGCCGTTGCGCGCCGCGTCGGCGGCCTCGACGATCCGGCCGAACCGTTCGAGATACCACTCGTAGATCCCCGTCAGCTCCCGTATCTCATCGAGGGTGTAGCCGCGGTCGAACGCCTCGAAGATCGCGTACGGGCGGTCGGGTGTGGGCCGTTCGAGATACTGCGATTCGAGCTCGTCGTCGCCGATCGCGTTCCACTCGATCGCGGGATCGTACTCGGAGGAGCGAAGCGCCTTGAGCAGCGACTCCTCGAACGTCCGGCCGATCGACATCGCCTCCCCGGTCGATTTCATCGCCGGCCCGAGTTCGAACTCGACGTCGGCGAACTTGTCGATGGGCCACCGCGGCACCTTCGTGACGACGTAATCGATGGCGGGCTCGAAGGCGGCTGTCGTCTCGCCGGTGATCTCGTTGTCGATCTCGTGGAGGCGCTTGCCGAGGGCGACCTTCGCGGTGACGCGGGCGATCGGGTACCCGGTCGCCTTCGAGGCCAGCGCCGACGAGCGCGAGACGCGGGGGTTGACCTCGACGACGCGGTACTCCCCGGAGGGGGTCCCGTCGTCGCGCCAGGCGTGTTGGATGTTACAGCCGCCCTCGATGCCCAGCTCGCGGATGACCTTCAGCGCCGAGTCCCGCATCTCCTGGTGGGCCTCGTCCGGGATGACCTGCGAGGGCGTGACGACCGTCGACTCGCCGGTGTGGATCCCCATCGGGTCGATGTTCTCCATGTTGCAGATGATGATACAGGAGTCGTCGG
>OBKM01000923.1_pt1 | contig 13151 bp, 14 predicted proteins | sample 1519691 | NCBI WGS metagenome assembly OBKM01 (sample SAMEA37050418, study PRJEB22526) | metagenome | biome: saline pan; feature: lake; material: water | place: Egypt | collected 2015 | depth 0.5 m
GATTCGGCTTTCACGTAGATCTGTTGTTGATCCCGGAGATCATCCTGTACGTCGCCGCCCCAGTACTCGTTTTTGGCCTGCGTCCGACTCATTAGCCGTCCGGCGCCATGGGCTGTCGAGCCAAAGGACAACGACATCGACTCCTGGCCGCCGACGAGCACGTACGATCCGCCGCCCATGCTGCCAGGGATGATCACCGGCTGTCCAACGTCGCGGTATGCTGCTGGCACCTCCTCGCGTCCCGCGGGGAACGCCCGCGTCGATCCCTTGCGGTGGACGTACAGCTCGCGCTCTTCGGTGTCGACTGCGCGGTCACGGGGGACGGCGGTACCATCCTCGTCAATTCCGACCTCATGGACCTCCTTCTTGCCGATGTTGTGTGCCACGTCGTACAACAGCTCCATCCCAAGCTGTTCCCAGGTCTGGTCGAACACCTGCTCGAACACCCGCCGCGTCCGGTGCATGATGAGCTGTCGATTGACCCACGCGAAGTTGATCGCTGCACACATCGCGCCGTAGTACTCCTCTGCAAGTTGGGAGCCTGCTGGCGCTGCCGCGAGCTCTTTGTCTGGAAGCTGGTCTAACAGCCCCTGGTGTGTCTGCTCGATCTCCCGGAGATAGTCGTTGCAAGTCTGATGCCCAAGCCCCCGTGAGCCACAGTGGATCAGCACGACAAGCTGGTCTTCTTCGAGCCCAAACGCGTCCGCGACCGTGTCATCGTAGATGTCGGTCACCCGCTGCACTTCGAGGAAGTGGTTTCCACTCCCCAGGCTTCCGACCTGATTGGAGCCACGATCTTTGGCCTTTTTCGAGACAAACTCCGGGCGCGCGTCAGGTCGGCGTCCCTCATCCTCACAGGCACGGAGATCAGCTTCGACGCCGTACCCGTTATCGACAGCCCACTCGACGCCACGGTCTAAGATTTCGTTGATCGTGTCGCGGTCGGTTTCGACGATCCCCCCACCGCCCAACCCCGAGGGAACGTTCGCAAAGAGCTTGTCAAGCAGCTCCTCTTCGCGGCCCTGGAGGTCCTCATAGGTGAGGTCTGTTGTCATCATTCTGACGCCGCAGTTGATATCATAGCCGATCGCGCCGGGCGAGATACAGCCGTCTTCGGCGTCAATCGCACCCACACCGCCGACTGGGAACCCATAGCCCTGGTGACCGTCGGGCATACAGACGGCGTGGCTGGTCATGCCAGGAAGCTGGGTCGCGTTTTTGAGTTGCTGGAGCGTTTTGTCATCGCTGATCGCTTCAAGCAACGACTCGCTTGCGTACACCCGTGCAGGGACGCGCATCTCGCCTTCCTGTGGGATCTCCCAGACGTGCTCTCGAACCTTTTCGAGCGTAATTCCGTCTGCGTCAAACGTGGTCATATCCGGTGATGGACGACCAACGAGGGTATAGGTTTCGCTGCCGACGACCGCGCTACAGCTAATACCGCCCCTCCCCGTGCTCGATATCGACGATTTCCTCGCTTCCCCGGTCGCCGCTTCTGTCAACGAGTACCGCGTCCTCGACGGAGAACTCGTTGAACATCGACCGGTCGAGAAGCAGTGACCGACAGTCGTTTTGCTCCTCCGTTTGCCGACAGACGTGCACGGTGTACCGGATGCCGTCGAACTGGCTTCTCATCCAGTCGTGAAAGTCACCGCTGATAGTCAGCGGTTCGCCACTCTCTGGGACATCGATGTCTGAAAGCGTGTCCGGAAGCTCCTCGGTGTCTCTCCGGTTCCGGGAATCATCAAACAACGGAGACCAGGTGCTCCCAGTGTACCCGATGTCACCTCCCTTGCGTTCGACGCGAGCGATCACGGTAACCTGTCGCGGTGGGCTCTGATCGGAGTCACGTGCGAGGACCGTCCGTTCGATCGGCACATACTGTACCGGGTCCTCACCCCGATCCAGACAGCCAGCGACACCTGCGAAGCCGAGGACGCCCGCTGCTGTGAGCATATCTCGTCGGTTCATGTCGGCCGATTGCGATCCAGTAAACATAATTCTTCTGGTATTTATAAAACCGAAATATTGGGGGCTACTTTGCGGTTGCTGTGGCCTGTGGTAGCTGATCACACTCCCTCGACAGTTTGAACACGCTTTTATGGGGAAGGCCCATCAGTGAGGGATACAGCCTGCGCCGGGTTGATGATGCTCCTAGCCAGGAAGGATCTCTCCCATTTCGGGCCCGCGGTCCCAAACAGGGACGGCGGGACGGCAGGGGAGCGCGAGCCCGCGTGCAGGAGGTGACCAACAATGCCAGTATACGTCAACTTCGACGTCCCAGCAGATCTTCAGGACGACGCCATCGAGGCGCTGGAGGTCGCACGGGACACCGGCCGAGTAAAGAAAGGAACCAACGAAACAACGAAAGCGATCGAACGAGGCAACGCAGAACTCGTCGCGATCGCAGAAGATGTCCAGCCAGAAGAAGTCGTCATGCATCTCCCCGAGATTGCCGACGAAAAAGGTGTTCCCTTCGTCTTCATCGGGCAGCAGGACGAGATCGGCGCCGCTGTCGGCCTTGAAGTCGGCAGTGCTGCCGCCGCAATCGTCGACGCTGGGGAAGCCGAAGACGACATCGAGGACATCAGCGAGAAGGTTGAGGAGCTTCAGTGAGGTGACCCAGGATGAGCGCTGAAGAGACTGACGACGGCTCCACGCCCGCGGAGGTCATCGAGATCGTCGGCAAGACGGGCATGCATGGCGAGGCCATGCAGGTCAAATGCCGGATCCGCGAGGGCGAAAACCAGGGCCGGATCATCACCCGGAACGTCCTCGGTCCCGTCCGAGAAGGCGACGTACTCCAGCTCCGCGAGACCGCACGCGAGGCAGACTCGATCGGAGGACAGTAACGATGGTCCAGAAACGAACCTGCGATTACAGTGGCGAAGAGATCGAGCCCGGGACGGGCATCATGTACGTCAAAAACGACGGCACCGTCCTTCACTTCAAGGACTCGAAATGTGAGAAAAACTACTTCATGGGTCGTGAACCACGCGATCTGGAGTGGATCCACGACGACGAAGACGAATGAGTGACACAGAGCGCACTTTCGTGATGGTCAAACCCGACGGCGTCCAGCGTGGACTCATCGGTGAGATCGTCTCCCGCTTCGAGGATCGTGGACTGAAGCTTGTCGGCGGGAAGTTCATGCAGATCGACGACGAACTCGCCCACGAGCATTACGGTGAACACGAGGACAAACCGTTCTTCGACGACCTCGTTGATTTCATCACTGCTGGTCCAGTCTTCGCGATGGTCTGGGAAGGCCAGGATGCGACTCGCCAGGTCCGGCGAATGATGGGCGAAACCGACCCTGCTGAGTCCGCGCCCGGAACGATCCGGGGCGACTTCGGACTCGACCTTGGCCGGAACGTTATCCACGGCTCGGACCACGAGGATCCCGGCGCAAACGAGCGTGAGATCGAACTGTTCTTCGACGACGAGGAACTGGTCGACTGGGAACAGATCGACGAGACCTGGCTGTACGAGTAACGCTCGTCGACGCAGCCTCTTTCGGTATTTTGTCATGAGTAGTTACTGCTGTTGCTGACTGGTGTCACTGCACTGACTGCCCAAGGCGGCGGTAGCTATTTCTAACAGTACCCGAAACGCCATGGCGTGCCATCAGACCGAACGCGGCGTGGCCTGTTGGGTGCACTCTTGGGCGGGACAGTCGCCGGGGCCGCGCTCTCGCCGGCGCGCTGGTATCTGGATACGTTTGCACCGCTGTCCGGCAGCGCATGGAATGCCGTCCGTACCCGTCCGGAAGGAACCGTTGACAGTCCCTACGGCGATGCAACTGTCCGGTACGACGACTACGGTGTCCCGCATATCGATGCCGACAGTGAACCGGCCGCGTATTTTGCGGTTGGATACGCTCATGCGGGCGACCGGTTGCTCCAGATGGATGTCCAGCGGCGACAGCTCCGCGGGCACCTCTCAGAAGTTGCTGGTGAAGCAACCGTTGAGTCCGACGAGTTTCACCGGAAAATGGACTTTGCTGCCGCCGCAGACGCAAACGTTGAACGTCTCGCCGGCACCGAAACAGAGCCAATCGTGAACGCCTACGTCGACGGCGTCAACGCCTGCATCGACAACGAACCGCTGCCGCTTGAGTTCGAACTGCTGGACTTCGAGCCCGCCCCGTGGACGGTCGCCGACGCAATGTTGATGGAGAAGTCGATCGCGTGGTCGCTTTCAGGCCGATTTCGACCGCTGCACCGGGCAAACGCGATCGATCAGTTTGGTCGAGGGATCACCGAAGAGCTGTATCCAGAGCATCTCGATCACGGGTCGCCGATCGTTCGGGAACGGGAACGAACTGCTGCAAGCAGGACAACCGGATTCGGCGACAACAACCAAGCTGGCGGCACAACAGACCGTCTGGACGACTCATTTACCGATGGGTACGGCCCGCTAACAGATTGGCTCTCCTCGTTTGAACCGCCGCCAGGGACCGGGTCGAACAGCTGGATCGTCTCGGGAGACCACACCGACAGCGGGAAGCCGATGCTGGCGAACGATCCACATCTCCAGCTACAGACGCCGCCGGTGTGGTACGAACAGCACGTCAGCACCGACGAGTACGATGTCCGAGGCGCTGCGTTTCCCGGACAGCCGTTCGTCATCATTGGCCGCAATGCGACTGGCGCTTGGGGAGTAACAAACCCCCACGTCGACCTGCTGGACGTCTACGAGTACGAAACCGACGGTGACAGCTATCGATACGGCGACGAGTGGCGCTCTTTTGACGTACGCGAAGAAACAATTCCGGTCGCAGATGCCCCCGACGAGACCATCACCGTCCGAAAAACGGTCCACGGTCCGTATCTCGAACAGGAAGGGCACTCTGTTGGAGTTGCCTGGACAGGGCTCACCGGGACTGCAACTGTACAGGCGATCCACCGCTTTGCTAAACACGACTCATTCGACGAGTTCCTCGACGCAACCAGACAGTTCGACCTTCCAAGCCAGAACCTGGTGTACGCCAACGACACCGGCAGAACGTTGTACGCGCTCACCGGACGGCTCCCAATCCGACAGATCGACGGCGAGGCTGTTCACGGGAATCAGATCTTCAATGGTAGCGAGAAACACGGAGAGTGGAACGGGTTTGAACCGTACGGACAGTCCTCCTGGGACGGGTTTGTTCCGTTCGATGAAAAACCGGTTGTCGTCGATCCGGACTACCTTGCGACTGCAAACCAGACGATCGCGTTCGAGTTCGACCACTACATCGGACCAGAATACTCCAGTCCGTTTCGCGGCCAGCGAACGTACGAACTGCTCGACGATGCGGCCGAGAACGGCGATATCGACGCCGAATATATGGAACGCATGCAGTTGGACGTACTGGACAAACGCCTGGAGGCGTTTCGGTCAGCGGCGCTGTCCGTCCGAGACGCAGTTTCTGATGACGGACAGACGCTCCTTGACGAAATCGAAGCATGGGATGGTCAGATGACGCGTGAAAGCACAGGCGCACTTGCGTTTACCCTCCTTGCCGACGCGTACGAGCGAACTGCGTTCGAGGAGCCACTTGACGGAGCGGGCGTCGACCGCCTCCCGCTTGCGTGGACGATGCTCACTCTGGAAGCAGACGCGGCATGGTTTGATCGGCAGACGGTGCCCGACCGTAGCGATGCACTTGCTGCTGCCGTGGACGCGGCCGCCGGTCTGTTTATTAACGGTGAGGCAGACACGTACGGCGAGCACAACGTCTTAGACATTGCACACCCGTTCGAGGTCGATTTCCTCGGATACGACCCAGTCGAGATGGACGGCTCACCGTCAACGCTCCGAAATGTCCGGGCCGATAGAAGCTTCGGGACGAGTTGGGCAATGATCGTCTCGCTTGGCGATGCAGAAAGTCGTGCTATCCTTCCTGGCGGAAACGACGGCCGATACGGATCGCCAAACTACGCGGACCAGCTTCCGATGTGGGCAGCCGGAGAGTACAAGCCCCTGCAACTGGCTCATGACGGCGACACTCGACTTACCTTCCGGGGTGAAGATGATGACTGAACCAGCTGGGACTGAGACACAACCGGAGAAACAAGAAGTTGGCCTCCGCAAACGGATCCGGTCAGTTGCCAGATACCGCTACGCGGCAATGGCGGTCGGTGCTGTTGTCGGACTGGCGGCTGCCAGCCAGCACTGGCTTGGGCTGATCGCTGGTGGTGCACTGGTGGCGCTGCCGGCGCAGACAATGGTTCGCGGGGCTGTGGCTGGCGTTGCGTTTGGACTGATTGCTGCCGTGTCGTTTGTCGTGGTCCTCTGGCTTGGTGAGTTCACCACTGCGGCTGTTGCGATGGGGGTGCCGTTCTGGGCTGCTGTTGGGATCGGTGTCGGTGCTGGGGCCGTCGGAGCGCTCGCACGCGGGATTATCTGACCGGTGGCCGGGTGACCAGTTTTGGTCTTCGTTGCTGAGACAAACAGGCATATGTCCAGTCTCGACAAACAGGTGGGTATGGCACTCGAAACGATGCAGCCGACCCCAACCTGGGATCCAGAAGCACACGCAGACACCGTCGCAACGTTCGAATCTCTCGCCGGCGAGATTGATATTTTGGTCTGGGGCGGTGACTGGTGTCCCGACTGCCGGAAAGCGCTGCCAGATGTTGCGGCCGCACTCGACGCGGCAGGCGTTCCGGAAGCGTCGATCGAATCGATTGCGGTCGACCGCGACAAACAGGGGCCAAAGGTCGACGCTTACGACATCGAGTACATCCCGACGGTCGTAATCGAGCGCGATGGGGAAGAACTCGCACGCTTTGTCGAGTCGGAGCCCCAGCCAGCAGCGGTTGTTCTCGCAGAACAGCTCGCGGAAGCAACGAACACGGCCTGACGCGTTTTATTCTGACTTTGTCTGCTCCGTGCTTTCGCCTGGCTCCGCGGTAGCGACGGTCCCGTCAGCTCCGCTCGAACCTTCTTCGTTGCCGGTTTGTTCGGTGTTCGAATCGTCGTTGGCTGACTCTGCTGGCGTCTTATCGTCACCGACCGGTCCGATCATCCGGTCGCGAAGATCAAGGCCGACGAGCACACCGAGCACAACGATCACCACGGCAGCTGCTGGTGGACCGATGAGGACAGAGAGAAGTTCCCAGACAACGCGTGCGCCAGCCCAGCCGAGCAAACAAATGACAAACAGCTGTTTGTAGCCGTTTCGCATCCGCTCGCGAGGGGTTGTGCCCTCAATCCGGAGCCACTCGCTTAGATCCATCCGCGTACTCTCCTCGACGGGTCGAGCCCATCTAAGCCTCTCGATCCAGCGATCGAAGCGCCGATCGGTGTGTTTTTGACCGCGTCGGCCGCTCTTTCGTGTATGCCATCCGAGTCTGAGGACGACGGGATGACCTACGCCGAGGCAGGCGTCGACATCGGCGACAGCGAGGCAGCGACGGCTGCGTTGCTCGACGCCGTCGGCAATGTCGTCGACACAGAGTACGCCGGCATGCTCGAAGTCGGCGATCAGTACCTTGCGCTTGCGACCGACGGTGTCGGGACGAAGCTTCTGGTCGCCCGCGCAACTGACCAGTATGACACGATCGGAATCGACTGTATCGCAATGAACGTCAACGATCTTGTCGCAGCGGGTGTCGAGCCAGTTGCGTTTGTCGACTACCTCGCCGTCGATGAGCCGACGGAAGGCTTCGCTGAAGAAATCGGCGATGGACTGGCCGAAGGGGCAACACAGGCAGGAATCTCGTTGCTTGGCGGCGAGACGGCAGTGATGCCAGAGGTTATCAAAGGGTTCGATCTCGCGGGCGCCTGTGTTGGCCTTGCAGATCAGTCTGCGGTGTTCGAAGGAACGGCAGCACCGGGCGACGCACTCGTTGGGGTGCCATCGAGTGGAATCCACTCGAACGGACTCACACTGGCCCGGAAGGCCGTCCAGCGTGAGCACGAGTACAGCGATTCGTTCCCACACGATGAGTCACGAACGATCGGCGAGGTGCTGCTCGAACCGACTCGGATCTACACCGACCTGCTCGACCCAATGCGCGAGCACGGCGTTCGCGCTGCTGCACACGTCACTGGTGGTGGATGGACGAACCTCGATCGGATGGGCGAGTTCAGATACAAGATCACCGACCCGTGTCCAATCCAGCCGGTGTTTGAGTTTGTGCAGTCCTGTGGGAACGTTGATAACGAGGAGATGCACCGCACGTTTAATATGGGAACCGGGTTTGTTGCTGCGGTACCTGAGTCCAACGCCGACAGCTTGGCCGAGGCGGTCGATGGACGAGTTATTGGCCATGTTGAAAACGGCTCGGGTGTCGAGATTCGCGGGTTGACGCTTTCTGGCTGAGTTCTCCGGCTCTGCTGGCCGTGTGATTCAATAGTCGACAGCCGGGTTTAGAAGACACGCTACTGCTCAGAGAAGCCGTGGAGATCCACCTCAACTAGTATTTCCTTGTCACTACTGGAGATCTGAAATGTGTTCTCTTGCTCCACGACCCGAATGGAAGCCCCAGCAGAGAAATCGACTCCGTGTTTTTGTTCAAGCGGTTCCAGGAAGACAAGGATCGATCCCGAAACACGCTCTCCCGATCGTAGTGTCCAGACACCGTTGTTAGTAATATCTCCGCCGATATCATGTCTAAGGCCCTTGTCGGTGTCGGAAACCTCCACACGCAGATCAGGGATGTTGAATTCTCGCCGGAAGTAGCTGTCGTTGGAGACCGTGATGGTGCCGATTTCTTGCTCCTGTGAGCACACGTCGGCGATTTGCCGCTGGAACTCGAACTCGTACGTGATCGGCGTCTCCTCACGAAGATCGATGATCGACAGCACGAGAGACAGTATCAACGGGACAGCAGCTATCCCACCGATCAGCAAGCTGTTGTAATCAGCAAAGAGGTCCACTTGGAGGGATCGTCCCACGCCAAGCAAAAGAATCGATGAAACCGCCAGCAGCAGGAATCGGCCGCTCTTTTTCAGATCGTACTGTTTCCAGACGTACACTGTTGTGGCTGTGTACATGAACCCACAGAAAATAATGAGAATCAGGGTGAAGATGCTAGATGAGAGGACAACAGAGATCCCAAACGTCAGGACGGAAACAGCATAGAGGGTCAGCGCTTTCACTGTGACAGAAAGGGAACTCAACAAGTCACGGGCAAAGTACAGGATCGAACCAACACCAAACAGCACACCGAGCGCATAGATGACGAAACTCTCATCAAATCCTGAAAGTACGAGCGAGGCGATGGATTCCATGGTTGTAGGTATCTGACCTGTGCGGTAGTTTTTTCGAAGCAACTGTATAAAATATCCACATTTCCACACAAAGCAGCCCGTAGCTCATCCAGAGGCGGTTCACCATCGGAGTGCACACGGAGTTGGTGGGATGGCGAGTTTAATTCCTGAACCCGGCACAGAGCGTTGAAACATCTACCCACCACGCCGACTGACGAGCCACTCCAAAGAATCTCTCCAACTGATCAGGACAACCGGGCTGTTACGTCTGCTTCGGTGATAATGCCCACAGTATCACCGTCTTCGGTCACCATCACTGCCTTGTAATGATCGAGCAGACTTGTTAGCTCGTCGATGGTTGCGTCTTCAGAGACTGTAGGAAAGCTCTCGGCCATGTGATCCCGGACAGAGTCCTTCCGAGCGTCTTCGTCGAGCGTTACGAGGTCACCCTGGCTGATCGATCCGACCGGAATGCCGTCCTGTAGCACTGGAAGCTGGGAATACGCTTCCTGTTCCATCAGCGAGACGGCATCGCTGATCGTCTGGTCAGGATCAACGCTAATAACTTCCTCGTGCATCAGATCTGTAGCACGGATAACGCTTCCTTCAGCCTGTTCTAAGGCGTTGACAATCCGCCTGAGGGTCGAGAGCCGGGGATCGACATCACCTCCCTCGATTCGTGCGATCAACGGCTGCGAGACATCAGCGCGGTCGGCGAGCTCACTCTGTGTCAGGTCAAGCTCGGTCCGGAGCTCCTTGAGGTCCGCTGGGGTCGGCAGATCCATACTGGGAAATAACCCGAAGTAATAAATAAGTGTTTGGGTAGTTACTCCTCACCACCGGCAACCCCTGCTTCCGCGGCAGTCCCATCAACTGAATCGAGCACTTCAATGGGGTCCGCCCAGATGACAAATGGCTCATCGTCGCGGTCAACGATCCCGCGGGTCCAGTCCTCGGGATCGATCGGATCGGTGATCTGCTCTGAGGAGACTGTCGCCACCTGACGGACATCGTCAACGAGCCATCCGACTGTTCCGTCGAACTCAATTGCCTCATCGTCTAGCACGACAATCAGCGACCGATCCACGAGTGCAGCATCAGAAGCGAGCACCAGACTTGGATCCATCACAGCCGTCACCTTCCCTCGAAGATCAACAACACCTTCCACACAGTCTGGCGTGTTCGGCATTCGGGTAATTTCGGGCGTCTCGAGGATCTCGCCGACGTACCCGACATCAATTGCAAACACCTCGTCACCGATAGTGAACTCGATAATCTGTGCCCGTCCGCCTGCCTCAAAGAACTCGTCGTCGACAATTGTTTCGCCACTGATCGACCCTGCCTGTAGCACGGCAGCCGCTTCTTCGGAGCGTGCACCCAGTCCGCCTCGGGCGTCGGCATCGGCGTCAGCTGTCGTCTGCTGATCGAGCGCTCTGGCGACCTCTGCGGCGGTCATCTCTTCGGTGACCTCACCAGCTACCGCCTGCTCTGGGAGAGCGTCTGTGGCTGCTGTTGGATCCTCCTCAGCGGAAGCCCCTTCTGCGCCAGTCTGTGGTGTAGCGGGCACCGCATCGGCATCGGGAGTTTGTTGCTCGACCGGTTGGCTACCTTCGTCGGGTTCTGCCGTAGCCGTTGTATCGTCGCTTTCTTCGTTCGCTTCGGCTGTCTGTTCGGTCATCGAATCGTCTGCATCATCCTGTGTTTTTGTCTGTTCATCGCTCGACGGAGCAGCCGTCTCTGGCGTATCGTTGTCAGTCGGAGCCTCTTCATCGTCAGCTGTTGGCCTGTCGCTTTCCTCACCATCGGTGGTGTCCCCGTCACCGTCGTCTGCTGTCCGTCCCTCGCGCATTCGACGAATCCGTTCTGCTCGGTCGAGCCGATCGTCGTCATCAGTCATTGTGGTACCTCCGTCTGTTTCCTGTGGTTTGTCTCGAGCTCAGCCGCGATATCGGCAAAGACATCAGCCATATCGACCGACGGATCGTACTCAAACAGCGACTGTCCCTGTGAGAACGCCCGCTGCAGCGCAACGCGCTTCCGGACCTCCCACACCGGCACATCCGGGAACGCCGCTTCGAGCCATTCGATCATCTGTGTGTCCTCTTTGGTTGTTTCGACGCGGTTTGCCACGACTCCAACTTCTTCGATTGTGCCATCCGTTGTCGCCTCCAGCGCATCGATCTGATCGAACAGTAGTTCGATCGCCCGCTCCGATGTTGATTCGGTTAGCGTCGGGATCAACAGCTTTCCGCTCGCGTACATCGCCATATCAGTAAGCTGTCCGTAAAACGGCGGTGCGTCAATGATAACGTGGTCGTACGCTCCTTCGATCTGGTCGAGCACTGCAGAAAGCGCTTCGATCGGCTGGACATCGTTCGTGACAGGACTCATGCCCAGTTCGGCGATGTCAGCCGGCGACACGTCAACATCGCTCGTCCGAGCCCGATCAGCGATTTCGGCGATTGTTAGCTCGCGCTCGGCATGGAGCATATCGACGTTGCTCGGCAGCAGATCGACCTCCGCTGTGTCAACGATGATATCGGCTGCGTTTGCTCTGGCTTCGGGGTCCGTAAGCGCATCAAACAGGCTCGGTGGCTCGTTGTTGTACGCTGTTTCGGCACCAAGCCCCTCTGTCGCGTTCCCCTGTGGATCAAAGTCGACGAACAACACGTCGTTGCCTGCAGCGTTAAGCGCCCCAGCAACGTTGATTGCAATCGTCGTTTTTCCAGTGCCGCCTTTAGCGTTGCTCACGCAGATCCGCTGTGGGTCCGTCATTGATGCACCTCCGTTGAACTGTGTCGTGTTTCGATCATTGTTATAGCGTTCCGATGTCCAGCACGTGGAGAATATCTCCGTCACCGAGGATGGCAGTCCCACTCAATCCCGGCGTCCCTCGGAGAAGTCCTTCAAGCGGCTTGACGACGACCTTCTGTTGGGTCGTAACCTCATCGCAGCCGATTGCAACCGTCCGCTCATCCGGATCGATCCGGACGAGATGGTCGTCTGGGCTTGTCGACGCGTTTGGCACATCGAACCGCTCTGATAGCTCGACGACCGGATAGAGATCATCATCATACTTGACCATCGTTTTGCCGTCAAGCTGCTCGGCGGTCTCCCGTGTGGTGATATCGTCGACGTACTTCATCGGGACACCGTACTCCTCGTCGCCGACACGGAGGATCAACACGCGGACAATCGCCATCGTCACTGGGAGTTCAAGCTGTACGGTCGTCCCCTCGCCGGGCTCGCTTTCGACGTTGATCGAGCCATCAAGACGTGTAACAGTCTCGTGTACAACGTCCATCCCAACGCCCCGGCCGCTGACATCTGTCACCTCGCCGGCGGTCGAAAAGCCGGGGTGGAACACCAGATCGTACAGCTCGGACTGCTCCATCGCGTCGAGTTCACTTTCGGACCGCAGTCCGCGCTCGATTGCCTGCTCGCGGATCTGGTCGACATCGAGTCCGCCTCCGTCGTCTTCAACCTCAAGGACGACGTGGTCCCGCTTCCGTTCTGCCCGGAGCACAATTGTCCCCTCACGGGGCTTTCCGGCTGCTTCACGCTCTTGTGGTGGTTCGATGCCGTGATCAACCGCGTTCCGAAGAATGTGTGTCAGGGGATCGCCGATCTGTGTCAGAATTGTGCGGTCGATTTCGACATCACCGCCCCCAATCTGGAAGTCGATTTCCTTGTCCTGTTCGCGGGCAAGATCCCGCACCAGCCGGGGGAACTTCCCGACGATTGTTCGCAGCGGGAGCAGCCGCATGTCGATAACAATGTCTTGAAGCGTTGAGGCCCGCTTTTCAAGATCTTCGACGTTCTCCCCGATGCTGTCAAGGTCTTCGTTTTCGACACCTCGCTGGAGCTTGACCTGGTTTGTCACGAACTGCTCGACGAGGCGGTACAGCTCATCAAGCAGGTCCACGTCACCTCTGACACTCTCGATT
>OBKM01000924.1_pt1 | contig 13145 bp, 13 predicted proteins | sample 1519691 | NCBI WGS metagenome assembly OBKM01 (sample SAMEA37050418, study PRJEB22526) | metagenome | biome: saline pan; feature: lake; material: water | place: Egypt | collected 2015 | depth 0.5 m
ACCGCGAGGATCGCAACGAGAAGCAGGTACGCGTACCGGGGACTCTCCTCGAAGATCTCGTCGTTGAACACCCACACGACGAGGATCGCGGCCGCGACTTTGATAAACAGGAACGGCCACGCGGTCCCGATCGCCTCCGAGAGCCACGCCGGCTGGACGCTTCCGGTAATCCGGACCGTCGCCTCGTTGACGACGTGTTTCGATCCGTAGTTGATGCCGATCCCCAACGCGTCGGTCCAATCGAGGCTCAACACGTTCGCGACGCCGTCGACGGAGTGGCCCCACACGATCAACGCGCCGATGTATCCCGTCCCCTCGTTTATAACCGGTGCGTACCGTTCGCTGACCCACCAAAAGAGCGCGGTGATAAGCGTTGCACCGCCGAGTGTGATGATCGCCACCGACGGGAAAAAGCCGACCAGTTCCGACGTCGCCGAGACGTACAGAAGCCACCCGACCGTCGCCGCGACCGCAACCGCTCCCGTTCCCGCGAGATACGGCTCGTATGCCGCGAGGACCCCTCGTCGCGAGAGGATGACCCCCACGACGAGCGCGCCGAGTGTGATCGCGAACATCACGAAGTAGATGAACGGGCTGATGATAAGCGCCACCGACGGGTAGGGAATCAACATCCCGGCATCGGCGCGCAGGAAGGCGACGTTTACGTCCTCGACGACGCGGAGCGCGCCGCCGAACAGCATAAAGGGGAACAAGGCCGCGTAGAACCGCGGCGTCATCGTAACGTCCAACCGTCGGAGCAAAAGCAGTACGCCGACGAGCATGAACACCAACACGACGGCGTAAACGGCGGTCGAAACCGTCGTGTATCCAGGCGTTACGACGATCCCGTCGGCGGCCGAACAGGCGGCTTGATCCGGGAGTCGCTCGGTCGTGCCCCCGGATCGGACCGCACAGGCGGCTCCGTGTGCGTCCGCGTCGACCGGGCCCCAAAAATACCGCCACAGAAAGCCGTCGTACACCCGTCGCGGGGACGCCAACGCGGCGGCGACGACGACGAGAACGCCCCCGACGAACGCGGCGAGCCACGCGCGGGCGAGATCGACCCCATCGGGTAGCTGCATACGAATACTCCCGACCGACTGCGGTTTCAGGTTTCCGGTCGATGGCGGGACAGCCGCCACGACACTCCCGCTCCGAAGCGCCACCGATTTGTCGGGGGCGGCACTTTTCTGTGTATGCACACGCTCGCAAAGCGTATCCACAACATCACGCCGAGAGACGTCCGGCTCACGTTCGAGGACGGCTCCACCGTCGTTCTCGGGATGCGCTCCGCGGAGTTCTTCCAGGAAGCGTTTCAGGCGGAAGGGACCGATCCGGACGGGACGACGTACCGTCTCGTCACCGACGGTGCGGACGACCCGTTGGTGGCCGGAAAGGAGACCGCCGACGGCTGGAGTACCGCCGGAACCGTCGAGGACGTCGAACCGGCAGCCGAGAGATAGTCACACACACGGGCCGTCTCGATGTCGCGGAAACCGACGATTCCCTCGGAGCCCGGGACAGTCGGCCTGTCGGCGGCCACCCCCACCAGCCGACAGTTTATACGCGATGACGCGGCCACTCCGCCGTGATGTTGCGACTTACCCTGACGGTCGGCCTCGTTGCCGTCGTTGCGCTCATCGCGGCCGCAGCCGCATCGATACTGCTTGCGCTCCCCGACCCTGGGGTAGTCGTCACCGGGCCGGATCGGACAGCCGTCGTCGACCATCTCGGTGACGACCACGCCGTGTTACTCATCGAATCCGACAGCGAGACCGTTGGCGAACGCGTTGTCGACCCCGAAACGCTCCCCGCGGACGGGCGGTACGAAGGGGCCATCCTCAGCGTGTCGGCGGACGGCTACGTCTACGACCGAGCGACGAGCGAGCGACGCGACCGAACGCTCACGCGCTGGTTCGACGCCGTTGCCCGGCGGATCTGAGGAATCCGGGGATATGCGTTGTGACTCGGTCATCGCTCGCCGTGCAACGACTCACGGGTGGCGTTCGTTCGCCGTTTCGCGCCCGGGACGCCCCGCATCAGCCCGGCGTCTACCGCGGGAGGCGGAGATTCGAACGAAACTGGACGTACTCACTTCGCGTTTTGCAACTGGAGGGCTCGAGCCCTCAGCACCCCTCCACCGTATCCGCGTCCGTTCGATCCGGAAAATGCGAGGGGAGGGATTCGAACCCACGGACCCCTACGGGAGCGGATCTTAAGTCCGCCGCCTTTGTCCAAGCTCGGCCACCCTCGCACGCTCTGGACTGTGGCGCCGCGGGGAATGGGTGTTTCGGTCGGGACTCGACCCGGAGGTCGCTACCACTCGACCGATAGCGTCCCGTCGCCGTCCGGATCGGGGGCGATCTCCTCGTTCGTCCGGCGGTCGACGACGTGGATCACACCGCGGTCCTTCTTCGCCGGACACGCTTCGGCGGCGTCGATGTTGTGTTCGAGATCCGGCTCGTCGAAGAAATACACGTCCGGTTTTGCGATCCCGGTCGTGATATCCATCGTCCAGTTGGCCGAGACCTCGGCGCATTTGCCGGCCGCGATGCATTTGTTCGCCTCGAAGATGACTTTGTACGGAGCCTCATCGACCGGTGGGGCATCCCCCTCGCCGATCTCGCTTGGATCTATGGGTTCATCGGCCATACCTGGGTTCGGAGTCCGTCGGATTTGGCTCTGACGGTGCCCGTCACCCGGCACAGCTACTCCTCGCTCGAGTCCGGGCTCTCCGAGTCGGCCTCCGTTGGCGGTTGAGGTGTTGCTGCGGATTCCAGCTTCCGGAGCTGGTCCGGTCGGGCGATCAAATAAAGCGTCTCTCCGATGGCGATCGGTCGGTCGCGGGTCGGGATCGCGACCACGTCGCCGTCGGCGGTCGTGACGGCGATAACGGAGACGTCGAGCGCGCCGATGGAGCTGCCGACCAGAACGCTTCCGTCGCCGATCGTGACCGCACCCATCGTCTCCTCGGCGGTCCGGAGTTGGGCGGCGAACTCCCGGTCAGCACGCGGTTCGACGGGCAGCGTAACGAGGCGATACCGTCGGTCCGTATCGAGGCGTTTGGCGTCGGATTCGTCCATCGCGAGTGTCACCAGATCGCCTGCAGTACCGCGTATTTCGGCGTTCGTGACCCGCTGTGGTGACGTCCCGGCGTCCGGATCGCCGTCGGTCCATATCTGAACCGAATCACCCGGGCTCGCGTTGTTCGGCGGATCGGCTCTGATCGCGACGGCGGCGCTGCCCGGGGGAAGCGTCGATCCGATGCCGAGTTCCCTGCCGCCCAGGGCCAGGTATTCGATCGTCCCGTCGTCGGCGAACTCGACATCGACGTGGCCCACGCCGTAGTCGGTCTGTAGCCGTTCGACGAACCGCGACCGGAGGTCCCCGACCGTCAGCCGCCGGGGGAAGACGAGCACCTGCCCGGAGAGTTTCTCCTTTGTCGCCGCATCGACCGGCTCGTAGCCAACGATATCGTCGATTTCCGCCGGAACCGATACCGTCGTCACCCGACCGACGGTTCGGACGATCCGGCTCACGTCCCGGTCGACGGTCTTTCGCCCGGAAATCGCGAACACCCCGCCCCCGATCCGATCGCCGATCCGTCCGCCCCCAGCCGCCGCGACGCCGGCAACGAGGAACGTGATCGTGTTGAAAACCGCGGTCTCGAACGCCAGCAAGTCGAGTTCTCCGCCGATAACCTCGCCGAGTGCTCCCGCGGTGTTGAGATAGATCGCAACGACGCTCAGTCCGACGAGGACCGACAACCCGTCCGGAACACGCGCGCTGGCGTACCAGCGATGAACGACGCCGGCGACAGCGCCGGTTGCCGTTGCGACCGCCCCGAGGGCGAGCGTTCGGGCGATGTCGACGAAAAGATCCCCGCCGACAGCGACCTGTGCGATGAGGGTGCTCACGCGATCACCGTCCCGAACCCGTCGAGCGATTCGCGTTTGCCGACGACGAACAGCTCGTCGCCGGGGCGGAGTTCGGTCCCGCCGCGGGGGGCGACAAGCCAGCCGTCGGACCGTTTGATCGCCAACACCGCGACACCGTATGCCTCCCTGACGCCGGCGCTGCCGATCGTTTTTCCGGCGAGGTTCCCGGTCGGTCTCACAGTCATCGTCCTGAACCGCTTCCCTGCACGCCGAAGCATCGATATCAACTCGAACTCGCGACGGGTGCCGCGGGCGGTGACGACGACCTTCGCGCGGGTGGTCCCCAGAAGCCGGGTCGCTTTCGAGCGGTCGACTGCGACGGTGATCCGTCCGTCGCCGCCGGCTGTCGTCGGTGCGGCGGTCGTCACCGGGGACGGATCAGCCGTTCCGCCGTCGGTTTTGAGGGGATCGTCCCGTTTCAACGAGGATTTCGCGGCGATAACCGTCCCGTCAACGGCCGTTTCGCCGGCGATCACGGCGACCTCGTCGTTGCGGGCGAGGCCGGTCGGGACCAACGCCTCGACCGAGACGGCGCGTTTCCCCGCCGGAACGCGCTTTGAGATCCCCGAAAGCGGTGGGGCTGCGATGACAGTCGCTCGGCCGCGCTCGTCGATCCGGACCGAGATGTCCGCGAGATCGAGTTCTGTCCGGAGCCGGTCGGCAAAGCGCGTCTCGAGTTCGGAGATCGGTAGATCGGCCGGAAGCCGCCAGTCGCCGGTTTCGATCTCGGTCCGCGTTTCCTCCGAAAGCGGCGGATATCCCTCCATGTCGATCACGTCGCCCGCGATCTCGATCCGGACCTCCCCGCGGGAGCCGACGAGCTCGACGACATCACTCGACAGCGTCCGATCGCGGATCTTTCGCCAGGAGAGCCGCTTCGGCACCGACGATCCCATCGCGTCACCTTTGGCGTGGGCGTACAGCGCGATCATCAACACCACGAGCAACGCGACGACGATCCGAAGCCCCGACTCGAGGACGGCCGGGTCGTTCAACGCGAGGAGGCCGCCGTTGATACCGGCAAGCGCCAGCGCGAGCACGACAACACCGAAAGCGGGGATCGAGACGCCGGTGACGTATTTAAACAGAAAGCCGAGCCCCCAGGAGACGAGCGCCGGGAACATTCCCGTCAACACGCCCAGATAGATCCCCAGGAGGATCTCGACCGGCAGCGGCTGCGTCATGGCTCCCCCCTCGGCGGCCGTTTATATACTACTGTCGACTGACCGGGGTGGTGGCCGGACTGGCGTCGCCGAGTACGATCGAAAAATGCTGTCACACCCTGTAGGACGGACATCCAGGCGGTGCCCGGGTCGGTCCAAACGAGGGAACGATGGCTTATTATTCGCCCGCTGGAAACCGACGCGCGTGATGGCATCGGAGATCGATACGGGGCACTCGCCGGCGGAAGACGGGGGCTCCCCGACGCTGCTTCGAACGCGTGCGGCCGTCATACTGACCGGGATCGTCGCCGTGCTCTCGGTCGTCACCGGGATCGTAAACATCAGCGCAACGGAGATCTCCGGGCCGCTCGCGCCGTTCATCCCCGAGGTAGTCGCCAGGACGGCGGGATTTAGCGGGACGATGACGGGGTTTTTGATGTTTGTGAGCGTGTACGGGCTCCATCGCGGCTACCGCATCGCGTGGTACTCGGCGATCGTGTTACTCCCGATAACCGCAGCGCAGGGGCTCGCACAGTCGAGTGTCCTCTCGTTTCCGCTGGTGGCGGTCTCCGTGCTCGCGATGCCGACGGTACTGGTAAATCGGCGGTATTTCGGCCAGGTGATCGACCTCACGTTGACACAGATCGCCTCCCTCTCGGCAATCGTCGCCGTGCAGGTGTACGGGACGGTCGGTGCCTACGCCCTCCGCGAGGAGTTCGCCGAGATCGAGACGATCCTCGACGCGTTTTATTTCACGATCGTTACCGCCTCGACCGTCGGATACGGTGATATCACCGCGACCACACAGTTCGGACGCCTCTTTTCGATGTCCGTGCTCCTGACCGGCGTCGCCAGTTTCGGCGTTGCCCTCGGGACCCTCCTCGGTCCGCTCATCGAAGCCCGACTCGCAACCGCACTCGGAAACATGACTGACAAACAACTCGATTTGCTGGAGAACCACTACATCGTCACCGGCTACGGCGATCTGACCGAACCGATCCTCGAAAGCCTCGACGGGACCGACGCCGTCGTCATCGTTCGCGACCCGGAGCACGCAAAGCGGCTCCGCGATCGCGGCCACGAGGTCATCACCGCCGATCCGAGCGACGAGGAGCCGCTCCAGCGGCTCCACATAGAGCGCGCCCACGGACTCATCGTCGCGACGACCAACGACGCGGAGGACGCGATGGCGATCCTGACCGCGCGCGAGCTCAACCCCGAGTTGCGGATCGTCGCGGCGGCGACGGACCGCGAGAACATCCGCAAACTCAAACGGGCGGGGGCGGACACCGTCTTGAGCCCGGCCGTCCTGGGCGGGCAGTTACTCGTCGAGTCCGCGTTCGGGAACGACGACACCGAGCGGACGATCGACGAACTACTCGATATCAAAGCAGACAACAGGTGACGCGCCCGGCTACAGCTCCGCGGCGGCGTCGAGGGCGATCTCGATCGCCCGGTCGACGTTGTTTTTCGCCTTCTCCGGGAGTTCGTCGCCGTCGGTTTCGCCCTTCTGTGTCCCCTCGATGAGGTTGCCGTCGACCGTACAGATCGCCCCGGCTGCGAGCCCCTTTCGCCGGGCGAGCGTAAACAGCGCGGCGGCCTCCATTTCCACGCAGAGCAACCCCGCATCGGACCACGCATCGACGTAGTCGTCGGTTTCGGCGTAGTATGCGTCGTCGGTCGCGATAGGACCGAGATGAACCGGCGCATCGCGCGCTCGTGCCGATTCGACGAGCGCCGACAGGGTCCCGTAATCCGGGACGGCGGGGACGGTCGCCGACTCGTAGCGTTTCGTCGTTCCTTCGTCCTTTGCCGCGCCGGTCGCAACGACCATGTCACCGATCTCGATATCCGGCTGGAGCGCGCCGGTGGTTCCGACGCGGATGAACGTCTCGACCCCGACTGCGGCCAGTTCCTCGGCCGCGATCGCGGCCGAGGGGGAGCCGATCCCCGTCGAACAGATCGTCAGATCACGGCCCCCATAGCTCGCGTTGACGAGTTTGTACTCGCGGTTCGTCGCGACGGTCTCGGCGTCCTCACAGCGGTCGGCGATCCGGTCGACACGACCGGGATCACCCGGAACGAGCGCGATGTCGGCAACGTCGCCAGGTTCGACGAGCAGATGCGGCTGTTTTGCCATACCGGCGCCTCGGACGGCGGACTCAAAAGTCGGTCGGGTCGCCGTGTCGTCGGATACGGTTCTCGTTGTTTTCAAACGATCGCAAACAGGACGAGGTTATGAAACCCCGGGCCGAGCCCGACGGCGACGACGACCCCGAGCAACAGATACCCCTCGGTCGGATCGGTACGGACGTACTCCTCGAAGAGGACGACGACCGCGGCGCCGAGGCCGACTTTCACGAGCGTGAAAAGCCAGGCGGCACCGATCAGCTCCGCCGTCGGGAGCGCGCCACCGGCCTCGATGATCAGCCGCGACAGCGGTGTCTGCTCGCCGAAGCCGAGCAGGTCGTACCCGACTGCGGTCGAAACGCCATCGAGCGTGTGGCCGAAAACGGCCAACAGCCCGACGGTTCCGGTTGCGGTGACGTCCCGGAGACGGCGCAGCGTCGCCCACGTTACAGCGGTGAGGAGAACGGAACCGAGAAGGATCGCCACCGAGACGGCCGGTGACGCTCCGACCGCAGCCGGGGTCGGACCGACCGCCGCCACCCCGAGAGCGGCGGCGAGCAACGCGGCTCCGCTGCCGGCGAGAAGCGCCGGGGCGGCCCCCGGCGCCCAAGAGCCGGCCGGCCGCTCCGAGACAACAGCCCAGACGGCTCCGGCCGAGATACCGACGGTGACGTACACCGCCGGGGAGCTGAACAGGGGCGCAAGCTGTCCGGGGGGAATGTCGGCCTGATAGAGGGCATACAGGGCACCGCCGGCCGCGATCCACGGAGCGAACGCGGTCACGGCCTCGGCGGTTACCGGCGGCCGACGACGGTACAGCGCCGCAAGGACGACGGCCGCTCCGACGGCGAGCGCCGCGAGATACGGGGAGGCGGGCAGCGCGAAGTCGGCGGGGAGTATCACTACGTCCAAACGGTTGCGGAGCGTCCGAAAGCGTTCCGGTCCGTCGCTTTCGGTCGTTCCATACCCGGGAAACGCGGGGGCCATCGAACACAACCCCTTTCTTTCGACCCGCCGAACGTCGGGGCATGAGCGTCGATCTCACCGACGAGAAGTTCGAGAAACACCGCGAGGCCGGCGAAATCCTCGCACAGGTCAGAGACGAGACAGCCGACCGCGTCGAGGTCGGCGCGAGCCACCTCGAAATCGCCGAGTACGCCGAAGACCGTATCCGCGAACTCGGCGGCGAGCCCGCGTTCCCGGTCAACATCAGCATCGACGAGGAAGCCGCCCATGCGACACCGTCGCCCGAGGACGACTCGACGTTCGGCGAGGAGATGATCAACCTCGATATCGGCGTCCACGTCGACGGCTGGCTCGCCGACACCGCTGTGACAGTCGATCTCTCGGGCAACCCCGAACTCGCCGAGGCACCCGCCGAAGCGCTCGAGGCCGCCCTCGACGTGATCGAACCCGGCGTCCACACCGGCGAGATCGGCGCGGAGATCGAATCCGTCATCGACGGCTACGGCTACAACCCCGTCGTCAACCTCTCCGGGCACGGCCTCGGTCGCTGGGAGCAACACACGGAACCGAACATCCCGAACCGCGGCGTCAAACAGGGCGTCGAACTCGAAGCCGGCGACACGCTCGCGGTCGAGCCGTTCGCAACCGACGGAGGGGGTAAAGTCTCGGAGGGTGCCGACGAAGAGATCTTCGCCCTCGAACGCGAGGCCAGCGTCCGGAACCGCGACGCCAGGAAAGCCCTCGAGCAGATCGTCGAGGAGTTCAAAACGCTCCCGTTCGCCCGGCGGTGGCTCGACACCCGACGGGCGGAGATGGCACTCCGGCGGCTCAGCCAACAGAACGTCGTCCACGGCTACCCCGTTTTAAAAGAGAAGGACGGCTGTCTCGTCAGTCAAAAGGAACACACCATCATCGTCACGGAGGACGGCTGCGAAGTGACGACGCGGTCGCGGTAGGACGACGGTGAAGTGACGACGCGGTCGCGGCAGGACGACGGTGAAGTGACGACACAGTTGCCGCAGGAGGAAAGCACCGAGCCGCTGGCTCAGTAGACGACGAGCGAGAGATACAGCTGTCCGAGCCCGGCCAGGATCATCACGACGCCGGCGAGCCGCTTGAGCCCGCCCGAGTACGCGGAGAGCCGACCCGCGTTGGTCACCAATCCGACGCCGGTCGCGACCGTCACGGAGAGCATAAGTATCGCGACGGTTCCGGCGTACGCGGCGAGTAAAAGCGACGCCGTCTCGGTCGGAAGCGACGCGGCCCGGGCGACGACCGCGAGAAAGATCGGAGCGACACAGCCGGCGCTCGCCAGCGCGTACCCCGCTCCGAAGACGCCGAACCCGAGGACGCTCGACCGGCGCTTCGGCAACGGAAGCGATATCGACGGCGCGTGTCCGGAGACGACGAGAAGGCCGAAAACTACCAATAACCCGCCGACGAGCGCTTCGAACAGCGTGATATCGGAAAGCGCCGACTGTCCGACGAAAAGCGCCGCCCCGGTGAGAACGCCGAACGTCGCAAGGACGCCGAGCCCGGCGACGACCCCGCGGACCCCCGCACCGCCGAGTGAGGCCTCATCCGTGCCGGATTGGTTTATATAGAACCCGACGTATCCCGGCAACAGCGGGTACGAACAGGGCGAAAAAAACGTCGCGATGCCGGCGGTGATCGCAAAAGGCAGGTTCGTCGCAAGCGTGACGTCGCTCATATCGCGCGTTCGATCCCGTCGACGAACTCGTCGGCGGTCTTCCGTCCGGAGGAAGACCACTGAACCGTTCCGGCGGCGTCGGTCGCCACAGCGTGTGGATACCCGGGCGGGTTATACCGGGCGGCGAGTTCCGTCGTCGGGTCGCGAGCGAGAAGCCAGTTTCCGTCGTGTTCCGCCCACCACTCGACGATTTCGGCCTCCGGGAGCCCCTCGGTCGTCACCGAAACGAAAAGCACCTCGTCGCCGATCCGTTCGTGTGCCTCGGCGAGGGCCGGCATCTGTGCCTCACACGGAGCACACCACGTCGCGAAAAAGTCGATAAACGTCGGCTGGCTATCGGCCGGGAGGGCGACTTCGCCCGCCTCGCTACCGGGGGCATCTATCGTCTCGAGGCGGATCGGCTCGCGCGTGGCTTCCCCGCCGGAGTCCGGCTCGTCGCCGACCGAAGGCACCCCTCGGAGCGCGACCGCACCCGCCGCCCCGAGGACGCCGACGCTTCCGACCCCGGCGAGTAGCTCCCGTCGGCGCATATCACGCGGACACCACCGTTTCGAAATCCTCGATGACGCGCCCGATATCGACGGTCGCCCCGTTCGGGTAGGCCCGCTCGACCACGCCCTGGCGGTTCACGAGCAGAATCAGGTTGTAGTGTGGGAACCCGTATCCGATGCCGCCGAACTCCTCGGTTTCGACTTTCTCTATCACAAGCCCGAACTCCTCTTCGAGCAGTTCCGCGCCCGCTTCGTAGCGTTCGGGACGCAAGAAATGCCAGTTGCCGGCGTCGAGATCGACCCCCTGTTCGATCGCGTACTCACGGAGAACGTCAGCGGTGTCGCGCTCGGGGTCGAAGGTCGTGGCCAGAAACGCCGCGTCGTCGTGGTGTCCGTCGGCGATGGCGACCTCCTGTGCCCGTCGGAGCCGGAGGGTGAGTGCGGGACACATCCCATCCGGGCAGTTAGTGTAAATAAACGTCATGAGAAGCGCGCGATCGCCCTCGAGTTCCGCCGTCGAGATCGTCTCGCCGGCGAGTGGGTCGGGGAGTTCGACCAACGGTAGGTCGTCACCGTGGCTCGGGTGGGCTGCGGCGCTCAGATCCATCTCCGGTTCCGACAGGACGGTCCGACCCCCGCCTGTACCGGGGATCGAATCGAGACAGCCCGCAGCGCCGACGATCCCTGCTGTACCGGTGACCTGTATGAAGCGGCGACGGTCCATATCCGGCGGTAAGGCGTCCACGTATAAGTCAAGACTGGTACTCTTCTCGAGGCGTGTATACCCACCGTCGGGGGTTGGATCGGTCGCGACGAACGGACCAGGTCGTGCTCGAGCCGACGAACGGACCAGGTCGGAGTTGAGCCGACGAACGGATCGGGTCGGACTCGACGGGTACGGCCGACGCGTTCAACGGGCATTTATGCCCGGAGAGTGAACGCCAGCCGTGGATTCCGACGAGGTCCGACGCCAATGGGAGACGAGATCCGGCGAGTACTCGCCGGCGTACTACGCACACTACGGCCCAGACGGAACGAGCGAAACGATCCGTCGGACCTTCGATGGACTCCTCGGGCGGGACGCGGAGATACTCGAACTCGGCTGCAGTTCGGGGCGGCATCTCGCGCATCTCCACGACCGCGGCTACGGGAACCTCTCCGGGATCGATCTCAACGGCGACGCGTTCGACGTGATGGCCGAGGCGTATCCGGATCTCGCGGAGGCTGGGACGTTTCATCACGACGCGATCGAGAACGCGATCCAGGGGTTCGAGACTGGCCGATTCGACGCGGTGTACTCCGTCGAGACGCTGCAGCATATCCATCCGGACACCGAGTGGGTGTTCGGAGAGATCGCGCGGATCGCGGACGACGTCGTCCTGACAGTCGAAAACGAAGGGGACGGCGACGTTTCACCGTCGGCGGAGCCCGAAGTGAACTACGTCACGGAGGACGTACCGCTGTATTATCGCAACTGGCAACACGTCTTCGCCGACCGTGGGTTCGTTCAAACCGACGTTGTACACGGAAAGCGGGACACGGTCCGAACGTTCGTAGCCGATAGGTGACGACACCGTTCACCGACAGCCTCAATTGTCCGCCAGAGACCACCTCGAACGTCCGTCAGAAACCACCGCAAGCGTCCATCAGGGAGACCGCCGGCGAAGAGCAGACCCACGTCTCTGCATTCGGTCGATCTCTGCCGGGCGGACCCCGCGGCGGAGCCCCCGGCTTGCGGTCGTGCGGCGGCTGAGCCGATACAGCCGGCAAATTTGTACCCGTGGGGACCTTCGGTTCGGGCGATGGATCGAGCCGACGAAAGCGGCGAGGGAACGTCCGAGGTAGTACTGTACGGCGGCAAAGGGGGTGTCGGGAAAACGACCTGTGCGGCCGCACACGCGCTTGCACGCTCCGAGGCGGAGCCGGCGGAGAAGACGTTGGTCGTCTCGACTGATCCGGCCCACTCGCTGGGTGACGCTTTCGAGCGGACGCTCGGCGACGAACCGGTCGCCGTCACCGACTCGCTTTTCGCCGTCGAGGTCGGGGCCGACAGGGGACAGCAGGCGTATCGGACGGTCGTGGAGGCGCTTGCCGCGGAGTTCAACGATGCCGGGCTGGGGATCGACGACGGCGACCTCGAGCGGCTCTTCGAGGCCGGATTGATCCCTGGCGGTGACGAGGTCGCCGCCCTCGAGTACATCGCCCGGTACACCGACGGCGAGTACGATACGGTGGTCTTCGACACCGCACCGACGGGGCATACGCTCCGGCTCCTCGATCTTCCCGAGGTACTCGGGGAAACGTTCGCCGTCGCCGGGGAGGTACGACAGCGCGTCCGGCGGGCGGCCCGGACGGCACGGAGTATGGTGATGGGTCCCGCGGCGTATTGGAGCTCCAGCGACGACGACGGGATCGAACCGCTCCGCGAGCGGATCGCCGCCGTCGAGGAGCTGTTACACGACCCGGAGCGGACGAGCTTTCGGGTTGTGCTCACGCCCGAACGGATGGCGATCGCCGAGACGGAGCGTCTCGTCGCCCGACTCGAGGCGGCCGCCGTTCCGGTCGACTCCCTCGTTTTGAACCGTCGCTTCGGGAACGAAAATGAGTGTTCGTGTGATCGTTGCCGGCGTGACGCCGAACGCCACGCCGAGCGGTCGCGGGAGATAAACGATACGTTCGAACTCCCGGTCAGTACGGTCCCGGAGCTCCAAACCGAGGCGCACGGCCTGGATGCGCTATCGGCGGT
>OBKM01000925.1_pt1 | contig 13135 bp, 15 predicted proteins | sample 1519691 | NCBI WGS metagenome assembly OBKM01 (sample SAMEA37050418, study PRJEB22526) | metagenome | biome: saline pan; feature: lake; material: water | place: Egypt | collected 2015 | depth 0.5 m
TCGAACACGACGGGTTCGGCTTCGTGAACGTCTACTCGCCGTGCGTGACGTTCAACGACGTCGACACCTACGACTACTTCCGGGATACGATCGTCGACGTCGCCGACGATGAGTTCGCACACGACCGCACCGACTACGACGACGCGAAGGATCTGATACTCGACCGCGATAAGGAGTATCAGGGCGTCATCTACCAGGACGAAAACTCCGTCGGTTACGAGAAACGCGAGGGCGTCGAGGAACCGATGACCGACATCCCGGAGGGCGCACCCGAGGGCGCGATGGATCTCGTCCGCGAGTTCTACTGATCGTCTCGGAGCGGCGACGAGCGATCGGATTCGCGGCTGCGAAAACTGTTTTCCGATCCGGACCGAACCGTTGGATATGAAGCTCGATCCGGATTCGACCGCGGTCGTCGTCGTCGACATGCAGAACGGCTTCTGTCACCCGGAGGGGTCGCTGTACGCGCCGGGGAGCGAAGCCGCCATCGAACCGTGTGTCGAGACCGTTGCCGACGCCCGCGACGCCGGCGCGGCTGTCGTCTTCACCCGCGATGTCCACCCGCCCGAACAGTTCGAGGGGAACCACTACTACGACGAGTTCGACCGCTGGGGCGAACACGTCCTCGAGGGATCGTGGGAGGCCGAACTCGTCGAGGAACTCGACCCGGACGATGAGGATCTCGTCGTCGAGAAACACACCTACGACGCCTTCCACCGGACCCAACTGGAGGGGTGGCTCGAAAGCCGCGGGATCGACGACCTCGTCATCTGTGGGACGCTCGCGAACGTCTGTGTCCTCCATACGGCCGGGTCAGCCGGGCTGCGTGATTACCGGCCGATCCTGCTCGAGGACGCCGTCGGGGCGATCGAGGACGACCACCGCGAGTACGCCCTCACCCACGCCGAGTGGCTCTTCGGCGAGGTGTACCCGCGCTCGGCGGTCGAGTTCGTCTAGACGGGGCAGACGGGAGCCGCCACGGCGGACCCCAACGACACCAGCTACCGCAGCGGACCCCAACGACACAAGCCGCCGCGTTTCCCCGCGTTTAAGTCCGCCCCACGAGAATCCGGGGTATGGACGACAGAACGTACACGGCCGAGGCCGAACCGGGCGAGACGGTAACCGTCGCCGGGTGGGTCCACGAGACCCGCGACCTAGGCGGGATCGCCTTCCTCATTCTGCGCGATACGAGCGGACGAATACAGATCAAATTCGAGAAAGACGAGATGGACGACGAGCTCGTCGAGACGGGACTCGGGCTCTCGCGGGAGTCCGTCGTCGCCGTGACCGGCGAGGTCAAAGAGGAGCCGCGCGCGCCGACGGATGTCGAGGTCGTCCCCGAGTCCGTCGACGTGTTGTCCGCCGCCGACACCGAGTTGCCGCTGGACCCGACGGAGAAGGTCGACGCGGAGCTGTCGACGCGGCTCGACAACCGGACGCTGGATCTCCGCCGGGAGGCGGGGCAGGCGATCTTCGAGATCCGAAGCGAAGTGTTGCGCGCCGCCCGGGAGGCGTTCCGCGAGGCCGACGCGACGGAGATCAACACTCCGAAGATCGTCGCCACGGGGACGGAGGGCGGCACCGAGCTGTTCCCGATCACGTACTTCGGCCAGGAGGCGTTCATGAACCAGAGCCCGCAGCTTTTCAAACAGCTCGTCGCGGGGTCGAACGTCGAGCGCGTCTTCGAGATCGGGCCGATCTTCCGCGCGGAGGAGCACAACACCCCGCGGCATCTCAACGAGGCGACCTCGATCGACTTCGAGGGGGCGTTTTGTGATCACCACGAGGCGATGGACGTGTGTGAATCGGTTGTCGTCTCGGCCTACGAGGCCGTCGCGGAGAACTGCGTTGGGGCGCTCGAAGCGCTCGGGATCGCAGACGAGTTCTCGGTCCCCGAAACGCCGTTCCCGCGGCTCAGCTACGAGGAGGCGATCGAACGGATCAACGCGACGGGCGAACTCGACGAACAGCTCGTGTGGGGCGATGACCTCCCGACCGAGGGCGAGAAAGCGCTCGGCGACGACGTTGGCGGCCACTACTTCATCACCGACTGGCCCGCCGAGATCAAACCGTTCTACATCATGGACCACGACGACGACGAGACGCTGTCGACGGGGTTCGATATGATGCACCCGCGGATGGAGCTCGTTTCGGGCGGCCAGCGCGAACACCGCCGCGAGAAGCTCATCGAGGGGTTCGAGGCCCAGGGGCTCGACCCCGAGGCATTCGAGTACTACACGAAGATGTTCAAATACGGGATGCCGCCGCATGCGGGCTGGGGACTCGGCGGCGAGCGGCTCGTGATGACGATGCTGGATCTGGACAACATCCGCGAAGCGGTGTTGTTCCCGCGAGACAGACAGCGATTGAGCCCGTAGGCGACGACGCGCGGATCGGGGGGATCGAAATCGGGCGGAACGTTTTTCGAGTCGATATATCAGCCGACGAAACACCGGACAGCAACAGGAAGCACGAAACTGATCAGGAAAGCCGGTGATAAACAGGACGGGGAGTGTCATCGAACACCGGAAACAGGTGGGGATGTGCAGTCCACCCACCGTGGGATGTAATCAGATGGTATCAGATGGTTTTCACCGACACAGTTATACGTGAGGGGGTCCTTGTTGTAGATACAATGAGCGAATACAGTTCACCGATGTCGGCCGCGTTCGACTTCCAGCGCAGCGCGATCGAGAACACCCACGAGGCGATCGAAAGCGGCGTCGAGGCACAAAAGCAGTTCAACAGCGCCATGTTGGACGGGTTCGGCCCCGCCCGCGACGCCTCCGAGCGCAGCAACGACCTCGTCCGCACCGGCGTCGACAGCTACTTCGACGCGCTCGAATCCGTCGTTCCCGCCGGGAGCGGCCTCGACGAGGCCCACGGGATGGTCCACGAACAACTCGACATGCTCGAGGAGAGCCAACACGACGTCATCGAGCAGTTCGAGACGAGCCTCAACGAGGGCGTCGACTCCTCGGCGGAGCTTCTCGATGAGTTCCTCGCCGCGCTCGCCGAGCAGGTCGAGAGCTTACTCGAGGCCCACGAGGACGTCGAGGGACAGACGCTCGACGCGCTCGAGGAACTCGAGGGCAGCATCGAGGAGATGCAAGCGGAGATCGAAGCCCAAGGCGAGGAGGTCCAAGAGCAACTCGAGGCCCAGGCCGAAGCGATCCAAGAGCAACTCGAGGACATGACCGAGAGCATCCAGGAAGCCGCCACCGAGACCGCCGAGCTCACCGCCTGAGTTCTCGTACCGCTTTTTTCGAACCGAGGCCGCGTACCGACGAGTACACAAACCGCCGTCTCCCACGGCCGGTATGAGCGAACTCACCGTCGAAGCCGTCGATTCCCTCGAGGAGGCGGAGCTTCCGTCCGGCGTCGACGCCCCCGAGTACGTCCTTTACGGCGGGAAAGGCGGCGTCGGCAAAACGACCTGTGCGGCCGCGACGGCGCTTTCGAGCGCCCGCGGCGGCACCCCGACGCTCGTCGTCTCGACCGATCCCGCCCACTCGCTTTCGGACACCCTCGGGACCGAAATCCCCTCTGAGCCGGCGGAGATCGCGGACGATATCCCGCTTTTCGCCGTCGAGATCGATCCCGAATCGGCCACCGAAGGGCCGTTCGCCCCCGACGGGGAGGACACGGAGCAGACGGCGTGGGGGGAGGGAATGTCGGACGAAGGCGGATTGGAGGGGCTGGGGGAGCTTTTGGGCGAAGGGGACAACCCCCTCGGCGGCGCGATGCCCGGTGCCGACGAGGCCGCGGCGATGCAGTTGCTCCTCGAATATCTCGACGATCCCCGCTTCGAGCGCGTCGTCGTCGACACCGCGCCGACGGGGCATACCCTCCGGCTGCTCGAGCTCCCGGAGGCGATGGATTCGATGCTCGGGCGGCTGCTCTCGATGCGGGAATCGCTGTCGGGCATGATGGGGAGCATCGGCGGCGTCTTCGGCGACGACAACGCGGCCGAAGCGGGGACGGCGAGTCTCAAGGAGCTGTCCTCGAGGATCGAGCGGCTCCGGGCGGCGCTTGAGGACCCATCGCGGACGGATTTCCGGGTCGTGATGATCCCCGAGGAGATGAGCGTCACCGAGAGCGAACGCCTCGTCGAGCGTCTCGAACGCTTCGGTATCCCGGTCGGAACCATCGTCGTCAACCGGGTCAGCGAGGACCTCACCTCGGTCGCGGACCTGGATGCCGACTGGTTTATCGCCCCCGACACCGAACACTGCGAGTTCTGCCGGCGGCGATGGGAGGTACAGCGGGACGCGCTCGCGCGGGCCCAGGAGCTGTTTCGCGGCCGCGAAATAAAACGGGTCCCGCTGTTCGCGGAGGCGGTCCACGGGGAGGCGATGCTTGCTGTCGTCGGACGCTGTCTCGAGTAGCGACGACTACGCTGGGACGACGAGCACCCGGAGGTCGTTGACGTTCGTCCCCGTCGCGCCGGTCCGGAGGAGCCCGCCTTTCGAATCGAGGACGGTGTAGCTGTCGTTGTCCTCGAGGGCGGCGCGGACGGCCGCTTCGTCCTCGCTCATCCGGCCGTCGACGAGGCCGCCGGCCGCGTCGGTGCTGCCGTCGCCGCCGTCGGTGTCGACGGCACCGAGAACCGCGTTTTCGGGGATCTCACCGGCGGCAGCGAGGACGAACTCGCCGTTCGGCCCGCCGATTCCGTCGCCGGTCACGTGGACCGTCGTCTCGCCGCCGGAGAGGATCACCGCCGGCGGGTCGATCGGGTCGCCGCTGTCGGCGGCCTCTGCCCCGATGGATGCGTGGATCCGGCCGGCCGCCGTCGCTTCGCCCTCGATCCGCGTCGAGAGGACACAGGTGCCGTACCCCCGATCAGTCGCGAGTTCTCGGGCCGCGTCGATCGCGTCCCGGCCCGAAGCGATGATGCGGTTTTCGACGTCGGCGTCGGTGGGAGCGCTCGGGGCGGCATCGGAGAGGTGTGTTCGGACCGCCGGGACGTCGAGGTCATACCGGTCGAGGAGTTCGATCGCGGCCTCGGGATCGGTTTCGGTCGGGACGGTCGGGCCGCTCGCGATGACGGCCGGGTCGTCACCGACGACGTCGCTGACGAGCACACCGATCACCGTCGCCGGCGCCGCCGCGGCCGCGAGGCCGCCGCCTTTGATCGACGAGCAGGCCCGCCGAACGGTGTTGATCTCATCGATCGACGCGCCGGCATCGAGGAGGCCGTCGGTGATAGCGCGGATGTCCGTCGCGGAGAGATCGCCCGCCGGCGAACACAGGAGCGCGCTCCCGCCGCCGGCGATCGCCGCGACGACGAGGGTCCGCTCGTCGGCCGCGGTCGCGCGGTCGAGAACCGCACGCGCACCCGAAACGCTGCCCTCGCCGGGGGAAGGGTGTTCGCCCTCCAGGACGTCGACGCGGTCGGGCTCGGCGGTGCGTTCGTTCGTGACGACGACGCCGCCCGCGAGGCGGTCACCGAAAAGCGACTCGAACGCGGCGGCGAGGTCGTCGGCCGCCTTGCCGCCGCCGAGGACGAGAACCGAATCGTACGTCGAGAGATCGTACTCGCTGTCTTTGATCGTGAGCCGGTCGCCGTCGACGCTGCAGTGTCGGGCGACCGCACGTCGTGGGTGGGCGGCTTCGATACCCGCCTCGAGACAGTCGAGAGCGAGTTCGTGTGCCGGCGTCTCGGTCAGGGAATCACGGTTTTCGAACATATCAGGAACTGAACCTCCGGACCGCGCCGAAGAGCTGGTCGGTGACCCGATCGGGGAGATAGCTCGCGTAGATCAAAAGCTGTGCCGCGCGGCCGACGACGTAGCGCGGTTCCGGATCGGTCGAAACCGCCGCCTCGACGATCGCGTCGGCGACCGCCGCGGGGTGGACCGCGATCGGACTATCACCGCCGAGTACGGTGGCGTCCGTCTGGAACGCATAGAGGTCCTCGTAGGCGTCGGTCCGGTCGAGCCGCCCCAGTTCGTCGTCGACCCGGTCGCGGAAGTCCGTCTCGACGGGCCCCGGCTGGACGACGCTTACGTCGATATCGAAGGGGTCGACCTCGCGCCGAAGCGAGTCGCTGTACCCCTCGATCGCGTGTTTCGACGCCGAGTACGGCCCCATCCCCGGCGCGGCGATCAGACCGGCGATCGAGGAGACGTTGACGATCGTTCCGTCCCCGCGCTCGCGCATGTGCGGCAACGCGGCGCGGACGAGTCGGTGGGGGCCGAAGACGTTCACGTCGAACTGCGTTTCGAACCGCTCGTCATCGATGTCCTCGAGGGGGCCGTGCTGGCCGTAGCCGGCGTTGTTCACGACGGCGTCGAGTCGGCCCTCCGCTTCGATGATCCGCTCGACGACCCGGCGGACGTCGTCGTCGTTCGTGACATCTATCGTACCGATGTCACAGCCGGCCTCGCCGAGCGTCTCGATGTCGGCCGGGTTCCGCGCAGTAGCGTAGACCTGCCACTCCTCGTCCAGAAAGGCGTAGGCGGTCGCCCGACCGATACCGGACGAACAGCCCGTTATCAGTACGGTCCGATTGCTCATACCCGTCGCTCGGGGGGACGGTAGTTAGGCGTTGATATGTGACGCCGTCACGCGACATCGCTTTTCAGTTCGTCGGCGTATTGATCCGCGAGCCGCGTCGGCCGGGGGAGTTTGTACTCGCCGCCACAGGCCGCGATACAGTCCGTCGCGGTGGCCACGCCGAGCCGGTGGCCCGGCGAGACGTAGAGGGGGTTTATAATCGTCGAGTCGGAGTATTGGCGGCTCTGATAGGCGTGTCCGACGACGGTTCCGTCGGAGGCGGTCATCGAGTCGTCGGCCTCGATCGGCACGCGCTCGCTCGCTTCGAGAGCAGCCGTCGGCCGGCGCGGACGGCCACAGAGCAGGCTCTTGGCGACGCCGACCGAGGGGGCATCGAAACAGACGCCGAGGTGGGTTGCGATTCCGGCCTCGCGGTAGTGGATCCGGCCGCTGCCGTCGAAAACCAGAAGATCCGGCTCGGTCTCGAGTGACTCAAGCGCCGCGACGATCGATTCGCCCTCGCGAAAGGCGAGGAGTCCGGGGACGTACGGCGTCGAAACCGGTGTGATCGCGTGCTCGCGGGCGATCACGTCGCTTCCACGGAGGACGACGATCGCCGAGACGGCCCGGTCGTCGAGAAACGCCTGATCGATCCCCGCGACGACGGCGTCGCCGGCCCGGATGTCCGCAGGTGTGAACGCGATGTCGTTCCCGAAGGTCGCCGCCGATGCGATCTCGAGTTGCAGCGACTCCATCGCCGCTTGGGTGTCGGGAGCGGTTGGCAGAAACCGGTCGTGGACGGGCTCCATCTACGGGAACCGCCCGGGGCCACCGGGACCGCCCGGACCGCCAGGGCCACCGGGACCGCCCGGACCGAGGTTCAGTTGCTGTGGCCCGCCACCGATCCGGTGTTTGATCCGGTTGCCGTACCAGAGCCCGATCACGAGGCCGACGAGGTGGGCGAAGTGGGCGACCCCATCGAGGATCCCGCCGTCGGAGACGAACGCGAAAATCGAGAAGGCGGCGAACAACACCGTCATCGTCCGGATCGACATCGGGATGATGAAAAACAGGAGCACCTTCAGATCCGGCGTGGTGATCGCCAACACACCCATGATCGCCATCAACGCCCCCGAGGCACCGAGAACCGAAACGGCCTCGCCGGTCACCAGGCCGACACCGACCTGCCCGAGGCCGGCGAGGATGCCGCTCGCGAGAAACAGCGCAACGAACTTCCGGGAACCGATCTGTCGCTCGACGAGCGGCCCGAAGAAGTACAGGACGATCGCGTTGAACAGCAGATGCATCGGACTGCCGTGTGAAAACACCGAGATGACCCACGTCCAGACGTACTCCGGATGGGCGGTCGAGACGGTGAAGATCTGCCCCCACGTCGTGGTACCGGGGGTGACACCCTGTGACGGGGGCCGGATCCCGAAAAGCGGTGCGAGGATGTACTGGACTCCGAACACGACGACGATGATCGCGAGGAAGAGATACGAGACGTTGTTCCGGAAGTACCCGAGCGGGCCGCCGGGGCCGGTTTCGATACCGATACGCCCGAGCAGGTCGTCGGAGCTGCCGGTCCGACGCTGGCCGCTTCTCCGACCACCGCCGGTCGAAACCGAGTCGTCGAAACCGCTATCGAAGACGCTTTCGGGATCGTTCCAGTTTTCGAGACCGGGACAGCCGTGGTTCTCGGGCAGCCGGTGGTCGCCGCAGAACGTGCCGCCGCAGTGGCGACAGTTGTACGGCATGTTCTCGTCCTCGCCGCAGGCGTCACACCTCGCCATTACTGGTCGGTGGTGTTGTGCGGTCAAAGTCGTTTGGATGCGTTTCGGCGCCCCCACGGGAAGCCGCGCGGGAGGTGCCGAACGGCGCCCCCACGGGAAGCCGCGCGGGAGGTGCCGAACGGCGCCCCCACGGGAAGCCGCACAGCGATCGAAGCCCTCGAGTCGGGAAGCGATCCGGTTATCGAGCGTCGCCGACCGTCTCGCGGAATCTGGGGAGGACCTCCCCGACGCCCAACGCGACGACGCCGGCGTACAGGGCGATGAGGCCCATAGCTGCGAGCCAGATCGCGAACGGCACGTTCCCGGCCGCGAGGTAATCGAGGCTGGTGAGTTCGGCGACGACGCCGGCGGCGGTGAAGCCGACCGCCGCGACCGCATACACGAACAGTTCGACGATCGGTGCGAGAAGTTCCTTCATACTCCGTTCACCGCGATGGGGATATAAAAGCCTGCGGGGAGCTACGCGCCGAGTTCGACGACGAAATCCGACTGCACCCACATATCCGGATCCTCACGGTCGTAGATTACGACCTCCCCGTTGTCGAGTGCGAGGTGGGCGTACCGCTCGGAGTCGAGCGGCGTCTCCGGTGGGTCGGTCGATGAGCGGGGCGATCCGTCCGTGTCGGAGGGTGCGTTACTCATTAGCATATGTCCCGATGCGACGGGTATATATAAGCATTCTGTCGGGTGGCCACTAGGTCTACATGGTGTATTATGCCGATAATATGTCCCGCCACGGGTGATTCGGTGGGCGGGCGGTGGACGACGAAGGGGGCATTAAGATTCATGAGGGTACCGACCGACAGGCCGACCATGTCGGAGCAAACGATATTCGAACGGATCATCGACGGCGATATTCCGGGTCACATCGTCCACGAGACCGAGACGACGGCGGCGTTTCTCGACGCGAACCCGCTGACGCCCGGCCACACGCTCGTCGTCCCGAAGGAGCCCTACGGGCGGTTGCGGGAGACGCCGCCGGAGCTTTCGGCGGACGTATTCGGGACCGTCCGGACGATCTCGCCGGCTATCGAGGACGCCGTCGACGCCGACGCCACGACGGTCGGGATCAACGACGGTACCGCCGCCGGCCAGGAAGTGCCGCACCTCCACGTCCACGTCGTTCCCCGCTTCGAGGGTGACGGCGGCGGTCCGATCCACGCGGCGTTCGGCTCCGACGCGGATCTCGACGACGACGAGATCGGTGAGATCGCCGCCGAGATCGAATCGCGGATCGGGTAAGAAAGGGTGGTCAGGGGATCTCCTACACGTACTCCAAGATTGCGAGCGTGATCTGTGGAACGTAGGCGATCACGAACAGGCCGAAAAGCAACACGACGTAGTACGGGGCCGACGATCTGAACACTTTCATCACGTCCGCCCCGGAGATCTCCGCGGACAGATACACCGACAGCCCGAGCGGCGGCGTCAACAGCCCGAGCATGAGCGCGTACACCGTGATGACACCGACGTGAACCGGGTCGTAGCCGACCGCGGTCAACGGCGGGACGATGACGGGCGTCACCATCACGAGCGCGGCAAGTGGATCCAAGAACAGACCCAAAAACAACAACAGCAGGATCGTCAAGAACAGAACGACGGCCGGTGTCTCGGAGATGCTGAACAGTATCTCGGCGAACTGTCTGTCGACCCCTTCGACGGACAGCACCCACGCGAACAGCCCGGCAGCCGCGAGAATGACCAGAATCGTCCCGGTCGTTCGAACCGCCTCGATCGAGGCCGACCAGATGTACTCCAGGTTCAGGATCCGATAGAAGGCCGCGTTGATGAACACGATATAGACGACGGTCACCGCGGCGGCCTCGGTCGGGCTGAAATACCCACCGAGCATCCCCACGATAAGAACGATGGGGGTGAAAAGAGCGGGCATCGCGATGAGAAACGACCGACCGACCTGCGGGAGCGACGCGCGGGTGTCGTTGCGCGGAAAGTTTCTCCGCCAGGCGATGATCGCGGTACCGACCATCAACAGTCCGCCGGTGAGCACCGCCGGCAACGCCCCCGCCAAAAGCAGCTGTAACACCGACACTTCGGCGATGATGCCGAACAGTATGAGCGGAATGCTGGGCGGAAACAGCGGGCCGATGGTCGCGGACGCGCTCGTCAACGCGGCGGAGAACTCGTCGCTGTATCCGTTGTCCGACATGGTTTCGATCAGGACGCGCCCGACGCCGCCGATATCAGCGAGTGCGGACCCCGATATCCCCGAGAACACGATGCTCGTCAGGATGTTCACCTGGGCGAGCCCGCCGGTCAGATGGCCAACGACGTCGTCGGCGAAATCGAATATTCGCTCGGTCACTTCGCCGTGGTTCATCAACGAACCGACGTAAATGAAAAGCGGAACCGCCAACAGCGTGAACGAGTCGACCGTCCTGAGCATTCGCTGGACCGGAAACGAAAGCGGCTGCTCGAACAGGAGCAACGCATACGCCATCGCCGGAAGGCCCAAAGCGACGAATATGGGGACTTTGAACAGAGCGAGGGCGACGAAGGCGACGATGACGAGGATCCCGGCGCCGAGCATTAGGTTTCACCCCGCATCGATGTCGAAACGACGCCGAGCCGTTCCAGGAGTTCGAGGAGATACACGCTTGCCAAGAGCCCAAACCCAACCAGCGGCGCGAGGTAATACAGCGGGATCGGAATGGCGATGTTCGGCGCTGTCGAGTCCGCGAACTGCTGGATGGCGCGTATCGAGCCGAGCATTAACACGACACAGAAGCCGATGTTCATCACGAGAACGAGAACCCGGTGGTACCGTCGGGGGGTCTCGGGGAGCCGATCGATGAAGAAGTCGATACGGATATGTCGGCGCTCGTAGGCCAACGCGCCACAGAGCAAAAACGCGAGCCAGACGCCGATCAGCTGTGCGATCGTCTGGAGTCCGCCGACCCGAATACCCACGTTCCGGGTCACCACCGCGGCCGAGATCAACCCGACGACCGCGAGTAAACCGAGCGCTGTCAGTACGTACGGGATGCGCCGGACGATCGTCTCATAGACCGACATCGGGGACTGTGCTGACATGGTTTCCCGCGGTTACCGGTACTCGCCGCCGTGGATCTCCTCTATCGTGTCGATGTAATCCGGGAACTCCTCGCGGACGTGTTCTCGGACCTCCGTGCGGAACGCATCCATCTCCAACTCGTCAGAGGAGATGATTTCACCGCCCTCGTTCCGGACCGCCTCCCGGTGTTCTTCGATGTTGTCCTCGATCAGATCGGTCGCTCGTGGCTGGATCTCCGTGACGGCGTCGTAGAAGATCTCCTGTGTCTCCTCGCTGAAATCCTGCCAGAGATCCTCGTTGAGTATGATCGCAAGCGGCGTGTGCATGTGGTCGGTCTCGAGGACGTAGTCCGTGTTCTCGTGGATGCCGGAGCTGACGATGATGTTGTATGGGTTCTCCTGGCCGTCGATGGAGCCGGTCGCAAGCGCCTGCGGTACCTCGGAGAAGTCGATCTCCGTCGTCTGTGCCCCGAGGCCGACGGTCGTCTCCTCGTAGATACTGATCGGGACCGCCCGAAGCAGCTTCTCGCCGAGCTCCTCCGGGTTGTACGCGGGCTCTCCGGTGACAGTCACCCGACGGGTCCCCTGGACGACGGAGCCGATCGAGCGGATGTTCGTCTCGCTGGCCAGGTTTTCGATCACTTCCTGGACGGCCTCGGAGCCGGTCGGATCGGTCGCTTCGTAGATATGCTCGTAGGGGCGGTCCGGATCGTACATATACGGCGCGTCGAACACCTGCGCCGGCGGGTACTGCGTTCCCGTCAGCGCGTACGGAATCACGTACATATCGAGTCCGCCCGTCGAGACGTTCTCGATGGACTCGATTTGGCCGCCCAACTCGCTGTTTCTGAACGCCTCGATCTCGATTTGGCCGCCGGTTTCCTCCGAAACGACCTCGCCGAGCCAGGCGGCCGCATCGCCGTGGACAGACCCTTCGGCCGCGGGGGAGTTCGCCTGCAACGTCACCGTGTCCTCATCCGAGCAGCCGGCAAGCGTCACTGCCCCGGTAGCCCCGGCAGCAGCGAGGAAGCCACGGCGCGACAGGCCGCTGGTTTCAGTTCGGTTGTCGACGGGAGATTGCGAACGCATACTCCACATCAGTAGTTATTTTTATTTATAATTATTCAATCAGCGGAGCGGCGGATGAATGAAATTTCTCAATATTCTATCGGATATAACTGATACTTTGAATGCATTCGTCGGGTAGAAATGTACTATTATCGAGAGATACTTCTCAGTTCCCGTCGATCAGTTTATTTGATCCATCAGGCCAGGGGTGTACGCACCGATGTCGACGCCGGCCGTCTCCCGGGAGATGACGTCTTCGAACACCGACTCGTCGAGTTCCTCGATATCCGGGTAGTCGACCTCGATCAGGTTTCCGGTCGGGTCGCGGATGTACATCTGTACCATGCCGTTGAATTCGAACACTTTCGGCGGCGCGGTTTCGACGCCGATCATCGCGAAGATCCCGCGGTCCGCGGCGGTACGGTACACCTCCTCGAAGTCATCGACGTGAACCCCGAAATGGGCGAACTGCGTCACCTCTACGTCGTGGGCCGGATCGTTCCAGAGGTGGAGTTGCTGGTCCCCGATCTCGAGGATCTGCAGGGAGATATCCTCGTCCGCATCGAAGTCGTGCTGTCTTCCGAGTTTGGGCGTCTCGATCGGGGTGCATCCGAGCACTTCCTCGTAAAACCGGGTCGATTCCTCGACGTCTCTGGCGTGGACGCTCACGTGTGTCACCGCCACATCGTGTTTCGAGTCTGCTGCCATAGGATGCCGTTGAGCGTAGACTGATAAACAACTTC
>OBKM01000926.1_pt1 | contig 13134 bp, 5 predicted proteins | sample 1519691 | NCBI WGS metagenome assembly OBKM01 (sample SAMEA37050418, study PRJEB22526) | metagenome | biome: saline pan; feature: lake; material: water | place: Egypt | collected 2015 | depth 0.5 m
TTCGACCACCTCGTCGAGCAGGCCGCCTTGCGGGGCCTGCTCGACTTGACCTACTCGATTGATTCGACAGACGTGAGAGCGATGCCTGCCGATCCAGACGCATCGAAATGCTACGATCCAACGGCTGAAGAGTACTATTACGGCTACGGCTGCACGATCGTTTCGACCGGATCAAAGATTCCGATTGCAGCGGAGTTCACCGAGAGCAAACAAGCACCAGAAGAGACGGCGATGCGCGTCACCCGTGACGCGCTCGCCGTCGAGAAACCGATGTGGATGCTCGGTGACAGCGCGTACGATACACTCGACTGGCACGACCACCTGCTGGCTGCAGGGGTCGTGCCAGTCGCCCCATACAACCCGCGAAACGCCGACGATCCGAAAGACATCGAGTACAGGGTCGAAGACCGTATTGAAGAACACAGTGAAGACGTTCAGTTGAAGCAATCAACGCTAGACGAGACGTACAACCGCCGAACTGGGGTCGAACGAACCAACGATGCAGTCAAAGACTGCGGCCTCGGGCGTGCGTTCGCCCGAGGCCGCGTCCATGCACGAGCGCAAGTGTTCCTCGCGTTGTGCCTTCGTCTCGTCGTTGCAATCACCAACTACGAACGCGGAGACAATCCGGGAAGCACGATTATCACGGTGTGACAAGAGTTCTATGACACCCTCACCTCTAGCAACTATGTTCGCACCCTGCTCTCATATATGTTTGTACTCTCTTGCATAATCAAGAGTATATCGCGAGCAAAGGCATCCGCCTCGTACCCCTGTGAACCTCGCCGGTAGCTAGCTCCAGTTCAGCGGGCAGATCGTCGACGGTCATCGGTTTGTCGAATGCCTGGGGAACCTCGAGTACCCGGTAGTCTCGGTTCGTCATCACTTGGATTGTGATTAACCAACAAATTTCCTCCAACCGACTCTTGTGTTGGTTAATTTTGCTTCGTGTTCGCGAACGCGGTCAACTCAGGCACTCTTGTCTCGACAAGTCCCGGCGAATTTTCGATTGTTCCCATCCCAACGGGGATAGGACGCTTTTGGCAGCGCGAACAAGTTCCATCTCGTAGTACGACGAATCGTCCGACTCGATATCCTCGTGAGCCAATGCGACCCGATCTCGCGAGGCTTTCTCGTCGTCTTCGTAATCTCGACCTGTTATCAATTGTGGTCGATCCGGTGGTACCTCCGGCAACTGATTTTTGGGCGATAGGGCGACGAATATCTTAGAGATTCCGACGAACACTGAGAGACGAGTGTGGTAGAAGTGTAATCAGTTATCAAAATAGATGTGAACACCATCGCTATACTGAGCCCTTGTATTAGAGGAGATCGGCACTGTTGAAATCCTTAGCTGGCGATATTTGTCAACGGGTGGGCTGTATGCAACCCGTAAATGCAGCAATCTCTGACCATAGTAAATGTAATCGGTTCCTGATGACTATTATAAATAACTCATCCGTTTCAGAAAGCGGCCTCAATAAGCCGCTGCTGTCACGCGGTTTCTCTCGGTTAAAGACGGATGGTAATCGCGTATGGTGCTGTCTGTCGGTATATGGTGATTATCTACTACTGGATTCTCAGTTTAGCCCGACGAGGGGGTTCTCACGGTTGGGTTGTTCACGAAATTTCATCGATAGGTACTCAGTGCGACAAATGCTCTGAAGAGGGATTTGATGATATTATACTGACTAGAATGCGTAGTTTTAAGATGTATCTATCTGTTAATTGGTACCAATATGCACGCCACAGACAAAACGGGGCGCCAAAGCGATCGGCGTCATCGCGCCCCAAGTGCGAGACGTAGCCGCCATCGGAGTGTCATTTGATGTCGGCAGCCGAACCGCCGATGCAACAGAATCGGGAGTGGGGTGAGATTTCGCGGGCCGAAGCAGTGGCCGCAATCGACGAGATGGACGAGGAGGATGAGATTGACGCCGATGAGTTCATCGACGACTTCGCAGAGACTGCCGAGGACGTGTACGGCTACTTCCGATATGCTATGATTGACGGCTGGGGCTTCGAGTTTGAGGTTGATACTGGCGGTGGCTTTTTTACATCCATCGACTTCCAACCCCGAGGTATTTGTATCCTGTCGATTACGAACTCGACGGAAGAGAATCAGGTTCCTGGACCCCACTTCATCGCCTACTCCTCGACGTCGATTGGGTTCGGCGCTGACGTCGCTGCGGGGGCGGGCATCAATGTGGGTGTTTTCATCGCGAAGTACTTTGGTGAGCCAGAAGTCCCCTGGGACGAGCGGCCAATAACGGCCGAGAGCTTCGCCGGTGGTGCAGTGTCGCTCGACGTCGAGGGCGACATCCCGATCGGGGACGTTGGCGGTGGCATCTCCGTCTTCGGGAGTCAGGATCAGGGACTGTTCGGGTTGGCGAATCTCATAACCAGCGACTACGAACCTGGCTGGCACGGCATCTCAGGGAGTGTTTCGTTCGGCGTCGGTGGCGGCGGTGGGATTTCGGTGAGCCTCGGATACACCTACGCGGCACCGCTTGAGGAGACGCTGGAAGCCGCCTACGGCCGAAACGACGTCAGGGAAGCGATGGAGGAGATGGAGGACGTCGAGATACCGGAACAGGGCGAGTTCCACCACCCACACGAGGAGACGATTGTGCCTAGCTGGCTGTCGTCATCGACCAACATCAGTGAGAGTATGCAAGAATAATGGGGGGCGAAACCGACGGGTCAGGCGGCCCCCCTACGGAGGTCGGCATCGCGTTCGAGGTTGTCAGGTTGCTTGAGCCAGCCATCACGGCTACCGAACGCGGCCCACACGGGATTGCGATGTTCCTCGACGATGCGGGCGTCAGCGAACAGATTGTCGACCAGGACGCAAGTGCCGTCTTGGAGACGATCGAGGACGACGTCGTCGGCGAAGGCATCGATTTGATTGATGCCGTCACGGCGCTGGTTGAGGACGTCGACGACGCGGACGTCGAGAGCGTCCGCGATTTGACCTCGCTCGATCTCGAGGAGGTGAAAGCCACTGTCGATGTCGAGGATGCGAAGGCTATCTTTGAGTCGGCCAAGGGGATCTACGAGACGATCGACGGCCTCTCTGATATTGATATCGAGACCCCCAACGCTGGATCGCTCGCCGATGTGATTCTCGATTATCTGATTGTCACTTACCTCCGGCGCTATCGGACAGACCTCCATGGACTGCTCACGCTCACTGGCGTGGTCGTTCCGCACGACGACGCACCCGACGAGTTCCGGCCGGAGGAGTTCGGAGAAATCCTTGACGAACCCGCGAACGCGGCGGCGGACGTGATTAACTGGGGTAACGAGAACGAGCGGTTCCAGGCCATCGTGCTCCTCCATGAGCTCCAGAAGGTTATGTTCGATAACCGCATCCCAGCGAGCAGACCGCCGGTTACGACCGATGAACTGGAGACAATCGCAGACGTGCCGGATGTCGCAGACCTCGAGGAAGATTCTGTCGCCGGATTCGGGGAACAACTAGTCGTCCCAATCGTCGGCTACATCGGCGAGAACGGCTCAACCGAGTTCGGCGTCAAACTCATACCGGTGCCGGCCAATGAAAGCGGCGGCGACCTCCCTGGACTTGCCGCGGTGACCTACGGAAATCTGGAAGCGGGTACCTCGACAGATCTCGGTGATGACTGGCAAGCCTCTCTTGAGGGGGCCGGTGAGTTGGCGAACCGCGGCGTCACCGCACGGCCGTCGCTCGACAGCGGACTGGAGGTCGACGTCGTGGATACGGGTGAGGGCACTAGCAACGAGGACTCGTTCGTTATGCGAACGGCACTAAAGTTCACCGGCGCGGACGACGAGGACGGTCGAACGCTGCTTGACGTCTCGGTTGGCTCTATCGCACTCACCTCGGCTGACATCGAGGTGAGTTTCGAGTACGCGGGCGAGGCCTTGGCAGTCACCGTGGAGTTTGACTGTTCGGGAGCGCTGACGATCGATCCGGAAGGTGGCTTCCTTGAGGAGATCATTCCGCAGCCGATCACGTACGATTTTGATCTCCTGGTCGGCTGGTCCTCCGTGAGCGGGTTCTACTTCGAGAACGGCGGTTCGCTCGAAGCGTCGCTCCCGTCGAACGTGGACCTCGGCTTCCTCCAGGTCGACGAGACGTTCGTCGGAATCGATACCGAAGCCGTCAGTAGTGAGGATGCACCGGGGCTCCCGGTGTCGGTCGGGACGACGCCCACGGTCGAACTCGGGTTTTTGACAGCGTCGGTCGACCGGGTCGGCCTTCGGGCCGTCCTATCATTCCCCGAGGGGGCCAGCGGGAATCTTGGTTTCGCAGATTTGGACGTCGGGTTCAAACCGCCCAGCGGTGTCACGCTTGCAGTCGACGCCGGGCCGGTGACCGGCGGCGGCGGCCTAGCGTTCTACCCAGAGCAAAACCGGTATGAAGGCGCGTTACAGCTCCAGATTGGCGACATCGGTCTCTCCGCTGTCGGAATTCTCGAAACCGAGCTTCCAGGCGGTGAGGATGGCTACTCGCTCTTCCTCCTCATCACGGCGGAGCCGCCGCCGATTCAGCTTGGGTTCGGGTTTGCCCTGACTGGTATTGGCGGTCTGCTCGGAATCAACCGCCAGGCCAAGATGGACGAACTCGGTGCAACCGTCAGGACCGGCAGCCTCGACTCCGTACTGTTTCCGGAGGATGTCGTTGAGAACGCGTCACAGATCATAAGCGACCTCGACACCATCTTCCCGGCCTATGCTGACAGGCATGTTGTCGGCCCGATGGCCCGGGTCGCCTGGGGGACGCCGGTTCTCCTCACGATGAAAGTTGGCGTCATCCTCGAGATTCCAAGTTGGAAGGTCGCGATTGCTGGCATCTGTAGCCTCGATTTGCCGGACGAACGCGCCCCGGTGGTCGACATCAATATGGCCATCGTCGGAGTAATCGACATCCCTAACAAACGGATAGCCATCGACGCTTCATTGTTCGATTCGCGGGTCGCCCACTACACGCTCTCGGGCGATATGGCGATGCGGCTCCGGTGGGGCGACGACTCGCGATTTATGCTCTCTGTCGGCGGATTTCACCCGAGCTACGAGCCGCCGTCGACGTTCCCCGAACTGGATCGTGCGCGGGCGGAGATGTCGCCGCCAGGCGGCAATCCGCGGCTCGTGATGGAGGGGTACGTCGCTGTCACGCCCAACACGTTCCAAGTCGGCGCCCAGGCCCGCCTTGAGGCGAGTGCCGGCCCCGCAGAACTCGAAGGTGAAATCGGATTCGACGCCCTCTTTGAGTTCGACCCGTTCAAATTCGTGGTCGACGTCTTCGCCTCCCTCTCGGTCTATGTCAAAGGAAAAGGCCTCACGCTGAAGCTGGATGGGACGCTGTCGGGTCCCACCCCGTGGCACGTCCAGGGCGAGGTCGAAATCGACCTATTCATCATCTCGATGACGGTGGATGTCGACGTCACGTTCGGTGACGACGATGCAGGCGAGTCGCTCCCGCCGTCGAAGGTGATGGAACAGCTCCTTGACGAGCTTGAGCGGCCTGAAAACTGGAGTGCTCAGCTCCCACCTGGCGGTGACTCGCTCGTGACCGTCACGGGGTCCGACGCCGACGAAGACGAGGACGAGCCAACCGTCGACGAGGTATTGATGCACCCGCTCGGCAACGTGAGCGTCCGTCAAACGGTGGTGCCCCTCGAGTTCGCCATCGAACTGTTCGGCAACGCCACGCCAGCCGAGTACGAGGAATTCCGAATCGCGGAGCTTCGTGTCGACGGCGAACCCATCGAGAACCCGCGGGCGGTCCGCGAGCAGTTTGCGCCGGCGAAGTTCCGGGAGATGGATGACAGCGAGAAACTTGACAGCGAACCTTTCATCCGACGCGATGCCGGTGTTGATGCAGGCGCATCCGGGCTATACTACCCGGATGTTGAGGATGACGACTCCGAGTTCAACTACCGGACTGTCGGTCGCCTCGAGTACCAGACAAGCGTCATCGACGAGCAGGATGACTGCTACGGTACTCGACTCGAGGACCTGGGGTCCCACGTAGCGCTTCGCCCCGAGCAAGCAAGGTTCGGCGTGGCCCAGGAGAAGGTCCCGACGCTCATCGAGCAGACGGCCGCCGGGAAGGCCTACCGCGACAGGATTCAGTACAAGGACAAGAGGACCGTCGCCTATGGCGTCCAAGGCGGCACAGTCATCGGGAGTCGACCACAGCCAGGTTATCGAGCGGTAGACGTTCAGGTCACCGCCGACACGACGGTAATCGAACCGGACGCCATCGGCGAGCAGTCTGTCCCGGATCAAGAGGGGATATGGGACGTCGGCGTCGCCCAGTCCGTACTCCTTAAAGAGCCGGACTTGGGCGACTCACAGCTCCTGTCTATGAGTGAGAGCGGTGACCATCAAGAGCGAACGACGGAGGGCCATCGGAACCGGTCAGACCAACTCGAAACGGACGAAGACGGTCCGACGCTGAAAAGCGGAACGGGTGTCACGACCTTCGGGACGCCGACAACGGGGGGAGAGTGAACGATGTCAGGAACAAACAATCCAAACGGTGATGCACAGTACGACCGAATTGATACGCGCTACGAGTTCTTCCCTAGCGTCAGAGAGGGCTTCCGCCCGACGCGACCGTACCGTGGCGGCACGCTTGACGGCCGCTCGGTGATGGGTGTCGAACTCACCGTCGAGGGACGACCGAAAGGCGAAGACGAGTTCGAGCCGGCCGACCGTGATCCGACCGTCGACCTTCGTATGTATGGCCCGGGCGATGTGACGGGAATCGATCATCGACAGGTCCTCCGGACCGCCCCCGAACCCGACACCGACACGTTCCCACCGAATTACTTCCCCCACATAGAGTTCGATCGACCGGACCTCCCGTGGCTGTTCAGCCCGGAGCGGGCGAATTCCGAGAAAGCAGGCCGTGTCAGGCCGTGGTGCTGTCTAGTTGTCGTCGAGCGGGACCACGACGACGTCGAGACTGACGCTGGCGGTCGGGGACCGCTCCCAACGCTTGAGGCACCGGTCGACCAGTTGCCGCCGATTGAGGAGGTCTGGGCTTGGGCGCACGTCCAGGTTGTCGGGATTCTCTCGGATTCCGAACTGGACCAAGTGTTCACTGGATCGACGCCACAGGCGGTCTCCAGGCTGATTTGCCCCCGGAGGCTCGAGGAAAACACCGGCTATGTGGCCGCCGTCGTCCCGACGTTCGCGCCCGGGGTTCGCGTCGGTCTCGGTGAGGAGCCCTACGATGGCGACGAGGACGACCCGACGATTGAACCGGCCTGGAACGCCGACAGTGGTGCCACGGTACGGTTGCCGGTCTACTACCAGTGGCGCTTCGTTGCCGGCGACGGGGGCGACTTTGAGGCGCTCGCCCGGAAGCTTGAGCCGACGAACCTCGCGGCCGATCACGAGGTCGGCGTCCGTGAGATTGACCTGAGTGACCCCGGTCTGGCGCCGCTCGCCGACGGTGACGGCCAAATTGGCGAAATTGGTGGTGCATTGCAGGCGCCCGGGCTGGAGCTGACGCGGTACCCGTCGATTGGTCCGGACGGCGACGAGGACAAGCGCCTCGCCCTGCGTGAAGTGCTGAACGACCCGGCTGGTGCAGTCGGTGAGGAGACGGAGTATCCCGTCGTCGGCCCACCAATCTACGGCCGGTGGTACGTCCCCGCCGGGAGTGCGACGCCTGGCGATCCGGAGCCGACTGGCTCGCCGGACCCCGCAGACGTCCCCGTAGAGGGTTCTGACTTCTTCGAGTCGTGGCTTCATGAACTCAACCTCGAGCCGGGGTTTCGAGTGGCCGCAGGCTACGGCACGGAGGTCATCCAGGAGAACCAGGAGCCGCTTATGGAGGAAGCCTGGCAGCGGTTTGGCGATCTTGAGGGAGCGAATGAACGGCTCGGCCGAGCACAGGTCGGGAAACTGGCATCGGATAGGCTCTCGGAGCGGGTTGACGCGCTCGCCGATGTCGATCTCGTCGGGTTCGCGTCACGTATCCAGCCCCCAGGCCGGATTGAAGCTCGGATTGCGAGCGAGGGCCGGATTACCGACGACGGCTTCCTTGAGGACACCACCCTCGACGACGAGGCTGAAAATCGCTTGTTCGTCGAAGGCATTGAAAAACTGGCGGTCAGTGGCGACCTCACAAGTACGTGGGACGTGGACCCCGACTCCCTCACGACCGACGGCGGCCGGACCGGGACGAACGACGATGCCAGCAAGGCGCGATTTGAGGCGCTCGCATCGCCTACCTTTCAGCGACTCACGCGGCGCGGTGGGAAGTTGGACCGGCCGAGCAACGCTGAGAAAGCGGGAGACGGTAGTGACGGCGGCGACAAAAGCAACCGTGAGACAGAGGGCGAGGACAGCAGCGACAGGATAGACGACAAACGTGGGGACGATGACGCTAGCCACGGTGGCGATAGGACACCGGATCTAGCCGGTGCCCAGCCGTTCACCGACTTGGTCACGGGGTCTACGTCGTCCAGTGGGACGGAGGTCTCATCGCGGTTCGGGCGGAACGTCCAAATCCGGGCCGAGGACCTGAAAACGGTGCTACAAGACGCTGAGGAGGACAGCGAGGGTGGTGACGAGCGCGAAGGCGGCGCCGGGGAGGGGCCCACTGGCGACGCTGACACGGACACCGGCGAACCGACAGTTGTCGACGAGAGCGACGAGCTGGATTCTTATGACAAGATTCTGCACCCAACGATTGAGAACTTGGGACCACTGATCGACGATCTCCTCCCCGAGATAGAGAACCTCCAGCCAGTAATTGACGACCTCCAGCCGGAAATCGAGGACGAAGACTCCGAGCAGACATTCGATCCGGCTGACAGGGTGGCGACCATCGCGGCGAAGTTACGTAACGGTCAGGGGTCAATGCCGGGTGCGCTCAACGGAGGTGCTTGGTCGGAACACCGCACTGCGGTCCGACTCGGCACCGAGTTGACCGACCGGAAGACCCCACTGGGGCGCATTATGGCCGCACCGGAGTTCGAGCGACCGATGTATACCGACTTGCGGGACGTCGATCAGTCGTACCTGCTGCCGGGCGTCGAGGACATCCCGCGTGAATCAATTGGGGCACTCGAGACTAACCCCGCGTTCGTCGAGGCCGTTATGTGTGGACTGAACCACGAGATGGCCCGCGAATTGTTGTGGAATCGGTACCCGACCGACCGACGTGGCACGTACTTCCGGCGGTTCTGGGACTACGCCGACGACGACCGCCTTGACATCGAGAAAATACATAAGTGGGGTCCGGACAATCTCGGCGAGAACGATCCGGGTGGCTCCGGCGAGCGACAGGTCGTCCTCGTCGTTCGCGGGGATCTCCTTGAGGCGTACCCAAACACGCGGATTTACGCAGTTAAGGCGGTCAAGGAAGACCGGAGTGATCCAGACTCCGACGAGACCGACTGGGACAGGGTACCGCTGCTTGAGGGAAAACGCAAAGAAGCTCTGGCGGAGCGTGCCGACGACTCCAAGGCTAACGAGACGCTCCCCGAGTATGACCAAACCCATCTCGAGTCTTGGGAACCGGAGGAACCAATCTTCAGTGGTACGGTCGATCCCGACATCACCTTCTTCGGATTCGAGTTCACGGCCGAAGACGCCGCTGGGGAAACGATTGCTGAAGACCCGACTGACGAGAACCTAGGCTGGTTCTTCGTTCTCGAGGAGCCGGTGGGCGAGACTCACTTCGGTTTCGATGTGGCTACAGCGAGCGACTACGGGTCGGTTCCCTGGGGCGTCCGGGACGAAAATGGTGAGACGGTGCTGATGGGCGAGGATGCTATGGGCGCCGGCGACCCGAAGGGATGGGACGGTATCAGTTGGGGCCATTTGGTTGACGATGAGAACGCTCTGGAGGCGAAGGAACACGTTAGCGTAACCGGTGACAGACCCGCTGGCGGCGACGGTCAGCCGTGGGCGGTCGTCGAGGGTGAAGAGTGGAACGAATCCAACGACGCGACTTGGGACCTTGACGACGAGGCGGAGTGGGGCCGTAACAGCGCCCATATGGCTCGAATCAGTTGGCAGCTACCGATGCGGGTCTGCGTCCACGGTGACGACATACTGCCCGAGATGGACGGTGACGACGGAGCGGAGAACTCGCTTACCGGCTGGACGAGCGACCGTGTGACACTCGACGATGTCGCTGATCCAATTGGGGGTGACCAACTATGAGCGCAGAACTCTTCGAAACGATTGCATCGCTTCGCTCGGACGTCTCGACGGCGGATAGCGACACGAGCCAGGCAGCAGCCCTCAAGAGCGCCGTTGAACGAGTCCACGACCGGCTTGAGCGAGGAACGGCGACCGCATCGGCGACGGACGCCGCGACCGCCGCGTTCGCAGCCTACCTAGACGGTGATGGGCGCCGGGAGGAATTGACCTACCTAACTGAGCCGCTGGTACCGACGGCGGACGGCGACGGGACCGAGACAGCGTTCGAGGCGACGCGGGAGCCCTCAAGTGCGAGCGTGGACGCCCTCGCGGACGATTTCGAGGCATTCGTGAGGTACGGAACCGGCTCCGTCGAAGACCTAGTCGAAACGGCGGAATCGGTGTTTGCCTCGGGTGACGTTGAGGATGTCGCGTCGTTCGCGTCCCTGGCAGACCGGCTACTCCACGCCGCTCGCCGGCTCCGTGAGACTCGGGCGACGATGCTCAACGAAACAGGTGTTACCGACGAAGAAGTCGAAGACGGTGCCCTGTCGACATTCCTTTCTGGCGTCGGCGACGAGGTGACAGCGCTTGACGATCAACCAATCGCGCTGTTGCCCATCAGAATAGAGACGCGGTTTGTGGCTCCGAACGAGGACCGGTCGGGCTCAATTCAGGACACCGTTGACAACGCTTCCGAAGCATTGGTTAACAGGACAGATCCTACACGGCCAGAGCTTCGCGTGCGGGTCTATCCAGGGGAAGTCCACGTTGACAGTCACGAACCGGAGTTGACCCCCGACGAACTGGCATGGGGCAAGCAGTTTTGGGCCCAGTGTTGGTTCGCCTGCCACGAGACTATCGAAAAGGAGCGTGACGGGGAGGATGAGCCAGTACCGACGATTCCGTATACTCAGGCGCTGGAATCTGGTATGCCCGACGATGAGCCGATTAGGGAGACAGTTCGGGATATGGCCGCCCGGCGCCACGAGTTCTCCGCTGACCCCGCGACCTATCACGAGGAGGTGAAAGAACGGGCTTGGAGGCAGCTTCTGGACCGGTTCGGCCGCGAGCGAAGCGCGTACGTCGCTCACACGCTTGCGCCGATGGATGATGCACGAGCGATTTTGGACGGTTGGCAGAACGGGACCCCGCCGTGGCCGCGGGGCGGAGAGGATGGCGACCCGAGTCCCGCCGCGTCAGACCTCTCGTTCCCGACTGTCGATCGACGCCCGGATTCCTGGAACCAGCCGCCACAAGCACGGCTCTTGCCCGACCGCTGGCTGGTGTTCGGGGAGTATCGACCTGCCGGTCAGGCAGACGCTGACCTCGAGACTCTCCGCGTCGAAAGCGATGCGATTAGAGAACCGCTTTACGTTGGCCCGAGTCCTGAGAACGTCGCGGCTGACGAACTCGACGCTGACGACGGTGAGGCGCCCGAGGGGATGGAGTGGATGATCGACTATGAGGCGGCCGAATCAGCCGGAATGGCCATCACGATCACGCCTGAGGATCTCGGTGGAACTGACCCGAACGATGTCGTCTTCGAGCGACTGGTTGTCCTTGGCGTCTCAGCTTCGATGAGCGGCGCCGAAACCACTGATGGCCTCGCCGACCTGCTCGAGGCTCACCACTACACCGACGGGCTCGAACTCCTTGAACGGGGGACGCCCACCAACAACCACGACCAGGATGCCGGCTACAGGAGTTCGGTTGACCCCGTAGAGAGTATGGCCGTCGAACTCGGCGAGCCACTGGCCTCGTTCGGTGACTTCAGCGACGGGGACCTACTCGCCCGGGCGCTCGGCATCAGCGACCCGGATGAAAGCCACGTATTCTCCCATGTGGAGGGTGCCGACCGGCGAACGCAGGCGAACGCTCGTCATATGAACTCGGCACTCTGGCCGGGGACAATCGGCTATTACCTACGGAATATGACGAGTTCGAACCGCTGGTCAATCCGTGACAGTATCTGGGCCGATGATCCTGACATCGATGTAGCGTCGTTCCCCGACGACCCGATGGCTGCCCTCAGCGAGTCGCTGAAGTGGACCGACGGGATGCGACGACACTTCACAAAGTACGTCCGTGCCGGCGGGCCATTCCCGCCGGTTCGTGTGGGGACCCATCCCTATGGTATTCTCCCGGTCACGTCCCTCGACGACGAAGACGATGGTGGTCTCGGACCACCAGTCCTTGATGACATCTGGGAAGATGTCGTCATCGACGATGTCTGGGACGACTGGGTGATTCCTGACGTCCCCTCCGACGACGACCTCACGTTCGACTATGATGCCATCGAGGATGTCCTCGCCGGGCTCACCCACGAAGAGCTCGCGGGAATCGACCCCGACATCCTCTACGAAATCGATGACGCCGTGGTTGACGAGCTTGCGGCTGATGACCTTCAGGGACTGAGCGCGGACGTTCTCGCCGAGGTCGATCCGACGATACTCGGAGAACTCGATTCGGACGTCCGTCGCGAAGTCGACGCCGCCATCCTCAGCGAGATTGGCGATGAGGTTCCTCGGGATGTCGACCAAGAGGTTCTCCGGGAACTCGATCGGACAGTCCTCCGGGAACTCGACGAGGATGACCTCCGGGTAGTCACCGCTGACCTCCTTCGGGAGGTCGATCCGGTGGTGATTGGCGAGATTGACACCCAAGCACTAGGCGATGTTGACCCCGAAACGATTGGCGAAATCGACACCAACGTCCTCGCCGATATCGATCCGGCCGTCCTTCGGGAACTCGACGTCGCGATTGTCGATGCTCTTGACGATGAGGAAATCCGCAAGGTCAGCGCCGACGTCGTCCAAAAGGCCGACCCAGTGGTTCTATCTGAAGTGGATGCAACCGTTCTTGACGAGATTGAACCGGTTGTCCTTCGGAACGTTGATCCCGAGGTGCTGGCCGATCTCGACGAAGATGTCCTCCGGGAACTCGACCGCTACGCGATTCGGCGACTCGATGAGGAGA
>OBKM01000927.1_pt1 | contig 13131 bp, 13 predicted proteins | sample 1519691 | NCBI WGS metagenome assembly OBKM01 (sample SAMEA37050418, study PRJEB22526) | metagenome | biome: saline pan; feature: lake; material: water | place: Egypt | collected 2015 | depth 0.5 m
CGGTCGAGCAGCTCGTCGTTCGACGCGCCGGGCTCGTACTCGACGGACCCGTCGTGGGTCTCCTGGGCGGCTTGGACGCCGTCGTCGTCGTCGAAGTCCGCATCCAGGTCCTGGTTCTCCTGTTCGGATTCGTCGTAGCTTCCGAAGCCCATATGTATCTAAGCATAGTAGATCGCGAGGTATAAACCCCGGGGCGAATAACGTGTGTGGCCGCATGATCGGACTACCAACGCCGCGGCAGTCTGACCCGCGTACGTTTTGTTCGTGCCGGGGCATGTCTCGGACATGGACCCGATCAACGTCACTGCCGACGCGACGGAGTTCACCTGTAACGCGTACTTCGTGCCGGGGGACACGCCCACGCTCGTCGATGCCGGGACGATGCCGGGCGTCGACGACGCCATCGCCGACGCGATCGCGGAGGCCGGGGTCGACGGGCTCGACCGGCTCGTCCTTACACATCAACACGGCGACCACGTGGGCGAACTCGACGCCGTGCTCGACCGGTTCGACGCGGACCTGTTCGCGTACGGCGACCACCCGCGACGGGACGTCGCGCTCGCCGATGGCGACGAGATCCTGGTCGGCGACGAGGCCTGCGAGGTCGTCTACACGCCCGGCCATGCCGACGATCACGTCTCGCTCGTCGGCGAGACACGGCTGTACTCCGGCGACGTCGTCGTGTACAACGACGGCGCGTTCGACGACGGCTCGTTCGGTCGCACGGACATGACGGGCCAGTCGCGGGAGACGCTGATCGAGAGCCTCCACACCCTCTTAGATCGGATTCCGGAGACGACGGCGTCGATGTACCCGGGCCACGGGAACGTTTATAAGGAGGGAGCCGGGTCCGATACGGTCCGCGACGTTATCGAGCGCGCCACCGAACGCGCGGAGCGTCGCGAGCCGAAGTACCCCGAGACGTAGGGCTCCGTCGCGCCACCCGTCGGTGGACTCGGGGTTCTTAAGTTCCGCACGACGAATGGAGGGTATGGACCTGTCAACCGCCGTCACCGCCACGGTTTCGACCCTCCGGCGGCGACCCGCGGACCTGCTGCCGTTCTACCTGCTCGGAACGGCGGTCCCCGTCATCGCACGGCTCGGCCTCCTCGTCGCGCTTGGCGGGGTGTACCTCCACTTCGAGCTGTCCGGTCGCCTCGGCGAGGTTCGCGACACGCTCGCGGGCGTCGACCTGACGCCGCCCGACGCCGAGAATCCCGAGGCGATCGAGCAGTGGGCTGAGGGACTGCTCCCGGCCTTCGAACCGCTCTTCTCGCTCACTGCCGGACTCCTGCTCGTCACCGGCGTGATCGCGACCGTGTTGTTGGCGATACTCGCGTACGCGGCCATCTCCGCCGGACAAATGAGTGCCGTGGTCGCCCGACTCCGTGACGAGCGCGGGCTGACGGCGGGCATCGCCGGAACCCGCGACCGCTGGCTCACGTTCCTCGGGTTGTATCTCGCCGAGTTCCTGTTGTGGGTCGGCGTGCTGCTGCTCGCGAGTCTCGTCGTCGGCGTCGCGTTCGTGGTCAACCCGTTCCTCGGCGCGATCGTCGCGCTCGGCGCGTTCCTCCTCGGCGCGGTCGTTCTGGTAGCGGTCCGGATCGTCTTCGCGTTCGCGCCGGCCGCGATCGTCGTCGACGATGCCGGCGTGCTCGGCGCGGTGGACGGCGCGGGCGGCTTCATCAGGTCGAACCCGGCTGACGCCGCCGCGTACCTCGTCGTCGCCGTCGGCGTCGTCGTCGCGATCGCCTCGGCGGCCTCCGCCCTCGCGTTCCTCGGCGGCGGCGCGGTCGTCGCGCTCGTCAGTGCGGTCGTCGTCGCGCCCGCGCTCGACCTCCTAAAGACCGTCCTCTACGGCGACTACCGCGGGACGGTCGACCCGGTCGGCCCGCCCGAGGCCTCCCTCCGAGGCCAGTTCACCGGTGGGATCCGTCGCGGATGGCGGGCGATGGTCGGCTTCGTGTTCCGGACGCCGGGCACGCACCTGTTCGTCGTCGCGCTCGGTGTCGGTTCGGGTGCCCTCGGCTGGATGCTCGCGGAACCGTTCGTCGGCGCGGTGCCGACGTCCATCGAGGCGCGTCTGGCGGACCACATCGCTCCCGTTGCGACGCTGGAGTTCTTCGGCAACAACTGGAGCGTCGCCATCTCCACCGCGTTCGGCGGCGTCGCGCTCGTGATCCCGGCGCTGTCCGCGATCGTGTTCAACGGGGTCGTGCTCGGCGGGGTCGCTGCCCTCGAGGTGAACCTCCCCGCGCTCGTCGCGTTCGTGGTACCCCACGGTATCTTCGAGATCCCCGCGATCTTCATCGCCGGCGCGCTCGGCGTCCACCTCGGGCGCGTCTCGTGGCGAACGTTCCGGGGACGACTGAGTCGCGAGGGGTTCGCCGACGTCCTCGAGAACGCGTTCTGGGTGGCGATGGGTCTCGGAATCCTGCTCGCGATCGCCGCGGTCATCGAGGGGTTCATCAGCCCGTACTACTGGCAACCGTTCCTCTGAGGCTCTCCGGACCCGTTCGGTGCTCTCGGTGGCCGATACCGGGAGTAGATCGCTCGGATCGAGGACGACGATATAGTAGATAAAAAGACCGTGAGCGACGGTAACGACCTCTTATAAACTGCCGGCAGCGACACCACTCGTTCACTGATAAACTTCCACGCCAGCCTACTGCGGGACGTACTCTCGACGTCACTCATCGAACACCCGCCGTCGTCGACCCGTCACTCCACATCATGCTTGCGATCTGATGGTTCAACAGAGCCAAGTCGCTCCGGAACGAATCCTGACCCGTATGACCCGACGCGATCCCTTCAGCGAGATAGAGGACCTGTTTGAGCGGATGGACCGCGAACTCGAGAAGATCGGCCCGGCGTTCGACGGCTCCCGATCCCCCGGCGTCGCCGTCGACGTCGTCGAGACCGACGACGAGGTGGTCGTCACCGCGGACCTCCCAGGGTTCGATGCCGACAGCATCGACGTCGAACTCCACGAGGACGCCCTGACCATCGCGGCGACTCGGGAGAACGAGCACGACGGAGCGGCGGACACCGACACGGAGGCGAGCACGGACGCGGACGACGGAGGCGGGGCTACGGGACCCGCCGAGCCGCGATACCACCGTCACGAGCGTCGACACGGCTCCGCGTCCCGCCGGATCCCGATCCCCGTCGCCGTTGACCCCGACGGGACGAGCGCCACGTACGACGACGGCGTGTTGACCGTCACCCTCCCGAAGCGATCGTCGGACTCGGACGGCCACCGGATCGACGTCCAGTAGCCCGACGACGGTCTCACACACCGCGAGACAGCACGTGTCAAGCGGTGTTTAATACCTCGGCGGCCTTTTATAAGGACGATACCCATGAACCGATCGAACCCCTTCGACGAGATAGAGCAGTTCTTCGGGCGAACCCCCTTCGCCGGTGCCGGACGCGACCTCCGAAGCGCGGATGTCGACGTCGCGGAGTACGACGACGAGGTCGTCGTGATGGCCGACCTCCCCGGCTTCGACCGCGAGGACATCGACGTCCGAGCCGACGACGGCCGGATCACGATCCGCGCCGAGCGCGACGCCGAGCGTGCCGACGACTCCACTCCGGATACGGTCGAGAACGGGCGATACCTCCGGCGCGAACGCCGGCACGAGTCCGTCACCCGGTCCGTCGACCTCCGACACGACCTCGTGGAGGCGGACGCGACGGCGACCTACCACAACGGCGTCCTCACGGTCACGCTCCCGAAGCGAACCCCGGAGGACGGCGACGACTCCCACCGTATCGACGTCGAGTAGCTCCGTTCTCCCTTTTAAAGCCCGCTTCCCCGTTTGAATCCCGCGTCCTCCTTTTGATGCCCGCTTTACCCTTCGAACCACTATTCCGTCCGCACGATCGGCCGCCAGTTTCTCAATCGTGGTCGTGGTATCATATCACACGATGAATGACGACGGCACCGCCGCCGACACCGACGACTACGCGGCCGCACGACGCGACCTCGTCGACCGGCTTCGGGAGCGCCTCGACCTCACGGAGCGAACGCTGTCGGCGCTCGAAGCCGTTCCGCGCCACGAGTTCGTTCCGGACCGCCTTCGGCCGCGGGCCTACGACGATCGGCCCCTCCCGATCGGCCACGATCAGACCATCAGCGCGCCGCACATGGTCGCGGTAATGGTCGATCTGCTCGACCTCCACGAGGGTGATCGGGTGTTCGAGGTCGGCACGGGCTGTGGCTACCACGCCGCCGTCGTCGCCGAGATCGTCGGCTCGGGAACCGTCTACAGCGTCGAGTACGTTCCGGCGCTTGCCGAGTCCGCCCGTGAGCGGCTGGACCGGCTCGGCTACCCGGTGACGGTCCGGTCCGGGGACGGCCGGGACGCCTTCGCGGACGAGGCTCCGTTCGACGCCGCGTATCTCACCTGTGCGGCTCCGGACGGCGTTCCGGACGCGATCGTCGATCGGGTCGCCGCCGGCGGGTACGTGATCGCCCCCGTCGCCGACGGCGGCAGTCAACGACTCGTTCGTCTGATCGTTCGGGACGACACCGTCGACCGCGAGGACCACGGCGCGGTCCGGTTCGTGCCGATGCAGTGACCCGGCCGACCCCGGGATCGCCGAAACGGTTATTCCGAACGCGTCGAGTTGAGTGAGCGATGCCCTCCGCCGACAGCTCCGCCGGCAGTGCCACCGAGCCCGCCGAACCCGCCGACACGACCGATCCCGGTCCGCCGGCTACCGATCGGGGACGGCTCCGCGCCGTCCTCCGAACCAGTCTCGTTCCCTTCTTCGCCGTGCTCTTCCCGGCCGTCCACTATCTCGGTCGGAACCTTTCGAGCGGGACGCTGTACCCGCCCGTGGACCCGACGCCGACCGCGTACGCGCTCGGAGGGCTCGCGGCGCTCGGCGTCTCGCTGGCCGTCGGGCTCGCGTGCGGACTGCTCCTCCATCGCGTCGTCGTCGAGCCGTCGGACGAGGATCGGGGGGTGACCGCCCATCCGGACGACTCGCTGCTCTGGCGTGTGTTGCTGTCGGACGCCCGGACGGTTCGCGTCTACCTCGCGTTCATCGGCGTCATCGGCGCTTGGGCGGTCGTGAGCGTTGCCGGCCTCGGTCCCGAGTCGCTTGCCACGGTCCTCTCCGTTGCCGTCGTTCCCTTCGCCCTGCCGCTCCTCCTTCTCGCGCCCGTGGCGATCGTCTCCCACGTCGGCGTCGTCGTCGGATACGGCGCATGTGCGCTCTGGACCGCGCTGTTGGCGCGGCTGTTCGTCGAACGGGTGGCCGACCGTGACGGGACGGGAACCGCTTCCGGTCGAGCGACTGACGGTGCTTGAGACGGGGAGAACGGCGGACCGACGCGGTCGCTGGCGACGGTAGCGTTCGAAAAATCGAGATCGTCGGACCGGCTACCGGACCCGTGGGGTGGACCCCTCGGTCACCGAACTACGCGAGCGTTTCCTGGGTGACGAGGGTGTCGTCCTCCAGGTAGTGCTCGAGGTGGTGGCCGTGTTCCTCGACATCTTCGAGGATATCCCGGAGTAGCTCCTCGGTAGCGTAGTCACCGAGGTTGTTGGCGAGCTGGATGTGCTCACGAAGCATCTCCGTGATGTCGCCGAACATCTCGAGGTCGTGTTCCAGGGAGGTCCGGATGTCGTAGGCGTCGGCGTCTTCCGGGCTCACGGGAGCGTGCTCCTCGTAGTTCGCGCCGCCCGACAGGGGGACGCCGCCGAGTGCTTGCGCGCGCTCCGCCAGCTTGTCGGCACCCTCTTCGAGGTCGCCGGCGACCTCGCCGAGATACTCATGAATGCCGAGGAACTCCGCGCCCTCGACGAGCCAGTGGTGCTTTTTGACCTGATGGTACAGCACGTACGTCGCCGCGAGGTCGGTGTTGAGGGCGTCGACAAGCTGCTCGGCTTTGTCCTCGGGGATCCGGAGCGCCTCGCTCTCGTGGACGTCGCCGTACCGCTGACGGGCCTGCTTTTGCGTGCTCATAACGATCCAATATAGGCTCGCCACCCACTTAACTGTTGCCACTAACAAAACGAGAGTTTCGATATCGGAAAAATATATTTCAGGAATTTGTATCCGTGGACACCGATCCGACGAGTTTGCGCTGGCGTTCGAGCAGCGATCGATCGAGCGCGGCGACCAGATCACGCTCCTCGTGGCCGAGCGCGGCGGCGACCCGGCCGTCGGGACGGGCGACGAGGGAGGTACCGGCGTACTCGGTCTCCCCGCCGTCGCGGCCCGGATCAGCTTCGTCCCCCGAACGTCCCGTCCGCCCCGTCCCGACCACCCATCGCACGCCGTCGAGCGCTCGCGCCCGGAGAAGGAGCCGCCAGTTCGCCGCGTGTGCCGCGGGCCATGCGCCGGGGACGAACAGCGCGTCGACCGCGCGCTCCGTGAACCACGCGCTCTCCGCGACGAAGTTCAGGTCGTAGCAGGTCAACAGTCCGGCCGGTCCCGCGGGCGTCTCGACCACGACTCGCTCGTTTCCCGGCGTCAACCGCTCCCGCTCACCGCCCCAGAGGTGCTGCTTGCGGTAGACGGCGGTATCGTCCGCGTTCGACGGTACGTACGCGGTCGCGTTGTACAGGCCCCCGTCGCCGCCGTCCTCGACGTACCCGGCGACGACGGCGACGTTCGCCTCGCTCGCGATCGCCGCCAGCCGGTCGAGCGCGTCGGATCGCGGGAGCGCGACCCGTTCAAGACGGTCGTCGTCGAGGAACCCCGTCAACGCGTGTTCCGGACACACCGCGATGTCGACACGGTCCGGGAGGCCGACCACGCGCTCCCGAAGCCGGTCGACGTTGCGCTCGACCGCGAGGTCATCGATCGCCATCTGGACGGCAGCGACGGTCGGGTGGGAGTCGGCCATACGTCCCGGTCGTCGCGGCGACCCGAAAACGCACCGGCGGATTCAACCGGATCGCTCCCCTTCACCGACGTATGTCCGAGGTGACGCCGTGACCGTCGATCCGCCGTCCACGGACGGCCTGTTCTCCGACCCGGCGAGCGCCGACGACGTCGACGTCGATCCGGCCGAGATCGACCGGGAGTGGCTCGTCGGAGAGGCCGCCGCCGTCTTCGGGCTCACCCGCGAGGAGGCGGACGAGTGGGTCGTCGAAGACGGGATACTCGCCGTGTACGCCCGGATACAGGAGCACTGGGGCGCGATCTGAGTCGACCGACCGGAACGATGCCGTCGAACCGGTGGATGGCGACCGCCAGCGCCAACGAAGGGAAACGTCTTAATGGACTACGCGCCCAGTCTCGGGTGTATGAGCAACGGCGACGACCCGGCGGACGCCTCCGAGGGGGCCGACGCCGACGACCCGGAGGCCGACGGCGAGTCCGCGGCGACCGCCCCGACCCTCCCGGACGAGGCGACCGAGGAATCCCTGACCGAGTATCTCGACGAGATCGAGGCGGCGCTCGAAGACGCCGAGACCGAGGCCGATCTCGACGATGTCGAGGCGTTACTGGACGACGCCGAGGACGGCATCGCGGACGCGGACCTCCCCGAACCGGACGAGGACGACGAGGACGCCGACGACCCACGCGGCGACCTCGAAGCCCGGATCGAGACGCTTCGTGAGGAGATCGCGGACGCCCGCGGCCCCTACGCGTCAGACGTCGTCGACGCGATCGAGTCGGCCGTCGGCACCCTGACGGACACCGAGTGGACCGCCGCGGGACGCGAGGACGCGGCCGACGCGGTCGAGGTGTTCGTCGACGACGCGACCGTCGCGGTCGACGCCGACGTTGCGATCGAGATCGACGATGAGGATGACGGCGACGATATCGAGCCGCTGACGGACGCGCTCGGGTCGGTCGCCGACGCCGTCGGCGACGCCGGGCTCGACCCCGACGACGACGCGGAGGTGATCGCCGAGTTGATCGACGCGACAGACGCGCTCGCGGACGCGCTGGAGGCCGCCGAGGAGTGGGAGGATTTGGAGACGCACGAACAGCTCCGCGCGCAGGGCTACTACGACGTGCTCGGCCACTACAAGGACTTCCCCGTCGAGTGGGCGGCCCTGAAGGAGCACGAGTCGCGCGGCAACGTCGACATGGTGCTTCTCGCGCTCGACTCGCTCCAGTCGGACTTCATGGAGCGGCACTGCTTGGAGGCGCTCGAACGCATGGGCAAACGCGGGAAGACCGAGGAGTCGGTCGAGGAGATGCTCGGGCGCGCGGGCAAGCGGGATCGGTTCGCGATCCGGATACTCGGCAAGATGGCGGCCGAGGAGGCCGTCGAAACGCTCGTCGAGTACGTCGACGAGGACTCCAATCCGCAGCTCCAGAAGACGACGTTCAAGGCGCTCGGCGAGATCGGAGCCGGCGAGGCGGTCGGCCCGCTCGCGGAGAAGCTGGCGATGGAGAACGACCACGTCCGCGTTCACGCCGCTCGCGCGCTCGGGCTGATCGGGGACGCTCGCGCGGTCGATCCCCTCGCCGATACTCTCGCCGAGGACGACTCCGACGACGTCCGCGCCGCCGCCGGCTGGGCACTCCGCCAGATCGGGACGCGCGAGGCGCTGGAGACGGTCGCCGAGTACGCCGACGAGCGCTCGTTCGTCGTCGGCACCGAAGGCGAAAAGGCCCGCGAGGCGCTCGACGCGGCGGCGACGCCGGCCTGAGGTCGGGCGAGGACGCCCCGGCCGCCGTGCCGTACTCGGGAGATCGAACGCGCCGTCACTCCTCTTCGGCTTTGAACTCCACGAGCGTCAGGTCGCGGTCGAGCGCACAGTGGTCGTGCGGGGGCTCACCGAGGACCTGATCGATCCGGCGTTCCTCGTCGAAGGACGCGCCGTCGGGAACGCAGTAGCCGTGGCTCGGACACTCGGTGTGGGGACACGGGCCGGCGAGCGACGCCATGCTCCCCGCGTACGCGCCCTTCGAGGGGACGTTCGCGGGGACCGGTGCGGGCTCGACCTCGACCGCCCGGACCCCGGAGTCGTGGACCGCACAGTCGAGCGTCTGGGCGTTCTCCCGTATCCCGGTGACGCGGTACCGGGTTCCAACCGAGAGGTTGAGACACTGGCTCCGATACGGGCAGCCCTCACAGTCCGGCGATTCCCCCTGATAGACGAACTCCCGTCCCGCGTCCGCGAGTCGGGAACCGATGAGCGTGACCGTGGGCATATCGGCGACGACGGGCCCCGGCGTCGTAAGACTCCCGGCTCGGAGGACAAGACACATCCGGCGTGCCACGGAAGAGCGACCGATGATACGGGCGCTGGCGGCCGATCTGAAACGCGAGGCCGAGCGGACGAACGAGCGTCGGCTCCTCGTGCTCGCCGGCGACCGCGACCGCGGCGTCGACGCCGCCTACGACGTGATCGAAGCGGTGGACGCCCCCGACGAGTCGGTCTCGATCGTCTCCACGCGTGAGGGGTTCCGGTTCGATCGCGTCGGGCCGCGCGGCTCCGGTGACGTTCTGGGACGCACGCGGGAGGTCGTCGTTCTCGACTGTCACGACCGGTTCGTCCCCAACGCGCTCGGCCGGACGGTCGGTGCGGTCGACGGTGGCGGGCTCCTCGTGCTGCTGACGCCGCCGCTCGACGAGTGGCCCGATCGACGCGACCGGTTCGACGAGTCGCTCGCGGTCCCTCCGTTCACGCTGGGAGACGTGACGGGTCGGTTCCGCCGTCGACTCGTCGACACCCTCCGGACGCATCCCGGAGTCGCGATCGCGTCGCTGGCCGCCGAGGGGGTCTCCGAGCACGGGGCCAGCGGGACAGGAAGCGAGACGAACGGTGAACCGCCGACGGCGACGATCGAACGCGACGGTCACGTGGAGCCGATATCGCGGAACGCTCGTCCGACGACGACCCCGTCCCGCCCCGCGACGGCAACGTTTCCGCCGGCCGTCTACAGCGCGTGTCTCACTGCGGACCAGGTCCGGGCAGTCCACGCCCTCGAATCGCTCGCGACCCCGGGGTCGGCCGTGGTCCTCGAATCGGATCGTGGACGGGGGAAGTCCAGCGCCGCCGGACTCGCGGCGGCCGCGCTCGCCGCTGACGGTGCCGACGTGCTCGTCACGGCTCCGACGTACCGGAACGCGGCCGAGGTGTTCGCCCGCGCCCGCGAGTGCCTCGGTACGGTCGATGCTGTCGACGCCGGAGACGAGGACCACGATCACGCCGCCAGCGACGACGCGGACGCCGCCAGCGACGACGCGGACGCCGCCAGCGACGACTCCCACCTCCTCCACGTGCCCGGCAGCGGACGCGTCAGGTTCGCGCCGCCGGCCGTCGCGACCGACCTCCCCGACGATCCCGACGCGGTCATCGTCGACGAGGCCGCGGCGCTCCCGGTCCGACTGCTCGACGGCTTCCTCGCTGCGCCGGCGGTCGCGTTCTGTACGACGGTCCACGGCTACGAGGGGGCCGGCCGGGGGTTTTCCGTCCGGTTCCGCGACCACCTCCTGAACGGCGAGTTCTCGGTCCGGGACGTTCGGCTCGACGAGCCGATCCGGTACGCGCCGGACGATCCGGTTGAGTCGTGGGCGGCGCGCACGCTCGCCCTTGACGCCCGGCCGGCCGTTCCGGAGGCGGTGGCAGGAACGACGGTCGATGACGTTCGATATCGGACGCTCGATCCCGACGAGCTGCTCGCCGACGAGACGCTGCTCGGGGAGGCCTTCGGGCTGCTCGTCGCGGCCCACTACCGGACGGAGCCGAACGACCTCGCGCGACTGCTCGACGCGCCGAATCTCTCCGCGAGGGCGCTCGTCACTGGCGACCGCGTCGTCGCCGTCGCGCTGCTCGCTCGTGAGGGCGGGCTTCCGGCGGAGACCCGGTCGGCGATGTACGAGGGCCGGCGCGTGCGCGGAAACATGGTGCCGGACCTGCTCACGAGCCAGCTCCGCGACGAGCACGCCGCGGAGCCGCGGGGGATTCGAACCGTCCGGATCGCGACCCATCACGCGCTTCGGGATCGCGGACTTGGCTCACGCCTGTTGGCGGAGGTCCACGACGAGTTCGCCGACGCGGTCGACTACTTCTCGGTCGGGTTCGGCGCGACCCCGCGGCTCCTCCGCTTCTGGCGGCGCGCGGGCTACCGTACGGTCCACCTCTCGACGACGCGCAACGACGCCTCCGGCGAGCACTCCGCGGTCATGCTTCGACCGGAGGGGCCCGCCGGAGTCGACCTGCTCGACCGGCACGCGGCCGCGTTCCGTGACCGCGAGCGCGACGCGCTCTCCGACGCCCACCGCGACGTCGACGCCGACGTCGTTCGCGGCGCGCTGGCGGCGTGTCCGGCGTCCGTTCCGACCGACCTCACGGCCGCGGCGTGGCGGTCGGTCGTCGCGGCGTCGTTCGGACCGGGCACGTACGAGGTGGCTCCCGGCGGGTTCCGCGACCTCGCGCTGGCGACGATGGTCGGCGACACGGGGCCAAACGACGAGGAAGGGGTATCCGTCGATCGGGCGACTCCCGACCTCGCCCCGCAAGCGGAGCGCTTGCTCGTCCGGAAGGTGTTACAGGGACGCCCGTGGGAGTCGGTCGCCGAGGAGCTGGGATACGTCTCGACGACGGCCTGTAAGCGCGCGCTCGGCGACGCGTTCCGGCCGATAGTCGACTGCTACGGGACCGACGCCGCGCTCGCGGAGCGTGACCGGTTCGCCGAGCGGTAGCGGAGACGGGGGATCAGTCGTCGGCGGACTCGGGCTCGGCGTCCGGTAGCGGGAGGTCCGCCACGTGGTCGGCCGCCTCGGCGAAGTTCGGACCGGGGGTTATCTCGCCGGTTTCGGGGTCCCACTCGATGTATCCCGCCTCGGCGAGCGCGGGGAGGTGCGTCTCCCGAAGCGCGGCCTCGATCTCGTCGGCGCGACCGCGGGGACGGAGGTCGCCGAAAGTCGAGACGGCGTCGTCGACGAGCCCGGCGACGATCCGACGGCGTTCCTCGCTCGCGAGCGTCGGCGCGTGGGGAGACGTGCTTTTGGACATAGTCGATTTCGGTGTATCTATGGTCAGGTACTGGTAGAAAATAAAGGTACGGACGGATCGACGCCGAACGTTTTTTGGTGCGAGGCGCTGGATCCCGAATGACGCCCTCCATGTCCCTCCGCGTGCGTATCGCTGCGGTGCTCGTAGCGCTCGTCGGCCTGAACGCGCTCCTCGTCGTGACCCTCGTGTGGGCGTACGGCGTGTTAGTCCCGGGCGTCGTCGCCGGGACCGTCGTCTTCCTCGGGCAGGGGACCGTCGGGTTCGACTTCCTCCGGCTTCCGGTGTCGCTTCCGGCGGTCGCGGTCGTCGTCCTCACCGTCCTCGCCGCTCAGGCATACTATGGCTACCGACGCGTGCTGTCGGGTCCCGGCGGCGACGACCACGATGACGGTCCGGTCGCGGCGACGGTTCGACGGCTGGCGATGGGTGCCGACGTGCCGCCGCCGAGCGTCCGCGTGATCGACGACTCGACGCCAAGCTGTTACACCGTCGGGCGGTTCACCGACGCGACGATCGTCGTCACGGTCGGGCTCGTCGAGACGCTCGACGACGAGGAGCTGGAGGCGGTGCTCGCCCACGAGGTGGCTCACGTCGCGAACCGTGACGTGACGCTGATGACGCTCACGACGCTGTTTCTGGAGTTCGCTGACCGTGGGTATCACGCCGCACGACTCGTCAGGCGGGCGGTCCACGACCCCGAGGCCCGCTCCGGGCAGGGGAGGATCGTTCTCCAGTGGCTGCTCCCGCTCGCGCTGTTGACGTACGTCTTCGTCTCGCCGCTCCTGTGGCTGTTCGCGACGGGGGCCGACCGGGCGACCCGGACGCTCTCACACGCCCGGGAGCTGGCCGCCGACGCCGCCGGCGCCCGGCTCTCCGGCGACCCGCTCGCGCTGGCGACCGCGCTCGTGACGCTCTCGGAGGCGACCCCGGCACCGGAGCGGGACCTCCGGACGACCCGGACGCGGGCGCTGTGCGTGGTGCCGGGACCGATCGTGACCGAGCCGAGCGGACCGGAAACCGAGGACGGCTCGGGCGGGAGCGCCGGTCGCCCCGCGAGCGACGACACGAACCGAAACGGCCGCACGAACCGGAGCGAGTGGATCCGTGCGTGGCGGGACCGGACGCCGGGATCGGTCGTCTCGACGGGTGGGACTGGCTCGACGGGTGGGACTGGCTCGACGGG
>OBKM01000928.1_pt1 | contig 13118 bp, 13 predicted proteins | sample 1519691 | NCBI WGS metagenome assembly OBKM01 (sample SAMEA37050418, study PRJEB22526) | metagenome | biome: saline pan; feature: lake; material: water | place: Egypt | collected 2015 | depth 0.5 m
CGACCACGATCACTCGCATGATCACGCCGACGGTTCGCACGACCACGACCATTCGCACGACTCCACCGAGCGCAACACTGACGAATCAACTGCGGCCGACGATTCGAGCGGCGAAACGGTCGACAGCCGAACCCGGTGAGTCAATCGATGAGTCTTCGTGTCACGCTGCTCGGCACGGGTGATACAACCGGCACGCCCACCGTCGGCTGTGACTGCGAGACCTGCCGGGTCGCCCGCGAACGCGGAATCGAGCGGAGCCGGTTTTCCGTTCACGTCGAGAACGAACGCACCGGCGAGTCGGTGCTGGTCGACGCAAGCCCCGACTTCCGCCACCAGTTTCTCACCCACGATGTTCCGCTGCCTGACGCAGTGATCATCACCCACATCCACTTCGACCATCTCGACGGGCTCGGCAACGCCTACCGCGTTTTCGACGATCTGCCCGTCTACGCCGCAAGCGAGGTCGACCCCGCGACCGGCGAGTCGGTCGCAGAGACGGTTCGTCGGAAGTATGATTACCTCGATCGGGTGACCGTCGATGATATTGTGCCCTTCGAGCCGGTCGACATCTGCGGGCTCGACGTGACGCTCGTTCCGGTCGAACATCCACCACTGCGCTGTTTTGGCCTCGTCGTTAGCGACCGCGAAACCGGCGCGAAACTGTCGCTGTCGGGCGATACCGGCTACGGAATCTCCGATCGGTCGCGGGCTGTTCTTGCGGATCCCGACCTCCTGTTGGCCGATGGGATCGTCCCCGCATCTCTCTGTGACTACCATCCGATTGGCGGGACGGATCACGGTCCCGACGGCGTTCCCCGAACGTTTGGAACGAAACACATGACGCGGGAGGGGGCGCTCGCGCTGGCTGGAGACCTTCGCGCCGACGTGACACGGCTGGTTCACACCGCCCACTACTATCCGGCTGACGAGGCCTTTGCGGAGCCACTGGCCGTCGACGGCGAGCAGTACCGCGTTGATGGTTCGGGTGTCTGCCGGATCGACCAGCAAACGGAACCTGTGAGGGAGTGATCGACTGTCGGCCTCGACTCGCTGTGGCCCTCGATAGTTTGATCCGATTGGTGAGTGCTTTTTTGTCGGCGACGGCATTCTCACCGCGTCGTCCGTTCTGTTACGATAGCGTTTCTGCGGCGACTCAATCGAACACGGGGCTCAGCGGTCACGATTCGGGTTGGCCCGCTCGAAGACGACGTGGGACTGTACGTCGAAAACGACGGTGACCCCACTCCCGAAGAGCATCGCACTCGAATTTTCGAATCCGGATTCAACACAGATTCGGACGGAACGGTGTTCGGAACCGCGACTGTTGGTCGTATCGTTCGCGCACACGGGTGGTCGATTTCGCTGGCCGACGATCCGGAGGCGAGTGTCCGCTTCGAGATTCGCGGTGTCGAGTTCGTCGACGAGACCTGATCACGGCCGCGTTGTGGTCGGATTTCGCTGATTTTGCGTTCTCGTGAGTCCTCCGACGTTCGCCTGCATTCAGGCGGTTTCATGGCGGCTCGGCCGAGTGGTGCTCAAAACGAGTCGGCGAACTTGTCGCGTCGGTTGAGGTCGATCTCGCTCAAACTCGATCCCTCGCGAGTCGCCGCAAACACGATTGCGTCGGCGACTTCCTCGGGCTCGCTCGCCTCGCCCTCGTCGAACACCTCCGAAAACGTCCGGCCGTCGCTTGCTTGAAACGCCGAGCGAACCTCGCCCGGGTTGATGACGGTCACGCCAACGCCGTCGTCGCCGATCTGGGCGGCGACGCTCTTGGCAAAGCCGCGCGTCCACCACTTCGAGGCGGCGTACACCGGGTTGAACGACCGCGGGTAGTTGCCGGCGAAACTGCCGAGGAAAATCAGGTGTCCCTCGCGCTCGCGAACGTGCGGAATCGCTGCGCGGGTGGCGTAAAACATGCCGTCGACGTTTGTTTCCTGCATGGTTTTGTACGTCTCGGTCGACATCGATTCGACCGCGCTTCCGCGGGCAAGCCCTGCGTTGTTGACGAACACGTCGATCCCGCCGAGCCGTTCGACGGTTGTGTCGACGAGGTTCTTGATGTCGGCTTCCTCGCGGACATCGCACGGCACGACCAGCGTCTCAACCCCGTGATCGGCTTCGAGTTCATCGGCCAGTTCCGCGAGTTGACGCTCGCTGCGCGAGGCGAGCACGACGGTTGCCCCGACGGCCGCAAGCGCGCGGCAGGTGGCGGCTCCGATTCCAGCGCTCGCGCCGGTCACAACGGCGATTCGGTCGGCAAGTGGCGGTGTCGACATGGCTGTGCGAACGGCTCGGCGACGCTAAACCGTTCTGGCTCCGCCCTAGTCGACCGGACACCGATCGATGCCAAGCGCCCGGTAGAGCAGACACCGTCGCGTAAGTCCCTCGACGACGAGGACGACCGCCGCAATCGCCAACCCGAGCGCAGAAATGAACGGCACCGAAACGGTTCCGACGACGACGCCCCCGGCGAGCACTGCGAGGCCGACGCCAACAAAAACCCGGACGCGGGCGTCAAGCGCGCCGACGTTTCGTTTCATACATGTCATACGCACGCCAGCGGTATAGGTTCGGCTCTGTGACGACATCTCGGCTGTGAGATCGTTTTGTCGCCAGCACCGCTGCCACTGTCTCCGCACCACCACCGTCACCGACGCCGCCACTGTCACCGCACCACCATCGTTACCGCCACTGCAATTGCTACCGCCGCCCGCTCAAGCGCCATCACATCGGCGGACACAACGCTCTATACCTTCGCGTGCCACTACAGCATATGGGATTTGTCACACACCTCGTCAATGGGATTCTCTCGCTCGTGATCAGCGTCGTCATCACTGTTGCGCTGGCCGACAGCGACGATGACGGCTACACACTCACCGAGGTCACGCTCTCGGTCGCGATTTCGGCGTTCCTGTCGGGGTTTTTCACCAGCTACTTCGCCAAACCCGAACCCGCGGCCGACGCCGACGCGGCCTAACCGGTTCACTCCTGCAGACACGGCGCTGACTGGCGGCGACACGCCTACAAAAACCGCCGAAGCCCGCTTTGGCTGCGGGCGACGCCCGGCGGATCGGCAACCCACGGGCTCCGTTCGTCACGCAGTTTCCGCAGGTCGACCGCCGGCGGCTCGCTCGCCTCGAACCCCGGACAGTGCTCGCCGCAGTCGGTCGATGGGTTGATAACGCGGTCGTAGTACGCACACGCTGGCCGGCCGTCGTCGGTTACCCGGCAGTTCGCACAGCCCGGTAGCGTGTCGGGTCGCCAGCCCTTGCCGTACGCGCGCTCGGCGAGCCGCCGGCGTTTTTTTCGCTTTTCGTGCGCCGAAACAACGCGAACTTCGGTTGCCAGCGGCTTGGACTCGCCGGGTTCGATACCCGGCTTCTCGACGGCGAGCGGCGTTGGCTCGCGAACGACCGTCCGGTCGCCGGTCTTTTGATCAAACCGCCAGACGCCGACAGCATCGGGAAGCCGGTTCAGATGTGCGCGCGTGACGTAGCTCTCGGTGGCGAGAATCACCTCGTCGAACAGTCCGAGCGACACGTCGTGTCGCAGTTGTGCTTCGAGATCGCCGGGGCGACCCAGATCGGGTTTGTTTTCGATGGCGACGAGCGATTCGACCCAGTCGGGATACCGCGTTGTCTGGCGAACGTACTGTCGGCCCTCGCGCCGCTCGGCGGTATAAAATCCACAGTCGACCGCGCGGTCGACGACGCTGCGAGCGTGATCGGCCGAACAGTCGAACGCGTCGCGCCAGTGGACGGCCTCGCCGACGCCGACCCGACTTTCGATCGCGAGCGACGGAATCGTTCGGTCGGTGATGCGGGTTCGCGCGTCGAACTCGGGGCCCGGTTGGATCGCACAGATGTCGACGATTCGGCTGCCGGGAACCGCGACCGCGCCGCCGAGTTGGCGCGCGACGAGCCAGTCGGTCGCTGCTTCGAGTTCCCCACACAGCGCCAGCTCGAAGCGGAACTCCATGGACTGCTTCGGTCGGCCGGAAAAATAAACCGGTCGCTCACGTCCCGAAATCCGTATGGCCCGCGCCGACCTACACCGACCATGCGCCGAATCATGCGGAACGCGCTGGTGGTCGTTGCGCTGGTAGTGCTCGCACTGCTGGCGCTCGGGGCGGTTCCGAGCCTGCTCGGCTCGGGCGACTCCTACTATCTCGAGGTGACGCCGGTCGACGACGACGGAACCGCCATCGACGCCGACGAACTCAGCGAGTCGCGCTATCCGTTTTTGATGAGCGCGCTCGCCGCCGATGACGGCCGCTCTGAGGGCTACCAGCGCGGCCCCGGCGAGTTCAAAGAGTGGTTCACCCACTCGCCGTTCGACGAACTCGACTCGTTCGGGCAACTCAACGAGGAGGCGACCCGTGATAACGGCGAGCGCGCAATCGTCGACTACCGCGGCGAGCGCTACAGCGTCGAACTCGTTCGCGTGCCGGAGGCCGATGTCGATGACTGATCGCGACCGCGAGCGCGATGACGCGGCCGGCGAGCGACACCGACTCGCCACGTTGGCTCCGGCCGAGTGGCCCGTGATCGAGTCGGTCGTCGAGTACGAAACCGGCTGGTACACCGGCGGCTACGACCTGGTCGAACAACCTGACGGCTCGACGAAACGGTACTACTGGGCCGAGTTGCCGCCGGCGGCGGTCGTCGTCGCGGTTACCGACGGCCAGTTGGTGTTCGTCGAGCAGTACCGCCCGGCGATTCGCGAAACCCAACTCGAACTGCCAGCGGGCATCGTCGAAGCCGGCGAGTCGTTCACTGCGGCCGCCGCGCGCGAACTGCAGGAGGAAACCGGGTTCGCTGCCGACTCGCTCGAACTCCTTGACGACTTTTGGTGTTCGACGGGCGTGCTCAGACATCGGCGCGGACTCGTCTTCGCCGAAGAGCTCACGCCCGCCGAGCGAACGCTCGACAGCAACGAGTTTCTGGAGATTTACGCCGTCCCCGTCGAAGACGCGCTCGACATCGCGCGAGAACCGCCAACCAACGATGCCACTCTCGAGGGATTGTTGCTCGCAAAAAATGCGGGACTGATCGGCTAACACCGAGTCTGTCGCCGTTACTCGTTGAGTCGAACGGTCAACACGGGCGTGCTCGATGTTCGAACGACTTTTTCGGTCACGCTCCCGATGAGTTGGCGCTGGACACCGCTTCGGCCATGGGTTCCCATCGCGATGAGGTCGATGTCGTTCTCCTCCGCGTACCGGCAGATGACGCGGTGGGGCTTTCCTTGTTTGCAGGCCTGTCGGGTTTTGTAGCCGCTGTTGCTCAGTTCGCCGGCAATCTCCTCGACAAGCTCGTCACCCTCGCGCTGGAGCACTTCAAGCACATCTACTTTGTCCGACGACATCCCGCCTTGGTCCTCACCCCTTCCGCGACTCGTCATCCCCGTCTTCCAGACTCCCTTGTCATCACGTTTGATTGTCATTCCCGACTTGCTGTAGTCGGAGTCGACGACGTACAGCAGGTGGATTCGTGAATCGTATTTTTCTGCTAAATCGGTGATATGTTCCATGACTGCCTCTGCGCCCTCGCTCCCGTCCGTTGGGTACAAAATTTGTGAATACATTTGTCTCACTCCTACAATCTGTTTCGTTGGTTCATTATATAAAACTATTGTCGTTTGTCTCGTGCTGACACACCGCGACTGTTTTCAAATCGGCCCTGTTTGCATCGGTATGGACGGTGAAATCAGTCCCGAAACGGTCGAAACGTTGCTCGGTACGCCCGACGCGCCGCGAGTCGTCGACATTCGCTCGCCGGGCGCGTTTCGCCGCGGCCACATTCCCGACAGCGAGAACATTCCGTTTGCGGAACTGCCCCAGCGTATTGCGGCACTCGACGGTGCGGATCGGATCGTCACCGTCTGCCCCCACGGACAGGCAAGCATCCAAGCCGCCCGTCTCCTGAAATCCTATGAGGGAACCGCTGCGGCCCGCGTCGAGAGCATGGAAGGTGGCCTTGTCGAGTGGGAGGGAGACCTCGTTGTTGACGCCGAGCCCGACGAGGGCCCCGAATCACCATTTTAACCGATTAGCGTCGTCGGGATCGACCAATCACGAGCACTCCAATCAGCGCAGTGATTGCCCCAACCGCGGCACTGACCCCAAAGCCGGGCGTGTCGACCTCGACATCGATATCGGGTTGATCGGTAATGTCGCCGATCAGGCCGGCGTCGGAATCACCCTCGCCGACAACGACGGTGAACGTCTCGTCGCCAACGCTGACGACGTACTCACCGGGCGCATCGAAGGTGTGGCTGAACTGGTGGGTTTCGCTTGTCCCCGGATCGAGTCGACCGGTGTGTTCGGTGTCGGTGTCGTTGACGCGGAACGTGAGCGTATAGTCGCCGGCGGTCTCGCCGACGTTTTCGATCCGCATGGTGACCCACAGCGTTTCGTTCACCGCGAGTTCGAACGGCGACTCCGACAGCGTCCGTTCGCGGTCGGGCCCGCTCACTGAGATGCCTTCCTCGGCGAGTGTGACACTGAACCGCGCGGGGTCGAGCCCCCCGAAGGCCGCTGCGTGGGCCTCGCTGTCCCACATCTGCGGCACGTCGCGTGTCGTCGTGTAGCGGGTGGCTTCGTCGCGGACGGCGCTGCCGCCGGCGTCACCGACCGAGCGCTCGAAGTCGCGTGCGCGCATCTCGCCTGGGCGGCTGTTGGCATCGGCGAAGGCGGTGTCGAGACTCGCCTCACCGTTGCTCGATAGCCGAATCTGGCGGTCGATTTCACCGGCGACGAGCGCGCCTTTGCGGTACTCGGCGGCATTCTGCCAGGTGCTTGGGCGGCTGAGTCGCGAGTCGGCCTGTGGGGACTGTTCGCCACGTTGCATGAACGAGGCGAACTGCGAAAAGTCGATACGACCCTCTTCGAGCGTGAGCAGGGCGGCGTAGTAGGTCGCCGAACCCTCGGTGAACCACTCGAAGTCGTCGGCCGCGCGGTAGCCCTGTCGGGTGTGAACGTACTCGTGAATCCAGACGTTCGCCGGATCGTCGAGGCGCTCGGTGTCTTGGACATACATATCTGACTCGGCGGTCTGGAGGCCTCGCACTGCCCAGTCAACGTTCCGGCTCGGGGCGGCGATCATGAACACCTCGCTGTCACGGTCGCCAACGCGGAGCCGATCGGAGGCGGACGCGAGCGACTCGAAAAGGTCGGCGGGTCGTTCACGGAGCCGAGCGTCGTCGGGCACGACGAGCCGGAACGTCTGGCCGTGCGCTCGGTGGGTTCGAACCTCGTGTTCGCCGAGAAACGCCATTCGCTCGCCGGCCGCGCCGGGGCCATTGATCCGGGTTCGCCGAACGAGTGCGGGTTCGGGACTGCCGGTGAAGCGCCCGCTGACACCGGCCTGTGGAATGCGCACTAACGCCCAGTCGCTCGTCTCGGTGAACAACAGTCGCCCGTCGTCGGCGATCGGTCCGTCGCTCGTCGTTCGCTGATCGGACGGCATCCGGTACGTGATCGTCGGCTGCGACATGTCGCCGTCCCAGTCGTAGGTGGTGTCGCTATCGCGACTGAAGCCGCGCGTCCGTTGCACGTCTGCATTCTCGGGAAGCCGCACGCTAAGTTCGCTCACCCGGTCGGGAATCCGAACCTCGAGCGTCGCGGTGAACGTGCCGACCCGGTTCGGCGTTCGGTCGAGCGTCGTCGTCAGCCGGATTTCGTCGCTCGATGATGTCTGCAGTGGTGATTCGCCGGTCGATAGCGACGTGGTCGACTCGGTCTCGAGTAGCGAGGTGGGCTCGCGAACGAGGTGATCGACCGGCTCATAGAACTCACCCGCGTGAGTGTGCGCAACGTCTGCCGTCTCCGCAGTCGAAGCGGTGTCGAACGTCGTGGTGTCGACTTCGATATCGTCGACTTCGATATCGTCGGATTCGACCTTCTCAGGCGCGTCGGTTGCGAGTCCCGCAGCGACGACCGGCGCAGAACACAGCCAGCCGATCATGAGAATGACGACAAACAGGGCACCGTGTTGGCGACTCATGGCGGTAGCCTAGAGCGACGAGTATATAAACCACTCAGCGGGTGACACGAACGCACGCTGGCTGCATCGGTCGTGGCAGTTGCTGGCTGCATCGTCTCGCCGTTGGCGACTCTCGGCATCCACTGTCAGCACTCGGACGACACCAACACGAACCAACAACCGAGCCGGAGTTAGGCGACGCTGAAGCCTTTCTCGCGGAGGAAGTCCTCCACGCGGCCGCGGTGATTCCCTTGGAGCTCGATCGAGTCGTCCTCGACCGTGCCGCCGCAGGCGAACTTCGATTTGAGATCCGACGAGAGGCTGCTCATGTCGACATCTCGTGGGTCGAACCCTTCGATGACCGTTACCTCCTTTCCATAGCGGCGCTCGTCGATGCGGATATTGATCTGTTGAGACTCTTTGGCGACGTCCTCGCAGACGCAGAGTTCACCAGGCAATCCACACGTCGAGCAGACTTCCGACATTACGAGCGAACGTACAGGTCGGCCATATTAAACAGTATCGGGACTTCACCGGGCCGTGCTTCCGGATTCGGTGCCACGGTTGCGTGGAACCGCGATTGTTTGCGCAACGGTTAGGGGCGTTCGCAACGGGGCTTCGGCAATGACCGCTGCGACCGGGCCGCCCGAGACGATGGCCGACAGACGAACCGAGTTAACGCCGATGTTGCGCCAGTATTTCGAGTTGTGTGTCGATCACCCCGACGCACTGGTGTTGTTTCAGGTCGGCGATTTCTACGAGGCCTTTTGCGAGGCTGCCGAGACCGTCGCCCGAATCTGCGAGGTCACGCTCACCAAACGCGAGGATTCGACCGGCAGCTATCCGATGGCGGGCGTTCCCATCGACAACGCCGCCTCGTCTCTCGACCGCCTCGTCGACGCCGGCTACCGGGTCGCCATCGCCGATCAGGTCGAAGACGCCGCCGAGGCGAACGGACTGGTCGATCGCGCGGTGACTCGCGTACTCACGCCGGGAACGGTCGTCGACGAGGAGTTGCTCGCGGCGGGCACAACGAACTACGTCGCCACGGTCGTCTCGGCCGGCGATCGCGACGGTGGTTCCGAACCGGATAGCGAGCGGACAGCCACCGACGCAGACGGCGACGACGCTCGCACCGACGAGACAGCCACGGACGGATTCGCGCTCGCCGCACTCGACGTGTCGACCGGCGAGTGTCTCGTCACGAGCGTCTCGACCCGAACGGCCGTCGAGGCCGAACTCGACCGGCTGTCGCCAGCCGAACTGCTCGTCGCCGACGACGCGCCGACCGTCACGCCCGAATCAGCGGGCACGTGGACCGAAAGCGTCGTCGACGCCGACCGATTCGACCTCGCGCGAGCGACCGATCGGCTGGGGGCGTACACCGCAGCCGACCGCCTCGCCAGCGACGCCGAACGCCGCGCGTGCGGTGCGGTGCTCGCCTACGGGGAGTACACCCAGGGAGACGACGCACCGCTCGAATACGTTTCGCGAATCCAGCGCTACGACCGCCGGGACTCGCTCGCGTTCGATGCCGCTGCCCGCCGCAGCCTCGAACTCTTCGAGAGCCGCTCGCCGAATTCGAGCGCAACGCTGTTCGAAACGGTCGATCAGACCGCCTCGGCGCTCGGTCGGCGTTGTCTCACCCGGTGGCTCCGCCAGCCGCTTGTCGACCGCGAGCGAATCGAACAGCGCCTCGACGCCGTGGAAGCGCTCGTCGCCGACGGCGTCGTCCGCGAACGCCTCCACGACCAACTCGGGGCGGCCTACGACCTCGAACGGCTGGCCGGCCGAATTTCGCGCCGACGGGCCAACGGCCGCGATTTGCGGGCGCTGAAGCGAACGCTCGACATCGTTCCTGAACTCGACGAAACGCTGTCTGGTCTCGCGGCGTTCGAGTCGTACCGCGACCGCCTCGACCCGCTCGACGACTGTGCGACGCTCATCGACGACGCGATCGTTTCCGATCCGCCGGCAGAACTCACCGAGGGCGGGGTTATCAACCCCTCGTTCGACAGCGACCTCGACGCGCTTCGGTCGACCGAACGGGCGGGGAGAAACTGGATCGCGGAACTCGAAGCCAGCGAACGCGAGCGAACCGGGATCGACTCGCTGTCGGTCGGCCACACACAGGTGCATGGCTACTACATCGAGGTGACGAACCCGAATCTCGACCGCGTGCCCGACGACTACACGCGGCGACAGACGCTCAAAAACAGCGAGCGGTTTTACACACCCGAACTCAAACGCCGTGAGGACGAGATTCTCGGCGCGGCCGAGCGCGCGGATAGCCTCGAGTACGACCTGTTCTGTGACGTTCGCGACCGTGTTGCCGCCGAAACCGACCGGATTCAGGCGCTCGCCCGCGTCGTTGGCGAACTCGACGCGCTGTGTTCGCTGGCGACGGCCGCGGCGGTCGGCGACTACGTTCGCCCCTCGTTTCAGCCGCCCGATTCGCGCGAACTGACGATCGAGGGCGGCCGCCATCCGGTTGTCGAAACCACTCGGGAGTCGTTCGTGCCCAACGACACCGACCTCGCCGCGGGCGAGGTGGCGATCATCACCGGCCCGAACATGAGCGGAAAATCGACGTATATGCGACAGGTCGCTCTGATTTCGGTGCTCGCGCAGATCGGGAGTTTCGTGCCCGCTGAAGCCGCACGCCTGCCGATTTTCGACCGCATTTTTACCCGCGTCGGCGCGAGCGACGACATCGCCGGCGGCGAATCGACGTTCATGCGCGAAATGAGCGAACTCACCGCCATTCTTCACGACGCGACCGACCGCTCGCTCGTCCTGCTCGACGAGGTCGGCCGCGGCACCAGCACCACCGACGGCGCGGCGATCGCGCGGGCGACGACCGAGTTCATTCACGACGAACTCGACGCAATAACGCTGTTTGCGACCCACTATCACGAACTGACGACGCTTGCCGACGAGCGCGCCGGGGTGTTCAACCTCCACTTCGCGGCAACCCGCGAGGACGACGACGTGACGTTTCTCCATCGGATTGTTCGTGGCCCCTCGGGTGCCTCCTACGGCATCGAGGTCGCCGAACTGGCCGGCGTGCCGCCGGCGGTTGTTTCTCGGGCCCGCGAGGTCGTCGACGAGTCGAACACGGTCGATCCGGCTGAGTCGACGACGGTCGGCGATGGCTCCGAATCGAGCGCAACCGGCGATGGCTCCGAACCGATCACGGCTGGCGACGGGTCGGCCTCGGCGTCAGCCGGCAGCGACACGGCGACAAACACTCGACCGACGCCGAGCGACGCGCCCGCCGCAACCGACGCCGAAGCGGTCGCTGAGGCGCTCGCAGCCATCGATATCGCCCGAATGACACCCATTGAGGCGCTGAACACGCTTGACGAGTTGCAGTCGGCCATCGACGACCGATGACACCGGCAGTTCGCGGGCGGTGGTCATCACGGCCGAAGCCGATAAATCACCTCGACCGCGTGGTATGAGCCGAATGCCACGACAGCGACTCACGCGGCTCGACGAGACGACCGTTTCGCAGATCGCCGCCGGCGAGGTTATCAGCCGCCCGGTTCGCGTCGTGAGCGAACTCGTCGACAACGCGCTCGACGCCGGCGCGGAGCGAGTCGAGATCGCGGTCGACGGCGACGGAACCGAGCGAATCCGGGTCGCCGACGACGGCTGTGGACTCACCCGCGCGGAGGCCCGACTCGCCGTCGAGCGCCACACGACGAGCAAACTGTCGGGCGTCGACAACGCTCGCGATGGGCTGGCTGCGGTGTCGACGCTCGGCTTTCGCGGTGAGGCGCTCGCGGCTATTGCCGACTGCGCAACGCTCGAACTCGTCACCAACGCGGGCGAACCCGCGGGCTGTCGGCTCCGCGTCGACGACGAGGTGACCGTCTCGGATGCGGGTCGCGCGCAGGGAACCACCGTCACGGTCACGGATCTCTTCGCCGACCGACCGGTTCGACGCGCGTCGCTTGCGGGGTCGGCCACGGAGTTTCGCCGGATCAGCGAGCGCGTTTCGCGCTACGCCCTCGCCCGCCCGTCGGTTCGGTTCTCGCTCACCCACGACGGACGCACCACGCTTCGCGCGCCCGGAACGGGCGTTCGCGAGGCGCTGCGCGCCGTGTACGACGCCGACACGGCGAGTCAGGCGACGACGATCGAGCATGCCGAACGGATCGCGTTCGACGCACACGGCGGCGAACTCCGGATTCGCGGGATTCTCGCGTACCCCTCGGTTACGCGGGCAACGCGCGACCACGTCCGGGTCGCCGTCGACGGCCGGCCAGTCGACGACAGCGGGCTTCGGGCGGCAGTTATCGCGGGCTACGACTCGTTGGTGCCGGGCGATCGCCACCCGGTCGCCGCGCTCGACGTGTCGCCGCCGGCCGGGTGGGTCGATCCGAACGTCCATCCGACAAAAAACCGGGTCGAACTGCGCGGTCGCAACTCCATCGAGTCACGCGTCGAAAGCGCGGTGCGCGAGGCGCTCTCGACGGCAGATGCCCGCCGCACGGCAACGGCGGCAACCGGTCTCGACTCGCCGCTCTCGGCGGTCGACCAGCGCGATCCGTTCGCCGACCTTCGCGTGATCGGCACGTTTCGCGACCTCTACGTGCTCTGTGAGGACGGCGACGACCTGCTTGTGATCGATCAGCACGCGGCCCACGAGCGGGTCAACTACGAGCGGCTTCGCGCCGCAGTCGACGACTCTCCCTCGACCGCTCCGTTGGAACCGCCACAGCCGATCTCGGTCTCACCAACCGCGGCGGCCGCCGCCGAGAGCCACCGCGACCTCCTCGCCGCGCTCGGCTTCGCGTTCGACTCGTTCGGCGGCACCACGCTGCGGGTGTCGACCGTTCCGGCCCCCTGCGGTCGCGTTGTCGATCCCGACGCGCTGGGCGACATTCTCGACCAACTCGCCGGCGGCGAGTCGCCGACCGACCCGCGCGAGTCGGTGCTCACGGCGCTGGCCTGTCGGCCCTCGCTGAAAGCCGGCGATCGGCTCTCGAGTGCCGAGGCCGAGGCGTTGCTCGCGCGGCTTGGCGAGTGCGAACAGCCGTTTGCCTGCCCGCACGGCCGGCCCACCGTCTGTTCGATCGATGAGACGACGCTGGCGGCCGGCTTCGACCGCACGGCAACGCG
>OBKM01000929.1_pt1 | contig 13106 bp, 10 predicted proteins | sample 1519691 | NCBI WGS metagenome assembly OBKM01 (sample SAMEA37050418, study PRJEB22526) | metagenome | biome: saline pan; feature: lake; material: water | place: Egypt | collected 2015 | depth 0.5 m
TTCCTGAAACGCCTCGGCGTCCCCGTCGTGCAGACGGTGACGACGATGCGTTCGCGGTCGCGGTACGAGTCGAGCGACACCGGCGTGATGGGCTTCGAACTCGCCCTGTCGGTCGCCCTGCCGGAGTTCGACGGCAACGTCATCACCCACCCGATCTCCGGGAAGGAACGGACGGACGACGAGGCGGGGATCGGGAGCGCGCCGAAACAGCACTTCCCGATCGAGGACCGGGTCGAACACGCCGCCTCGCTGGCGGTCAACTGGGCCGAACTGCGCTACACGCCGAACGACGAAAAGCGGGTTGCGGTCGTCCTCCACAACTACCCGCCGAGCGACGACGGGATCGGGACCGCCTTCGGGCTCGACTCCCCGGAGTCGACGGTGAACCTGCTCTCGGAGCTGCGGGCGCGAAACTACAGTCTCGGTGGGCAGTTTCCCGACTCGGGCGAGGAACTCATCGAAACCCTCACCTCGCAGTTGACGCTCGACGATCGGTGGGTCGCCCCCGAGGACGTCCGGGATCTCTCCGTCGACGTGGTCCCGCCAGAGCGGTACGACGAGTGGTGGGCCGACGCGAGCCCGGGCTTCCGCGAGAACGTCGTCGAGGAGTGGGGCGACCCGCCCGAGCGGCCCTTCGCGATCCCCGGCGCGGAGTTCGGCAACGTCCTCGTGACGGTCCAGCCGCCCCGCGGGTTCGGGATGGACCCCTCGAAGGTGTATCACGACTCCGATCTCCAGCCGCCACACGACTACTACGCCTTCTACTCGTGGCTCCGCGAGGAGTTCGAGGCCGACGCTGTCGTCCATCTCGGGACGCACGGCTCGCTCGAGTGGCTGCCGGGGAAGACGGTCGGGCTCGACTCGAAGAGCGCCCCCGATGCGCTCGTCGCCGACCTCCCGAACGTCTACCCCTACATCGTCAACAACCCCGGCGAGGGGACCCAGGCGAAACGGCGCTCGTACGCCGCCGTCGTCGACTACCTCACGCCGCCGATGGCGAACGCGGGCACCTACGACGAGCTCGCGGAACTGGAGGAGCTCGCCGACCAGTACCGCGAGGCCGGCACGGAGGCGGGCGAGACCGTCGAGCGGCTGCTGCGGGAGAAGATCGACGAGCTGGATCTGGCCGTCGAGCTCGGGATCGACGGCGAGATCGCCGAGGCGGCGGACGTTCGCGGACCCGAGGCGGCCGGGACGACGCTCGCGGAGGGGGCAGTGTCGGGCGACGACGTGGGTATCGACGAGCTCGTCGAGCGCGTCCACGCCTACCTGACGGACGTGAAGACGACACAGATCCGGATGGGGCTGCACACGATGGGCGAACCGCCCGAGGACGACCGGCTCATCGAGTATCTGGTCGCGCTGACGCGGCTTGAGAACCCGGGCGGCCCCTCGCTGCGGGAGGCGGTCGCGGGCGTGTTGGGCGTCGATTACGAGCGGATGTTGGACGCGCCGGGCGAGTACGACGGGACGCTCGGGATGACCTACGCGGAGGCCGCCGACGAGGTCCACGAGCTGAGCGTCGAGTTGGTCGGGACGCTCGCCGACCACGGCTTCGACGTGCCCGAGGCCGAACCCGACGCCGGCCCCGACGACGAGACGACGATGAACCTCATGGTCGTCGACGTCGACGCGCTGGGCGACGCCCGCGTGAAGGGCGGCGCACACGACGACCTGCGCGAGGCGCTCGCGTACATCTGCGAGGCGGTCGCACCGCGGGTGCTGGAGGCCGAAGCGGAGATCCCACGGACCGTGGACGCCCTCGCTGGCGAGTACGTCCCGCCGGGTGGCTCGGGCGCGCCGACGCGGGGCGGCGTCGACCTGCTGCCGACCGGACGGAACTTCTACACGCTCGATCCCCGGAAGGTGCCGGCCCGGTCCGCGTGGGAAGTCGGCCGGGAGATCGCCGAGGGGACCCTCCAGCGACACCACGACGACGAGGGCGAGTACCCCGAGGAGATCGGCGTCGTCGCGTGGGGCACGCCGACGGTTCGGACGCGCGGGGAGACGATCGCCCAGGTGCTCGCGCTTTTGGGCGTCGAGCCGGTCTGGACCGACGCGGGCCGGATCGACGACGTGGCGCCGATCGATCTCGACGAGTTGGGTCGGCCACGGATCGACGCGACGACCCGCGTCTCGGGGCTGTTCCGGGACGCGTTCCCGCAGGCGGCGGGCGTCATCCACGACGCCGTCGAGGCGGTCGTCGATCTCGACGAGCCACACGAGATGAACTACGTCAAAAAACACGTCGAGGAGGAGGCCGAGGAGCTCGAAGCCGATGGATTAGCGCCCGACGAGGCCCGCGAGGCCGCGATGCCGCGCGTGTTCACGACCCGGCCGGGCGGCTACGGCGCGGGGACGAACAAGGCCGTCGACGAGGGCAACTGGGACGATCGCGCCGACCTCGCCGAGGTGTACGTCCAGTGGGGCGGCTACGCCCTGGGGTCACGGGGTCGCGTCAGCGAGGACCACGACGCCTTCCGACGCCGGCTCGGCAGCGTCGACGCCACCGTGAAGATCGAGGACACGATGGAGCAAGACGAGTTCGACTCCTCGGATTGGTACGCCTTCCACGGCGGCTTCATTACCGCGGTTTCGGAGGTCGCCGGCGAGGAGCCGGCCTCCTACGTCGGCGACTCCTCGGACCCGGACAACGTCGCCGTCTACACCAACGAGGAGAAGGTGCGGAAGGCGATGCGCTCGCGGGTATTGAACCCCGAATGGCTCGATTCGATGGAGGAACACGGCTACAAGGGGGCGGGCGACCTCTCGAAGACCGTCGACGTGACGCTGGGGTGGGACGCGACGACCGGCGTCGTCAGCGACACCCTCTGGACGGATGTCGCCGAGAAGTACGCCTTCGACGAGGACAGACAGGCGTGGATGCGCGAGGTGAACCCCTGGGCGCTTGAGTCGATCACCGACACGCTGCTCGAGGCGATCGAGCGCGGCCTCTGGGACGCCGACGACGAGACGGAGGAACGGCTGACCGACCTCAACCTCCGGGTCGACGGGGACCTGGAGGCGCGTGCGTCCGACCCGGACACGGTCGGGGAGGTGACGGGCGATGACGACTGAGGAGGGGTACGAGGAGTACGCCGACCTCGGCGCGACGACCTCGGACGCCATGGAGATCGCCGAGACGAGCATGGACCGCGTCCACGAGCTGGTGCCCCAGGAGACGCTGGCCGACCGGATGCGCGCGAAGTCCGTCCACGCGACGGGCGACGCCGAGTTCCAGTATCTGATGCGGTTTACCGGCGCCGACGAGTCCGAACCGGTCCGGGCGGGCGCCCGCGCCGTCCTCGGGGAGCGCCCGATCGTCACCGACATCACGATGGTCAAGTCGGGGATCACCGGCCGGGGGCACGGCTGTCCGGTCCGGAAGGCGATCGGCAACGGGGCGGAGCTGGCCGAGGAAACGGGGATGACCCGGACCGCGGCCTCGGTGCTCGAACTCGACCGTGAGGGCGTCTACGAGGGCGCGATCGCGACGGTGGGCAACGCCCCGACGGCGGCGCTGGCGCTCGCCGACTGCATCGAACAGGGCACCCGGCCCGCCGTCGTCGTCGCCACGCCGGTCGGGTTCGTCAAGGCCGCCGAGAGCCGAGCCCGGATCCGCGAGGTCTGTGCCGAGTACGGCGTCCCGGCGGTCACGAACGTCGGCCGCCGCGGCGGCAGCGGGCTCGCGGCGGGGCTGACGAACGAGCTCGTCCACGTCGCGAGCGACGCCAGGGACGGGGAGGTGACGCTCGACGCATGACCGACGAAGTCGAGTTCCCCGACGATCCCGGTGGGTTCGCCGCCCGTCGACCCGAAGCGGTGTCCGGGGGCGAGGAGCCGGTGTACGCCGTCGGGATCGGCCCCGGCAACCCCGAGTACCTCACCCCGCGGGGCGAGCGCGCGATCCGCGAGGCCGACGTCGTCGTCGGCTTCGGGACGGTCGTGGAGTTCATCGAGGACATCGCGACCGGCGAGACGCTTACCTGCGGGTACGACGACGAGCCGGCGGTGCTCGCCGAGTTCGCCGACCGCGTCGCCGGCGGCGCGAGCGGGACAGCCGTCGCGATGGGCGATCCGAACCACTCGGGATACCAGTTCGTCGGCAAGGTCGAGTCGGCCGTCAGCGCGCCGGTGGCGGTCGTTCCGGGGATCTCATCGATACAGATCGCGGCCTCACGGGCGCGGACGCCGATGGAACACACGACGTTCGTCACGCTGCACAAGAGCGGCCCGATCGAGGCCGACATCGAGCGCCTCGTTGCCGACGTCGGCGACAGGCACCTGCTCGTTCTCCCCCGACCGTTCGACTGGATGCCGGAACGGATCGCCCACCGGCTGCTCGAATCGGACGCGCCGGACTGTGAGGCGCTCGTCTGTGAGCGGCTGACCCACGACGACGAGGCGATCACGCGGGCGCGGCTATCCGAACTCGCCGGCGACATCGACTCCCGGGAGGGGACGGCCTTTTCCGATCTGTCGGTGATGGTGATCAGGCAGCCGAGGTGACGGAACGGTCAAGAGCGTCGACGCACAACCCTCGTGCGAAAAGATGGCAACCAGACGCTCGTTTCTCGCCGTGCTCGCGGGTACGGTAACTGCCGGCTGTGTCGACGGTGGCGGGTCGGGGGGCGACGGCGAGGAAACGGCGGTGCCGACGACCGAGGCGGAACGGGAAACGCCCGCCGGCGACCCGAGCTACGTGCTGATCGCCGCGCCGGTCGGGGTGGACGACGGGCTGGAGCCGGTGTTGTCGACCGACGACGAGGCCGTCGTGGCCATCGACGGGCTGGCGAGCGTCATTACCCGGGTTGCCGAAACGTACAACACGGAGTACGAGTCCCTGTCGGCGGCCGAGGTCGAGGCGTTCCGGGCGCTCACCGCCGACGTAGAGAAACACTTCGCCGGCAATCCGCCGGGGTACTACATCGACCACGAAGGGTTGAGCGTGTCCGTCACCCTTCGCGGCGATTGAAAACCGAACTCAAAGGCCGCGTCCGTCCGTGGCGACGGGGCGTATCGAGGCGGTCCCGGAGCCGAGCGAGCGCGCCTTCGCGAACTCGGCCTCGATCGCGTCGGTGACGGCCTCGTGAGTGCCGAGGGGGTCGGCGTACTCGATCCCGCCGCGGCCGAGTTCGAGCTTCTCGGGGAGGGCGCGTTCGGTCTCCTCACAGGGAGCCATAAAGAAGGGGACGACGACAGCCCGGTCGCCGGGGAGGTTGTACCTGAGACACTCGACGGCCGGGTTCTGGAGGAGATACGCCGTCGTCACGTCGTCGTAGTCCGTCGCCTCCCGGAGCCGCACTGCCTGTCGTTCGGTCGTCGTCCGGGAACCGTCCTCGGAGGTGTCACCGAAGGCGACGAGCGCGAGCGACGTGTTGCTGTCGGGTTCGAGCGCGTCACGGGCCCGGGCGGCGAGGCCGCGGACGATCGCCGGGCTCGCCCCGACCGGTTCGCAGTGGTGTGCCGCCGGGAGCGCGCCGGGGATCCCCCTGGTCGTGTCGTGGTCGGGGGCGGGCGCCAGCGGGACGACGTACGTCCCACGGCCCCCGGCGTCGGTGTCGAGCGCCGCGGGGTCGTGTTCGTACGTCGATACGGCCACGCGGTCGGCGACGGCACGCTCCCGGAGCCGATCGGCGTGACGCCTGGCGGCATCCGCGACGTGCTCCCGGCCGACGAGCAGAAGTGTGTCTGTCATTGGATCTAATTCAATCGCACTTTATTTAGAGCAACTCGGCTTGTACTCGTCTGTGATGCCCCGCGACTAATAGCTTTCGGCGGATTCGCGGGGTTCAAGTTCGCTTGTACGGAACACAAACACAATGACCCGACTCGTACTCTGTGCCGGGACGACGCGGACGGCGGGGATCGACGGCATCAGCGCCGCGGGAGCCGAGCCCGAGCTGATGGCCCACACCCCGGGCGCCGACGCCGAGATCCTGACGTACGGCCGTCCGGTCCGGTCGCCGGTCGTCCCCGTCTCCCCGACCGGCTGCCCGACGCCGGCCGTCGTCACGCGGGCCGTCGTCGAGCGGCTCGACCTCGACACGACGGTCGTCGACGCCGGCCTCGCGGAGCCGACGGGAGCGCCGACGGTGACCGTCGGCGCGACGCCCGGCGGCGACATCCGCGAATCGGATCCCGTCACATCCGCGCCGGGGGCGTTCGCGGCCGCCCGGCAGTTCGGCCGGCGCCTGCCCGACGACGAGCTGTTGCTCGCGGAGACAGTCCCAGGGGGGACGACGACGGCGCTCGGGGTGCTGCGCGCGCTCGGGGCGGCCGACGCCCTCGGAGGGGCGGTCTCGTCGTCGCTCGCGGAGAACCCCCTGGGGCTGAAACGGGAGGTCGTCGCCGAGGCACTCGCCGCCTCGTCGCTCGAAGCGGGGGACGCCGCCGGGGAGCCGACGGTCGCGCTGCGCCGGGTCGGCGATCCGGTGTTGGCCGTCGTGGCGGGGATCGCGGCCGGCGCGCTCGAAACCGACACCGCGGTGACGCTCGCCGGCGGCACCCAACTCGTCGCGGTCGCCGCGTGCCTTCGACACGGCGGCTACGAGGGGACGCTGCCGCTCGCGACGACCGCTTTCGTCGACGCCGATCCGGCGATCGATCTCGGCCGTGCCGCCGAGGCGCTCGACCTCTCGGTGACGGTCACGGACCCGGGCTTTCCCGACGACCACCCGGCGATGGCGGCGTACAACGCCGGGGAGGCGAAGGAGGGCGTCGGCATGGGCGGCGCACTCGCCGTCGCCGAGCGGGCGTCGGTCCCGATGGCCGAGATCCGTGCGGGGGTTCGGGAGGTGTACGACCGGCTGGTGGCCGAGACCGACCGGGAGGTGCCGCCGGCATGAGGGGGCTCGTCCTCGCCGGCACCGCTTCCGGCGTCGGGAAGACGGTCGCCTCGCTGGCCGTCCTCGAGGGACTGAAGCGGGCGGGGTACGATCCCCAGCCCGCGAAGGCCGGCCCGGATTTCATCGATCCGAGCCACCACGCCGTCGTCTGTGACCGGCCCTCCCGGAGCCTCGATCCGTGGCTCTCGGGGACCGAGGGGTGCCGCCGGAACTACCGACGCGGGGCGGGCGACATCCGCGTCGTCGAGGGGATGATGGGGCTGTACGACGGGACGAACTCGACCGCGGCCGTCGCCGAGACGCTCGATCTCCCCGTCGTTCTCGTCTGTGATGCGAAGGCGGGGATGGAGAGCGTCGCCGCGACGGCGCTTGGGTTCCGGGCCTACGCCGACGAGGCGGGGCGGGACATCGACGTCGTCGGGGTGATCGCCCAACGCGCCCACGGCGGCCGCCACGAGGACGGGATCCGGGCGGCGCTCCCGGAGGGGGTTTCGTACCTGGGCCGGGTCCCGCCGCTGTCGGGGCTTGAGATCCCGGAGCGACACCTCGGCTTATATATGGGCGAGGAGGCGCCGATCGATCCCGAGCCGCTCCGGGAGGCGAGCGAACACCTCGCGATCGAGCGGCTCGTCGATCTCGCCCGCGAACCGCCGAAACCGGCGTCGTCGGAGCCGCCGGGCGAGCGGACTGATGGGACCGTCGCCGTCGCCGACGACGGGGCATTCTGTTTCAAGTACCCGGCGACGGTCGAACGGCTCCGCGAGCGGGCGTCGGTCGAGACGTTCTCGCCGGTCGCCGGTGACCCGCTGCCGGCGTGCGATGGGGTCTACCTGCCCGGCGGGTACCCCGAACGGCACGGGGCGGCGCTGGCGGCGGGCGGAACCCTCGAGGAGATCGGCGAGCGCGCCGCGGAGGGGCTGCCCGTCCTCGGGGAGTGCGGCGGGCTAATGGCGCTCGCGGAGACGCTGACCGACGGCGACGGCGACACACACCGGATGGCCGGCGTCCTGCCGGCCGAGGTGCGGATGTGCGACCGGTATCAGGCGCTCGATCACGTCGAGCTACACGCCCGCGAGGACGCGCTCACCGCCGGTCGCGGGACGACGCTTCGGGGCCACGAGTTCCACTACTCGGAGGCCGACGTGGCGGCCGACGCCGCCTTCGCCTTCGACGTCGAGCGCGGCGACGGCATCGTCGACGGGAAGGAGGGCCTCGTCGAACACCGGACGCTCGGCACGTACGCCCACGTTCACGCCGACTCGGGGGCGTTCGACCGGTTCCTTGAGTCGCTGTAGCGGTGTGGGGGCGACGCGAACCGGGGCCGTTCGAGGCCTTTCAGCGGTACTTCCGAACGATCGCCGAGAGTGCGCCGACGACCAGAACCGTCAGCAGTACCCGAACGGCGTAGTCGCGGACGAACGCCGGTGCCGTCGTCGTGTCCACGGACATCGCCGTCAGGATCGATACGGCGAGCGTCACCAGGACGAACGCGATCACGAGACCGTAGCTGTTGGAGGGCACGGCCGCGACTCCGGGCGCACAGTATATAAACGATGACGGGGACTGCGCGCTGAGGACGGCCCGCCGATACAGCGCTCACGACTGCGCGCCGACGGGGACGATGGGCCGTTGATCGACACCAGCGGGAGCGGGGCGCCGGACCCCGTGCCACGCTATTTATATGCTCGGACCCACCGATCCGTATGAACGGACTCGACGCCGAACCGAAAACGGTCGACGTGGACGGGTCGTCGGTCCGCTATTATATCACCGGGCCGGAGGACACGCCGCCGATCGTTCTCGTCCACGGCGCCGGCCCGGACGCGGCGGGCGTGTCCTGGAAACGGGCGTTCCCGGCCCTGGCCGAATCCCACCGCGTCGTCGCCGTTGATCTGCCGGGATACGGCGGGAGCGACCCCGTTCCCCGGACCGTCACGCCGACGGTCGAGTTCTACGTCGGCGTCCTGAACACCGTCTTCGAGCGGCTGAACCTCGTCGACGCGACGCTCGTCGGTATCTCGAAGGGCGGGGCGATCGCGCTCGGTTACGCGCTCGAGGCCCCGGGCCGCGTCGGGCGGCTCGTCCCCGTCGCCAGCTTCGGCCTCGGCGACCGGATCCCGGGCGGGCGACGGGCCGCCGCGATGCTCAGGGTTCCGAAGCTGCTCGAAGCGTCCTGGTGGGCGATGCGGCGGAGCCGGCGGGTGACGGCGGCGTCGATCGGGAGCGTCGCGCTCCCGGAGAACGTCGACGGGGCGTTCGTCGACGACGTCCACCGGGAACTCCGGCGGCCGAACGCCGGGGACGCCTACGCCCGGTTCGCCCGCGCGGAGATGCGTCTCTCCGGCCCCCGAACGAACTACGCCGACAGGATCCCCGAACTTGCCGTCGAGACCCTATTCATCCACGGCAAACAGGATCCACTCATTCCGGTCGAGCTCTCGAAACGGGCCGCTGACGTGGCGCCCGTCGCCGACCGCTTCACGCTCGAAGGGTGCGGCCACTGGGTGCCGCGCGAGCATCCCGAGGCGTTCGTCTCCCGGCTCGAAGCCTGGCTCGGGATGCGGCGATCGTCGGCGTAAGCGACGTGGCGTCGACACCGCGGACAAAACACTCATTCCGATCGACCCCCCAGCGTTGGTATGTACGAACCGACCGATACGGGTGCCACACGCGACCCTCGGGGGGCCCGCTGATGGCGGACGGCTTCGAACGCCCGCCGCAGGGCGAGTTCGAGCGCGAACTCAAATCGTTCCCGGAGTTCTTCGACCGCCTGGAGACACAGGGCGCGCTCGATCTGTGGGACGCCGTCAACTCCGAAACCGAGATCGAGGGGCTCGTCTACCACCATCGTGGGGTACAAGTGCCGAGCTACGAGGGCCGGTTCGTCCACGAGCCGGCCGGCGGGGAGCGCGAGGGGGACGCCTTCAGCGTCGAGTTCGGCACCGTCGGCGCACGGAGCGTCTGGGCGGTGTTCGACCGGGAGCACTCGTGGGACGTCTACCTGCTCCTCTACGAGGAGGGGGCGGTCGTCGCGTGGATGAGCGACGCCGAGTTCGAGGCCGAGGAGTCGGGGCGGTTCCGCTCGAAAGCGGCGGCGGTCGAGGCCGGACAGTTCTCCTTCGGCGTCTTCTTCCGGTTCGGCCCGGACTGGGTCGAGCGCGAGGAGTGGGGGCTGTCCTCGTCGGCGCCCGCGATGATACAGATCGGCGACGGCCGCCTTTTGACGCCCGAAACCGAATCGGAGTTCTACGCGAACGCCGACGCGATCCCCGACGAGCTCCGTCCGGCGGCGGCGGCGGGCGCACCCCCCTTTTATGGGCTGCTCGACGCCGAGCTGTCCGCCGACCCGGAGTACGGGGAGTAGGGCTACCCGAACGGCTCGTCACCGGCCGCTTCGAGACCGAACTCGACGGCGTTTATAATGTAGTGGGCGACGACGACGACGAGCAGGCTCCCCGTGAGCACGAAGGCGGCAGCGAGGACGAACCCCAACGCCCCCGTCGCGACGATCCCGAGCCGGCCCTGCGCGCCGTGGCCGGCGGCGAAGGCGACGGAGGAGACGACGGCGAGAGGCCACGGCGAGAGACCGAAGCCAGCCGAAACGGCACCGATCAGCGCGGCCCGGAAGAGCAGCTCCTCGAAGGCGGCGACGAGCGGCAGGACGATGACGAAGAGGACGATCCACCCGCCGGGCGAGTCGGGCGTGAGCAACGCCCGAAGCTCCGCGCTCGGATCGGCGTCGAGCAGCCTCCCGAGGAGGGTGTTACAGAGCGCGACGGCGAGGCCGACGACGATCCCGACGACGGCGGCCTCGGCGCCGGTGACGCCGCCACCGACGCCGAGCGCGTCGGGCGGCACGTCGGCCAGATAGATGCCAACGAGCAAGATAACGGCGAAGAGGGCGTGTGACGCGCCGACGTTCGCGAGCAGCCCCACGGACGGTGTCGGGGCGTCCGCGTCGTCGCGTCCGTACCCCCCGACGGCGTCGAGGTGGTCGGCACCGTCCGGGTGGGTCGGCTCCCGGGGTGACGATGCGGTCGTGAGATCGGAGACGAGGCGTTCGGAGCGGCGGGCCGAAAGGAGAACGGTCGCGAGAACGAGGAGGGTGAGCGCCGCGAAGGCGACCCACCGGGTCACGCCTTACTGTGGGCTCGGGCTGCTCGCACCGCCGACCTCGCGCTGTTCCAGCGCGGAGCCGGTGATGTTCTTGAGCCGGTCGATGAGCGAGTCCTTCGCGGGTTCGCCCGCGAGGGCGACATCGAGCACTTCGGAGATGTGCGAGACGGGGATGATCTCGATCTGTTCTTTGTACTCGTCCTCGATCATCACGTCCTGTTCGTTGGCCTTCGGGATGATGACCGTATCGAGGCCGGACTTCGCGGCGGCCTCGATCTTGTGTGTCACGCCGCCGACGGGCAACACGTCGCCGCGAACCGACAGCGACCCGGTCATCGCGAGGTTCTGCTTGATCGGCACGTCCTCGAGCGCGGAGATGACCGCCGTCGCGACCGTGATCGAGGCGGAGTCGCCGTCGACGCCGCCCTCGCCGGCCTGGACGAACTGGATGTGGACGTCCTTCTCGGAGATGTCCTCGTCGGAGAACTTCTTGATGATCGCGGAGACGTTGTCGACGGCCTCCATCGCCATCTCCTTCAGCTGTCCCGTGGCGATGACCTTGCCGCCGCCCTGGGTGGGCGTGACCTCGGCCATCACGGGGAGGACGATACCGCTGTCCTCGCCCATGACCGCGAGCCCGTTGACCCGGCCGACAACGTCGCCTTTGTTGACCGTGAGCTCGTAGTCCTTCCGTCGCTCGATGTAGTCGTCCGCGAGCTGCTGTTCGATCGAGCGCGAGCGTGCCTTCGCCTGCAACACGTCCTCGCGGCGGGTGTGCTCGCGGTTCTCCGCGCGGGCGATATCCCCGGAGACGCGGACGAGGCCGCCGAGGTTCCGGAACTCCAGGGTCAGATGGCCTTTCCGGCCCGCCCGGCGGCGGGCCTCGAGGATGAGCTCCTCGATCGCTTCGTCGGTGAACGACGGGAGCCGGCCGTCGTTTTGGACTTCCTGGGCGACGAACCGGGCGTACTTCCGGCGCATCTCGGGGGAGTCCTCGATGGTGTCGTCCATGTACACCTCGTAGCCGTACCCCTTTATCCGCGAACGGAGCGCGGGGTGCATGTTCTCCATGGCGTCGAGGTTCCCGGCGGCCACCATGACGAAGTCCGTCGGGACGGGCTCGGTCTGGACCATCGCGCCGGAGGAGCGCTCGCTTTGGCCGGTGATGGCGAACTCGCCCTCCTGGATGGCCGTCATGAGCTTCTGTTGGGAGCGGATGTCGAGGGTGTTGATCTCGTCGACGTACAACACGCCCTTGTTCGATTTGTGGATCGCCCCGGGTTCGACCCGATCGTGGCTCGGCGTCTCCATGCCGCCGGACTGGAAGGGGTCGTGGCGGACGTCACCGAGCAGCGCGCCGGCGTGGGCACCGGTGGCGTCCTCGAACGGCGCGACCTGCTGGTCGGCGTTGTTGACGAGCAGGTTCGGCACCATCGCGTCGGAGCCGCGGCTCATGTACTTGAACGCGAGGTAGATGATACCCGCGGCGATGATCCCGAGGAGCAACGCCTGAGCGATGAGGATCGCGTAGCCGAAGACGACGGCGATAATGATCCACATCAGGAAGCTCCGCATCTGGTTTCGCTTGCGGGCCTCCTCCTTGTGCGCGTCGACGATCTGTTCGCCCTTGCCGGCGGGAACCGTCCGGACCTTCGGCTCGTTGCCGTCGTCGGGGTTGTGATACACCAACACGTCCTGGAGCTCCTCCTTCGGGAGGAGCTGGCTCATCGCCTTGGCGAGCATCGACTTGCCCGTTCCGGGTGAGCCGATCATCATGACGTGGCGGCGCTGTTTGGCCGCCTTCAGGATGATGTCGCGGGCGTGATCCTGGCCGATGACCTGGTCGACGAGTCGGTCGGGGACCTGGATGTCGTCGCTCGAATCGATCTGGAGCCCCCCGAGGAGCCCGTCCTCCTCCGATTCATCGATCTCGACATCGTTGTCGACGTGGACATCGCTGCCGAGATCGGAGCCATCGAGGAGGTCCTCGTCCTCGTCGAGCCGCTCGCTCGCGCCCCGGTCGTCGGCGGAGCCGGAGCCACCCGGGTACGGCTCGTCCGGGTCGGTTCCCTCCTCGTGCCCGCGCCCGAGCGCTCCGTCGTCGGAGGCAGGTCCCCCGTCGTCGGAGGCAGGTCCCCCGTC
>OBKM01000930.1_pt1 | contig 13104 bp, 11 predicted proteins | sample 1519691 | NCBI WGS metagenome assembly OBKM01 (sample SAMEA37050418, study PRJEB22526) | metagenome | biome: saline pan; feature: lake; material: water | place: Egypt | collected 2015 | depth 0.5 m
ATAGTCTCCAACTTCACAACTTAATATGATCGCCCATCCGCAGAGATGAAACGAGAGAATGGAACGAAGTCAAAACAGATGGACGAGGAGGCCGCTCGCGGGCTTTGGATCGAACCAGGTAGACTTAGGGGGCATGAGTTCGCCGGCATCGGCGACAGCCACCAGCTCCTCGATGCTCGTTGGATACATCGCGATCGCCAGCTGCGCCCTGCCCTGATCCACGCGCCGCTCCAGCTTTTCGATGCCGTTCAGCCCACCCACGAAGTCGAGGTTGGAATCGTTCCGCTGGTCAGTGATGCCGAGCAACGGCTCCAGCACGTGCTCGCTGAGGCGCGACACGTCGAGCGCGTCGGCAGCGGTGTGGCCGCGGGTCGGAGGCAGCTCGGCGCGATGCCACGTGCCATCCAGATACAACGAAACCATGCCTTTCACTGGCGGCTCCGGCGCACGCACCGCTCGCTCGACAGGTAGCTCGGCCTCCAGGGCATGGAGAAAGTCGGCCGGCGACGCGGGCAACTCGATCACCAGTCGATGATACGCCAGGATACGCATCATGCTCATCGGAAACAGGATGGCCGGAAAAAACGCATACTCTGGCCTGCTGGAATCTGATGATTCGGCCTCGGACGAAGCGTCCAGTTCTTTTGCCGCGCGGCTCGACGCCTTGCAGCGGTGATGACCGTCTGCAATGTACAAGTAGTCGATGTCCTCAAAGGCCTCTGCCAGTGCGCCAGTCTGGGGGGCACGCCAGAGCGTGTGTCGCACGCCATCGCGCGCCGTGAAGTCGTAAAGGGGGGCTTCTTTCTTCACCTCAGTGATCTGGCGCTGCACGTCCTCCCGATCTCGGTACGTGAGCATCACGGGTTCCGGGTGGGCCCGCTGCGCAAGGATATGACGCTTTCGATCCGTCACTTTGTCGGGACGGGTCTCTTCATGACGAACGATCTGTCCTTCGTCGTAATCATCTACGGCCACGCATCCGAAGAGGCCCGTTTGCACGTGCCCATTCTCTGAACTCAACCGGTAGACGTAGAACGACGGCTCAGCCTCTTGAACGGTATGGTCTCCTCTTACGAACTCCCGGAGATTGGCCGCTCCCTGCTCATATACCTCCTCGTCGTGCTCCTCCACCCTCGGCGGCAAATCCACCTCCGGGCGGATCACTCGAAGAAAGCTGTATGGATTTTCGGCAGCGAGGCGACGCGCGCGCTTCTCTCCAATGACGTCGTAGGGAACAGAGGCAACTTGCTTTACCCAATCCGGATGGGGCCGCTGGGCGCGGAACGGATGCAGTGTGGCCATGCGAGCTTTGTGGAACGAATACGGGAGGTGCGTGGGCACGTAGTATACAAACGGATGGCGGATTGACCCACCTGCTACCGCATAGCCACAGAATTTTTATAGAACATAAGCGGCACGTCTATAGTCTCATAGAATCGGTAGGTGATGATCGACACACCCGACACTCAAGACGGGCGTCGGAACTGAGTCGGATACCTGCCCATATATCATAAGGGTAATGTCGCGAGGCATCAGCCAACGCCTTGCGACGTATTGCCAACATTCTAACAGTGCGGGGTGGAGCAGTCGGTAGCTCATCGGGCTCATAACCCGAAGGTCGCAGGTTCGAATCCTGCCCCCGCTACCTGATTCAGCGTCCGATCGCGCCAAGCGGTCGGACGTTTTCGTTTTGCCCCGCCTGGTGGGTGTTCCCTCACCCCCTCTCAATGAAAAAGCCCCGCCGCCGGTGAAGGCAGCGCGGCTTTTTAGAATTTTCTTTCTAGATGACGGGGCTTACTCTTCTTCCGAGGCAGCTTCCTCTTCTTCCTCGACCTCGCCATCTTCCGCTTCTTCGGGGATCATACCCAGCTCTTTGCGAATCTTCTCGCTAATTTCTTCGCGAACTTCGTCGTTCTCCTGGAGCCACTCCATCGTTGCCGCGCGTCCCTGCGCGATCGTGTCGTCCTGATACGAGTACCATGAGCCGCGCTTCTCGATGATGTCATACTCCGTGCCGAGATCGATGAGCTCCCCGACCGACGAGATCCCCTCGCCGTAGATGATATCGAACTCGGCCTCTTTGAACGGCGGTGCCACCTTGTTCTTTTTGACGCGTACGCGCGTCCGGTTGCCGATCACGTCCTTACCGTCCTTCACAGCGCCGATGCGCCGGATGTCCATGCGCACGGACGAGTAGAACTTGAGCGCGCGCCCACCCGACGTGGTCTCCGGGTTTCCGAACGGCACGCCGATCTTCATGCGGATCTGGTTGATGAAGATGAGCACCGTCTTCGTCCGGTTGATCGTGCCGGCCAGCTTCCGGAGCGCCTGACTCATCAGCCGCGCCTGCAGGCCCACGTGGGAGTCGCCCATGTCTCCCTCCAGCTCGGCCTCGGGAACAAGCGCCGACACCGAGTCAATGGCGATCACATCGAGAGCACCGCTGCGCACGAGCGTGTCCGTGATGTTCAGCGCCTGCTCGCCGGTGTCGGGCTGCGAGATGAGCAGCTCTTCCGTGTCGACGCCCAGCGACTCAGCGTAGTTCGGATCGAATGCGTGCTCCGCATCGACGAAGGCACACGTGCCTCCTCCCTTCTGCGCCTCGGCGACGATGTGCGTTGCCAGGGTCGTCTTTCCGGACGACTCCGGCCCGTAGATTTCGATGATGCGCCCGCGCGGCACGCCGCCGATACCCAGCGCGTCATCCAGCGCCAGCGATCCCGTCGGAATGGCCTCGATCTGTTGAATGGGCTCGTCGCCCAGCCGCATGATCGATCCCTTTCCATGCTCGCGCTGAATCTGCTTGACCGCGAGGTCAAGTGCTTTCTTCTTGGGAGCTCCGTTGTCGTCTGCCATGATCCGTTGGTTGTTGCTAAAGATTGGTGGGCAGTGTGAAGACCTGCTCTAAAGTACAAACCGCAGCTGACGACGGTTTGTCATGTACTGGTAGAAGACACATCCAGCCGAAAAACGTAACGGTGGATATCGAGATAACAACAGGCGACACGGCGGGGGTTGTTCCTGTCTCTCTTCCGATATTTCCTTTCCTGAATACCCACTGCGACGAATGGCGATGCGCGCTGCAGGATCGTCCGATTCAGACCGCGACGTTCTGACTTGACGATGTGAAGGCATGCGGCCGTACGCTCACACTGGTAGGTCAATCCTGCCCCCCAACCTTCGCAACTGGTACAATAATCCTGCAACTACGGAGTGACCAGCTCGCGGTCGCGCAGCTGCCGCCGAATCAGGTCGAGGGCTGACGTGCTGAACAGCTCCTTGTTGAGCATCCGATCCTCGGTGAACTGCAGCCGCACGGCGCGCTCGCCCTGATCATCCGCGTAGCCGACCCAGATCGTGCCTACGGGCTTGTCGGGCGTGCCGCCTGTGGGGCCGGCGATACCCGTCGTGGACACTCCCACGTCGGCGCCGAGCGCCTCGCGGACGCCCTGTGCCATCTGTCGGGCAACCGGCTCGCTCACCGCCCCATGCGCCTCAAGCGTCTCCGGATCAACGCCGAGCACGTTCACCTTCACGCTGTTCGCGTAAGCCACGACGCCGCCTGCCGTATACGACGAGGAGCCGCTGACATTGGTGAGCCGGTGCGCCACGAATCCGCCTGTGCAGCTCTCAGCGGTGGCAACGGTCAGCCCCCGCTCGTCCAGCATATCTCCCAGCACGGCCTCGAGCTCGTCGTCTCCCGAGCCGAAGATGTACTTCCCAACCCGATTGTGGAGTTCATCTTCCAGCTCCTGAATGCGCCGCTTGGCCTCTTCTTTATCGGAGCCGTAGGCCGAGAGTCGCAGCCGCACGCCGTTCGTCGACGGCAGATAGGCCATGCGGAGCGTGTCGTTCAGATATCCCGACAGATCGCCAACCTCCTGCTGCAGGCGCGTCTCTCCGATCCCCGTTGTCTTCAGCGTGCGATGCACCACCGTCTGCCGGTCTGTACGACCTTGCAGTTGCGGAAACAGGCTGGCTTCTGCGATGGCCTTCATCTCCTGCGGGATGCCCGGCAGGACGGCAACCAGGCGCTCTCCTTCCGACGACGTGTCGGCGCACCAGAGGCCGGGCGCTGTTCCAACCGGATTATCCAGGAGCTCAAAGCCCTCAGGCACAAGCGCAAGTCCGCGCGCAGCGTCGGGCATCTCGCGACCGCTTCGCGTGTAGTACCTTTCGATGCGCTCCATCAGCTCATCATCTTCCGCGAGCTCCCGCCCGAAGTAATCAGCTACGGCATGGCGCGTCACATCGTCATGGGTGGGTCCTAGTCCGCCAGTCGTAACGACAAGCTCAGCGTCGTCGTACGCCCGATCGAGCTCCCGAACAATCGCCTGGGCCTGATCGCCCACGACCGTCGACCGAGTTACGTCGATCCCAAGCAAACTCAGCTGCTCGCCGAGCCAGGCGGCATTCGTGTTGGTTGTTTGGCCAATGAGCAGTTCGTCGCCGATCGTAAGCAGGTGGGCACGCATGGTGTGTCGTCGCAATGGGAGCAAACAGATGGGCTATTCTCCAACGCAGAGAGCAGGCGTCCGGTCCTTCCACGGATCGACTACGGGCGGGCTGCAGACCACGCCTCCGGGTCCGACTGCCAGGCGCTGATGGCTTCCCACTGGCGTGCCGAAAGGTCGCCTCGCTCTCGAGCCAGCGCGACGAGCGTCGAGAAGTCGGTCAAGGCATGCAGCGGAAGATTGGCTTCCGCGAAGCGCTCGGTCGCCGCTTCGAACTCGTAGGTAAAGATAGCGAGCACGGCTGCTACCGATGCGCCCTGCTGTTCCAGCGCTTCGGCAGCACTGTAGGCCGACTGTCCGGTCGAGATGAGATCTTCGATGAGAACGACGGACTGTCCGGGCTCGACGACTCCTTCGATTCGATTTTCGCGGCCGTGTCCTTTCGACTCCGATCGCACGTATGCAAGCGGCCGGTTGAGGTAGTCTGCCAACCATGCGGCGTGCGGGATGCCCGCCGTGGCCGTTCCGGCGACGACGTCGCCTGTCCAGGCGCGCTCCTGCAGGAGGTCGGCAAACGCGTCGCGGATGACTCGGCGCACGTCCGGATATCCCATCGTGAGCCGGTTGTCGCAGTAGATCGGCGCGCGCAGGCCGGACGACCACGTGAACGGATCGTCGGGTGCCAGGCGTACGGCGTCAATGTCGAGCAGGTGGCGGGCAATCTGCTGTGCGCTCTCAGCGGAGGGCTCGGCCATAGATCGGATCGCGATTGCAGAGGCAGCTCATTCCCGGCTCATCCGCGGCTCGACGGGTAGCGGTACAGCCAGCGAACCTCGCGCAGCTGGATGAAATACAGCAGCCCAGTGAAGAGCGTGAAGACGACCACGGCCATCAGAAATCCGAAGGTGACCGTACTGCTGTTCAACAACCACTCAGCCTGAGCAGCAGCCATCCCGGGCGCCTGGGCCATCATGGTAAGCGTGAGGATGTAGAACAAAAACGCCAGCTGCGTCAGCGTCTTGTACTTCGCGATGGTCATCGTTTCAATGGTGCGACCGCGCGCCTCTGCCCATGTGCGCAGCCCGGTTACGGCCACGTCGCGAAACGCGATCAGAAAAACGGCCCACCATGGGATGACACGTGGATAAAGTAGTGCGAGGACGGCAAATGTCCCCAGCACGAGGACTTTATCAGCCAGCGGGTCGAGGAACTTGCCGAATTGAGAACTGACCTTCATGTGTCGCGCCAGCAGGCCATCGAGATAGTCCGAGACCGACGCGAGCACAAACAGTGAGAGCGCGGCTGCCTGCCCCCAGAACGTCTGCCAGGTGAGCAGGATCAGCAGCGCCGGGGTCATGAGTATCCGCGCTGCGGTAAGTACATTGGGCAAGTGGCGCATGGAGATTTGAGTCTTTTGTGCGTATCGCAATATACGTATATGCGATCAGGGTTTCCAGCAAACGGGCGTTTCAACGAAGATTGGCGCTACCTTTCGGGCTGGCCTGCAATCTTTTCAGCCTGTCATGATCAGTCCGTCACGTGTGACGGCCGATTTACACCGGTTTGATCTCGGCATTTCCCGACTTCTGCCATTGTGACGGAGAGACGACTCCATTTCGCGTGCGGCATCGTTCTTGATCGCATGACTTAACGAGATAACGCGACAACGACTATGCCGCAACGCACACTACAACCACTCAAAAATCATACGCAACAACAGTCATGGGTAAAATCATTGGTATCGACCTAGGCACGACGAATTCCGTCGTGGCGGTGATGGAAGGCGGTGAGCCGGACGTCATCGAAAACTCTGAAGGAGATCGCACGACGCCCTCCGTCGTCGCCTACAAGGATGATGGTGAGCGCCTCGTCGGCGCCCCGGCGAAGCGTCAGGCCATCACAAACGCAGAAAATACGGTATTCTCAATCAAGCGCTTCATGGGGCGCAAGCTTGATGAGGTCGACGAGGAAGCCGGCGAGGTGCCCTACGAGGTCGTCGCCGATGACAAGGGCCTGGCCCGCGTGCAGTTGGGCGACCGGCAGTACGCGCCGCAGGAGATCTCGGCCATGATTCTGCAGAAGCTGAAGCAGACGGCCGAAGATCACCTCGGCGAGGAAGTCACGGACGCCGTGATCACTGTGCCGGCGTACTTCAACGACGCCCAGCGCACGGCTACGAAAGAGGCCGGAGAAATCGCTGGATTGAACGTCGAGCGCATCATTAACGAGCCGACGGCCGCGTCGCTCGCCTACGGGCTCGACGACGAGTCCGAGCAGGTAGTGGCTGTTTACGACTTCGGCGGCGGCACATTCGACGTCTCCATCCTGGAGCTCGGCGACGGCGTCTTCGAGGTCAAAGCCACCTACGGCGATTCCCATCTCGGTGGTGACGACTTCGATCAGCGCCTGATTAACCACATTGCCGACGAGTTCAAGAAAGAGCAGGGCGTGGATCTGCGCGATGACCCGATGGCGCTCCAGCGCCTGAAGGAAGCCGCCGAGAAAGCTAAGATTGAGCTTTCGAGCTCGGCAAAGACGACGATCAATCTGCCGTTCATCACCGCGACCGACGAGGGTCCGAAGCACCTGAACATGGACATCTCGCGGTCCGAGTTTGAGCAGATGATTGACGATCTCGTCGAGAAGACGATCCCGCCCATGGAGAAAGCACTCGACGATGCGGGGCACAGCAAGAACGACATCGACGAGGTCATTCTGGTCGGCGGCTCGACCCGCGTACCGCTCGTGCAGGAGACAGTCGAAGACTTCTTCGGCAGAGAGGCGAACAAGTCCGTCAACCCGGACGAAGTCGTCGCGATCGGTGCAGCCGTTCAGGGCGGCGTCCTTTCGGGCGAAGTCGAAGATGTGCTGCTTCTGGACGTAACGCCGCTCGGTCTCGGCATTGAGACGCTCGGGGGCGTGATGACGGAGCTTATTCCGGCCAACACGACCATCCCGACGAAGAAGAGCGAGATCTTCTCGACGGCGGCCGACAATCAGACGTCGGTTGAGGTGCACGTCCTCCAGGGCGACCGCGAGATGGCGAAAGACAACCGCACGATCGGTCGCTTCCACCTGGATGGCATCCCGCCCGCGCCGCGTGGCACGCCGCAGATCGAGGTGACGTTCGACATTGACGCGAACGGCATCCTCAACGTCTCGGCCGAAGATAAGGCCACCGGCAAAGAGCAGTCGATCCGCATCGAGGCGGGCAGCGGCCTCAGCGAAGAAGAGATCGAGCAGATGCGCGAAGAGGCCGAGAAGCACGCCGAAGAGGATAAGAAGCGCCGCGAGCGGGCCGAGACGATCAACGAGGCCAACTCGATGGCGTACACGACGAAGCAGAACCTCGAGGAGTACGGCGACCAGATTCCCGACGACAAGCGCGAAGACATCGAGTCGTCGGTCGAACGCCTCGAAGAGCTCCTCGAAACGGCGGATGCCGGCGAAGACATCAGCGAGCTCGAAGAAGCCCTCGAGACGCTGAACCAGAAGTGGCAGGCCGCCAGTCAGGAGATCTACCAAGCCCAGCAGGCCGCCCAAGGCGCCGGCCCGCAACCCGGCGGAGCCGCGGGCGCCCAGCAGGCTGCCCAGGAAGGCGCCGCTGCCGGCGATAACGGCGCGCAAGCCGAAGGCGAAGACGAGGCGAAAGACGTCGACTACGAAGTCGTCGACGAAGGCGAAGACGAGCAGAAGTAACCTCGACGCCTCTTCCCGCCCAGACGCCCTCGGGTGCCACGTGCACTCGGGGGCGTTTTTTATTTACAGCCGAAGCGCGTGTCGTGTCTGATCGCATCGGCTTGTATCTCTTCCAGCGGCCTGCCACTATAAACCTGCTAGCTTGAGCCCTCATTGATCCCTTCATTTGATGTCGGAGGATTTATCTGCGCCGCATATTACGCCTCGCTATCCTCGGGATGAGGTGATCGTCGAGCCGACCGCCAAATGGGTCCGGGCCTTTTCAGGAGGACGGCCCGTTGCCAGTAGCCGAGACGCTTTACTACTCCTGGGATGGCACCTCACGCCTGCGTACCTCTTTCCTGAGGATGATGTCGCCACCGACGCGCTCACGTCCTCCGGCGAGTCCGAGGATCCGATGCTGGGAACGCTTCGGCACTACGATCTTCATGGAGCCGACCCGGTCGTGGAGCGGGCCGCCTGGAGCGTCGTTGATCCTGCCGCCTCGGCTCCCGACCTGACCAATTGCTATGGGCTCGACTGGGACGCGATGGACGCCTGGTACGAAGAAAGCGAACAAGTCTTCGTGCACCCGCGCGACCCGTATCATCGTATCGACGTGCTCGAAAGCTCACGCCACGTCGAGATCGTCGTCGAAGACCGCGTGGTCGCGAGCACAGAACGCCCGCGGGTGCTCTTCGAAACGGGCCTTCCCCCGCGATACTACCTCCCGCGCCTGGACGTTCGTACGGATGTGCTGGTGCCGAGTGAGACGACGACGGCTTGCCCGTACAAGGGGCAGGCGACGCATTTTCATGTTTCAATCGATGACAACCAGGTGGAGGATGTCGCTTGGTCTTATCCCTTCCCCCTTCCGGAGGTCGCTGACCTCCAAAACCGAATCTGCTTCTACGACGAACGAGTCGATCGCGTCGCCGTTGACGGAATTGCTCAATCGCGACCGGAGACGCCGTTCTCCTGAGTAGCCACTCCCTTATTCCTGTCACGAACTCTTTCCTCTGACGCCTCATGTATCTTGGAGCCCATGTGTCGATCGCCGGGAGCGTGACGAACGCCGTCGATCGCGAGCTAGAGATCGGCGGCACCTGCGGGCAAATCTTCACGCACGCCCCGCAGCGCTGGAAGCACACGGCCATCACGGACGAGGAGGCTGACCGCTTCCGAACGAACACCGCGGCAGAACTCGGCGGTCCGTGGGTGATCCACGCCTCGTATCTGGTGAACCTGAGCACGCCCAAGTCGGAGCTCCGGGCCAAGTCGCTGCGCTCAATGCAGCAGGAACTCGACACCGCCGCGCGACTCGGCATTCCTTACGTGAACGTGCACCTCGGCGCCCACACGGGGGCCGGCGTCGAGGCGGGACTGTCCAACGCCGCCAGCGCGCTCGACGAGCTCGACGTTCCCGAGGGCATCACGGTTCTCATCGAGTCCGACGCCGGAGGCGGCACCAAGCTTGGCGCTCAATTTGGCCATCTAGCGGAGATCCTGCATCGCACAGATCAGAATCTCGGGATCTGCATAGACACGGCCCACCTCTTTGTCGCTGGGTATGATCTCTCAACACCCGCCGCGGTGGACGAGACCGTTGCGACGTTCGACGACGTCGTCGGGCTCGACGCCCTGTGCTGCATCCATCTGAACGATTCCAAGCACCCCTGTGGATCGCACAGGGACGAGCACGCTCACATCGGCGAAGGGCATATCGGGCCAGTCGGCATGCAGCGGGTCGTCAATCATCCCGCGCTGCGCGACCGCCCGTACGTGCTGGAAACTCCAAAAGAGGATGAGAAAAGCGACCCCTGGAATATAGCCCGCGTGCGGGAGATGCGCAGGGAGCGGTAGTTTGGTGTAGAGTTTCAACAGCCATTTCCCCCAAAGACACAGAGGCGAACCTCAACAGCTAGTCCCCACGTGTCCTCCACACCCACGTAAGAATATGGATGTAAAGGCGATAGCTTGAAGCCCTCAAAGAGTTCTCCCACAAGACTCAGCCGTCTCTCTTCTTCGAACATTCCGGCATGGGTCGGGTACGTGGCACCTCATCCCTTCCGCACGTAGTGCCCTTCTATGATTTACCAGACGCCCGACGCGATCGACTTTCGTCTTTCGGATGTCCCGTCCATCCCTCCCCCGCAGCGCGTGCTGCTCACCACGCCCACGCACTTCGATGTACAGTACGTAATCAACCCGCACATGGCCGAGCACGTGGGCAGCGTTGACACCGATACGGCGCATGACCAGTGGACAGCGCTTCGCGACACGTATGCGGACCTGGGCGTCGACCCCGAGATCCTCGAGGGCGCTGAAGATCTACCCGACATGGTCTTCTGCGCGAATCAGACGCTTCCCTATTACGACCCGCGCAACGACGAAAAGGGCGTTGTTCTCAGCCGCATGCACGCAGCGGAGCGCCAACAGGAAGTGCCGCATTACCGGGAGCACTTCGAGTCGATGGGCTACACGGTCCACACGCTGCCCGAAGAGGCCGGCGACTTCGAGGGCATGGGGGATGCGATCTGGCATCCCGGGCGGTACCTGCTCTGGGGCGGCTACGGGTTTCGCACAGGACTCGACGCCTACCGGCATGTGGCCGACCTTCTCAACGTGCGAGTCATCGCGCTGGAGCTCGACGATCCGGACTTCTATCACCTCGACACCTGCTTTAGCGTGCTCAACGCGCGGAGCGTCCTCATCTACCCCGGCGTGTTCGACGACAAGAGCCGGGCGCTCATCGATCACTTCTTCAACACCGTCGTCGAGGCTCCGGAACAGGAAGCGCGCGATCTCTTCGCCTGTAACGCGCACTGCCCCGATGGAACGCATGTGCTTATTCAAGACGGCTGTGATACGACCATCAAGCGCCTCGAAGATGCCGGCTTCACGCCGATCCCGGTTGAGACCAGCGAGTTCTTGAAGGCCGGCGGCTCAGTCTTCTGCATGAAGCAGATGATCTGGTGAGGGCAGTGGCGAATGTCGAGTGGCGAATGTCGAGTGGCGAATGTGAGTGTGCTCAGTTATGCGGATTTCTGTCATCATTCCGACGCTCAATGAGGCCAATCAGATTGAGCGCACCCTTCAGGCCGTCCGCGCGCAGCCGGGACCGACGGAAATCATCGTAGCCGACGGCGGTTCGACCGACGACACCATGGAGCGCGCGCAATCTCATGCGCAGGTTATCGAGGCGCCCCGCGGGCGAGCTCGACAGATGAATCGAGGCGCCGAGGAGGCTTCCGGAGAGGTCTATTTCTTCTTGCACGCTGACTCGCGCCCGCCCGAGCAGGGGCTGGCGGCGATTCGCGATACGCTCTCCAATCCTCGCGTCGAGGCGGGAGCGTTTCGACTCTCCTTCGATCGCAACACTCCACTCCTTCGCTTCTACAGCTGGTGCACCCAGTGGCCGTGGATCTATATCTGCTTTGGCGACCGAGGCCTTTTCGTGCGTCGTCACACGTTTGAGCTCATCGGTGGATACCCAGACTGGCCGATTTTCGAGGACTTGGAGATGGCCCGGCGCCTGCACGAGCGCGGGGGCTTTCGATTCATGACGCAGGCCGTCACGACTTCCGCCCGGCGCTTTGAGCGCGTGGGTGCCCTCCGTCAACAACTGCGAAACGCGCGACTCTGGCTGCACTACGTAACCGGCACTGATCCGGAGTCAGTCGCCCACCTCTACCCGTACGAGTCTTCCTCTTCAGACGCGTAGCGCCTCATCACACTATTTTCACACCCTAGATAGACTGCGCTCTTGACATAGTATTACACATCTAATACTATGCGGGTAGCTAATGAGTCGGTTGTCTTACAAGTGCTCCTCCTTCCCATGCGACGCAAGTCCCTCACCCAGCTCGGCGAAACTGAAATGGAAGTCCTCCACCACGTCTGGGACCTCGGCGAAGCGAGCGTCCGCGACGTGCGGGATCGCATCCTCGAGGACCGCCAGGTCGCCTACACCACCGTCATGACCGTTATGAAAAAGCTCGCCGACAAGGGCTACCTCACCTACGAGCAGGAGGGCCGGAAGTACATCTACTCTCCGGCCGAGGAGCCTGGGAAGGTCCAACACAGCCTCCTGCGGCGCCTCATGGACCAGGTCTTTCACGGCTCCCCGATGGCGGTGGTGCAGACGCTGGTCGAGCGGGAGGACCTCTCCGAGGCGGAGCGCGCCGAGATTCGCCGCCTGATCGAGACGCTCGAGGAGGACGACGAGGACGAGACCCATGGCTGAAGCGACCCTTGACCTGCTCCATGCTCTCAAGGCAATCGGACGGGAGAGCCTGACGCTCCTCTGGGGCCCGCTCGTGCTCTGGACGGTCGTGGCGGCTCTGGTGCTGGCGGGGCTCTACCTTTGGCGCGGGGCGCATCCGCTTGTGCACTACCGCGCCCGCCAGGCGCTCCTTTTTGCGCTGCCGGCGGGTGTAGTGGCGGCGCTCGCCGTCGACCCCGTCTCGCTGATCATGGGAAGCGGCGCGGCCTCCGTGGAGGAAGCGAGCGCCTCCGGTCTGATTGTGATCTCCCAAGGCGCCGCGGAGGGCGCTGGCGCGCCAGTGTCGGGGCCTTCCCTCACGCTCATGCATGGACTCGGCCTCGCCACTCTTCTTGCGGGCATCGCAGCCCTTCTTCAGGTCGTTCGGCTCGGCCGGCAGGCCCTTGCGCTTCGGTATTTGCCTGAAACGCTCAGCGCTACGCCAAGCGTCGATGCTCAAGGCAAAGCCGAGGATCTGGCTCGAACGCTTGGCATCACGCGTCCCGTTCGGCTGCTCGTCACGCCACAGGTGACCCCGCCCATGACCTTCGGTGCCCGCAACCCGACAGTGATCGTTCCGGAAGCAGTGGCCCAGTGCGAAAAAGACCTGCGGCTCACGCTCCTCCACGAGCTCACCCATATCCGGCGCCGCGACTACCTCTGGAGTGGGATGGAGCGGCTCGTCGCCGCGCTTTTTGCGATCCATCC
>OBKM01000931.1_pt1 | contig 13094 bp, 17 predicted proteins | sample 1519691 | NCBI WGS metagenome assembly OBKM01 (sample SAMEA37050418, study PRJEB22526) | metagenome | biome: saline pan; feature: lake; material: water | place: Egypt | collected 2015 | depth 0.5 m
GAGATCTTCTCTCCAGAAGATCTTGCTCAAAAGATCGAAGACAACGAAACTGATCTGGAATGGGAACACATCGACTGGGCAAAAGGGACGAAAGAAACGCTGAGCGGAGAGTTCTATCGTAGTCTGTGCGGTCACAGTAGTGTTTGCTCGCCGGTGATCGTTCGTAGTAGGTTGCATCAACGGCAACATGTGGCGACGGATCGTGCAACTGCGCCGAGTGGCGCAGTAGCACTCGCCAGACGTTCATAGTGATCTTGTCAAACCACTTATTCAGCGTCGATGGATGCGGGAGATCCTCGGGCTCAAGCCCGATAATCTCCAAAATTGGCGGCATGACTTCTAAACGGTCGATGATCATCTCGTAGGTCTCTTCGAAGAAAATCCGCAGCCCGTGGAGGGAAATCATCGCATACTCGGCGAAACTGCCGCCGCCTTCCGGCGCGGCAGTTTCATCCGAATCGTCGCAATAACTTTTGGCCAGCGACACCATTTCTTTAGTGAAGCGGGTGGTTACGTTCATCCAAACCGATACTCTCCCGCTTCAAATCCTTTGATTTACCGACCTATCCCGATGCCGTATAGTGATTCAATAGAGCCGATTCGAGACACCTACCAAACAGCTATGTGGGTACAGGAAAGACGGTCAGGGTATGGGTTCGGATTCACCGAGTGAAGCAGTCGAGACACACCGACTGTACGCCGAATTCGAGATCACCCCTGCGGACTCGGTGAGCTGTCCGGTCGACGAGTTGAGCGGGGAGGTCGAAAACGTCAACCAGCAGCTCGTCGGCGGAGACTGTCATACGGACACAACGCTCAGCAACGGCGACGAAACAGATATCGTCCACTCGAAAAAGGCACTTGATTCGATGTGTCACTGTCCAGTGTTCGTCGAGTTCGACTGTCTGCCACAGATCACCGAGTTCGGCACTGAGTCGCTTATTATCGAAACCTATCTCCCCGACCGAGAGCGACTCACTGCACTGATCGACGCACTCGATGAGGCGAACGCGGGCGTCTCGCTGCGTCGACTCACCCGGATCGATGATGAAGGCACTGACCGTTCGAACCGGGTTGTTCTGGAGCTGTATGATCTGACTGACAAACAGCGCGAGGCGGCAACGAAAGCCGTCGCCGCTGGCTACTACGAGACGCCGCGCGAAGCAAGCGTTGGCGAGCTTGCCGACGAGCTCGGTATCTCGAAATCGGCCATGTCACAGCGGCTGGCCGCGGTCGAATCGAAGCTCGCGGCCTCGGCGTTCCGGTGACTGGGTAATTTAAAATACTGAATTGTTGAGGCGTACATCAAAGCCGGTGGTTGAAATTAGTTTCTCGTATGTAGCGTCGACCACAGGTCAGCTTGTGGAATACCACTATCCAACAGTAAAATACACTATGAAAACACCATACACCTACGAAATCGAGTTCGACATCCACCAGTCCTCGCGGGCGGCCTACGAGCAGTGGCTCTCAGAAAGAGCCGTCCAGTGGGTGAGCCATCAGGCAGTCTACTCGTTTGCGGTCGAACAAAACCGAGACGGACTTTCCCCGGAAATGAAGCTCCGGTTTGGCTTTCAGTCGGTCGACCGCTGGAGTGCGTTTATTGAAAGCGACATCCATCAGGAGGCCACCGAAACCCTCCGAGAAGTGAGCGCGGAGCTGTCAGGCACATTGTGGGAACAGAGCGGCATTCGACTCAACGGCGGGTCGACTGCGCAGAGAGGGTACGCAGACGACATCCCCGTCGATGGTCTGGTGATGGACAGCGCGTGATCTTCATCGCCGCATACGGTGAGGAGGATGTCATTTCCGTCGACCGCTCAACTTTCGAACATGGACGAGGCCACCAGCAGCGAAGGTAGCCGACTGTACCACGTCGAGGTCGCTGCCAACGCATCGACCGAAATGTACTCGTCGGCCTGATGAGCCGTTTCGCTGCCGACGGCGGCCTCGACAGCCGGAATTCCAATCTCGCGAAGCTTTTTCACGTCGCCGCCGCCAGTCGCACACTGGCGGAACACCCACTGGTCGCCGACGGCCCCGCCGGCTTCTTTCCACGCGCCGGTGACCATGTCGAACAGAGGGACGGCGACCAGCGCGCCAACAAGTAGCTAGGTAACGGGGACGTAGGCCCACCGTTCGCAGTTTCTCGCGGACCGATTCGACGGATTCCAGCGGCTCGTCGGGACTGCCGGCTTGATTGGCGACCGGATCGGACGGGTCGTCACCTGTGGGACCCGGCGGGTCGACGAACTTTGGAGACTCTCTGTAGAATCCTAAGTTGAGGCCGGATTAGCGACGGCTCCTTTATATATTACCAGACGCCCAGTGCCGGTAGTTCGTAGTTTCCAAAGTTGAGTGGCTGCCGAATGCCCTCAATCGCCGACTGCGGACAGCTCTGTGAGATGAGCACGGCCACGTATCGAAGCAACACCCCGTGTACCGAGTGAAAACACACCAGCCTGCAAGTGTGTTTGCTCTCCGGACATGGTGGGGGGTCTCCAGTATATCCCAATCAGACACACCACATTTCCGCTGTAATCCAGTGCTCAACAGACTCGGTGATCAAGAAGATAGCTGTGAAACCTAGCTGCCTCAAACTTCAATCCGTATCTGAAAACCGTCCAATCAAGGGTCGCAGATCTGGATGGTCTCGGTGTGCCGGATCAAGACTATCCGCGCGACCGCCCGCTCGAAGCCGATCACGCACTGCCTGCCATTGACGATGTCGACGGTGAACGACAATCGGCACTCGCTCAATGTCGAGCAGTTGGGCGATTGCCAGCCGATGTTGGCCGTAGCTTCGCCAGTACAGTTCGCCGTTGCGGCCAACGTCGACGTTGATCTCGCCCGTCAACATCGCAACTCTGTCACGCCGGAGCGACGCATCAAGTTCGTGCTGTCGTCTGTACCCCTGCTCGCGGAGCGACTGATAGAGGGCCTCAATCTCCCTCGCTCGGCTCTCGAAGGCTACCAGTGAGGTGTAGCCCCAAGCGTTACCGAACCGGTCGAGTTGGTCGAGATAGGCATCGAATAGCGCCGTCTCGCGCCACGGCACACCCTCGTCGAACCGCTGGCGGATGCCACGGACGACCGCGCGGTCGGTGAACTGCTCGGAATCGTGATCCCACTGGCCGTCGACCACACGACCCCACTGTGGATACGGTGGGATAGACTCTAAGACACTGTGCGTGAGTCGGTCGGGGTCGACCTCGATCAGCCGGGTGGGGTCGGCATCGGTGTACCGACTGGGAACAGCTTGCCGACGGAGTCGATGATACCGTCGCAGTGTCGACAGCGGGAGTTGTTGAGCAAGCGGCTTGGTGAGTTTCCTCCGGACGCCAACAGCCAGCCGGCCACGGCACTGTTTTATCCACGAGATCGGCTCGTCCATTCGGAGTCGACTATTTGGCGAAGGAAAATAAACGCCAGCCGACGGATCACAACACGGATTTGTTGGCCCGCGAAACAGTGCGTATGAGCGGTGACAGCGAGGATCGCTCCCGACTAGCATCGCTGGCGTCGATCTCGCGTGGAGCATCGCTGTATACGGTCGGCAAGGTGGTTTCGGACGCCGGCGAGTTACTCTTGCATTTGCTGGTCTCGCGTGGACTGGGAGCGGCCAGCTACGGACTGTTTGCCTACGGCAAGACGCTGGCATTTACCGCGCTGTTGCTCACGAATCTCGGCTCCGATACCTCGATTCTTCGATACCTGCCACAGTACGAAAATCAGCCCGCCAAACGCCGGTTTTTCCTCGGGCTTGCATGGGTTACCTCCGCATTCGGTGGGGCAGTCGTCGCCGGCGCGCTGTTCGTGTTCGCGCCGGCGATCTCGTCGTTCACGCTTGACGAGTCGCTGTTCGTCGACGTCCTACGGCTATTCGCGCTGATTTTATTTGTCGACACGCTCGCCAACCTACTATATGCGACCTTTCTGGCGGTTGAGTTGATCGAGTACGAAATCCTCGGCAAGCGACTCCTCAAACCGCTGCTCCGTGTCGTCGGTGTCATCGGCGTCCTACTCGTTGGTGGCGGGCTGTACGGCGTCGTTGCGGCGATGGTTGCCGCCAGCCTCATCACGCTGGTGGTCACTGGCTACCTCTTTTATTGGCGACTGGAGGTTCGGCCGATGCTTCGCTCGGAGGCTGCCACCCGTGAGTCGGTCAAATCCTACTACTCGTACTCGTTGCCGCTGACTGCCAAAGAGGCCGGCACAGTCATGCAGAGCCGCATCGACGTGCTGATGGTTGGCTTATTTCTGTCGTCGACGGCAGTCGGTGTTTATAACGTCTCGGTGCTCGTTGCAAGCTTGCTGTACGTCCCGCTGTTGGCCTGCAATCAGCTGTTTCCGCCCGTCGCCTCGCGGCTCTACAGCCAGGGCAAGCGGAGGGAGTTGGGCGAGATCTATACGATTGTGACGCGCTGGATCGTGACTGCAAGTTTGCTGTTGGGGCTGGTCGCGGTCGTCTTTCGGAGCCAGATTCTGGGACTGTTCGGCCCGGAGTTCACCGCCGGCTCCCTTATTTTGGTGCTGTTCGTCGTCAGCCAACTGCTTAACGCGGCCACTGGCCCCAGTGACTACCTGCTGATGATGACCGACCACCAGTACGTCGTGATGGCCAACGAGTGGGTTTTCGGCATCGCAAACGTCCTGCTCAACATCGCCTTTATTCAGGCGTTCGGGCTGATCGGTGCGGCACTGGCCTCTGCGGGCGTGTTGGCGGTTCGCAACCTGGCGAAAGTAAGCGAGGTCTGGTACTTCGAGCGACTGCACCCCTACTCGTGGGCGTTCCGTAACCCGATTCTGGCGGGCGTTGTTGCGGCTGCTGGCATGCTGGCAGTCGAAGCCGCGTTGGCCGGGCTGCCGGCCCTTGTTGTCGGAACCGTCGTCGGTGTCGGCTGCTATGGCTTCTCGCTGTGGCTGCTGGGGATCGAACCCGTCGACCGCCGGTGCTACAGACTGTTGCGAGGCGATTCAGCCGAATCATAGATCGGTCGACTCGGTTCACTTGTGGCTGATACAGACTGCGAGCGTAGCCGTCACAGTCAGGTGTTCGTCGCCAACATAGCGTAAGTGAACAGAAAGACACGATGTACCGGCGTCCTAACCGAACAGTATTGTGACGACCACCCAGTTGACGCTTGTTCAACTCGACAACTACGGCCCCTGGACAGTCACACCCGAACCACCTCGCGAGATGGATCTGCAGACGCTCCAATCGCGGCTGTTCGCGGATATCGCTCAGTTCATCGGGGGCCGGGGCGGCTACGTCTTTTATACCCGGTTCGACAACATGATCGCGGTCACCAACGGTATCGACCGCGAGGCTTACGCCACAATATAACTCGGCTCTGCACGTTTATATACAACCCTCAGATCCCTCGGAATGGAGGAAGAGATGGTCAATATCTTCCATTAGTCCATTGAGATCACGATTCGGCTGCTCACGCACCCACGCGAACATATTGTAGATCGTCTCCTTGAGACCATGCTCAAGTTGCGCTCGGAGCGACGAGGCTTTCGAGACGAGTCGCTCCGAGACGCTCGACGGAGAACCAAGGCGAAGCAGACTGTAGGTCAGCATCTGAAGGTGCCAGTGCCGACTGGCACCGTCAGAATCACGAACCTCGCAGCCTCCCAAGCCAAGATCTTCCTTCGAGTCCTCGAAGAATGTCTCTATGCGCCACCGGCGGGAATAGCTCCGAATGATATGAGCTGATGGAGCGTCAATCTTGTTCGTTGCAAGGTACTTTACTGGATTCTCCTCTTCTTCATCTTCGTCCTCGTCGAGCTCTTTCTCTGCTATCACTAGCCGTACATTGCCTAATTTCGAGACTGGCAGCGTCTTCGTCCAAATATTGTATGTCTCATCGTCAATCTCTCGCTCTTCGGTGTCGATGCGCTCTTCCAGCGCATCGACCCGTCGCTCTTTGTTTGCGAATTCGACCTGTCGGTTGCTCCGCAGTGGGCCGACCCAATCCTTGCCATAGGATTCGACATGTGCAATCAGCCCGGAGTCATGAGCGAACCACGAATCGAAGAGGTAGGTGGCCGCAGGCACACCTACCTCTTCTTCGAGTTCTGTGATGAGTTCTCGTGCGAGGTCGTACTTTGTCTTCTCCGCTTCCTCCTGATCCTCACACTCATCTTTCTCAAACTGGCGAAACGCCAGTGGATAGGACGTTTTGTGGTCAGTATAGAACGCATAGACGAGATCCTGTCCCCAGACAGGTTCGCCCTCGCTGTGATCGTAGAACGACCCAGCACCGGGAAGTTCCTTCCCGGTTCGCTGGAGTACTGAATCGTCAATGACAATGTAGCCGTCCGTTGACCACCGCGTCTCACCGTGATTTTGCAATTCCTCTAACCGTTCGTGATTGAGTTCGTCTTCGTCCCAATCGTACTCGGTGATGAACTTGTTGAGTGCCCGGTCGCTTCCGGCTGGAAGGACTTCTCGTGCGATCCCGGTGACGGTCTTGCTGCTGGCCGCAGCAAGACCTGTCACGTACGTTTTGGCATGCTGAGTCTGATGATACGATAGCGAGTCGAACTCATCCAACGGGTCAGTACACGAGAGAAAGTCTGTGATCGGCAGCATCAGCTGTCAACGCCGTCTATGTCGCGGCCTTACTTAAACGTGCAGAGCCGAGAATATAAGAAAGCATCGGTAACCGATACCCGGTCACAATCAGCCTCGGCGTCGACGTTGCCGAAACGCCAGCCTACGCGCTTGAGGGAGCCACCGAGCAGATTCAGGCCGCCGGCAGTGCCCAAGACGAGAATCGAACCGAGGTACTGGCTGGCGAGTTCCTCGACGGTCGGTCGGTTGGTCAGGAACCGCTCCACATCGCGCATTTCGATGTTAACGACGCCACCGGCAAATACACCGACCAGCTCAACGAGTTCGACTCCTTTATTCAGATCGAACGGAGCTACGCCTCGCTGATGGAGTACATGCGCAAGGCCCATGGCGCGCTCTCGTTTTTTGTCGGCGGTGACAACATCATCGCGGTCTGTCCGGACCTTTCGGTCGAGGCCTACCAGGACGCTATCGATCACGTACAGGCGGATGTCGGCATCGAACTCAAAGTCGGCGTTGGCCGCGATACGACCGCTCACAAAGCTGGCATCGCCGCCAAACACGCCCTCGAAGCGTGTCGCTTCGACGGAACGACCGTCGAGTTCGCCGACCCACCAGTGCCGACCAGCGACGACTAACAATGACTCGTCGCTCGCTGTACTTCGTCGATCCGAGCAAGGTCGACCTCCGCGAGGAGCCGGTTCCAGAGCCTGCGGACGACGAACTCTGCGTCCGCACCGAGCTATCGGCGGTCAGCCCCGGTACGGAGCTCCTGTTTTATAACGGCGAGGTCGATAGCGAGATGGCCGCGACCTGAACCTCAAGTCACTATCGGGTTCGCTCTCCTACCCGCTCAAATACGGCTACGCGACGGTCGGCCACGTCGAGGCGGTTGGCGACGGCGTCGACGACGAGTGGCTAGGTCGACGGGTGTTCGCGTTCAATCCACATGAGAGCCATTTCTGTGCGACACGCGAGAAACTCCATCCGGTTCCCGACGACATGTCCACGGCGTTGGCCACACTGTTACCGACCGCCGAAAGGGCCGTCACGCTCGTCCAGGACGGTGCCCCACGGTTCGGCGAGCGCGTCGTCGTCTTTGGCCAGGGATAGTAGGACTGGTTACGACCACCATCCTCGGACAGTTCCCCTTGGCGGAGCTGATTACGGTCGACCTCAATGCCAACCGCCGGGAGCGATCCGAACAGGTTGGGGCGACTCGCAGCGTCCATCCGAACGAACTCGGAGATGTTCTGGTACTACTGGGCGAGGCCGACCCCGACGACCACGTCTCCCACCCGGGTGCAGACCTCACGTTCGAGCTGTCGGGCAACCCCGACGCGCTGGATGCGGCCGTCTCGTCGACCGGTTACGACGGACGGATCGTCGTCGGCTCGTGGTACGGCACGAAACCGACCGAACTCAATCTCTGCGGGCGGTTCTACCGAAGCCGGATCAGGCTGTCGAGCAGCCAGGTGAGTACAATCGATCCCATGTTGCGGGGTCGTTGGGGGCGCAGTCGACGGATGAACCTCGCGTGGGATCTGTTCGAGTAGTCGCTTGCCGACCTTCTGACGGATCGCTACCAGATCGAGTCTGCAGCCGTCGCCTACGCCAGGCTTTCCGACGGCCCCAGGAGCACGCTGGGGACAATCTTTAGCTACGAGGGGGCATTGTAACTGGTATGTACGCGGTTTCGGTTCGTCGACCGTTCATCGCTCAGCACTTTCTGACCGTTCCCGACCCTGGCCCGGAGGGTGAACTCCACTCCCATCAGTTCACCGCGGTCGTCGAGTTCGAAGGCGACTCGCTCAACGAGTACGGCTATCTGGTCGACATCGACGAAATCAACGCGGCGATGGATACCGTCATCGACCGGCATGCCGACACCACGCCCAACGATCACCCAGCGTTCGAGGGGCTCAACCCCAGCGTCGAACATTTTTCGCGGATTTTCTGTGAGGCACTCGTCGACATCGCCGAGCTGACCGTCCCCGACCGGGTTCAGGTGCGGCTCTGGGAAGACGACGAGGCGTACGCGAGTTACGAACAACCGCTCAAGTAATGAGGCTGGGACGGTCGACTGTCGGTGTGTTGCTGGTACTACTCGCCAGCCTGTGGGCCATCACTGCCCGCGTCGGCCTCTATCGGGTTCGGCTGGCGGCGGGTCGACTCTCGGTTGCACTCCCCGGTGGCGTGATACCCCGGCACGCAAGTGTGTTGCCACCGCCTGCGTCGGAGTACGTCGGTGTCTGGAAAGTGCCGCCGGCCGAGGCGCGAACCAGGCTCCGCGCGGAGTTCGGCTTCAGCCAACTGTTTCGGGCCTATCTTCACGGCTACGAACGGGACGACCGGACGGTTCACGAGGTCGGAAGCTATGTCTACCGACCGGACGGGTTGGTCGGCCCAAGTCAGCTCCACGTCCGGCTGTTTCCGACCGACGACGGCCACACCGAACTGTGGGCCCACTGGGAGCCAAACCCCAATCGTTCGCCGATTGCCCACCTCAAAAAGATCGGCTACGACACTGACGAAGGCGAACGCCGCCTCCGGGCGATGCTCGCCGACGAGCCACTGACGACGCCTGACAGCGAGGTTCAACCCGATTTCGTCTCCTAACACACGTCGCTACAACCGGGCAAGCACATCGAGATGGTGGGCGACAAGCGTCAGCTCGCCACGGTCGACCTGCTCGCGGCGGGTTTCGATCCAGGCCTCACACTTTTGCGGGTCGAGCACGTCCGGCGGGTAGTCGGCCAGCGCGCCGTCAATAATCGAGAGCAGATGTGCCAGCATCGTCGACTCTGCGGCGGAATACGCGCCGTCGACGGGTCGAACGATTGAGTCGCCCCCGCCAGCCGAAAGCACAGTATACCCGGCGGCTGGCAACACGTTGAGCAGTTGCTGGCCCACTCGACTGCTCCCCGGCTGATCGCGGATCTCGTCCATATGGCGATGGTACAGCCGTTCGATCCGGCCGTCGAGAGGTTCCCGCGGCATGAACCAGGTGTGGCCGTTGAATGTCGCTGGCGCGTACAGTCCCTCGTCGACCAACAGCCCCCTTATATTCTCGACTGCCGTTGGCAGGTCGACCAGATCCAACACGGCTCCGGCGATTACAACGTCGGCCTCGTCGCTAATCTCGATTCCATCGTCGACTGCCAGTGTAAATTCGAGCCACCGGGGTTGGCTGCCGCGTGTCTTTTCGGCAATCATCCCGTCGTCGGTCGAATCGATGGTGTAGCCCGTGGCTCGGAGCTGCTCGGGAAGCTTTCTGTGTGCCACCGCTAAGGGTTCGGCATCAAGATCGACGGCCCGATACCGCCAGCCAGTCGCGGCTGAAGTTGACGATGAAGGGAACGAGCACGACCAGCGCGAGTGGTCGCGACACCGAGATGGGGACTACTGGCAGCAGTGCGACCCAAATCGTCGACATCGCCAGCCCGCCAAGCAGTTTCCGAAGCTGACTCGGCGGGAGTTCCGCTACCGGCTGGCCGCGCTGGATGCGCAGCCAGCTGCCGAAGACGAACATATAGCGAGCCAGGCCGACCAGAATAAAGACAACCGGGACGAGTGTCTCGCGAACCACCAGCAGCGTCCCGACCAACACGGTCAGCGCGTCGACCTCCATATCCAGCCGCGCGCCGAACGCCGTCTCGGAGTCTGCCGACCGGGCGATCCAGCCGTCGACGGCATCGAGGCCAGCCGCAGCCGCAAACAGGACGGCCGGAGCCCACACCAGCGAGCCGTCGGGAATTCCAGCCACGAGAAATCCTGTGAAGATCGCAAGGGCGACCCCGCGGGCGAGTGTAACAATCGTCGCCAGGGTCAGTGGCTGGTCGTCGACCGACCGGACGAGCCAGCCGACGACAACGGAGACAGCGACAAAGCCAGCGACAAAACCGGTCAAAAACAGCGTCGAGCGGCCCGCTACCGACGCCCAGCCGAGACCGACCGCGCTACCACCGCCCACAGCAGTCCAGAGGCTCGTCACTGACCACCGGGGATGGCTGGTCGACTGCGGGGCGTACTCACGCGACATCTGTTCGGCGAGAGGCAGGCTGCATTAGGATGCCTGTCGGTAGAGGACGACGAGCACGCTGATCAGCACGATCTGGGCTACCTTATCAATCGCGCCAGCAGTCGTCAGATCGCCGAGGCTGGTGGGTTGGTTGACCACATACCAGCCGATGATCTGTACGAGTGTGTACGGAACCCCGACGAGATACAGGAGTCGGCGACGATAGTCGACCACCAGAAGCACGATCCCACCGATGTAGCCACCCGCCGCGAGCACGAAGAGGGCACCCATCCAGTGGGGCAAAAACCCCACACCGAGCACAAGGTGGACGAGCGCGCTGACGAGTGCCATGGTGACGCCGAGCCAGTGCAGCGGTGTCAGCAATTCGACGGAGAGTCGACTGTCAGAGGCCATATACCATATTGATACATGACTCGCATACACTTTTTGTTACCCGGCTGTTCCACCTCGTGTAGCTGGAACGAATCGTATGAAGTCTCCCCCTCACCTTACGACGCGCGTTGCAATCGCTACGGCGACGACAGCCAGCGCGATACCGGCAACGATATCCGTCATCCAGTGAATGCCCAGTGCCATCGTCGAGACCACGACCGAACTGGCCAACACTGCAGCGAGGGTGAACCACCGGTTGAACTCTGCTTTTGTCGTCCAAGCCAACAACAGCACGGTTATCGACAGCGAGGCATGCAGCGACGGAAAGACGTTCGTGTTGCTGTTTATATGGATGGTGATGGCAGTGATATCCGGAACGAACTCGATTAACGTCGACTCCGCACTTGTCGACCCACCACCCCGGTCTGCGTTGCGCGGTCCGTAGGCGACGATTGCGGCGTACACTGGGACGGCGACGGCATAATTAACCGCATAGGCGACGAGCAGTCGTCGGATCGGCTGGACGCTTTGGCCAAAAAAGTAGACGACCGCTGGAGCCACCAGTAACACGGCGTAGCCGACAGTGTAGGCAACGACGAAGTATGCGAGCATCACCCCCGGAATAATGCTCTGAAACCAGGCGACAACAGTGCCTTCGATCGCATACAGAATGGGGGTTGCGTCGACGCCGTACGTTTGGGAGACGCGGTCAATTGGCCCCTGAAGTCCTTTGTTGAGTAGCAACACCAACGCGAGGATGCCTACAGACGGTGCCACCTCACGCCCGCGGGTACCGACCCATGCTGGTCGCTCGCGGACAGCCCGCAGTCGCTCCGCACCGACACAGAGCCACGCCACCCCAACGAGGCCGGCCACGGTGGCCACCAACAGGAGTGTCGCAAGGACGATGACTGCCATTATGCGAACGTGTCGCCGGGCGTGATGTTAACTGTCCGGTATCGGTCGATCCCATTGATTGGTTGGATAAGTAATTACATGAGCCACTGGCCAGTTATTTGAACCGTATGGACGGGCGACTTTACACTGGGGTTTTAAAACGGTTGACGAAGTCTGTCGGCTTACACTCGTCACTCAAATCCGTCTACTGGGGGCTAGATATCCCTCGGCACCTCTATCACATTTCGACGGAGGACTCAATCGTCCACGACGTGAACGGAACGGCTGTCGAGTTCCCATTGGAAACGTACTGGCAGTACCAGCGGTTCCGCTGGATGCATCCCGAAATCCAGATGTTCGAAGAACTCACTGAGGAGTTGCAGCCTGGTGACGTGTTCTACGATGTCGGTGCGCACCTTGGGTGGCATGCGGTCGTCGCTGACAGTGTCGACCCGGACATCGAGGTGGTTGCGTTCGAACCTCACCCGGAAATCGCCTTGCAGCTCTCTACCGTTCTTGAGAAAACAGGCCACGACGCGAAGATCAAGCAGGTCGCACTCTACGACAGCCCCGGAACGGTCGGGTTCACTGCCACACCCGAGGCAGGTGCACACGTCGCAGGTGCTCGTGGCGACCATCCTGGGGAGACGATTAGCGTTGAAACCGTTGACGGCGATAGCTTAGTCGAACGTGAGGAGATTCAGCCGCCAGACATCCTCAAAATCGACGCCGAGGGTGCAGAAGCCGAGGTACTCCGTGGACTCAGACGAACTATCAAGTCGAAGCCGCCTCGGATTATCTACTGCGAGATACACGAGGCCCAACGACCCGTTACCCAACTCTTGGAGGAATACGGCTACGAGTGGTCGTCGTTCGAATCAGCGCGTCCCCTTCTAAAGGCGGTGCCCGAATGACGTGCTGACCCCTCGTCTCAAGACAGTTCGAGTGATAACACGCGCTCGAAAGAGTGCGGTGACAGCTAATAAACCGGGTGCGTAACGATCATTACTCTCTCAGATCAGCGTCCAGCTTGTACTACATTCGCAGGCGCAGTCTTGCATGACAGGTAGAGTATGAGGTCGATCAGGTCTCTTTCGTCACTGGTTTTCAGAACACACTCTGAGCGACCGTAACCACCTTATTCTATAACCCGATTACAAAACCTGCTCAACCACCCTATAGTGGGGCAAAAACTAGTGA
>OBKM01000932.1_pt1 | contig 13077 bp, 12 predicted proteins | sample 1519691 | NCBI WGS metagenome assembly OBKM01 (sample SAMEA37050418, study PRJEB22526) | metagenome | biome: saline pan; feature: lake; material: water | place: Egypt | collected 2015 | depth 0.5 m
AGCAACTCAACTCTCTGAGCGTCTGGATTCGATGCCAATAATGAGTCTTTCCTGACCAATTCTTTCATCTCGGGCCGAATTTGGTTAATTTTTCTCGATAGCTCTGACTTATGGGTAAGAGACAGGACTTCAGTCGCGGGAGGAGGTCAAGTAGCTGCTCCGGACCGGGCTCAACGAGGTATCCGGGTGATCTGGTCTCCCCGGATTGGTCCTCCGGTGGCCCATCGAGGGGGAGCCGAGACCGAAGCCAGGTGCTCACTCTGTGGCCGCTTCACCTGAAGCCGACGCGGTCGAGGCGCCGATACAAATAGAATACACCGACGAACGCCGCGAGAAACGGTACCGCCGCAGGAAGCAGGTACTGACGGGTCCTCGGCTGCCAGTCGGCCTCGGAGGCGTTCAGATACGAGAGGTCCCGATAGAGACCGATGGGTAGGACAATCCACGCCGTCACCATGAGCAATTCACCGAGGATCGTCGGGACCAGTGTCGGTGGCACGGTTAGCGAAACGGCCCACAAGACTGTCCCGACACCGACCTCAAACAAGCCATAGCGCGATTGTGTGGCTGGCATCCGTGAGGGGTGGGTGAGCTTGGCGGCGTCGATTAGTGGTCTCAAACGATCGTGAGCCCGGTGTTGTCAGATAAGAGCGTCTCGATCGACCCCCAGATACTGCTGACCGTGTAGGCACCGGTTACCCCAGAAATTCGTGTCTCCCGGGTGATTTCGAGTGTCGTTCCCGGTCCGTCTGCGGTAATCGTATGGGTCGCCGTCTCTGTCTCCGGATCAGCCAGCAACACCGACGTGGTCTCATCGAAGCCGACCCCGGCGAGTGCAATGGTCGCATGCGAGTTAACGTTCCGTGGATACGCCGTGCACAACGCCCGCGTCGGTCCCCGATAGAGCTTGGTCACACCCTCGATATCGGTCTCAGGATCGATGGACGCAGCGCTGAAATCGATGTTCGCCGGATTCTTGCGGGTCTCGATGTGAACCGTCTCCAAGGCTGCCTGCGCGTGGTGGAGTCCGTCTAACCCCAGCACCGCCGCGTGGGGGACGTAAACCTGCGTCTGGTGGGTTCTGGCTGTCTCCCGGATGGCCTCCAAGAGGTCCGGGTCTGCCAGTGCTGTCGTCGAGAGAACGTACAGATCACTGTGTTCTAGAATCGCCGGTCCGTGGGCCTCGAGGACCTCTGCGGTTGCCGCTTCGACGACCAGGTCGACGGCCGTAGTAGAAAGCGGCTCCTCACCGACGACTGCCGGCTGGTCATCGACCACGAACGTTGGTTCGCTTCGCGAGTGGACGTAGGTAAGCTCCATTCCGGGGGTCTCCGTGACCTGTTCGTGGAGGTACTGGCCGATTTTGCCGTAGCCGATGAGGCCGATCTGGGTGTGCATGGTGGCTCACTGGACCTCGTAGAACAACGACGGCGCTTTCACCGACGGGTCAATCGGCACGTCGATGACCGTCGGCCGCGCTGCGGTTACGGCCTGGTCGATCGCGTTGGTGACCGCCTCGGCAGTCGTAGCGCGGACCCCTCGGGCGCCGAAGCCCTCGGCGACAGTGGCAAAGTCGACGTCTGTGTAGTCGACGCCGATGTGGCGTTCGTTGTAGTGTTCCGCTTGTTGAGTTTTGATCGAGGACAGCTCCGAGTCGTTGAACACGACGACCACGACCGGGAGGTTCTCACGGACACAGGTCTCAAGCTCCTGGACGACCATCGAGAAGTCGCCGTCGCCGATGAGCACGAAGGTGGTCGCATCGGGGGTCGCAAGCTGGGCACCGATGCCCGCCGGGAAGGCAAATCCCATGGTGCCTAGCCCCACCGACTTCAGGAACGTTCCCGGCTCCTCGATCGCTAACAAACTCGACCACAGTGTGTTCTTACCGGAGGCAGAACAGATGACATCAGCCGGTTCTTTGACCGCGGCGACTGCCTCCAGAATAGCGTACTGGCTGACGACCGACGGTTCGGTGGGCGCCGTGTTGGCCTCCACAGGCGACTCAACAGAGTCTAGTTCTTCTTCGAAGGTCGCCTGCCAGTCTTCAAGCGGCGTCGGTGCCGCAGGCTTTGCGGTGGTCTCTGAGCGCAGTTCTCCCTCGAGTTGAGTGGCAAACGCCCCGGGATCGGCAACGACAGCCCGGTCGACAGTGTACTGCCGCCCTAATGCCTCCTCGTTGCGTAGCACGTGGACAATCTCGGCATCCTCGAATAACGACCAGCCGAAGGTCTCGATGTCCCGAAGCTCTGTCCCAAGCGCCAACACGAAGTCGACCTCATCGGCGACCTCCTTCGCGGAGATGCGCCCGAGGGTTCCCAAGGCTCCGAAGCAGTACTCGTGGCGTTCGGACACGACCCCGCGGGCCAACAACGACGTCAACACCGGAACGTTTGCGTACTCGATGAGAGACTCGACGGCCGGGCCGCCATCGTGCCACATGACCTCGTCACCGGCCAGAATCACCGGCCGCTTTGCACGCAAAAGCCGGGCAGCGGTGTCGGTGACCGCCTCAGCCGGTGCCTCAACGGCGTCGTGGTCCGTGTCTGGTGCCGGCACTGAGTTTACTGCCGCCTCTACTTCGGTGACGGTGTCAGTGTCCAACTTCGCCTCGGCGATATCGGTCGGCATATCGATGTGGATCGGGCCTGTCGCTCCGGTGTTGAGATACGTCATCACTTCGCGCAACACCTGTGGAATTCGCTCGGGGTGTGTAATCCGGGCGTTGTACTCGGTTACGGGCTCGAACATACCGAGGTGATCGACTTCGTGCCAGACGTCCCGACCGAGATTCACGGTGTCGTCGTTCCCGGTGATCGCAACCACCGGGACATCGTCTTTGTACGCATCCGCCATTCCGTTGACCAGATTCGAGGCCCCAGCGCCGATGTGTCCCAGACAGACCGCTGGTCGACCGGCGGTTCTGGCAAATCCACTGGCGGCCAACGCTCCGGCTTGCTCGTGGCGCACCGGAACGTACGTGATCGCGTCGTCCCCCCGAACTGCGTCCATCACCTCGAGAATACTTTCGCCGGCGACACCGAAGGAGTGGGTCACACCGGCCGCCTTCAGAAACGCTACGAGTGCGTCGGCTCCGTGCATGGACTGGGTATGGCTGGCATTGTTCATAAAGGCTCGTTCTTCTTCCACGTCTGAAACGACTCGACGAATGCTGCCACGGCGTCGACGGCAGCGGTGAACAGCTTCTCGCCTTTCTCGGTGGTTGCGGCCGACGGCATCCCCGAGACGCCAGTGGCGGTCTTCTCGTCGAAATGCCTGGGATAGGACGCCTGTCCGTGGCCGAACAGGTCAACCCGCAGGTATCCATCACGGTCGTTACGGACAAAATCCGCCCGCGTCTCTCCGACCAGTTCCTCACGCAAATACAGCTGCACTGAGGTCTCCAGTTCGCCGGCGTGGGAGATGCCCCCCTGCTCGGAGTCCCGAACCGCGTCGATCTCTTCGGCGATCAGATCCCAGTAAGAGACGACGGCGACTGCGATCTCCTCCTCGATGTACGCATCAGTCGTCGCCGTGGTCAACGGTGCACGGTTGCCGCCGTGACCGTTGAGAACGAGAACCTCCTTGAAGCCAGCCTGGTACAGACTCGCCAGGATGTCCCGGATTACCAGCATGAACGTCTGGGAGCGAAGTGTGATCGTCCCCGGTGCCCCGGCGTGGTGGCGGGAGTATCCAAACGGTACCGCCGGGGTAACGAGAATCCCGTCGCGCTCCTCGGCGACGGCCGTTGCGATGGCGGCTGGGATCGACGTGTCTGTGTCTACCGGCAGGTGGTCGCCGTGTTGTTCCGTCGATCCGACCGGAACGATGACGGTGCTATCGGTCCGTTGTGCGAGGTCTGCCCTGGTGTTCTCACCCCACTGATGAGACGACATACCAAGACCTCATCGTAGACGCTTATAATACTCTTTCCCGCTTGGCGGCGTGATTAGTAATCCGTGCGGTAGACGGCCTTCTCGTGGGTATAAAACGAGTAGGCGCGTTGCCCGAGTTCTTTGTGTGTTTCCGCTGAGGAGGCTTTCATCCCGCCAAATGGCATCTGAATGTCCGAGCCGGTCGTGGTGTTGTTGACTTTGACCACGCCGGCCTCAATATCGGATACGAACCGGCGTGCGGTGTTCATATCGGAGGTAAAGATGCTCGCCGAGAGACCAAACCGGACACTGTTAGCCACCGAGACAGCGTCTTGGTAGTCCTCCACGGGCATGAGACTGAGGACAGGCCCGAAGATTTCTTCCTGGGCGATCCGCATGTCTGGGGTGACGTCGTCGAAAACTGCGGGCTCTAAATAGTACCCCTCCTCACTGGTTTCCGGTTTGCTCCCCCCGGTTAGCAACGTGGCCCCCTCTGAATCACCGACATCGACGTAGCGGCGATTCGTCTCGTGTTGATCCGAACTCGCTGCCGGCCCCACGTCCGGATCCTCCATTCCCGGGCCAATGGTCAAGGCTTCGACGGCCGCGAGAAGCTGATCGGTGAACGCCTCGCGGACCGCCTCGTGGACGAGGATCCGACTGGTTGCCGTACATGCCTGCCCTGTACCGCCGTACGCCCCTGCTACTGCCGCGTCGACGGCGGCCTCAAGGTCTGCATCCGGCATGACCACCTGGGGGTTTTTCCCACCCATCTCGGTCTGGACCGGAATACCTCGCTGGCCGGCTAGGCTGCCGATACGTTCTCCGACCCCGTTCGATCCGGTAAAGGAGACCCCGCTGACGGCCTGGTGTTCCACCAGCTCGTCGCCGACTGTCGACCCGGACCCGATGATCAGGTTCACGACCCCTTCTGGTACCCCCGCGGCTGTGATCGCCTCGACCAGCCGGACGGCGACCAACGGCGTGACTGAGGAAGGTTTGAACACGACAGTGTTCCCCGTTGCGAGGGCCGGAGCAAGCTTCCAGCCCGGTGCTGCAACCGGGAAGTTCCACGGCGTGATGATCGAAACGACGCCCAGTGGCTCTCGGACGGTGTACGTGAACGTCTCGGTATCGTTCGATGGCACCGTCGTCCCGGTCGCACGCCGTGCGTCCTCGGCAAAGTAGTGGAAGATATCGACTGTCCGGGCTACTTCGGCACGAGCCGACGAGATCGGCTTGCCCTCCTCGCGGGTCAGCGTTTCCGCGATCGACTCAATCTCCTCGTCGATCCGGTCGGCAACACGGTGGAGGATCGCTGCACGCTCGTCGGGTGTCGTCCCGGCCCACGACTTGCTTGCGTCGACTGCTGCAGCCATCGCATCCTCAACGTCGGCAACTGCCGCACCAGGAGCGGCAAGAACAACCTCCGATGGATTCGCAGGATTCTGTGTTGCGACCGTCTCGTCGCTGCGCCCGCTGCGCCATTCGCCGTCGATGTACTGAACTTCCTTACGGGCCATGATGTGTCAACATGCGGTGGCGGCTGATAAAATGTTTTTCCGCTCGGACCCGACGGCTACTCCCGCGGGGGGGCCCGAAGCGTGTCGATGTAATCGGCGACTGCCGTCTCCACGTCGAAGCGTGGTGCCACGTCAAACTCCTGGCGTATTCGGCTGTCCTCGAGGGGTGTCGGTAGAACCGGATCGGCCCCGGAGTCGACGGTCACCTCGGCCTCCGGGGCGCCGTACTGTTCTGCGAGTGCAGCCAGTTCCGCGACCGTCACCGTGTGACCGACAACGTTGTACACACCGTGGGCGTACTCTCCGGCTTCGACTAGCGTTGCGAACAACGGCCCCACGTCTCGCTCGTAGAGCAGATCCCAGGTGGTCTCACCGTCTGTCAGGGTGATCGCTCCCCCGGCTGCGGCTTCCTCGAACAGTTCGACGACAAACGGTTGCGCACCCGGGTACCGTTCCGGGCCGTAAATCAGTGGTAACCGGATCCCCGCGATATCGATCCCGTACTCCTCACGGTACATTCCCGCAATGTACTCGTTTTTCACTTTACAGGCACCGTAGAGGGAGTTTGGGTCCGTCGGACTCGACTCATCGACTGTGTCGATGCCCAGGGCCTCGTAGTACCCGGGGCGTCCATAGACGACCGTCGACGATGCCCAGACGAGGGAGTCCAGTCCGAACTGCCGCACCCCCTCGAGGACGTTGTTGAATCCGACGGTGTTTGTCTTTGAGGCGTCGTATGGGCGTGCTTCTGCGGAGTCGAGTAGCCCGTTCTCTGGAGTCCCGAAGTATGCAAGTTGGATGACGTCTGTGATATCATGCCCCTGGATCGTGTCTGCGAGGTCGACGAAAGACGTCATATCGCCCGTGACGACCGTTAGTCCAGGGTCCTCACGTGCCCGTGCTCTGAGACCCGGGTCAGTATCGAGGTCAAATGCCACTACCGTGTGCTCTCGGTTCCTGAGCGCTGCCACGATGTACCGGCCCAGATAGCCTGAGGCACCGATGACCAGAACGCGCATACCGTCGTATCCAGCCTATGGTGTAGTAAAATTTCCCCACGAGCGTCAGGCGGTGAGTAAAAAAGGCCCCACCGCGGAGGGCTACACGTCATGGCAGTGAGTGTCACGCTTCTTGGGGCCGGGAAGATTGGCCACAAACACGGCCAGATTCTGTCGGTTCTCGACGGTGTCGACGAGATCTACGTCGTCGACGTCGACGATGAGGCAGCAGCTGAGACGGCAGCCACGATCGGGGGGACACACGTCTCACGGGACCGTGCCTTCGAGCAGTCGACGGCAGCTTACGTGTGCACACCCGATGACACCCACGCCCAGTTGACTGCTGCGGCGATGGACCACGGGCTCGATACATTCGTCGAAAAACCGCTCGCTGTGGATCCGGCTGCGGCCGTAGCGCTGCGGGACCGCGCTGCCCAGGCAGAAACCGTCCACATGGTTGGGCACATTCTCCGATTTGACCCGCGGTACACGCAGGCAGCGACCGCCGTCGAAGCCGGTGATATCGGCCAGCTTACCCACGCCTCGACGACCCGCCTGGTCGGCCGTGACCGTGTCCGCCGCACCGGTGGAGGCTACCGTCCGCCCTCGCGTCTCGGTGTTCACGATTTTGACGTCCTTGAGTGGATCGTCGGAGAGCGACTGGTGTCGGTCTCTGCAGCCGGTGTCGACGGTGCGCTCGGTGCGGAGGGATACGAGACCGAAGAGGTAGTCAGCGTGATGGGCCGGTTCGAGTCGGGCGCTACAGCCACACTGGTATTCGGCTTTTGTCTTCCGAGTACCGCCCCCGGGTCGCTTGTTGAGATGCAGCTTCTGGGAACCGACGGTGTCGTGACGGTCGATGCGGGAACCACGCCGACGACCAAGTGGTCCGCAAACGGGGCCCAGGGCCTTGACACGCATCTGTGGCCGACGATTCAAGGAGTACCAGGTGGTGCACTCCACAACGAGTCGGCGGCGTTTATCCGTGCGATTACCAAGGACGAGCACACACCGGTCCCGTTTAGCGCCGGGGCCCGGGCCGCACAGGTCGCAACCGCAGTCACGCGAAGCCTTAACACCGGTGGGGAAGTCCGGGTCGGTCAAGACCTGTAGACGGCCGTAGGCGAGGCCGATGCTCGAAGTGGTCTCCTGCCCGCAAAAATTCGTGCGCTCATCCGTAGAAGCGAATACCCGTGGTTTTGCCCCTCTCTGATTGCAGGTGCCAGTCCATCACTCGGGTGACTCTACCCTCAATCTCCCGCAGGTACTGACTGCTACAGATGAGCGAAATCGTGCACAAAACCTAAGCCAGCGACCACGCATGTCAAATTATGGAAATTCGGGACGTCGAAGCGATTCCCCTGTCATACCCGCTTGAGGACTCATACGGGAGTGCGCGTGGAACGGTCGATCGTCGGGTCTCGACGCTCGTCCGGGTCGAATCGACCTCGGGTGTCGTCGGCTGGGGGGAGGCCTTCGGGCCACCACGGTCAACGGCGACGATCGTAGACGAGGTACTCGCCGACTTCGTCCAGGGAGCGAGTCCCTACATGGCCCAATCGCTGTGTGAGGAGGTCTACGCAGGCTTGTACCACTTCGGCTCGAGTGGGCTCATCTTGAGTGCGACCAGTGGCGTCGAGACCGCGATGTGGGATCTCGTGGGCAAATCCGTTGGAGCCTCTGTCGGGCGACTGCTCGGTGGACGACGCCGCTCTTCTGTGGTCCCTTATGCCTCAACGATGTATATCACTCCGGATGGCCGACCACTCCGTGACCGTCCCGTTGCCGCGGCTGCCGAAGAGGGCTTCACTGCAGCGAAAATCAAGATTGGCCGATCGATCAGTGACGACATCAGCCGCGTAGCGGAGGCTCGCCGCCAACTGGGGGAGGAAGGATACCTGATGGTCGACTGCAATGGGAACTACCGGCCCCACCAGGCACACCGGCTGATTCAGGAACTGGCGCCGTACGACATCCAATGGCTCGAGGAGCCACTGCCCCCAGAGAATCTCGCAGGGTACCGGCGACTACGGCAGCAGTCGACGGTTCCCTTAGCGGCCGGTGAGGCGGCCTACTCACGGTTCGAATTCAAAACACTCCTCGAACACGGAGTCGACGTGATCCAGCCGGATGTCTGCAAGTGTGGTGGACTGGCTGAAGCGCGGGCGATCGGCCAGCTCTGTACGGCCGAAAACGCCCTCATCTCTCCTCACGTCTGGTCCGGCGGTGTCGGAGTGGCAGCGGCCTTGCAGTATGCCGCGAGTATGCCTACGTACCCCCACTCGACGAACTCTCCCGTCCCTTGTCTGTTCGAGTTTGACCGGGCAGACAATGCCCTCCGGACCGAGCTTCTCGAGACACCGTTTGACCCAACCGGTGGACACCTCGAGATCCCCGACGAGCCAGGGTTAGGAATCGTGGTTGATCGCGACGCCGTCGAACGGTACCGGATCACGGCTTGAGTGAACCACGACGGGGTCACGTGCTGAACACTCGGCCTGCTCCACCGGCAGACATCGACGATGTGGTCGTGGTCGTGACGATCAATGCATCACCCACACGAGGTGTGTGGTTTGATACGTTGGGAGTGAAATCCAGTGAACTACCCCACTGCTCGGCCTGACGGCCTCGCTGAGGGTGGGGGATTAGCGCCTGCACCACAGCTAAACGGGCACAAGCGGTTGCTCTGACCGGACCCAACGAGATCCTTTCGACAACAGTCAGAATCTGCTTCCACAATCGCAAGTTATTAATGTGTTAACCGCACACGCCATGGTAGGCATTGTTTATCATGTCAAACAAGGGCATGAAAGAGGTAATTGACGTTGAACGTGACGAGCAGAACGTTGGGTACTTCGAGTATATGCAGGAATTGAAAGAACAGATCCCGGTAGACCAGTATATCGTGACACCGCGAACCAGTATCCTGGCCCTTGCTTCGATGGCGGGCGTCTCGGTGGTAGCGTTCGTACTCTACGCCTTCACGATGTTCCGGTTTTTCAGCTTCACGGTGGCAATCGCCTACGGGCTGCTTTTTCTGGGCTTCGCGAAGGTGTTCTACGACCGTGTCCTGTACCCCGAAGAAAACCTCGCTGACTGGGAGGGGGGTGACCAGTAATGTCGGTCGTCGACGAGTTTCTCACGACCGAGGGCATTATTGTCTTGGTCTACATCATCGGGATCTTCCTGATCGGACTGTTGGGAGCACGGCGGACGAAGAACTTCCGCGACTACGTGACGACGTCGAGTAGTCTCGGACTGGTGTTACTGGCCGGGACGACACTGGCAACCCAGTGGGGTGGGATTACACTGCTGGGGATCGTCGGCTTCGGATATCAAGATCTTTACTACGGATCGCTGTACTCACTCGGGGCGGCGATCCGGTTCATGTTCTGGGCGTTTCTGTTGGCCATCGTCATCCGGAAGGTGAATCCGTTTACCATCTCCGAGTGGTTCGGACTGCGTTTTGACGGAAAAAACGCTGTCGTGATGACGATCATGAACCTGATCGTCGGGCTTGGCCTGCTGGGTTCACAGTTCGTCGCCTTTGGTACCGTAATCACGGTCTTTTTCGACGTGCCCTTCGAGACCAGTATCGTCGCCGGGGCCGTGATCGTTACCGCCTACACCATCATTGGCGGCATGTGGGGAATCGCGTATACGGACTTCATCCAGGTGGCGATCACCGCCGCCGGAGCCTTCGGGATGGTCGCGTGGTTGTCCTTTGATCGGGGCGGCTTTTCGGAGCTCCGTACTGAGGCCGTTTACCCGGCAGAATACTTCGACCCGAACGTGCTTCCGATCGGCGATCTCAACATGGGGTGGTTGTTCTTCCTGACGCTGATTTTCCTGTGGTCTGCTGACCTGTTCATGAACCAGTTCACTCAGCGGATTTCGAGTGCACGCAACATGCGGATCGTGTACTGGGCGCCCGTCTTCGGGGCGATGAGTTATCTGATCGTTGCCTACGTCTCTCCGGCGATCGGGGCCTACGGCCGTCTCATCCTCGGAGAGGGCATCGAGAATCCAGACTTCGTGTTCCCGGAACTCGCCGCCGAGGTACTGCCAATCTGGATCGCTGGGATCATCGCCGCAGCGCTGCTGGCGGTGGTAATGTCAAGCGGCGACGCATACCTGTTAGGACCCTCCGCACTGGCCGCGAACGATCTCTACCGGGCGTACAATCCCGCAGCGAGCGAACGCCAAGTGCTGATCGTCGGACGGCTGGTGACGCTTGCTTACGCCGGGATTGCTCTGGCGAGTGCACTGTTCTTCCAGACGATCATCGATCTGATCCTCGCCTACCTGACCATCGGCTTCGCGGTGATTCCGGCGTTGTGGGCGAGTCTGGCCTGGCGCAAGGCCAGCTCGAATGCTGCATTCGCGAGCATGGTCGTCGGTGGGGCAACGAACGCGGGGCTGTTCCTGTTCGGTCAGGGACTGTTCCCGTGGGAGATGCCACCGTACTACGTCGGCTGGGTCGGATTCTTCATCGCGTTGATCATCCTCATCGGCCTCAGCCTGATCGAGGACCGTCCGGCGATCGATGCCGTCTCTCGGGGGTCCGATGATCCCGCCGTTGCCACGGACGGTGGTGCCACGACCGACACCGGTGAAACCGCGTCCGAGGCTGCGCTGGCTGATAAAGCTCGTTCGATGATCAAGACGGTGCAGTACTGACACCCACGGGGTTTGAGAGGACGACCTTCGATGGCTGACACAGAAACCACAATCACACGGCAGACGAAAGAATACTCCGAAGAGGAGGCCGTCAAGCGGGCGGTGACCCATCCACTCGCTCGACTCAAAACGGCCCTCTCCTCCCCGAGTGTCGAAGCCGTCGAACTCTTGTACAAGCCCTACTACGAGTATCCGGCAGTACTGCGGAAGACCCAGCTGCTGGGTGACTCCTTCGAGGACGACGCGGTGGTTGTCGTCGACGGCATGACCGGGATTACCCGTGGCTATCCACGGTCGGATATCACCACCGAGGCTGCCTCAGTCCCCGAGTCGAAACTCCTCCCAACCGAGATCGCTGCCGAACAGGCAGAGGTACAGGCACGCAGCAAGCGATCACATATGGAACTGCGGGAGAAGCGTCAGGTCGAGATCGAAGCCTACGACCCCGAAATCGTCTACAAACCGCTGTGGGCGATCGAACTTGAGGACGAAGACCTCCGTCTGATCGACGCAAATACCGGCGAAGCCTACGGCGTCGGGTTCTTGGAGTGACGAACCACCGGCTGGCCACACGGAACGGTGGAGCACCTGTTTGCGGAGCAGGGTGTTAGTGGAGCGCCCACGGCAGCCGCGTTTTTGAGCCGAGGCTTTCCCATACATGCGCGTCCTCTATGATTGTGGCGTCGGCGACAACCTATGGAATCTGAACCCCTTGACACGTACCACGTCACCGACCCGACCTGGCCGGAGCTTGCGGAGTCCTCGCGGAGACGAGCACACTCCGCCTCCCGGTCGGCAACACCGAACAACACGGCCACTACCCGCCACTGGGAGTCGACGTCGTCATGCCAGCGGGAGTCACCAGGCGGGTCGCAGAAACGGTCCCGTCACTAGTCGCACCCCCAATCTCGTACGGCGTCTCGCCCCGTCACACCCACAAGCCGGGACCTTCTCTGCAGCGACGGAGACGTTCCAACGGTACGTGTACAGGCGGTACAAGGCGACTGCCTCGGGGCTCGACCCCGAGGGTGAAGCCGACATTCCCCATCCATCCATGTAATGTTCAATCCAGTTGCGGTTGATGAGTATGCTGTGATGGTCAGTGTGTCTGGCTTAGAGTCTGCTCACAACGGCGGTCAGACACCTCGAACCGTCCAACCCAACTAGGGACGGGCCGTTCCGAATCAACGCCTGTGGAGACTAGAACCGCTATGGGATCACGGAAGCGCCCCTGATTCCTGTACGTTCTGTCAGAGACGCAGGAAGCCTCGGGGCTTGACCCCGAGGCAGATTCACGACATCTGTTCCTCGGCGGTAGACTGGGGGAATCGAGCACGTTCTCTTGACCAACGGCCACTATCCGGACCAAGATCTAGAGCTTGAGGTCGTCTGCCGACTTCGGACCGAACGTGACACCGAGGCTTCTACGTCCCGCTTGTCGAGGTCTTTGGCGATGTGGCAGCCGAGATCCGAGCCGGCAGGTTCTCTTTTCATGCCTCGGAGTTCGAGACCAGCAGTATGCTTGAGTTGTTGCCAGAACTCGTCTACAGAGAAATGGGCTGAGTGCCTCGGGGCGTAACCACGAGGTACTTCATCTTGAGCGTGCCAAGACGGTCTCTCCCACCCGAGGAGACGCCTCCGTTGACGGACACCGACGCACTCAGCGAGAGCAAGATCAGAGAAGCGTTGAGCGCCGCTGACATGGCAGAGCTGAGCCCGGCAGAGAACATCGGTGACCCGACAGCCGCCTCACAGGAGACTGGTGAAACACTCGTCGCCGCAACCATCGGCGATATCAGACTGCTGGTCGAAGCCCTCAACGCCCCCGAGGAGACGGCCAACTGAGCGGGCGCACAGGGCCCTGCGACCCCGCCCGAAGAAAGCCACCTACAGGCCTCGTGTGGTGGGGTGTGGTTTTCCTGAAGCGTACAGAGAGGTCTATCTTAGTGGTGGGGGCTAAATAGTACAATTAGCATCCTTTTTTTACACTCAATCTATCGG
>OBKM01000933.1_pt1 | contig 13072 bp, 13 predicted proteins | sample 1519691 | NCBI WGS metagenome assembly OBKM01 (sample SAMEA37050418, study PRJEB22526) | metagenome | biome: saline pan; feature: lake; material: water | place: Egypt | collected 2015 | depth 0.5 m
AGACGCCCGGACCCTCGAGGCGACGATCAGCTCGATCACCGAACTGGGCGACAAGCCCGTCTACGACATCGGGGTAGAGCACGACGCTCACACCTTCCTTGCCGAGGAATTTGTCGTTTCGAACTGCGGTGTCCGGATGCTACGGACGAATCTCGAGTACGACGATGTCCGCGGCCGGGAACAAGAGCTCGTCGACCGGCTGTTCGAGGCAGTGCCGACGGGACTCGGCGGCGGCGGCGTCGCCGACGTGTCGGGCGGCGAGATGGAGACGATCCTCAAAGAGGGGGTCCACTGGGCCGTCGAGAACGGCTACGGTGTCCCCGCTGATCTGGCCCACTGCGAGGACGAGGGGCGACGCCCCGAGGCCGACGCCGGCGCAGTCTCGAAAAAGGCAACCGACCGGGGACGAAATCAGGTCGGAAGCTTGGGCAGCGGTAACCACTTCCTTGAGGTCCAGCGTGTCACCGACATCTACCGTCCGGAGGTCGCGACCGAGTTCGGGCTCTCCGAGGAACAGATCGTCGTGTTGATCCACTGTGGCTCGCGCGGACTGGGACATCAAATCTGTACCGACTACCTGCGCGAGATCGAACAGACCCACCAGGGGCTGCTCGCCAAGCTCCCGAGCAAGGAGCTCGCCGCCGCACCCGCGGGTTCGCAGCTCGCCGACCGGTACTACCGGGCGATGTCGGCGGCGATCAACTTCGCGTGGGTCAACCGCCAGCTGATCTCCCACCAGACCCGACAGGTGTTTGCCGACGTGTTCGGCCGGTCCTGGGTAGACATGGGAATGGAGCTGCTGTACGACGTCGCACACAACATCGCGAAACGCGAGACTCACACAGTCGACGGCCGCGACCGCGAGCTGTTCGTCCACCGGAAAGGCGCCACGCGAGCCTTCCCTGCCGGCCGTCCGGAGCTGCCGCCGGCATACCGTGACGTGGGACAGCCGGTGATCATTCCCGGGAGCATGGGCGCGGGGAGCTACATCCTGCGGGGCGGCGAGCGCTCGCTCGCGGAGACGTTTGGCTCGACCGCTCACGGCGCCGGGCGGCTCATGTCCCGGACCCAAGCCAAAGACGAGTACTGGGGCGAGGACGTCCAGGAGACGCTCAAGCAAGATCACGTCTACGTGAAAGCAGAGAGCGGCGCGACCGTCGCAGAGGAGGCTCCGGGCGTGTACAAAGACGTCGACGAGGTGGTTCGGATCTCCGACGCGCTGGGGATCGGCGACCGCGTCGCACGGACGTTCCCGGTCTGTAACATCAAAGGGTGAGCTAACCCACCGCGAACGCCGTGGGTTTCCGCGCTGCTAGCTATGACGTCCTCCCAGTCGTGAACAGCGGGACTCTCGCTGAACTAGGTGATCGGCTCGCGCACCGCGAGGACGTCCTCGCCGTACTCGGTGTAGACGACCTCGATCCGGTCGCGGTCTAGGACTTCTATACCGTACGCAGTGTCGGGGCCGATCTGCTGTGAGCCGCCGGGACTAACGGTCGTCTCCGGGGCGAGGCCGGCGAGTGTCCCCCAGTCTACACGACCACTGGGACCGGTGACGGTGAGCTCGCCAGCGACCAGCTCGGGGCCCGCCTCGTAGGTTATCGTGAGCACGTCTCCGTCCCCGTCGCTGTCGAAGCTGAACGACGCGTCAGTCCCGCCGTCGATCAACACCGCGCCGAGAATCGCCACGCCGGTCACGCCGACCGCGAGTGCGACCAGGATTGCCACGCCCGCGGCTTCGGAGACGCCCCGGTCTCGGCGTCCACCCGCGTCGTCATCTCGCATCGACATACTCCGAGATACGACCAGGGGCGACAAGACACGTGCGGTTCGGCGCGGTCGGAAAACCCTTTGGCCGGCGGTACGGACCCCCGACATGATCGACGAGACGGCCGCAGAGATCGAGACGATGCAGACCCACTCTTCCTCGGTCGTCGCGATCAGGGCAGCCGAGGCACTCGAGACGCTCGCAGACCGGGAGTACCCGGCGCTCGGCGAGTTTCGCCGCGCGCTCGAGCGAAACAGCGAGGCACTCCGGCGGGCAAACCCGTCTCACGCCTCGCTGCAGACGACCCAACGAGAGCTCGTGGCCGCTGTCACCGAGACCGACCCCGAGTCGGTGTCGGCTGCGAAGGCCAGACTCCGCGAGGCAGTCGAGGCGGTGATCGACCGCATCGAGACCAGCAAGGCCGCCGCTGCCGACGCGGCCGCCGACCGTCTCACGGACGGGACGACGCTGTTGACACACGATTACTCGACGACGGTGCTCGCGGCGATCGAGCGGGCCCGCGAGCGCGACAAACAGCTCACGGTGTACGTGACGGAGGCCCGGCCGCGATATCTCGGTCGGAAGACCGCCCGTAAGCTGGCTGCGCTGGGCGTCGACACCCGTCTGATCGTCGACAGTGCCGCCGGCGAGTACCTCCCGAACTGCGATCGCGTGATGGTCGGCATGGACTGCATCGCCGACGGGCGCCTGTACAACCGCGTCGGCACCTACCCGATCGTCGCGACCGCTGCCGACGCCGACGTTCCGGTTACCGTAGTGGGCTCGGCGGCGAAGCTGGTCGCCGAGGGGTTCAGCTTCGAGAACGACTACCGCACGGCAAGCGAGGTGATGCGCGAGCCGGCGGAAGGGTTCACGATCGAGAACCCGGCGTACGACGCGACGCCAGTTGGCCTGCTCGACAGCGTCGTGACCGACGACGGCGTCGTCGACCCGGCGACACTCGCCGCCTCGCCCGGGACGCCCGGCCAGTAACAGGCCAGCCAATAACAGGAATTTTTACCGCTCACGGCGTACCTCCGGCGTGGACACGCTGGTCGTCTGTCTCTATCGCGGCGATCCACTCCCGGGCGAGGAGCCGCCGGTGGTCGGACGGCAGGCCGTCGAGCGGCTCGTGACTACTGCCGGGATCGACGACCCGGAGGACAGCCGCGTGAACTGTCTGCTTGAGGGGATACAGGTCGCAGACGATCTCGAAGACGCGACCGTCGCAGTGCTTGCTGGCACCGACGGACCAGTGAGCAGCGACCGAGCGATCGCCGAGCAGCTCGATACGCTGCTCGAGAGCTACGCCCCGTCCTCGGCGGTGGTCGTCGTCGACAGCGCGGAGGACGAACGGCTCGTCCCGATCGTCGAGAGCCGGCTCCCGGTCGATGCGGTCGACCGAGTGGTGGTCCGTCAGGCACGAGACATCGAGTCGACCTACTACCTGCTCAAACAGTTCCTCGCCGACGAGCAGCTCCGAAAGAGCGTCCTCGTACCGGTGGGAATCGCGTTGCTCGCCTTTCCGGCGCTGTTGACGCTGTTTGACAGCATCGCGATGTCGGTGAGCGCGATCGCGGCGGTCACGGGTCTGTTTCTGTTGTACAAAGGGTTGAGCGTCGATCAGCTGCTGGCGGAGCTGTCAGCCGGCGTCAAGCAGGCGCTGTACTCTGGACAGGTCTCGCTTATCACCTACGTGGTCGCCGCCGGACTGGCGCTCGTCGGGCTGTTCGTCGGCGGTCTGGCGGCGTCCTCGGTCGAGGGTGAGGCCGGTGACCTGCTCGTGGCCGTGCAGTTCGTCTACGACGCGATCCCGTGGCTCACCGGCGCGGCGTTGATCGCGAGCAGCGGCCGGCTGCTCGATGAGTTCATCCGGGACGACGAGCTGGCGAGTGCGTATCTGAACCTCCCGTTCGCTGCCGTGGCAGTCGGGCTTGCGGTGCGTGGGTTCGCAGCGTACTTTCTCGCGCTGTCCGATCTCGTCACGCCGCTTTCGGTCCCTCGGATCGTCTACGGCCCCGTGGAGATCGAGTCGTTCGTTCTCCTTCCGGGGACGCATCTCGCGGTGTTCGTCCTCGCGAGTATCGTCATCAGTCTCGTCGGCGTCCAGGTTGCCTCGTACGTGAGTGCCGGCTACGACGTCGGCCCCGGCGGCCGTCGATCCTGACCGCCCGCCGGTGGTCGCGGCGAGTGTGCTCGATGTCGTATGACCAGCTGTTTGTACGCGGACACACGACCACACATATGGTCGAGATCGCCGAGGCCGCTCACACCGAGACCGTCACTGCCCGCGGCCACGAGCACGTCTCCGGAACCCACGAGAGCACCTTCGAGCTGACGACCGACGAGTATCTCACTCCCGCCGGGGACTGTATTCTCGGGATCGCCGCCGACCGTGCTCCCGTGGCGTTTGCCGACCCGTTCCGCGCCGCCTGCCAGAACCCAGATGCCACGATCACAGCCGTCCTTGAGGCCGGCGAGCACACCGAACGGATCACTGCTCGCGGGAATCCGGAGCTGACACTCGCAAGCGACCGGAGTCTCGTCGTCCGGACGAGCGAGTACGTCGACGACCGGACCGTCGCGGTCGACGCCTCGGCCGCGGCCGCCGACCTCGATAGAGCGCTGATCGGCGCGCTCGCAGCCGGCGCGCCGGTCCGACTCACGCTCGGGGTCTCACCGTAGCGACTCGAGGTCGGTCCGGCTCGCAACCGACCGGACGAGCACGGCCAGCCCGATCGCACCGCCGGCGTGAGCCAGCGTGGTCTGGGTCGCACTGTCGACTGCAAGCAGTGCGACGGTCGCGGCCGGGTGTTCGGGGAGACCTGCGGCGCCGGCAAACAGCGTCAGCGACAGCGTCGAGTACAACAGCTGCGCACGCTGGCGGCTGGCGGTGGCGAGTCCGAGAGCAACGCCGAGCCCGACTGCGATTATCGCGAACGCGGTGACGACGCCGAGCAACCACACCGGATTGGCGATCGCGATCCCGTTGACTCACAGCAAGAGGAGCCACAGTGCTGCCTGCAGCGGTGCCAGGCCGGCCATCGCCGCCGCCTTACCGTCGACGATCTCGCCGAGTGAGAGCGGCGAGACCCGTAACAGCTCCAGTGTCCCCTGCTCGATCTCCTCGGTAATCGAATCGACGGCGATAGAGCCGCTGATAAACGCCGGCAGGAAGAGCAACAGCGGGAGCAAGACGGTATAGGTAAACCCGAAGTACGGACTCTCCCTGGGCGTGCCCGGGAGCGCGATCGGGCTGCTCTCGAGTGACTCGAGCCGGTCGGTCCGCTCGGCTCGCTCGAGAGCCGTCAACAGTTCCCGGAGCTGGACGACGATGAGCGTCGTCCGCGGTCCTCGGCGGGCACGATGGCGTCGACGACCAGCCGATCGCCGGCAGCGACCGACAGGACGGCATCGACATCGCCACGCTCGAATGCGGTGACGGCCTCGTCGCCGTCGGCAAAGCGGAGGGCGGCCGCTCCGTCGTGCTCCTCGGCGACTGCAACCAGCCGATCTTCCGCGTCGCCGGTCACTGCCACCTCGATCTCCCCGCCCTCGACCGCGCTGGGATCGTACAGCGAGGTGAGCCCCACGACGAGAAACGAGGAGAAGGCGGCGATAAACAGCTGGATCAACACTGCGAGGACGATCGTCTTCTCCGTCCGCAGGGCGGCGAGCTCGCGGCGCGCGACGGTCAGCCGACGGGAGTTACGCAACGACGACCACCACCGTGAGGTTGTAGACGAGGTGAACGAGCATGGCGACGCCGACCGCAGTCACGTACCACCGTCTGCCCCGGCCTACCCCGGCGGCGGAGATCGCGGCCGCCGAGACGTGTAGGACGAGCGGCGCAACGAGCGCGGCCGCCAGCACCGGTCCGCTCGGGGCTACCCCCTGGAGTGCCGCTTCTCCGACCCGTAGCTCCGGGAGTCCGACGAGCTGTGCGACCAATGCCACCTTCTCTGCGAGAAAGAAGGCGACGCCGCTGACGACGCCCAGGATCAGCGCGGTCCGTGCCGACCGGTCGAACCGCCCGCGTTCGTGTGCGGCGTAAATATGCACGCTCTTTGCGAGCTCTTCGACGACCGCGACGACGACGAGAATCAGCAGCACGGAGATCTCGCCGAGTGCGAACAGAACCGCCACTGCAAGCAGCTGTAGGACAAAGACCAGGGGAACGAGCGCAGCCGTCACGATCCCCACATCGCGTGGCCGCGCGATCGGCCCGGCGAGCGCATCGAGGACCTTCCCCGGAATCGACCGCTGGTCGAACATATCCTCCTCGCGGTACAACCCGGCCCCGAAGCCAAACAGCGCAACTGCCGCGAGCGTCGGCGCGAGCGTCGAGAAGACGATATCTCCGAGTGCGTTCGCCTCGCCCTGGAGCTCTCGGACGACGAGCGTGAGCGGTGAGATGAGCGCGATCGCGCCGACGTCTGCGAAAATCGCCGGGACGAAGGAATACGCGGTGAGCACGACAGTGATCGTCACCGTCGTAAAGGTGAGTTCCTTGAACGACCGAGCGAACATCGCTCCCAGAAACGTCGCCCCCAGAAAGAGCCCGACCAGCGGCGTCACCGCGAGCACGGAGAGCATCCCGCCGAGCTCGCCACGGATCAACGCGAAGACGCCGACTGCGATCGCGGCCTCGACGAGGAGTCCGCCCAGGAAGTACGGAAGCGTCTTTCCGGCGATGATCTCACCCCGGCTCACCGGCGAGACGAGTAGCAGCTCTCCCCGCCGGTTGATCCGTTCGTCGAGAATCGTGCTGCCGTATGCCTGGATCAGGAAGTTCTGCGGGACCACGAACACAAACACGAGCATGAGCGACTGGAACGGAAACGGGGGACTGATGTCCGCGGGCGAGCCGCGGATCTCCGCCGATCCGAAGGCGCTCCCGATGCCGCCGATTCCGTCGATCCCTCCGTCTTCGCTGTCCCCACCGATGGCGTCGTCTCCGGTGGTATCGTCGCCGTCGCCCCTGCCGTCGCCGCCAGCGCCGGTGTCGTCGGTCGTCCCGGAACTGGCCTCGGACTCGTCGTCGGCGTCGCTACCGCTGTCGGCGTCGCCATTGGCATCGGAATCGGTATCGGTGTCACTCGGTTCGCTCCCGCCGCTGTCAGCTCCTCCGTCGTCGGCGACAAGTGCGCTGTCTTGCTGAGTCTGCTCGCGAAACTCCAGCGCGACCTCGACCGGAAACGCAGCCGTCTGGTTCGGCTCTGCACCGAGTATCCGGGTGTTGTATCGCTCGACGGCGTCCCCGAGCGCCCCGCGGGCGGCCAGTCCCTTCGCGGAATCGGCGTGTCTCACCGTCTCACCCTGAATCAGCAGCTCAATCTCCCGGCCGAGTTCTGCCGGACCGGCATCGGAGACGACCTGAAGCCGGTCGTCGGCTGCAACCGGCTCGTAGTACGGGCTCTCCGATTCGACGCCGACACGGTAGAGGCCATCCTCGAGCCCGACCCCGCCCGCGACGACCGGGGCCACCAGCGCGACCAGCAACAGTACTGCGGCCCCGACGGCGAGGGTCTTCCTGTCGATTTCGTCGGCGTTTTTTGTCACCTCCCGCCGGGCGGTTCGCAGGACCTTCCGTGCCCGCACGTTACTCCTCCGTCCGTGCCACGTCGAGAAAGACCTCCTCGAGACTCGACTCTTCCGTTCGGATGTCTGCGACGCGACCGTCGGCCGTCTGGGCGGCCTCGCGGATCTCTTCGACGGCGCTCATACTCGTGACAGACCGGCGGTACCGCCCGTTCTCGGCGACGCTGTCCGGCAGTTCGACGGTCGTGTACACATGATATGTCGTCTCGCCGTACTCGCTACGCAGTTCCGGGACCGTTCCGCGGGCGACGATTTCCCCGTCGTTCATGATCGCCACCCGATCACAGATCGACTCGACGTGAAACAGGTTGTGCGCGCTGAAGACGATCGTCTTCCTGTCCTCCGCGAGACCCTCGACGAACTCGATGACGAAGTTCGTCGTGAGCGGATCGAGCCCGCTCGCAGGCTCGTCGTAGATGAGCACGTCCGGATCATTGACGAGCGACCGCGCGATCGCTACTTCCGTTTCATCCCTTTCGACATGTCCCCGAGCTTTCGCTCGCGGTGCTCAGATCGAGATCGTCGAGCGCGTCGGTGGTCCGCCGGCGTGCGACGTCTCGGGGCACGTTGTACAGATCAGCGAAAAAGGACAGATAGCTCATGACGGTCATCTCCTCGTACAGGGGCGACTCCTCGGAGAGAAAGCCGAGCCGACTGCGTATTGCTCGCTCGCTGGCGCCGAAGCCGGCGACGGTCGCCTCGCCGGCGGTGGGCTCGAGCAGCCCGGCGAGCATCTTCAGCGTCGTCTTGCCAGCCCCGTTCGGGCCGATGAGTCCGAACACCTCGCCTGCCGGTACCTCGAAGCTACTTCCCGCGACCGCGACGAACTCGCCGTACTCCTTTCGGAGCTCGCGAGCGGTGATCATTCGTGCCGATACTGCGACGACGCCGGAGAGCATCGCCCTGTCGTCCCTGGGCTCGACCCCGAATCCAGACACAGACCCGGGCGCCGACCCGTCCCGAGCGGATACGCGTGCAAGGAGCGTGTGCCCGCCGAGTCTGCCCGGTGATTCGGGTACGCAGACAGGCGAAGGCGACGACCGTCCGCGTTACGCCGTTGTGACACGGGTGTCAGCCACGCGGCGGAGATCCTCGCCGAGTCCCTCTCCGGAGCAGTCTGTGTCGGGACACCGGTAGTGCCAGCCGTCCTCCGTGGCGGTCCGTTCGTCGAACCGGGACCCACACTCCGTGCAGTACAGTCGCGTTCGGCAGGTGTCCTTGTGCAGTTCTAACGCGAGCTCGGACTCGAAGCTCTGTCGGCACGTCCGGCAGGTATGCATACCAATAACTGTGGTGTCCTGATACAAAACGACACCGGATCCACGCGGCCGACCGGCCGAGACGAAGGCTTTACCCGCCAAGTCGCGTAAATTCGACAAATGGTACTCGATGATCTCGGCAGTTCGCTCCGGAGCACGCTGAGCGATCTCCGCGGGCAGTCTCGCATCTCCGAGGAAGACGTCGAAAACGTGGTGCGAGAGATCCAGCGGTCGCTCATCCAGGCAGACGTCGATATCACGCTGGTACGAGAGCTCTCTGGCAACATCGAACAGCGAGCGCTCGACGAGGAACCACCTGCCGGGACTTCGCCCCGGGACTGGGTTCTACGGATCGTCTACGAAGAGCTGGTCGAGCTGCTCGGCGAGTCGACAGAGCTGCCGCTTGAGCGTCAGACGATCCTGCTTGCCGGCCTCTACGGATCGGGAAAGACGACCACGGCCGCGAAGATGGCCTGGTGGTTCTCGAAAAAGGGGCTCCGACCCGCGATCATCCAGACCGACACCGACCGTCCCGGCGCCTACGACCAGGCGCGCCAGATGGCAGCCAACGCCGAGGCGGAGTTCTACGGCGATCCCGACGCAGACGATCCGGTCGCGATCGCGGAGGCTGGGCTCGAGGCGACCGCAGACGCAGATGTCCGCATCGTCGACACGGCGGGTCGGGACGGGCTCGACCAGGAGCTGGTCGAGCAGATCGAGCGAATCGCGGCTGCTGTCGACCCCGACCGGAACCTGCTCGTACTCGACGCCGCGATGGGCCAAAGCGCCAAAGACCAGGCCCAAGAGTTCGAGCGTTCGATTGGGATCGACGGCGTCGCTATCACCAAGCTCGACGGCACCGCCAAGGGTGGCGGCGCGCTCGCGGCGGTCAACGAGACCGACTCGACGATTGCCTTCCTCGGGACCGGCGAGACCGTCAAAGACATCGAGCGGTTCGAGGCGTCGAGTTTCGTCTCGCGGCTGCTCGGCATGGGCGATCTCGATCAGCTCGCCCAGCGCGTCGAGCGAGCGATGGAGGAGACCCAGGAGGAAGACGAGGACTGGGAGCCCGAAGACATGCTCGAGGGGCAGTTCACGCTGAAGGACCTCCGCAAGCAGATGGAGGCGATGAACCGGATGGGCCCGCTCGATCAGGTGATGGACATGATCCCTGGGCTCGGCGGCGGGATGATGGACGAGCTTCCCGACGACGCGATGGACGTCACCGAAGAGCGGATGCGGGACTTCGAGGTTATCATGGACTCGATGACCGAGCGAGAGCTCGAGAACCCCCGGATCGTCGGTGCGAGCCGCACGAAACGGATCGCTCGCGGCTCGGGCAAGCCGGAAGAGCGGATCCGAGAGCTGCTGCAGCAACACAAGATGATGGATCGGACGCTCAAGCAGTTCCGTGGCATGGGCGATGCCGACATGGAGCGGATGATGCAACAGATGCAGGGCGGCGGCGGTGGCGGTATGGGCGGCATGGGTGGTGGAGGCGACAACAATCCTTTCGGGGACTGATCGCGCTCGGCTGTCGACGAGTCGACTGGCGTTCACGGCCCGTTTATAATTCGGTTGGGTGTCGCTCATGGACCAGAAACTCGAGCGCATTCACGATGTAGTGTGCTACGACGACCACGAGGAGACTCCCGGTGAGGACGTACGCGCTTGCAAGCGCGGCCCCGAGCACACCGGTCACGACGACGCCGACCCGCCCCTGTGCGGAGTGTCCGAGCGCGAACGCGATCGAGGCTGGGGCCACGAGCAGCCAGGGGGAGAGAGAAAACCCCGCTGCCGGCACGCCGATCAGCGCCGCCCGGAAGAGCAGCTCTTCCGCGATCGCGATCAGCGGTAACACGACCACGAACAGCACGCCCCACCCGAGCGGGCTCTCGGGAGCGAGCAGCCGTCTGATCTGCTCGTCGTACGCGAGTCCGGCGGCGTCAGCACCCCGGCTGAACAGCTCGTTACACAGCCACAGTCCCACCCCGAGCACGAGGCCGACTCCTGCGGACCGCCACGGGGAACGCTCCGAGAGCCCGATCGCCTCGAGTGGAATCGCGAAATACCACACTGCACCGCCCAGCACGGCGATCACCAGAGCCTGGGTCGCCGCTGCGTTCGCGAGCAACGCGCCCGTCGAGAACTCGGGCCCGTCTGGCCTCTCGGAGATCGCCAGCTGTCCTGGCTCGGAGGACTGTCGAGTCTCCGAACGGATCGACCCGTCGTCGGTCCGTGCCGACCGCGGACCGCCCCGCAGTATCTGGGCGGTCTGTCTGGCAAGCGCGACTACGACGACGGTGAGACCAACGGCGAGTACGACGAACGACTCCCACGAGGGCACGAATCGGATCGAAGAAGAGCTGTGGCCCCGAGTGATCAGTCTCCGGGGCGCGGGCGGCCGCTTCCGACATCGACGTCGGGATCGAGGGCCTGCCCGGTGATCGAGCGGAGACGATCGACCAACGAGTCTTTCTCGGGCTCGCCGGCCAGCGCGATGTCGAGCACCTCAGAGATGTGTGTGACGGGGATGATCTCGATCTGCTCTTTGAACTCGTCTTCGATCATCACGTCCTGCTCGTTCGCAGCGGGGATGATGATCGTATCGATGCCGGACTTTGCGGCGGCCTCGATCTTGTGGGTCACCCCGCCGACCGGGAGCACGTCGCCCCGCACCGACAGCGAGCCCGTCATCGCGACGTTTTGCCGGATCGGGATATCCTCGAGCGCGGAGATCACGGCCGTCGCGACTGTTATCGAGGCAGAGTCGCCGTCCACGCCACCCTCGCCGACCTGGACGAACTGGATGTGGATGTCCTTCTCGGAGATGTCCTCGTCCGAGAACTTCTTGATGATCGCCGAGACGTTCTCGACGGCCTCCTCTGCCATCTCCTTGAGCTGTCCAGTGGCGATCACCTGCCCTGGCCCCTGCGAGGGGGCGACTTCTGCCATCACCGGCAGGACGATCCCCGAGTCTTCACCCATCACGGCCAGCCCGTTGACGCGGCCGACCATGCCGCCCTCGGCGACGGTCAGGTCGTACTCCTTGCGGCGTTCGATATACTCGTCGGCGAGCTGCTGTTCGATCGAGCGCGACCGGTCTTTCGCCTCGAGGACGTCTTGGCGCTCGGTGTGTTCTTTGTCCTGGGCGCGGGCGATATCGCCGGCGACTCTGACCAGCCCGCCCAGGTTCCGCAGCTTGAGCGTGAGGTGTTCTTTCCGGCCGGCACGACGGCGAGCCTCGAGGATGAGCTCTTCTATCGCCTCGCGTGTGAAGTGTGGCAGCCGGCCGTCTTTCTCGACCTCTTGGGCCACGAAGCGGGCGTACTTCCGGCGCATCTCGGGCGTGTCGTCGATGGTGTCGTCCATGTAGACCTCGTACCCGTAGCCTTTGATCCGCGAGCGAAGCGCCGGGTGCATGTTCTCCATGGCGTCCATGTTGCCCGCTGCGACCATGATGAAATCACAGGGCACGGGCTCGGTCTGGACCATTGCCCCAGAGGAGCGCTCGCTCTGGCCGGTGATCGAGAACTCGCCCTCTTGGATCGCGGTCATCAGCTTCTGCTGGCTACGGATGTCGAGGGTGTTGATCTCGTCGACGTAGAGTACGCCCTTGTTGGCCTTGTGGATCGCTCCGGCCTCGACGCGGTCATGAGAGGGAGTCTCCATGCCGCCAGACTGGAACGGGTCGTGTCGAACGTCGCCCAGCAGTGCTCCGGCGTGGGCGCCGGTCGCGTCCTCGAACGGAGCGGTCTGCTGGTCTGCCGTGTTGACCAGCAGGTTCGGCACCATCGCGTCGTTGCCCCGGGACATGTACCGGAACGCGATGTAGATGACGCCGGCGGCGATGATACCGATCAGGAGATTCTGCATAATAATAAGCGAGTAGCCAAGCACCAACGCGATGATGATCCACATAATGAAGGTCCGCATCTGGTTGCGCTTGCGGGCCTCCTCCTTGTGGGCCTCGACGATCTGTTCGCCCTTTCCGGAGGGAACAGTGCGGACCTTCGGCTCGTTGCCGTCGTCGGGGTTGTGATAGACCAGCACGTCCTGCAGGTCCTCTTTGGGGAGCAGCTGGCTCATCGCCTTCGCGAGCATCGACTTGCCGGTTCCCGGCGAACCGATCATCATCACGTGCCGGCGTTGTTTCGCCGCCTTCAGCACCGTCTCGCGGGCGTGGTCCTGCCCGATCACCTGATCGACGAGCCGGTCTGGTACCTCGATCTCCGCCGAGGTGTCGACCTTGAGCCCGCCGAGGAGATCGTCCTCGGCGATCTCTTCGTCGACTGGCATCTGCTCGTCGACATCACTCCCGAGTGCCTCGTCGAGCAGGTTTTCGTCCTCGTCTTCGTGGCTGTCGAGCGCGCTTCCCCGTGTTCCCGACCCCGACCCTTGGTCGTCGGACCTGCCACGGCCCGGTCCGGAGCCGTCGTGGTCC
>OBKM01000934.1_pt1 | contig 13061 bp, 14 predicted proteins | sample 1519691 | NCBI WGS metagenome assembly OBKM01 (sample SAMEA37050418, study PRJEB22526) | metagenome | biome: saline pan; feature: lake; material: water | place: Egypt | collected 2015 | depth 0.5 m
CTGTAGCTCCGCGACCTGTCGTTCGAGGTCCTCGACGCGGTTGCTCATGTACTCATGTATGCCCGCGCGGGCCGTATAAATCTGCGTCAGACACATGTGTGATCATGTATCATGGGGCGGTCGGATCACGACCCGTCAGTCAGCCGTCGGACGGTGAGAAAAATACTTGTACCCGCCACGGATACCGACAGTCGATGAGCAAGATCACGTTCCGGGCCGACGACGATCTCGTCGAGCGGCTGGAATCGTGTGACGCTTCCAAAAGCGAGGTGATGCGCCAGGCGCTTCGTGCGCACCTCGACGCGAATGACGATCCCGCGGACGGCGATCCCGCGGACGACAGCGTCGACGCCGCGGTCGCCGAACGCGTCGATGACCTCATCGCGGACCGGCTGGACGCCGCGTTGGACGAACGGCTCGGGACGGCACGCTCCGCGCCTGAAAACGCGTATACACCGTCTGGAACCGGTGAGATCAACGTAAACGTCACTCTCGACGCCCCTGCTGCCTCGGAGTCCGACACTCGTGTGACGCGTGAGACGGTCGAGGCGGACGAGTCGAAAACGCGTAAGACGCCGACGAGATCCGGGATGCAAACGGCCGAAAACGTGTGTGGCGGATGCGGCGAAAACGTTCCGGAGGACCACGTTTACTGCCCGAACTGTGGAGAAAAGCAGTCCCATAGGGCGTTCTGTGAGTGCGGCGACGAGGTCCGAACCGACTGGGCGTTCTGTCCGGGATGCGGTCGTCGAACCCCCGCAGCAGACGTTTTGAAGGACAAATAACCGTCGTATACACGCCCATACTGCCCGCATACGGGTGATTCGGAAATGTGTCTTACACCCGCCGGTAGTTTTATATATATAGCCTCGGTGACTACAATCGCGTAAGACGGTCGTCTTACAGCCGATGCCCGCAAGCGGGGATGTCCCCGCAGTCGGGCGATCCGACGCTGTAAGACGCACGACGCGGGTCGTGCCGTCTTACCGGGGGAATATACAAATGGAGCGTGTGACACTACGGATCCCGAAACAGCAGATAGACGAGGTCGAACAGATGGTCGAGACGGGGGAGTTCCCGAACCGGAGCGAGGCGATCCGGTCGGCCGTCCGCGACATGTTGAACGAACAGGACGGCGAGCGCGAGGAGCGCGGCCGCAACCGCAGCTGGGCCAAGGTGTAGAACGATGCAGGATCTCGTTCAGGACGCCCTCGACAACGCGGAAGCGGAGAAGCGCGACATGGACGTCGACATGGACGACGACGAGTTCGGGGACCCCCGAATCGTCATCGTCGGTGCCGGAGGTGCCGGGAACAACACCGTCAATCGACTGTACAACATCGGTGTCGACGGCGCGGACACCGTCGCCATCAACACGGACAAACAGCACCTCAAGATGGTCGAGGCCGACACCAAGATCCTCGTGGGCAAGTCGCTCACGCAGGGTCTGGGTGCCGGCGGCGACCCCAAGATGGGCGAGCGCGCGACCGAGATGGCGCAGGGGACCATCAAGGAAGTGCTCGGCGACGCGGACCTCGTCTTCGTCACCGCCGGCATGGGTGGCGGAACCGGAACCGGTGCGGCACCCGTCGTCTCGAAGATCGCCAAGGAGCAAGGAGCTATCGTCGTTGGGATGGTCTCGACGCCGTTCAACGTCGAGCGCGCCCGCACGGTGAAAGCCGAGGAAGGGCTAGAGAGCCTCCGCAACGAGGCCGATTCGATCATCGTGCTCGATAACAACCGGCTGCTCGACTACGTCCCGAACCTGCCGATCGGCAAGGCCTTTTCCGTGATGGACCAGATCATCGCGGAGACGGTCAAGGGGATCTCCGAGACGATCACCCAGCCGAGCCTCATCAACCTCGACTACGCGGACATGTCGACCATCATGAACCAAGGCGGCGTTGCCGTCATGTTGGTCGGCGAGACGCAGGACAAGAACAAGACCCAGGAGGTGGTCAACGACGCGATGAACCACCCGCTTCTCGACGTCGACTACCGCGGTGCCTCCGGCGGACTCGTCCATATCACGGGCGGTCCGGACCTCACGCTGAAGGAGGCGGAGGGGATCGCGAACAACATCACCGAACGCCTCGAAGCGAGCGCCAACGTGATCTGGGGCGCACGCATCCAGGACGAGTACAAGGGGAAGGTCCGCGTCATGGCGATCATGACCGGCGTCCAGAGCGCGCAGGTGCTCGGCCCGTCGACACAGAAGCAGGCCGATAAGTCCCGCGCCGCGGTGGACGCCGACGACCTCGGCGACTCCCGTTCGCGGGCCACCGAGACCGGCTCGGCAGTCCAGGGATCCGGCGGTGCCGACCGTGCGGCGTGGGAGTCCGATGGCGGCACCGAGCCCGTCGAGAAGAACAACGGGCTCGACGTCATCCGGTAGTCGGCGGACCCCCGCGGGCGAACACCCGAGGCTTTTTTCGACACGCGATCCGCCGAGCGACCGTACCTCGACGCGAGGGCTTAAGGTCGAAACGTGCGTAGGATCCGTGTAGTGTGTCACCGACGAACTCGAATCCCGCGATGCCCCGCGGGTGTCGAACGTGACTGGTTCCGGGTGACCGAACGATGACCGACGAGGCCCTCTATTTTACCGCTCCGGAAACGGTCGAGCGCCGATCCGTGACGATCGGTCCCCCCGACGCCGACGAACTCCTCGTCGACACCCGCGTGTCCGCGATCAGTGCGGGGACGGAGCTGCTGGTGTATCGCGACGAGACGCCGTCGGGAATCCCCGTCGACGAGACGATAGACGCGCTCGACGGCGAGTTCTCGTATCCGCTGCGATACGGATACGCCGCGAGCGGGGTCGTCCGTGAGGTCGGCCGCGAGGTGGACGAGAGCTGGCTCGGCCGGACGGTGTTCTCGTTCGTACCCCATCAGACCCGGTTTCGCACCGATCCGGAGTCCGTGGTTCCCCTCCCGGACGGGATGGACCCGGAGACCGGATCGATGTTACCGTCCGTCGAGACGGCAACGAACATCGTTCTCGACGCCGCTCCTCGGCTGGGCGAGCGTGTCGTCGTCCTCGGTGCGGGGACCATCGGACTGTGCGTGACTGAGGTGTTGTCGTCGTTCCCGCTTGGCGATCTTGTCGTCGTCGACCCGATCGACCATCGGCGTGAGCTTGCCCGAGAGATGGGAGCACATCGGACTGAAACACCAGAAACCGTCACCGAGGCGACCGATGATGCCGATCTCGTCGTCGAGATCTCCGGGCAGCCGTCGGCGCTCGACGACGCGATCGATGTTGTCGGCTACGACGGCCGGATCGTCGTCGGCTCGTGGTACGGATCGAAACGCGCGCCGATCGACCTCGGTGGGCGGTTTCATCGGGATCGGATCGACATCGTTTCCAGTCAGGTGAGCACAATCGCTCCCGAGCTTCGCGGCCGGTGGGATCGTGATCGGCGGACCGACGCTGCGCTCGACCGTCTGACACGGATCGATGCCGACGCGCTCGTCACTGACCGTGTTCCGTTCGAGCGCGCCGCCGAGGCGTACGAACTGTTGGACGTGAGTCCCGAATCAACGGTTCAGGTGGTGTTGGAGTACTGATGTGGTTCTGCCGGCACGTCCGCAACCGCGTACGCGATGTCTCGATGCGGGCGGCAGGTATCACCCTCCTGCTCGTGGTGCTGGTCGTTGCGTCATCGGTTCCGCTCTGGCGCATCCGCGCGGCTGCGGCACGGGTGTCTGACCGCGCTCCAGACCGTCTCATTCCGTACCCGCTTTCCGTGTTGCCGCCGCCGGACCGGGAATATGCCGGGGTGTGGTCGGTTTCCCCCGAGACGGCGCGGAAGCGATTGACGAACGAGTACGGGTTCAGCCAGCAGCTTCGGGCGTATCTCCACGCGTACGAACGCGGCGGTGAAACCGTGTACGAGGCCGCGAGCTGTGCGTATCGCCCGAACGGGTTCACGAGCGAGTGGCAGCTTCACGTCCGGCTGTTTCCGACGCCTGACGGTCAGACCGATGTCTGGTGTCACTGGGAGCGAAACCCGAACGTCTCCCCACTTGCGCATCTCAGACAGGACGGCTACGACCCCGCGGAGGGAATCCGCCGGCTCCGCGGACTCGTTTCGGAGCCGATCCGAATGGACGGACCGATTGCTGAACGGACCCACGAGGAGTAACAGCGGCTCGACTCGAAACAAAAATGACGGCTCGGATCCGAGCCGTGGCGACGACCCACACGGTTGTCCGAGCGGCCATCCGCCACGCAGCTGGTCCGGTTACAGTTCTGGGCGGAGACGAGCGAGAATGTCGAGGTGGTGTGCGACCATCCCGAACTCCTCGTTTGCCAGCTGCGTTCGACGGGTCGAGACCCATTCCTCGCGGACCGACGGGTCCAGATCGGCCGGGGCGTAGTCGGCGAGCGCGCCGTCGATCGTCTCAAGCAGGTGTTCGAGGAACGACGCCTCTTCAGCCGGGTACGTGCCGGTCCGCGCCCCAACGACCCAGTCGCAGCCACCGGTCGCCGTCACGGTGTATTCGTGTTTCGGTGCCTGCTCGATGACATCTCGTGCTGCTCGACTGCTCCCGGGCAGCTCGCGTATTTCGTCCATGTGTCGGTGGTAGAGACGTTCGATCCGGTCGTCGTCGGGGTGAGCCGGCGAGAAGTGGGTTGCCCCATCGAAGGTACACGGGGCGTAGAGCATCCCACCGGGCCGGAGAACATCGTGAAGCGAAGAGAGGAGACGAGCCGGATCGATGATGTCGAGAAACGCCGCGGCGATAACAGCGTCGGCCTCATCTCTGACCGTCCGAGCATCCGCGCACTCGACGGTGATTTCGAAGCGCGTGTCGCCCTGCTCGGCTATCAGTGTCTCGTCGTCGACCGTCGTGGCGTAGCCCGCCGCTGAGAGCCACTCCGGAACACGCTCGCGGGCGGCCGACACACAGGCGTCGTCGACATCGACGGCGCGGTACGAGATGGTCCCGGTGAGCTGTTCCCAATCGCCGAGACGGGCGATCATCGAGCCGACGCCGGCACCGAGTTCGACGATCCGGATGGGCCGATCGACCCCGGACGCGCGACTCTCCAGTCCCGAGACAAACTGATCCCACACCCGGCGGTTCAGCGCTCGATCGTCCACGGTCCGTTTGGCGGTGAGGTACGGAACGAGGTCGCTCACTCGTTGCCACCTCCGGTACCGTCCGTGGCCCGTCTCGGTCGGACCGGTCTCGACACATCTGTCCTGGTATCGTGCGCGCCCGTGGCCGCAGTTCGTTGGGGGTCGGTCTGCTCGTCGCCGACGAGCGACCGGAGCCACGCACGGATCCGGTCGGTCGTCTCCGCCCAATCGGGATGCGTCTCGGCGGTGTGAAGCGCCGCGACACCGAGCGCAGCGAGCCGGTCGCGGTCAGCCGCGAGGCGTTCGAGCCGCTCGGCGATCGCTCGGTGATCCTCGGGGTCGACGAGGAATCCGTTCGTTCCGTCACGGAGGAACTCGTCGGTCCCCCCGACGGATCCGGCTATCGGGACCGTCCCGTGTTCCATCGCCTCCAGATGGACCATGCCGAACGCCTCGTACCGGGCTGGGACACAACAGACGTGGCTCTCCGCCATCGTCGACGCGAGCGCGTCGTCGGAGAGCTCGCCGGCGAACTCAACCCGGTCGTCGAGTCCGAGCCGTTCAGTCCGCGTCCGGAGTCGGTCGGCGTACGACGGGGCAGCGTCCAAGCTCCCGACGACTGTTGCCCGCCAGTCGACGCCGGCTTCCGTCGATCGATCGAGTCGCGAGAGCGCGTCGATGAGCGTCTCAAGATTCTTTCGTGGAACGACGTTACCCACGAAAACAACGCGTAATGGGCCTCGCCGCGCCCGCGCCCGAACCCGTTCGACGGTCGTTGCTGGCCCTTCCATGCGTCCTGCCGGGGGAGCGACGACTGACGGGTCGGTCGCGGTCGATGGAGTGATCCGTGTCACGCGGTTCTGCGTGAACCGGCTCGTCGTGATCGTCGCGTCGACGGACCCGAAAAAACGCCGCTCGAACGGTTGTATCAGTGGCGCGTACCGCTCAGTCGGATCATCGGAGCGGACGTGGTGGACGAGACCAACTACCACGTCAGGTTCCGTCAGTTCGCGGTTATGCCGCCAGACGGACGGGTGACAGAGCCCATCCTCAATGAGCACATCGACGTCACGGTTCAGCCGTTCTCGAACGCGAGGGTCGAGCGTGTCGGCGAGTCCCCGGCCGTAGCTCCGCCACGGAAGGGAGATCACGTCTACCGAGTCACCACGTTCACGGAGTCTAGAAACGACCTCTCTATCGTATCGGAACCCCCCAGAGGTAGCGTTGATGTCACCGTATACGACGAGACATATCTCCATCGGTGGTCCGTCATCCACGGCTTCAGAACCGTCGCTAGCAACGGTTCTCGCGCGGGCGATACTCGGACCAGTGTCCTCCTCTCGCGGCTCGCCGGTCTGGGATGAGCCGGTGGGCAACGATGCGGAATCGTCCTCGGATGAGCCGGTTCCAGTCGATGGCGGTAGGGATGGCACGGTCAGATCGCTCGTTTGTGGACGACCTCGGCAACCTCGTCCTCGCGAACACGGACGGCGAGTTCCGTTGCGGTTTCCGGATCTAGTCGGTCGAGCAGCCGATCGCCGACGTGTTTCGCCAGCCGTTCCGCGCTCGGGTTCAGCCCGTCAAACGCGGACATATCGTTGAGCGTTCGGTCGCGAACCTCGCCGACCACTGCTTCGAGTGCGGCGATGACGGCGTCGATATCGACGAGGTAGCCGTACTCGTCGAGTTCTGGACCGTGGAACGACGCTTCGATGTCGAATCGATGCGAGTGGAGGGTTCCTTCGGGACCCGGGTCCGGAACGGTGAGGTAGTGCTGTGCGATACAGGCGCGGGAGACGGACACCGAGTACATACGTCATCGTTGCCCCGTAGACGCTTAGTTTCGTTCCCCCCGGAAACGCGTGTTACTCGCCGAACTCCTCGGTGTATCGTTCCCGGAACCCCTCGTACGCCTCCGGTTGAACGTCGACACAAACGTATCTCGCGTCGTCACCGAACACCCTCCGTGCCGCAAGGGCGGCGGGAGCAGTCCCCGCACACGGCACGAGTAGTAGCTCTCCTTCGTCAACGAGACCGTCGATCCACGCCTCGTACGGACCGATCGGTTTCGCCCGACCGCCTCGTCCGTAGGTCCGCTCGGGCCACCTCGCCACCTGTCGTGCGGAGACATCCGTCCGGCGATCGGTCGGCCCATCGTGGGCGAACAACACCGTGTACCCGCCGGTCGTGAGGTGGTCGCCGTGGGTCCCGCGGTCCGGCGCTCCGTCTTCCGTCAGATACGTTACCCCCCCGAGCTTTCGGAAGCCGCCGCGGTCAGGGCTCGCGGCAGCGTCTCCCCACTCCGTGCGGAGGTACTCGACAAACCGGGGGAACAGCCAATCGTCGGCGTCGGCGACGAGCCACCCGCCATCGACGAGCGCATCGCGTGCCGCGTCGATGATCTCCGCGGTGGTGAGCGTCTCGTCGACATCGCCGTCGGCGGCGTGGTGTTCGTCGAAGGGATGAAGATCGTACGCGAGTCCGTCCTGTTGGACGCGTCCCGGCCGCGCCCACGCGTCGTCGAGAAAGACGGCCGCGGCTTCCTCTTGGTACTCGGCGAGCACCGCAGCCGCGTCGCCCACGACGTACACCTCGCCGTCATCGATCTCGTGTCGAACCGCGTCATCGGGAAGTCCCATCGAACAGCGTCGATCAGACTGCTATTCGCATCAACCTTCCGTTGGTGCCGTCCGTCCGGCGAACGGCTACGGGAGAGGGCGATCGAATCGTCTGCGCCACGCGACACCAGCTTAGCTGACTCGTCCGGACACCGTCAGCCAGTCCCAAATGAAGTGTGCTAACACGGGGACCGAAACGACCCACGCAACCGTCCGTGAGACCGTCGGTCCGGGCACTGGAAGCAGCGCGAGGAAGACGGTCGACATGATCACGGCACCGGTCGCCTGGCGGAACTGGCTCGAATCAAGCTCTTTTACGGGCAGTCCACGATGACGACGCCACCGGATGCCGGCCGTAAACCCGTATCGCGCCACACCAACCGCGAGGAAAATAGCCGGAGCCGTCCCCGCGAGCACGACCGTTACGGCACCGACGGCAACGAGCAAAGCGTCGATCTCGGTGTCGAGGTTCCCCCCGAACTCGGTGACGGAGTCCGTTCGACGCGCTACTGCGCCGTCGGCCGCGTCAAGGAGCGCTGCCGTCGCGAAGAGTCCGGCTGGGACCCACGTCGCGGCACCGCCCGGCGGGTCAGTGAAAATAAATCCGGCAAACGCCGTCACCAGCCCACCACGAACGATCGTCACCCACGTTGCGATGGTGATAAACTGCGCACCGTCAGCCGCTCGTGCGCGAACCAACGATCGGTACGTGACGGCAGAGACAATGAGGAGGGTGATACAGACGCCGATCATAAACAGTGGGGTCGGTTTCCCATCCCATGCCACTCCAGGTACAACGAGCGCGAGGAGGGCAACAGCGCCCGTCCCAACGACGGTCAACGGGAACTGCCACCCACCCGCGCCAGTTGACGGCGGCCGTGAGGTTTCCGTCATTGCTCGATCAGTGCTTCGGTGACCCAGTCCGTTGAACGACTGCCAACGGGGGACAGCCTCTCTGTATTCCGGCGTTTTTCAGCTGCCGTGTGTCGGTGAGTCCGCGCCCGGAGGTCAGGATGGTCTTCGACCGGGTGTCCAGCCGATCCGTCAGATGCGTCCCGAATCGCCTGCCATGCCGCGTGTCGGCGGTGGACGATCACGGGCACGGAGTCGATATCAAGCAGGGTCGCGAGCGCGAGTCGATGCTGTCCGTACGAACGCCAGTATATGTCCCCCTCACGACCAATGTCGACGTTTATTTCGTCGAATCGAGCTGTCGTCGCGTACCCGTCGGGGCTATGAAGATCCTCCTGTCGACGATAGCCGCCATCGCGGATCGAGTCGTGAAGCCGGTCGATCTCACGGCATCGCTCCGAGAACTCGGCTACGTCGGTGTACCCCCATGCGTTACCGAACCGGTTGAGTTGGTCGCGAAAGGCGTCAAACAGCGCCGTGTCCCGCCAGTTGCGACCCTCAAGATACCGTTGTTTGATCCCCTGTGGGACCGCGCGCTCGTGAAACGGCTCCCACTCCGACTCCCAGTCGCCGTCGACGACCCGTCCCCACTGTGGAATCCGTGGAGCGACTTCGAGAAGGCTTCGGCGAATACGCGCGGGGTCGACGGATAACAACCGAAACGGCGGCGCGTCGGTGTACCGATGCGGTCGTAGCCGACGCCGTACTCGATGTCCAGCCGAAAGCGGCGCGAGCGGAGCGATGCGACGTATCGGCGACGACACCCGTGACTGGAACGCCGAAACGACCCGCCCGCGAAGCTGTCGAACGATGCCAACAGACCGTTTGGGCGCAGACCGGGTCACGTCTCGCGGGCGTACAGGGCAATGAGGACGACGACCAACACGGTCTGTGCGACCTTGTCGACGACGTCGATGGCACCGAGATCGGCGAGTCCGGGTTGTCCGTTGAGTTGGTACCACAACACGATCTGTCCGGCAGTAAAGGGGATCCCGAGGAGGTAGGTTAGACGACGCCGGATGTCCATCAACACGGCGACAATTCCGACGGCAAACCCTGCGGTCGCTCCGGCGAACGAGAGGCCAAGCACTCCGGGGATCGTGACCGCGAGCACCAGATGAACGACCGCTGAGACGACCGCCATCGTCACCCCGAGCCAATGTAGTGGTGTGAGTCCATCGGCCTGGATCCGTCCCGTGATACTCATTGTCGTACTAATGGACTCTACTGACATAATTGTTTCACCACCCGTATCTGGACACCAGTCTGGTCTCTGGATTCTCCGTACAGAACGGTACGTCACACCGCCTCGATCGAGTCAAGCAGCCGGCATTTCCGACAGACGTCACGGCTGGTTTTTGACCCACATCGCTCGCACTCGCGGAGCGTTGGCTGGCCGTCGTCCCGTTGAGTATCCCTGCCCTCGCTGCTCCGATCGGTCTCGTCGTCGTCGGCCCCTTGGTACCGGTCCGCGACGATTCCGGATATCTCCTCGTAGCCGGCCATGATCGAGTGGCGGGTTCCGGGGTGGTTCTCCTCTAAGTCGTGAAGCAGCGACTGGATCTCTCCCCGGTACGCCTCCGAGGCGTGGGGACACTCCGCCATGTGGACCGGGAGGTCACGGACGTGACAGTAGAGCGCGATTTCTTTTTCAGGAACGTCGCGGAGCGGCTTCGCCCGCGGGACGAACTGGTCGGTATCGCCGCGCTCGTCGAACGGACCGAGCGAGGCGTCAAAGTGTTTCGCGACCTGACGCACGTCCCCTTCGAGGACGTTCATCAGGGCGGTTTGGGCCTCGTCGTCGAGGTTGTGGCCGGTGAGCAGTTTGTCGGCGTCGAACTCGGCCGCGTACCGCTCCAGCACGTCCCGACGGAACACGCCACAGTACGCGCAGGGGGCCATGTTCTCGGGATCTTTTTCAACGACGTCGTCCATGCGGACGCCGAACTCGTCGTCGTAGGAGACGATCTCGTGGCGGATCGTTCTGTCGGCGGTCAATTCGACGCAGGCGTCGAGGCTCTCGTCGCGGTACCCCTCGATCCCCTCGTGGATCGTGAGCGCGAGCATCTCGACGCGGCGGTCCTTTCCGAACACGTCGTCCAGGATGTGCGTCAACACGACGCTGTCTTTCCCGCCGGAGAGGCCGATTACCCACCGGTCGGGCTCCTCGGGAGTTGCGTCCGGATCGAGCAGAGTATCCTCGCGGACCCGACGTTTCACGCGCTTCTCGACCGAGCGACAGAGGTGCTCGCCACAGAGATGTGCCCCCGAATAGGCGGCGTGGTGGATCGCGTCGTCCCCGCACTTGTCACACTCCATCACCCTCCGGTTGCCGACGGGCGGGCATACGGGTTTCGGGCCGCAGGCGTGCCCGGCGACTCCGACAACACCTCGTCGGTTGGTTCGCGTTCCGACACGGGTTTGCCCGCGGAACCCCGCGCCTACGACGTGAGGGATACCCCGACCGGCCTCGACCGCGATCCCGATCCGAGCCCAATCGACCCGGATCCACCGGCCGAAAGCCGCCGGACGAAGCTGTGGCGCTACGGGTTCAACCTCCTCCCCGCCTACCGTGGAACCGGCGCGCGAGTCGAGCACATCGCCGACGGCTGGCGATACGTTCGTGTCCGGATCCCGTTCAACTGGCGGACGAGGAACGGCGTCGGAACGATCTTCGGCGGGAGCCTCTACGGCGCGGTTGACCCGGTGTATATGACGATGTTCCAGCGGATCCTCGGCGACGAGTTCACAATCTGGGACAAGTCGGCCGCCATCGAATTCATCGAACCCGGACGCGAGACGCTGTACGCGGAGTTTGAACTCGACGAGGCGGAAACGACGGGAATCGAGGACTCACTCGACCCCGGCGAGTCGACCGACCGAGACTATCTCGTTCCGATCGTCGACGACGGGGGAACGGTCCACGCGCTCTGTCGAAAAACGCTGTACGTACGACGGGACGAGTGAGCGTCCCGGTTCAGGCGGTCGCTCCGGCGACGAGGCTCTCCCGGACGGTTTCGAGGAACCGGTTCGGGTGCTCGACGTGCGGGAGTAGCTTCGCACGGTCGAACACGACCAGCCGTACGTCTGCCGCGTCGGCGAGTTCTCTCCCGTCCGTTAACGGACTCACCTCGGCTTCCCGCCCCCAGACGATCGTCGGGGGAACGTCGAGATCTGCGAGCGCGGCCGCCAGATCGATGTCGCTGTTGAGGTAGCCGGAGACGAACGAGGCGGGTGCGAACCGCGCGTTTTCGACGTGGGTCGTCCGCCACTCGTACTCTATCCACTCCTCCGTCGCGTTCGTGGGGTCGTCGTAGCCGTGATCGGCGTTGAAATACCGGATCGATGGTTTTGAGCTGATCAGGTTGAACACCGCCTCACCGACCAGCGGCGCTCGGATCAGCTCGCGGACCGGAGACTTCGGCGGGCTCGGCCCCGCCCTCGTCGTCGGACAGATCGCGACGAATCCGGAGAAGTCGACGTCGTCGGCCGCGGCGGCGTATGCTGCCGACAGCGACGAGGCGACCACGGCGGGCTCGTCGAACGTCGAGAGGAAGTCCCGAACGAAATCCTCGTACAGCGCCGCCGAGTAGCGCAGCGGCGGTCGGTCCGACCGACCGTATCCCGGGAAGTCCGGTGCGACGACGTGGTAGTCGGCGGTGAGGTCGCCAAAGACCTCGCGCCACTCGCCCGAGGAGCCGGCCGCGTTGATCCCGTGTAACAACACCAGATCGGGATCGTCGGGGTCGCCGCCCTCCGTGTAGGCAACATCCATCCCGCGCCAGCGGAACGTTTCCTCGTTGCCAACGAGGGGAGATTCGAGTTCACCGTCGTAACGGAGCCCGGTATTCGCCAGTGCTATCGATCCGATACTGAGGAGGGCGGTTCCTGCGAGGTTCCTGAGCTTCATAGAAACCTGTTGGTTCGCGGGCGACTTATAATACGTGGGCAGCGAGGTGTTTCACTCGTCGTCCCGACCGATCCCGCGGTCGTCCGTCGCCGCGTCGTCACGCTTGCCTGTCACTGTTTCGTCGTCGTCACCGGCACACGACGCAATCGGGTCGACGATAGCGGCGGCGACGCTGTACGGATCCGTCTCGCGGCGGCGGACGCGCTCGGCGAGGCTATCGATGCCACCGCGTCGGTCGATCGCTGCCGTCGCGAGCGATCCGATGTCCGACCGAACGAGGGTGCGGATCTCCTCGGCGTAGCGCTCGCGCTGAGTCCGGTCGAGCGTACCCGACTCGCGGAGATACTGTGCGTGTGCGTCGAACGCGTCGATCAGCGCCTCGACGCCCTCCCCCGTTTTCGCCACGGTCCCGAGCACGTCGGGAGTCCACTCGGTGGGCCTGTCCGCATTCGCCTCGGAGTCGGTCTCGGCGTCAGTGTCGTCCGGACCGTCGGGGGTCTCGAAGCCGTGGTGGCCCGTGTCGAGCCCCTT
>OBKM01000936.1_pt1 | contig 13039 bp, 12 predicted proteins | sample 1519691 | NCBI WGS metagenome assembly OBKM01 (sample SAMEA37050418, study PRJEB22526) | metagenome | biome: saline pan; feature: lake; material: water | place: Egypt | collected 2015 | depth 0.5 m
GATTCTAGAAACGCTTCGCGAGACGGAAAATCAGAAGCAGGCTGCGGAGAAACTAGGAATCAGTGCGCGTACGATCCGAAATAAGCTCAAGCGCTATCGGGAAGAGGGGTACAGCGTGTGAGAGTTGGTTACACTTACCGGGTCGTCGAATAGAGATAGGGAGGAGCGTTGCAGCATTAGAAACGCAAAGGACGACTTGGGACGGCTAGCGGCTTCTCGCTATGAACATGAGCTTCATCTGCGCTAGCTGTTAGGCTCTGTCCTAGAGCTCCTGGCTGCCTCCACCTTCCTGGGTTCCCGGTTCGCTGAAGATATCGTTCACCATCTGCTCAGCCACGTCTCCGATCACATCCGGGTCGCTAAAGCGGCCTTCGTCCACAAGCTCCTGGGCTGCCTCCACACGATCCTGTCGCACCTCAGGTGCGTCCGCCAATGCCTGCTGGGCGCGAAGCAGCTCTACCTGAATGGATGACTGGTCCGACTGGGCCGTACGGGCCTCATCCGAAATCTCGACGCTGTCCTGTGCCCCTGCATCATCTCGGCTCCCTGCTTCTGACGCATCATCAGCAGAGGAGGTGTCAGGGTCGCTGACAGGACTATTCTGCGTAGGATCGAGGCGTGGTCCTGAGCCAATGTCTTGGATGTCCATCGCGTCTGTGGATGTCGTGCGTTAGAGGGGCGCAGTGATAATATTGTGCCGAAGTACGTTACAACACAGTTATGTGTGTTCCAGCACCGAACTTAAATGAAGAAAGAATGCATTACCCAACACTTCATACGGATAGAGAGCGGTGTGATCCATCCCGGCGCTCCATTTTATCATGTTTATCATGGTAGCGATCATGCGCTGTTCGGAGTTGATCGACATGCTTGATAGTGCTGCTCATTTGCTGCCTGTAGGACTTCAAAGCACGTGTTAGTACTTCGTGTTGCTCCGCAAGTTTATCACGCCAAGCCTTCCAGTCGGAGGAAATTTTACGGGGAGTCTCAAACTTTTGCAAGCGGTCAACCACCACTTTACGCTCCCGAGCCAGCGCGATGAAGGACTCCATGCGGCCCGCGTCGATAGCCTCACGCATGCGTTCGCCAAGTTCATATATCCTTCGGAAAATCGATGAGGATTTATCCATCACGGGGTGGGCTGAATATGATATCGTTTGGTATGCATCCTCAGTGCCTTCTAGTCAGCAAAATCTGTGCGAGCCTTGAGAGGGGTGAGCAGTTCCCAAGATGTCTGGAATGATGATAGCACATCCATGGTACAAGTCTTACATCTTACCGCTTTTCGAAAATCGGCGGGGTCAAGACGAACTCGCTACATAAGGGGGGAGCACATATCCATCGGGAGCACCGTTCTATTGTGAGCACCAAGCTGGAACGAAAAATATTTCTAGCCGCGTGACATTCGGTATCGGCAGCGTCAATGAAAACTTAAACTGTGGCGGGGAGCCGCACCGCATATGGTAGACAAAGTAATGTGAGCTGTCTGAGCCTGCTAAGTGCCGAAGAGGTGAGTATCCCGGATCAAACCCCCAGTGGGCCCATACTAGCCGAGTGAAGCGATCGCTGTCTTCCTCTTCCACGCCAAGCCACCCATGCCCCAAACCCAGGACGTCGACGCTCAAGCCATCGCCGAGCGTCTTGAATCTGTGCGCGAACGCATCGAGCAGGCCTGCCAGCGCGTCGGACGCGACGCCGATGAGATCACGCTGGTGGCCGTGTCCAAAACCTTTCCGCTCGCCGCTATTGAGGCCGCTCACGAGCACGGTGTTCGGCACTTTGGTGAGAACCGCGCGCGCCAGCTACGCGACAAAGCGAAGCAGCGGCCGGGCGTCATGAAGGACGGCGATTGGCACTGGCATATGGTGGGCCACCTGCAGCGTAACAAAGCCAAGTTCATCGCGCGCCACGCCGACTACTTTCAGGCGCTCGACAGCCCACGTATCGCCGCTGAGCTCGACAAGCGCGCAGCGAAAAACGACCGAGTCATCCCATGCCTCGCTCAGGTGAATATCACGCGCCAGGAGCGAAAGTACGGAATAATGCCGGACGACATCCACGACTACCTTGACTCGCTGGCGCAGTATGAACACCTGGACGTGCGCGGGCTTATGGCCCTTGCTTCCTTCGTAGATGATCCCGAAGACGTGCGCCCGGAGTTTCAGGAGATGCGCGAGCTGTTCGAAACCTATGACGCGCGCAACAATCCACAGGTAAGCATGGATACGCTCTCTATCGGAATGAGCAACGACTTCGAGGTCGCCATCGAGGAGGGAAGTACGATGCTGCGGCTGGGCACGTCGATCTTTGGCCCTCGAGACTGAGGTTGATTTCCTACCATGAACCCGATTATGCTCTGGATCCTTATCGGACTGGTGACCGGGATCCTCGTGGTTCTTTTCGCATGGGGGCTGCGCCACTATGAAGAAATCAGTGGCACAGCGGCCCTGCATCGCATTGAAGAGCTCGAGGAGCGCATCGAGGAACTAAACGGGGCGGTCGCTAACCTTACCGACCGCGTTGAGAATCTTGAGCTCATTGCCTCTGAAGAAGACTGGGAGCGCCGCGGCGACGGGCTTGATTCCGAAGAGGAGAGGCCGGGACGTGATGCCGATTCCGATTCGTCCGAAAATTCGTCCGATTCGTCTCAAGATCGGTTGAAGGGACCCTAGTTATTTTCTTTCTTATGACTAGCCACCCTCAGTCTTCTGCCCGACAACTGATGACCGCCATGAAACTGACGTCGCTCGACATCCGCAAGCAGGATTTTAAGAAACGATTCCGCGGCTATGATCGGGACGAGGTAAAGAGCTTTCTCGACATGGTGGCGACGCAGTGGGACGAGATGGAAAACGAGCGTCGTCGCCTGGAGCAGCGCGTACGCGAACTCGAGAATAAGCTGGAGCACTACGAGGAAGTTGAGGAGGCGCTGCAGGAAGCGTTGCGTACGGCGCGCGAGAATGCAGAGGAGAAGATCAAAAACGCCGAGCGCGAAGCAGATCTTATCATTGAGGAAGCGGAGGCGCGTGCCAAGGAAATCGTTCAGGAGGCGCGCGAGGAGCGGGGGCAGCTCAAGCAGGAAGCCTCGAAACTGAGCGACCGCCGGAGTGAGATCGTAGCCCGCCTCCGGGCTTTCCTGATGTCTGAAATGGAGCTCCTGGCCCGATTTGAAGGAGACGATCCCATCGGTTTCATTCAGCTCCTGCCCTCGGAGGATCGCGAGAAACTTGAGCAGGCCGGAGTAAACCTCAACCAGCTCTCCGACCGGTTTGACCCAGAGGGTGAAAGCACATCGCCCGCCTCAGAAGGGCATCTTCTGAGTGAAACGGAAGAGTCCGACGAGCTGGTCGACACAGAGGAGTCGGGCGAAGAGGAGGCAGATGAAGTCAGCGCTGAAGCGGTCTCTTCCTCGGAAGAGCCAGATGGGTCGCCCGAAAAAGAGGAGCAGGAAAGAGAGGCGAATGATGATTTTTCATTTTTCGATGAGCTGGAAGAGGCTGAAAAAGAAGTTGCCGAGGCGATAGAGGAGGACGACACGTCGGCTGAAACTGGAGAGTCCCGCGAGGCGTCCGGCACAACCGCTGAGGAAGACATTCCCGAGCCTCCAGCGCGCCCTGAAAAGTCGGATGCGGAGGAATCTCAATCTCCAGAATCTACGCCTTTGGCGGGTGCTGAAGAGGAAGAAGCGCGCTCGTCCTCTTCGCGAAACGAGCCGTCGATCCCTTCCGATCCGCCGGCGAGTCCGGCAGAGGAGACGCCCGAGCCTCCAGAACCGACCGCATCCTCTGCCGCGCCTCCATCCGCGCAGCCCGAGTCCCGCGAGAAAGAGCCGTCCGCTGACTCTCCCGATGCCGCGTCTGCCGGACCGGATACCCAGTCCACTGAGACCGACGTTCCTGAGCCGCCGGTGTCTGCTGACGAGTCTGAGTCGCAGTCGTCGGCTGAAACGAAAGATCGCCCTGCGTGGACCGTCAACTCCATCTTTTCTGCGGGCGACGAATCAGATCCAGGAGAGACAGAGTCGGAAAAAGAAGAGACGGGGACATCAGAGCCCGAGCCTTCATCAACTTCCGCTCCGACGTCTCCCGAAGAAGAGCTGCCTGCTGACTCCTCCAGTGAGGAGGGCGATAAGGGTACCAGTGAGGATGACCGAGAGCGTCCCCAGAACGTATCGGCGTCCTCGGCGGAAATCGAAAAGATTCGGCGTATTCTGGAAGATATGGAATAGCCGACCCGAGCTATCAGTGAGAGGGGAGGCAACGCCATGAGGTCCAATCAGAATTCCAACTCCTACTCTTTTTCATGACCCATCCCCACGATCACCCTACGACCCTGTCCGATATCGAAAGGTACAAGGCGAATGTTGACGAGGCCGCGGACTTCGTTGAGGAGCACGCCAACCAAACGCCGCGACTAGGACTTATCCTGGGTACAGGGCTCGGTCCGCTTGGCGAGGCCATTGACGTCGACACGACCTTGCCTTACGACGAGATTCCGCACTTTCCGGAGTCGACGGCTCCCTCGCACGAAGGGCAGTTTCTCCTGGGCACGCTGGAAGGAGTTCCCGTTGTGGGCATGCAGGGGCGATTTCATCTGTACGAAGGCTATTCGCCGCGCCAGGTCACATTCCCCATTCGCGTGCTGGGCACGGTCGGCGTCGAAACGCTCATTATCTCGAACGCCGCCGGGGGCATGAACCCGAAGTTCAGCGCGGGCAACATCATGCTTATCACGGATCATATCAACTTTCAGGGCGTCAATCCGCTCGCTGGGCCCAATGTGGAGGAATGGGGGCCGCGCTTCCCCGATATGAGTGAGCCGTACGATCCGGAGCTGCGCGAGCTTGCAGCGCAGACGGCGCTCGACATCAATCTGAAGCTGCAACGGGGCGTATACGTCTCCGTCATCGGTCCCAACCTGGAAACCAAGGCTGAGTACCGCATGCTTCGCCGCATGGGAGCTGACGTGGTGGGGATGAGCACGGTGCCAGAGGTGATCGTAGCCCGGCATATGAACATCCGCGTGATGGCGCTGACGGTTATTACTGACGAGTGCTTTCCAGATGCCCTAGAGCCGGTAAGCGTCGAGGAGATCATTGAGATTTCCGATTCAACAGCGCCGCACGTCACCCGCCTCGTACGCGGCGTAGTTCAGGAGATGGACGTGGGCGCGCCGGTTCAGTCGTAACCGCACGTCGGACCGGGTGAAACGAAGCGGGGCCAGCTGCTCGTTGGCTGTCGTCTGTCCTGCAAGAAGCACGGAGCGCTGCACACATCAACGAACTTGGGGCAAAGCATGGAATGGACAGTTTACAAGTTCGGCGGAACGAGCGTCGCCGATGCCGATCGGCTGCGCCACATAGGGCAGCTCATCGAGGCCGAGGCGCCTGGATGCGCAGCCGTGGTCTCCGCCATGGGGGATACCACCGACCAACTTCTGGACCTCGTCAACGGAATGCGAAACGACGAGGACCATGCGGCGACGCTTGAGGCCCTCGAGGAACGGCAGCACCAACTCGTCGCCGAGCTGTTGCCCGATGGGTCTACCGGTGCGGTAGCGCGCCGGTTCGAGGAAGATGTTCAGGCGATGGACGAGGTGCTACGCGCGACGCAGCGGCTTGGCACGGTGCCTTCTACTGCGCAGGACCTAATCGCCGGCTACGGTGAAGTCTGGTCGGCGCGCCTCTTGAGCGGATACCTCGCCGCGCAGGGCATCTCCGTGGCCGGACTGGACGCGCGCGACGTGCTCATCGTTCGGGACAGCGAGCTTGGACCGGTTGTCGACTGGGACGCCACGCGCGATCGGTTTGCTGATTGGCGGCAGGACCTGGAGGCCGACGTCTTGGTCATTACCGGATTTGTGGCTTCAACGCCAGACGGCGCCCCCACCACGCTGGGTCGCAACGGGAGCGACTTTTCAGCCGCCATCTTCGCCGCGCTGCTCGACGCGCCGGAGCTCCATATCTGGACCGATGTAGATGGCGTCATGAGCGCCGACCCCCGGCACGTACCGGACGCCCAGCGCCTCGATACGCTCTCCTACAAAGAGGCCGCTGAGCTGGCTTACTTTGGGGCGCAGGTGATGCACCCGCAGACGCTCGCGCCGGCCTTCAAGCGTGACATTCCCATCATCATCCGGAACGTCTTCGATCCCGACCGGCCCGGCACGCGGATTCATCTGGAGAGCGCGTCGGATCGGCCGGTCAAAGGATTCGCCACCATCGACAACATGGCGCTTCTTAATCTGGAGGGATCGGGCATGATCGGCGTGCCGGGCATCGCGCAGCGCGTGTTTTCAACCCTCGAGAAGGAAGGGGTCTCGGTGGTCATGATTTCGCAGGGAAGCTCGGAGCATTCGATTTGCTTCGCTGTGCCCCAGGCGCAGGCGGAGGACGCGCGCGAGGCCACCGAACGGGCGTTCTTCACGGAGATCCACCAGGGGCACATCCAGAACGTCGAGGTCACGAACGACTGCAGCGTTCTTGCCGTCGTTGGCGATCGGATGTCCGGCACGCCGGGGATCGCTGCCACCTTCTTCAGTGCCCTTGGCAAGGCTGGGGTCAATATTCGCGCGATCGCGCAGGGCTCGTCCGAGCGCAATATCTCGGCAGTGGTCGACGGGCAGGATGCCACGCGCGCTCTGCGCGCTGCACATGCCGGCTTCTACCTGTCGAATCACACGCTGTCAGTGGGTCTCATCGGACCCGGCAACGTGGGAAGCGCCCTGCTGGATCAGATGGCTGCGCAGTTCGACCGCCTCCGCGAGGAGCACCAGATCGACATTCGCGTGCGAGGCATTATGAATCGAGACCGCCTGCTGACCGACGATAGTCGCATCGATCTTGACAACTGGCGCGCGGCGTTCGGCGAGGCCACCCAGGAAGCAAACCTCGACGCGCTGGTCGAACATATTTGCACGGACTACCATCCTCACGTCGTGCTCATCGACTGCACGTCGAGCGCCGCCATTGCGGAGCACTATGCGGAGTGGATGGAGCAGGGCATTCACGTGGTCACGCCGAATAAGAAAGCCAACAGCGGGCCGCTCCCCGCGTACCAGCAGCTGCATCAGCTTCGGCGGGAGACGTCGGCTCAGTATCTTTACGAGACGACGGTCGGAGCTGGACTTCCCGTCATTCAAACGCTCCGAAACCTGATTGAGACCGGCGATCGCGTGCAGCATATCGAGGGCATTCTGTCGGGCACGCTCTCGTACCTGTTCAACGCGTTCGATGGCGAGCGCGCGTTCTCCGACATCCTGCGAGAGGCTCGAGCCAACGGGTTTACGGAGCCCGACCCGCGCGACGATCTCTCCGGTATGGACGTGGCCCGCAAGGTGGTGATCCTGGCTCGAGAGATGGGCCTCGATATCGGGCTGGACGATGTGAGAGTTGAAAGCCTCGTGCCCGAGGGGCTGGAGGACGGCACCGTCGAAGAGTTCTTAGACCGGCTGGCGGCGCACGATCCGGAGATGACCAACATCCTGCGCGACGCGCGGGAGGAGGGGAAGGTCCTGCGATTTGTTGGGTCCGTAAGCCGCGACGGCCAGGCGTCCGTTCGCCTGCGCCGCTACGAGGACGAGCACGCTTTCGCGCGCATCCATCGCACAGACAACATCGTACAATTCCAGACGGCCCGCTACGACGAGAATCCTCTCATCGTGCAAGGCCCGGGAGCGGGGCCTGAGGTAACGGCAGCAGGCCTCTTTGCCGATCTTCTGCGCATCACGTCGTAACGCATATCATGAGCGATTCGAAGGAGGCCTCCTCTCCCACTGACCAAGAAGTCGCGAGCGTGACGGCGTTTGCGCCGGCCTCCATCGGCAATGTGGCCGTTGGCTTTGACGTGCTCGGCTGCGTCTTCGGCGCGCTCGGCGATCGCGTGCATGCAGTGCGCATCGAGGCGCCCACCGTTCGTATCGAGGAAATCACCGGCATTGCAACCGACCTGCCCCGACGCCCGGAAGAGAACACGGCGACGGTGGGGCTGCTAGAGCTCATTGAGGATCATGGGCTGCCGTTCGGCTTCGCCATACGCATCGAAAAGGGTATTCCCCTGCGCGCCGGCCTCGGCGGATCCGCCGCCTCCGCCGTAGCAGCGATTCGAGCAGCCAGCGAACTGCTGGACACGCCGCTCTCCAAGAAGGAAATGCTGCGCTACGCGCTCGCTGGGGAGTCGGTGGCGAGCGGCGCGCCCCACGGCGACAACGTCACGCCCATCTTGTACGGCGGACTGATGCTCACGCGGTCCCTGAACCCGCTCGACGTGGTCTCGATTCCCGTTCCGGATCGGCTCTGGAGCGCAGTTGTGCGGCCGGATTTGGAAATCGCTACGCGCCACGCGCGTACTGTGGTGCCCGACATGGTAGCTCTGTCTTCTGCTGTGCAGCAGAGCGCCAATCTGGGCGGTGTTGTTGCCGGTTGTTTTCAGGGCGACCTCGACCTCATCGGCCGCTCGTTGTCCGACGTGCTCATCGAACCGCATCGCGCGGAGCTCATCCCAGCCTTTTCCAGCGTGCAGGCAGCCATCGAGCAGACCGAAGCGCTGGGCGGGTCGATATCCGGCGCCGGCCCGAGCGTGTTCGCGTGGTGCGAGGGGAAAGCGGCCGCCGACCGCGTCGGCGACGCCATGGCGGCAGCCTTCGCCAACGAAGGTATAGCTACCGACGGGTGGACGGCCCCGGTAGGCGGGAAGGGCGCGCAGGTGGAGGAGCTAGGGGGAACAGAGTATGGGGAATAGGGAAGGGTAAATAGGAACGGGGAGACGATTACCGATTGTAGGCGCGCATGGCATGCGCCCCTCACAACCGCTACGCACATCCGCACCATGAAATTCATCAGCACACGCGACACCACCCACGCGGTCAGTCTGTCAGAGGCGCTGAGCCAGGGCCTCGCGCCGGACGGTGGACTCTACGTGCCGGATTCCTTTCCGACAATCGACCCGAGTCGAATTCGTGCGGATGATACCATCAAGCAGATCGCTGAAAGGGCCCTCCGCCCCTATTTCGCCGGCGACACGCTGGCAGATGATCTCACCGCCATCTGCGAGGAAACGTTCAGTTTTCCGGTTCCCCTGCGCGACCTGAAAGACGACACCGCCGTGCTGGAGCTTTTTCGAGGTCCGACGGCGGCGTTCAAGGACGTAGGCGCCCGGTTTCTGGCAAGTGGCCTTTCGCGCCTCAACGAAGAAGCCGACCAGCCGGTGACGATCCTGGTGGCCACATCGGGCGATACCGGGGCTGCCGTGGCTGCCGCCTTTTACGAAAAACCCAATGTCGAGGTCGTCGTGCTCTATCCGAAAGGGCGCGTTTCGGATCGGCAGGAAAAGCAGCTCACCGGCTGGGACCAGAACGTGCGCACGCTGGCCGTGCAGGGCGATTTCGACGACTGTCAGGAGCTCGCGAAGGCGGCTTTTCAGGATGACGTGCTGCAGGACCGCTACCGCCTCTCGTCGGCCAACAGCATCAACATCGGGCGGCTCCTCCCACAGATGACGTACTACGCCGCGGCGAGCGTCTGGTACAAGCGCGCACACGGCACCGCGCCCGGCTTCATTGTCCCATCCGGAAACCTGGGCAACGCGCTGGCTGCGCTCTACGCCCGGGCCATGGACCTGCCCGTTCGCGAGGTCGTGATGGCGACGAACGAAAACCGACCCGTGACGACGTATCTGGAGACGGGCGAGTGGAAGTCGTTCGAGACGAAAGAAACGCTAGCCACGGCGATGGACGTGGGCAATCCCAGCAACATGGAGCGGCTCCGCCACCACTGGCCGTCGGTCGACGAGCTGCGGACCTTTGCGTCGGCCGCTCGCATCGACGATGACACGATCGCCGAGCAGATCCGCCGCGGCCCCGACGTCTGGGGCGAGGTGTGGGACCCGCATACGGCGACGGCCGTCGAGGTGCGCGAGCGGCTGGATACGCCCCACTGGATCATCGTCGGAACGGCGCACCCCGCAAAGTTCGACGCTATCGTGGAGCCGCTCATCGGTGACGAAGTGCCAGTCCCCGAGCCGTTGGCCCGCGTGATGGAGCGCGCCGCGCCTGTTCCCGAAATCGAGCCCGACCTCGGGGCGCTCCGAGAAGCGCTCGAGTAGCAGTATTCTCACTCATCATTGTGTGGCATCCATGGACGCTTCCGTGCGCGAGACAGGGACGATCATCGATCCGGTAAACCAGACGACGTACGAGGGCACCGTCTACGTCACCGACGGGCGCATTAGCCGCATCGAGCGCCATCCGGTCGAGGACGGGCCTATCATCTTGCCGGGCTTCATCGACGCCCACGTGCATGTTGAGAGTTCGATGCTGCCGCCGTCCGAATTTGCGCGCGCTGCGGTCCGGCACGGGACCGTTGCCACCGTGTCTGATCCGCACGAGATCGCCAATGTGCTGGGCATCGAGGGGGTTGAGTACATGATCGACGACGGCGAGCAGGTGCCGTTCAAGTTTTACTTTGGCGCGCCGTCGTGCGTCCCGGCTACGCCGTTCGAGACGGCCGGCGCTGAGCTTGGCCCGGACGCTGTGGAGGCGCTCCTGCAGCGGGACGACATCAAGTACCTCAGCGAGATGATGAACTACCCAGGCGCGATCGAGCGCGACGCGACCGTGATGGCCAAGATCGAGGCGGCCGAGCGACTCGGCAAGCCCTGCGACGGCCATGCGCCCGGCGTGGAGGGCGCAGACGCAGCCGCTTACGCAGAGGCGGGTATCTCCACCGACCACGAGTCCGTCACCATCGAGGAGGCGCGCGACAAGCTCGCCGCCGGAATGAAAATTATGATTCGCGAGGGATCGGCGGCGAAGAACTTCGACGAGCTGATACCGCTCATGGACGAGGCGCCGGAGCGGCTCATGTTCTGCACGGACGACGCCCACCCCGACGCGCTCATGCAGGGCCACATTGATGCTCTCGTGCGCCGGGCCATCAGTCGAGGATACGACGCGATGGACGTGCTGCGCGCCGCCTGCGTGCATCCGGTGGAGCACTACGATCTCGATGTGGGCCTCTTGCAAACCGGCGATCCGGCCGACTTCATCGTGGCCGACGATCTGGAGGCGCTCCACGTGCAGCGCACTTACATTGGCGGAGAACGCGTGGCAGAAGGGAGAGCGGCGACGATCGAGCGCACCGACTCACCTGCCGTCAACAACTTTACGCTCCGGCCCACGTCGCCCGAGGACTTCGCCGTTTTGCAAGACGGGAACCGGATGCGCATCATCGAGGCCGCTGACAATCAGCTGGTCACGAGCGAAGAGGTCGTCGAACCGAGGAGTGAGGACGGACGCGTGGTGAGCGATCCGGAGCGCGACTTACTCAAGCTCGCCGTCGTAAATCGATACGAGGCAGCGGAGCCCGCGTGCGCCTTCATTCGGGGGTTCGGCCTCGACCGGGGCGCGTTGGCCTCCAGCGTCGCGCACGACTCGCACAACGTCGTGGCGGTTGGTGCGTCCGACGAGGCGCTGAGCCGCGCCGTGAACGTCGTTATGGAGCATCGGGGCGGCATTGCCGCGGTGTCGGGCGATGCCGAGCGCGTGCTTCCGCTTCCTATCGCGGGCCTCATGACGGACCAGCCGTACGATGAGGTCGCGGACGAATACCTGGCGTGTGCTCGCGTGGCCCAGGAGCAGCTCGGCAGCACGATGGACGCGCCATTTATGACGCTTTCTTTCATGGCACTGCTTGTTATTCCGAAACTCAAACTGAGCGATCGGGGACTCTTTGACGGCGACGCGTTTTCGTTTGTCGACCTGTGGGTCGAATGAGGGCTCGACTGCGCGAATATGAGGCGAAAACGAAGTAAGGCTGCCGGCCGGCAGAAACGATCGGCGAGGTGCGGCTTTCGAAGTATCACCGGGTACAATTTCCTTCCACTCAGCGATTGTGAGCCATGCGAGTCGTCTCAACCCTCGCGCTGTGCTTGGTTCTCGCGTTCGGCCTCGCGGCCTGCGAGAACGAGCCCGACGCCATTGACGATCTCAACGACGCTTCTTTTGAGCTCGTCAACCACGAAGGCGAAAAGGTCGTCGTCCCGGACGACCTGAAGGGCAACGTCGTCGTAATGGGGTACATCTACACGAGCTGCCCGGATTACTGCCAGCTCCTCATGGCGAACATGCGCAACGCCTACGAGGAGCTCGAGGGGCCGGATGACGTGCAGTTCGTGAGTGTCTCCTTCGATCCGGAACGAGATACGCCCGAGGTGATGAACGACTATCGGGAGGCGTATCGCGCCGATGGGGCCGAATGGGAGTTCTTGACGGGGGATCCCGAGACGATCGACGCATTCATGGACCGGATGAATATCCACTATGAGATCTCGGATACGCTGGACTCCGATCCCGAGAATTATCTGATCAACCACACCGACGCCATTACCCTGATCGATAATGAAGGGCGGGTCCGTGATTACATGAATGGAAGCCGCACCCCAGTCGACATGCTCGTCGAGGACATCAATGCGCTCAGAGAAGAGGTGTAGCGATGAAGCGCGCGCTCTGGTGGGGATTTCTAGCTGTTCTGCTGGCCGGACTTACGCTGACCGCAGGGTGCACCTCGGAGGAAGAGGTTGAATCGCTCGAGGCCTTCGCTGCTGACACGATGCGTGTGGATGACGCCTGGGCGCGCCCGGCTCCAGAGGGCGGGACGAGTGCCGCCTACTTTACGCTCATCAACGGAACGGCGGCAGCTGACACGCTGAATGCAGTGCGCACCCCGGTGGCTACGGACGTAGAGATTCACGAGTCGTACGAAACAGAGGAGGGGCTAAGCGGCATGCGAGCGGTCGGTTCGATTCCGGTCGGGTCGCGCGAACGCGCTGCGCTTCGTCCGGGCGGGCTCCACGTGATGCTTATCGGCGTCACGCAGCCGCTGGAAGAAGAGGATACCCTCACGCTACAGCTTGAGTTCGCCGAGCACGAGACGAAAACGATCGCCGTTCCCGTTCGCATGGAGCCGCCGACGAGCCCCGACTGACCGTCATGAGCTGGTTTTGGGCCGGACTTGCCTTTGGATTTTTGGGCAGCATGCACTGCG
>OBKM01000937.1_pt1 | contig 13017 bp, 13 predicted proteins | sample 1519691 | NCBI WGS metagenome assembly OBKM01 (sample SAMEA37050418, study PRJEB22526) | metagenome | biome: saline pan; feature: lake; material: water | place: Egypt | collected 2015 | depth 0.5 m
TGAACGGACCTGTAATCTCGCTGAACCGTTTCCGCGTTGGCCCATCAATAATTTTACTCGTTCCAAGCCGAGTAGAAACGGTGCTGTCAGACGCTTAGACTCGCGAAAGTCGGCAATACCTGTTTTCGAAAAACCGACCGTTGGGTTTGTTCGAGCATTACCTTTGACAGCACCCCACGCCCTCTGGCGATCCGGATTAGCCGAGATTAGGGGGTGGTCGGCGTGTTGGAACTCGTCACCAAGAGCGACGAGTCCGCCACCTGCCGGAACTGTGGCGCCCACGTCACAGAGGACTTCCGGCGCGTGTTCGGTGACGAGGATCACGTCACCGATCCCGAGGATTCGGCGGCTCATTACAGAAACGATCAGGCTGTGGGTGGTCGGCATGAATCAGACGGCGCTCGACAGTGAGCGCCGCCAGAAACCAGTGGGTTCGGGCGGGTTCGAACCGCTGTCGTTCCCGTTCGCTCGCAGTCGCTCGCTCACCTCACACTCCATGGTTCGAACCGCCCTCTGTCACCTTGCTGTCGCTCACGGGGTTGTTCGCGACAGCAAGGATGGGTTCGGGCGGGTTCGAACCGCGAGGACGTCGCTTTGCTCGTCCTCTGGGCTGCGAACCCGCCGACCGCTTCGCACAGGCGGCGCTCGACAGTGAGCGCCGCCAGAAACTCAGTGGGTTCGGGCGGGTTCGAACCGCCGACCTCGGCCTTGTAAAGGCCACGTCATAACCAGCTAGACCACGAACCCGACACTGGAAGAAGACGATCCATGGGAATAACGCTTTCTTTCTCCGTCGGTATGCTTACCACCACGTCAGCCCACTGCCTACGTATGATCGACCGTCGTCTCCGGATCGCGGTCTCGCTGACAGTCATTCTACTGGCGGTGGCTGGACTCGGTCTCTACGCTAGCCAGATGGGGCTGTTCCCGTGGTCGGGCGAGCACTCCGACGCGACAGTCGAGGTGATCGACGAGGAGGGCGAGACGCTCGCAGTCATCGATGCCGAAGTTGCTGACACTCGCTCGGAGCGACTCACCGGACTCAGTGAGCACGACTCGCTTGCGGCGGGTGAGGGGATGCTGTTCGTTCACGACGACGAGGACGAGCGCACCTACGTCATGCGGAACATGTCCTTCGGGATCGACATCGTCTTCGTCGACGCCGACGGCGAGATCACGCAGATCCATAGCGCGCCCCAACCCGGTCCGGACGAAGATGGCGAGGACCATCGCTACAGTGGGACGGGCAAATACGTCCTCGAAGTGCCGAAAGGATACATGGACGAACAGGGTGCCGGGATGGGCGATCGGATCGAGATCGAATACCACGACTGAGAGACCGAAACCCATAGCCTCTGGCGCCACGAAGACGGCGTATGACCGACACGCTACAGGCGCTCACCGAGCAGGAGGGCTGGCAGCGCGAAGGGTTCGCGGCACGCGTCCACTACGAGGGGGCAGGCGACTACTACAGCATCGAGTACTACGAGCCGAGCGAGTGCGTGCTCTACTGGAAGGTGAAAGGCGACGGCCAGACCGCGGTTCCGGTCGGTCGCGACACGGTTCCGACGCCGCTTCGCGAGCGGATCCGTATGGATCTCGATGCTGCGGGGATCGACACCGCGATCGAACGTCAGGACCTCTAGAACCGGCCAATCTCCCGGGCGGACAAACCCTTTTGAACGGCTGACTGCTAGGTCAGCCGAATGAGCGGTGTCGACTGGGACGAGGACGACCCCTTCGAAGAGCAGCGGGACAAGATCGAGAACCCGATGAAGCGGCTGTTCAGTGCCTACGGTAGCCAGTATCGGTTGCAGGTCATCGTCGGGGTTATTGCGAGCGTGTTCGCCCGGATCCTCGATCTGCTTCCGCCGATCATGCTCGGCGTCGCTATCGACGCCGTCTTTTTCCAGGATGTGGGGTACGCCGAGGCGTTCCCCGTCGGGAGCAGCCTCATCGCACCGATCGTTCCCGCTACACAGGAGGGGCAGTTCTGGCTGACGATCGCCATCATCGGCGGAGCCTTCCTGTTCGGTGCTGCCTTCCACTGGACGCGTAACTGGGGGTTCAACTCCTTTGCTCAGAACATTCAACACGACGTCCGGACCGACACCTACGACAAGATGCAACGGCTGAACATGGACTTTTTCGCCGACAAGCAGACCGGCGAGATGATGTCGATCCTCTCGAACGATGTCAACCGACTGGAACGATTCCTCAACGACGGGATGAACTCGCTCTTTCGACTCGTCGTGATGGTCTTTGGCATTGGATTCTTGCTCTTTGCGTACAACTGGCAGCTCGCCCTCGTCGCGATGTTGCCCGTCCCGCTGATCATGATCTTTACTTACATCTTTATCAAGATCATCCAGCCGAAATACGCCGCCGTGCGTTCGACCGTCGGGAACGTCAACTCGCGGCTGGAGAACAACCTCGGCGGGATTCAGGTGATCAAATCGAGCACCACCGAGGATTACGAGTCCGACCGCGTCGACGACGTCTCGATGGACTACTTCGACGCCAACTGGGACGCCATCGAGACGCGGATCAAGTTCTTCCCAGGCCTGCGCGTCATCGCCGGAATCGGCTTCGTGATCACCTTCGTCGTCGGCGGACTGTGGGTGTTTCAGGGTGCGCCGGGACCGTTTACCGGCGAACTCCGGACCGGGACCTTTGTCGTCTTCATCCTCTACACCCAGCGATTCATCTGGCCGATGGCACAGTTCGGACAGATCATCAATATGTACCAGCGTGCCCGCGCGTCGTCGGCCCGTATCTTCGGGCTGATGGACGAACCCAGCCGCGTCGAGGAGGATCCCAACGCCACAGCACTCAGCGTCCGTGAGGGGCGTGTCGAGTACGACGACGTGACGTTCGGCTACGACGAGGAGACGATTATCGAGGATGTCGACTTCACCGTGCAGGGCGGGGAGACGCTCGCACTGGTCGGGCCGACCGGCGCTGGCAAGTCGACCGTGTTGAAGCTCCTCTTGCGGATGTACGACGTCGACGAGGGGGTGATCCGAGTCGATGGACAGGATCTCCGCAACGTGACCCTCGACAGCATTCGGGAGTCGATCGGCTACGTCAGTCAGGACACGTTCCTCTTTTACGGAACGGTCGAGGAGAACATTCAGTACGGAACCTTCAACGCCGACCGCGAGGAGGTAATCGAGGCAGCGAAGATGGCCGAGGCCCACGAATTCATCCAGAACCTGCCCGATGGCTACGATACCGAAGTCGGCGAACGCGGCGTCAAACTCTCGGGTGGCCAGCGCCAGCGGCTCTCGATCGCGCGTGCGATCCTCAAAGATCCGGAGATCCTCATCCTCGACGAGGCGACCAGCGACGTCGACACCGAGACGGAGATGCTGATCCAGCGCAGCCTGAACCGGCTCACCGAGGATCGAACGACGTTCTCGATCGCTCACCGACTCTCGACGATCAAGGACGCCGAAACGATTCTGGTCCTCGAAGGCGGGCGGATCGTCGAGCGCGGCACTCACGAGGAGCTCCTCGGCAACGACGGGCTCTACGCCCACCTCTGGGGCGTACAGGCAGGCGAAATCGACCAGCTGCCACAGGAGTTCATCGAGCGCGCCGCGAAACGACAGGCCCGAACCGAGACCGACGACGACTGATTATTTATTTTCGCCCACACAACCACCGGGCGTGCAACTGAGCGACGCTACTTGGACGGATGCCGATGCGAGCGACGCCGATGTCGCCATCGTGCCGGTCGGCAGCACGGAACAGCACGGCCCCCACGCACCACTGGGCACCGATGTCTTTACAGCCGAGGCGGTCGCTGAGGCCGGGACGGAGGAGTACAACGGCGAGGTCGTTATCGCCCCGCCGATCCCCGTGGGGATCGCCGAGGAACACCGCCAGTTCCCCGGGACACTCTGGGTGAGCGAGGATACGTTTCGCTCGTACGTCCGCGAAACGGTGTCGAGTCTCGCCTATCACGGCTGGGACCGGATCGTCCTCGTGAACGGGCACGGCGGGAACGTCGATGCACTCCGGGAAGTCGCCGCGACGATTACGCGTCACGACGACGCCTACGCCGTCCCGTTCACCTGGTTCGAGGCGGTCGGCGAGCACGGTTCGGACATGGGCCATGGCGGCCCACTCGAGACCGCGCTCTTGCGTCACGTCAGCCCGGAGCACGTCGACGAGGGGCGAATCGAGGAGGCGCGAGCGGGGGCCAGCGAAGGCTGGGGCGAGTGGCAAAACGGCGTCAATCTCGCGTACGATTCGGCGGAGTTCACCGACAACGGTGTCGTCGGCGACCCGGGCAAGGGCGACGCCAACCGCGGCGAGGAGCTTCTCGCTCTCGCGGCGGACGCGCTTGCGGACCTACTCGAGGCCGTGGCGACTCGGGACGTGGAACGACCGGAGAATAAGTAGGGTTCGGCGGTCGCTGCTCGACGGTTCGGCTGCTCGGTCGGCGATGACGACTACTCTTCGTCGTCCGTGCCGTCGCTTTCGGCATCTTCGAGTGTGCTCTTGAGATCGGGGATCGTTGCCGTCAGGTCGCCGACCTGCTCGCTGGCGTCCTCGATCGTATCGATCAGCTCTTCGACCTCCGCGATCGCCTCCTCGAGATCGTCGGCGTCGTCGAAGGCGTCGGCCCGCTGGCCCATCGTGAACCACTTCTTGGCATCGCGGAGGTGGTCCGCCGCCGCCCCGACATCGAGTGCGGAACGCAAGCCGTTGAGCACACCGAGCACGTTGTCGCCCTCCGCCTCCCAGACTGATTCGCTGTCGGGGAGTTCGGCACGTGCATCCGCGAGCGACGCCTCGACGTCCTCGCGCATCTCCGAGGCCGCTTCGCCGAACAGTTCGTCGTTGTCGAGCGTTGACTGGCTCATATCACTCCTTCGACCCGACCGCTGTTAAAAAGTCGCCCGAAAGTGAAAGTGAAAGTAGCCGGTTCGAGCCGCGACACCGCGAATATCAGTTCACAGCTCGTACTACGATTCCGTGTTCGCTCCGAGACCCAGTTGGCTCTCGCGAGCCCGCTCGCGCTGTTCGGGGACCAGATCCAGTCGCTCGTCGACATCGCCGAGCACGAGCAACGCGTAGTACCGGAGATAGCTCTGGACCGGTACCTGCAGGACGGCCGCGATGATCGCCAGTGTTGTCAGGCCCAGTACCACGGCGACGAGGACCAGTGCCAGTCCCGGGCCTGACGTGATCCCGAACCCGCCGACGACAATGACCGTTCCGAACACGACGGCAAGGGCAAGGGCGATGAGCCCGCCCGAGAACGCGAGCACGGTCACAACAGCGGCGGCGAGAACGAGCCCGAGCGCGTACTGGGCGACGACGAAGACGGCGAACTCGGCTGGCTGGGCCCGAACCGCCGCCCAGACCCGGCGCCAGCCCGAGATGATCCCTCGATCTTCCTGAATCATCGTCGGCACGACGAAGTAAGTCGTCAGGCTGCTGATCACCGTCGACGTGAGCGCAACCAGTGCTCCGGCGGTCCCGGCGTAGACGAGCGCGCGGGTCAGCGAGTCGGCGATCCCGAGTTCGAGCGCGAGCAACGCCAGTAGGACGACGACTGCAGTTGAGACCACGCCGAGTGTAACCCGGAAGACGAGCAGTGAAAGGCCCTGCTTCCAGCGTCGGGCGGTGTACTGCCTGAGCGTCACAGCACCGCTCCGGAGCGATTCGACGAAGACGAATTCGGCGATCGACGCGATCGCAGCAAACGTAAGCGCAAGAAGCGCGAGGACCACGACTGCAGCCAGCACTGCCAGAAGTAGCTCCTCGGGGATTGCACCCAGCCCGGCGTCCCCGAGCTCGGTCTCGGCGAACAGTTCATCGACAGTCGCCTCGTCGGCGGTCGGCCCGCTGTAGGTCGGATCCAGCGTCGGAGGCACGGGCGGAACGTTCGCGGACAGGCTGATCCCACCCCCGCTGAGCAGGAAGACGACGACGGAGAGTTTCAGGATCCGGCCGGGAGCAAACGGCGTCATGAACTCCCGGGTGAGATCGATCGCATCCCCAATGGAACTGACCGCAGAGAGACTCATGGGGAACCCTTACAGATCCAGCCTAAAATACGCTGTCGGAGACTGCTTGCTTCGTGGGTCGCTCACTCCCCGCGGCGAATATCGTCGACGCGGGTCGCTCACTCCCCGCGGCGAATATCGTCGACGCGGGTCGCTCACTCCCCGCGGCGAATATCGTCAACTCGCATCAACGGATAGCCGTCCTCCATCGCCATGCTCGTAACGACCTCGCAGTCCTCGTACTCGATGACGATTTCGACTTCCATGAACTCTCCTGTTAGCTCGGTGTAGCCGTGGTCGATCGCATCGTCAAGCGCTGATTCGAGAATGTCGACCGTGACCGTGCTGGCGTGGGGCTGGTTCTCGATCGATTCCTCCATCGCGCGTTCGAGGCTGGCCGCGCTCTCGGGACGCACCGGCGTCCCGGCGAACTGGTGATACAGCGTGCCGAACTTGATCCCGGCCTCGAAACACGCCCGTTCTCCGACGGTCGGCTCCATACACCCACTCACGACGGGGGAGACTAAAACGTCCCGAACACACCGAGTAGGGCCTGTCACAGTCGACTCGGTGCTCGGAAGAAATCGCATGGTACTTGACCCCGCTAAACTACTGGGCAAACGAATGGACGACCCCGTACTACTCACCGGCGCGACCGGACGGGTCGGTACCGCGATCCTCGACGGCATCGGCGACGACTACGAGTGGCGCTGTCTCGCACGAAGCCCACCCGAGGACGACCTCCCCGGCGAGTTCGTTGCCGCGGATATCACCGACGAAGACGCAATGCGCGACGCGATGGAGGGCATCGGCGTAGTTATCCACCTTGCTGGCGATCCGCGCCCCGAAGCCCCGTGGAGTAGCGTGCTGAAAAACAACATCGACGGCACGAAAACGATTCTGCAGGCGGCTGTCGACGAGGGCGTCGAGAAGTTCGTCTTCGCGTCCTCGAACCACGCTGTCGGCGCGTTCGAGACCGACGAGCGTACACCCGAGATGTACCGGACACACGACGAGTTCCGACTCGACGGCACCGAGCTCCCGCGGCCGGGGAACTTCTACGGTGTCAGCAAGGCAGCGGGCGAGACGCTCTGTCGATATTACCACGACCATCACGATCTCGACGTCGTCTGCCTGCGGATCGGCAACCTCACGAAGAACCACCCACCGATCGACTACGAACGCGGACAGGCCATGTGGCTTTCCCATCGCGACTGTGCCCATCTCGCCGAGCGCTCGCTCGAAGCCGACTACGACTACGAAATCGTCTATGGGATCTCGGACAACGATCGGAAGTACTACTCTCTGGAGCCCGCGAAGGAAGCGATCGGCTACGAACCCCGGGACAACTCCGCGCAGTTCGACGGGAAAGAGCGCGTCGATTGACCTCCGCTCCCGGCATCGGATTCGGAGTCACCGTGCTTTCTGACTCTACAACCGGCGGTCCGGAGAGGAGCCCTTCAAGCGTGATGTGGCCCGAGTCCCGATATCATCCGTTTACGTACTGCATCGCGGTCGAACCGCCCAGTGTCCGGACCCTGTCAGCTTGCTAGCTGGAACATGAGCTGAATCATGATCGCGTCGTCGTACTCGAACTCCGTCCCTCGACCATCCATCGTATCACGCTGTTGCCGTGTCGACAGGGTATCGACTGCAGGAAACAGATCGTGACAGGTCTCCTCGAACTCGTCGACGAGAGTCAGAGTTCGGTCGGTCTCCTCGAACACCTCGGAGACCCACTCCTGCTTTGTCTCCTGAATACGTGCCGTATCGACCTGTCCAAAGGCGTCCTCGAATGCTGTGTGTAGCTCCTCGATAGTCTGCTCGTTCCAGTTCGTCTCGTCCGGCACGTCAGCGTCGTCGGGAAGGATGACGTGGAGGCGACAGCGTGTCATACGATGGAGTTGCTGTCGGCCGGGGGTATACCTGACGGAGCTACCGTTATTCGAACAGCCCATCGACGTCCCGCTCTCGTCCGCGACGACGGTCGACGTGCCCTTGCAGACGCTGATAGACGATCCCTCTGTTCTCGTGGTCGCCGACGAAATCGAGCACGAGCGTCAGGAAGGTAGTCTCCGCCGTGTCGAGCTCTTCCCGGGCATAGCTCACGGCGTCGTCCACGACCGCCTCGTCCCAGTGCTCCCTGGCGTCGGCCAGCACGGACGCCGCGACGAACGCCGCATCGATGTCGAGCTCAGCCAGCCCGAGTGTCACGCCCTCGTAGCTGAGTCGGGGTGGTGCCTGTCGTTCGATCAGCGCGGGATCCTCCGCGAGCGTGGCGAGGTACGTTCGGATCTCGGTGAGGACGACACCGCGATAGGGATCGGACAGCCCGTCGAGATAGTCCAGTGCGCTTTCCGCGAGTCCCGTCGCGCCGGACCAGTTTCGTTCGGTCGCGTGGTAGATCGCCGCAGTGAACTGGATGAGCCCGTGGAGGAACCGCTCGTCGTCGGTGCTGTCGTCCAGTTCGAGCCAGCGCTCCTCCCACGCATCGTGGGCGGCGTGGTACTCGCCGTGGTTGTAGATCGCGATCCCGGCACGTAACTCCGCGTCCATATGGACGAGTAGACGCGGAGCGGTGTAAACGTCCCGCAGCGAGCCACGACGAATAAGCGGGATTTTTAATCCGGGACTGCATCCGACCCGTGTATGCGCGTCGCGATGGTTACGTTGGAGACGGTCCACCAGCGCGACGCAGCGTTACAGCGGCGTCTCCATCGACTCGCACAGACGCTACTCGAGCGCGGTCACGACGTTCACGTCTTCTGTGCACAGTGGTGGGACAAGAAGATCGACACCTTCGAGCGCGAGGAGATCACGTATCACGGCGTCGTCCGGTCGGTCGAGTCGACGCGTGGCTTCCTGCTGGGGTTACCGCTCGCGATCAACAGCTGTAATCCCGACGTGGTCCATGCTGGGGCAGCGTATCCCCCGGCAGTTGCCGCCGCGAGCGTCGGGGCAACGCTTGCCCGCGTTCCGTTGCTCACCGACTGGTACGATCCGACGGTCGGCGACGGATTTCTTGCCCGCCGTGGGCTGTCAGCGTCCGACCGAATCGTCACGCCGTCGCGACTCGTTCGCACCCGGCTACGCGAGCAGGGTGCAGACGCCGACCGGACGGGAGTCGTCCCGAACAGCGTCGACTTCGATCTGATCCGCGAGACCGAGCCTGCCGACGAACGCCATATCGTCTACGCACGGGATCTCGATGCGGGCGCGAACCTCGAAAGCCTGCTGCTCGGGCTGGCCGAACTCCGCGAGTTCGACTGGTCGGCGACGGTGATCGGGGATGGCCCACGTCGCGACGAGTACGAGCAGCAGGCTCGCGACCTGCGGATCGACGACCGGATCTCCTTCGCCGGGGCGCTCTCTCGGGAGGAGCGAGTCGCCATCTACCGGAACGCACACGTCTTCGTCCAGACGGCGCGGCAGTGTCGCTTCCCGACCGAACTGCTGTGGGGGCTGGCCTGTGGCTGTGTCGGCATCGTCGAGTATCACGTCGATTCGAGCGCCCACGAACTCGTCGAGGGGCGCGAGCGGGGCTTTCGCACCACCTCCGAGAGCGAACTCGCCGACGCCATCCGGGAGGCTGGCGGAATGGAGTCACGAACGATCGACGAGGAGTTTGCAGGGTTCGACCGTGGGGCCGTCATCGAGCAGTATCTGGATCTCTACCGGGAGCTTCGCAAGCAGTACGGTGTTCTGTAGCGCTCGCTGCCAAACGTTCGAAAACTGTAGTGAATAGCTTCGAACGCTGTAGTGAATAACTTCGAATACTGGAGTGTAATGCTTCGAAAACTGTAGTCAGTGGCGTCCCCTCGCTACTCCTCATCCGAGCGCCGGTCCGCTGCCTCGGCCACGTTTACCGCCGCAACGTTCTCGGCGACGTCGTGCACCCGGACGATATCGGCCCCGCGCTCGGCCGCGAGCGTCGTCCCGGCGATCGTCGAGGGCAGGCGCTCGCCGGCGTCCTGGCCGGAGAGCGCGAACATCGACTTGTGGGAGTGGCCGACCATGATCGGACAGCCCAGCGCGGCGAGCTCGTCACACCGGTCCAGTAGCTCGAAGCTTTCCGCCGAACTTTTTCCGAAACCGAGGCCGGGATCGACGACGATCCGCTCCCGGTCGACGCCGGCCTTCTCGGCGAGGAGGACGCGCTCGGCGAGCTGGTCGATCACGTCCTCCGCGACGTCGTCGTACTCGATCTCGTTGTCGGGATCGACCGGCGCGTCGACGCTGTGCATCACGACTAATGCGGCGTCGTGCTCGGCGGCGACAAAGCGCATCTCGGGGTCTTCGAGCCCGGACACGTCGTTGATGATATCGGCCCCGGCCTCGACGGCCGCGCGGGCGACCGCGGCTTTGCGGGTGTCCACGGAGATCGTGGCGTCCAGATCGGCGATGGCCTCGATCACCGGGACGACCCGGTCGATCTCCTCCTCCACGCTGACCGGGTCGGCCCCGGGTCGCGTGCTCTCGCCGCCCACGTCCAGGATCTCGGCCCCGTTCGCGACCATCCGCTCGGCGCGCTCGCGGGCGGCATCGACGGCGTTGTACTCGCCGCCGTCGTGGAAGCTGTCGGGCGTGATGTTGAGGATGCCCATCACGGCGGTTCCGTCGTCCCACGGGTAGCCGCTCTCGGGGTCGCCCGTGCGGATCCCCAGGGTCTCACGGATCTCCTCGCCGACGACCGAGAGGCCGTAGGGCTGGCCCTCCAGCTTGTCGACGAGCCGGTTGAACTGGGCCATCGTCGCCATCATCACGACATCGATGATCACGTCGTCCTGATCGTTCAGCCCGGAGAGGGCACACTCGCCGCCGAGGCTGAGCAGTTCCTCTTTGAGGTACTGGGCCTGTCGTTTCTGGACGCGCGTTTTGAGCACGCGGTGAACGCCCTTGCCGCGCATCCGCCAGACGCCCGGATCGGTGACGTGGGCGTCGGAAAGCACGGCCCTCGCGTCGTCGATCTCCTCGACGCGCTTTGGCACCTGCAGGCGTGTCCATCGCGTCCGGGCCTCCGCGACGGTAAAGAGCGAGCCGGTGACGAGTACGCAATCGTCGGCGTCGGCCTCGCGCAGTGCCCGGGAGAGCGCACCCTCGACGGAGTTGTTCGTGACGACCTTGTCGGCCCCGCTTGCCTCGAACACCCGCGCGAGCACGGCCTCGTCCTCGGCGCGGTCGAGATCGGGCTGGCACGTCACGACGCGGTCGGCGGTCGGGAGCGCGTCGGCCATCGCCCGGTGGTCCTTGTCGTGCATCCCGCCGAAGACGAGGTGGAGATCGTCGTACTCGAACTCCGCCAGGACCTCCGCGATCCGCTCGCAGGCACCGGGGTTGTGTGCGCCGTCCAGGACGGTCAGTGGTTCCTGCTCTACGACCTCGAATCGACCGGGCCAGTGCGAGCGCCGGAGGCCGGTCTCGATCGTGGTTTCGGCGAGATCACCCCCCTGCTCGTCGACGACGCGCCGGGCGAGCGTCGCCGCGATGGCCGCGTTCTCGGACTGGTGGGCACCCAGCGTCGGGATTCGCGTGTCCACCGACCAGTCGGGCCCCTCGATCCCGACGGCGGCTTCGGTGTGATTCGTCCGGCCGCCGTAGGTCGGCACCACGTCGCCGCCCGCGCCGACAGTCACGACCTCTCCAGCAATCGAGCGCACGGCATCGAGCGCCGTACCGTCGACGCCCGTCACCAGTGGCGCATCGGCGGGTGCGACGTGGGCCTTGTCGCGGGCGATCTCCTCGATCGTATCCCCGAGCACGTCGGTGTGTTCGAGCGTGACGGAGGTGACCGCGCTGGCGATCGGATCGACGACGCTGGTGGCGTCTTTCTTGCCGCCGATACCGACCTCAAGCACGACGACGTCGACCTCCTCGCGGGCGAACTGCCAGAGCGCCATCGCCGTCGTCGCCTCGAAGAATGTCGGGGAGATGCCCTCTGCGCCGCGATCACGAACGTGCCCCTCGACGCGATCGACGAACTCACAGACGGCGCGTTTGGGAATTTTGCGCCCGTCGACCCGGATCCGCTCGCGGAGATCTTCGAGATGCGGCGAGGTGAACAGGCCGACGGTGAGTCCGGCCTCCCGCAGGATCGACTCCGTCATTCGGGCCGTGCTCCCCTTGCCGTTCGAGCCGGCGATCTGCACGCAATCGAGCTCCTCGTGTGGGTTGTCCAGTGCGGCGAGTAGATCGGCGGTCGACTCGATCCCGGGGCGTGGACCGAACCGGCGCAGATCGTAGAGGAAGTTCGCCGCGTCGTGGAACTTCATACCCAACAGGTCCGGGGCCGTGCGCTTTAGGTTGTCGGAAACTGCTACTCGATCCGTGCGTACACGATGTAGTACGCGATTACGAGCACGATCAGCAGGAGGGCAAAGGCCGTCGCGGCGACGAGCGCGTCGTCGGTAGTCGCGAAGTCGTCGAGCCGGAAGCTGATGATCTCCCGGGCCACGGCGATGATTGCCGCACCGATGACCGTGCGGACGACCGGTCCGTCACGGACGTACGCCAGCAGCGTTCGGTGGACCTCGACGATGATCAACAACAGCAACACGGTATCGAGCAACCGGACCAGCGCGACCGGTTCGGTGAACTGGCCCGTCACGAACAACTCGTACAGGCCGATCAGGATGTCGAAAACGCCGACCAGAAACAGAATCAACAGGACGTAAGCGGTCGCGAGGACCAGCCAGTCCATCGCCGTCTGGCTCGGAGCAGAGAGCTGTCGCAACCGGTTTCCCATACACATGGAATGACCTGTCGGGTAAAAAAACGAATCCCTGACGAGCCCGTTCGTCCGGGTACGTTCCTCCTTGCCAGCCACTCTCCGGCCCGACGCCCGACCCACATCTCGAATCCTGAACGGTTGAATAGGAGGGACTCGGGGGTTTTATATTTGAGGAAAGACGATATTCGCGCGCTATGGGACAAACATTGACAGAGAAGATCCTCGATGACCATCTCGTCGAGGGCGAGTTGACGCCCGGCGAGGAGA
>OBKM01000938.1_pt1 | contig 13001 bp, 11 predicted proteins | sample 1519691 | NCBI WGS metagenome assembly OBKM01 (sample SAMEA37050418, study PRJEB22526) | metagenome | biome: saline pan; feature: lake; material: water | place: Egypt | collected 2015 | depth 0.5 m
CAACCAGGATGATGCACGACAAGGGGCTGTCGACCAACATCGGCTGGCAGGACAAGGACGCCTACGGCAACACGTTGTCGAACCGCCAGCGCCGGAGGATGCAGCGCCTGCGCACCTGGAACGAGCGCTTCCGGACCCGCGACCACAGCGAGCGCAACCTCAAGCAGGCCCTTGGCGAACTCGAGCGCATGGGCAGTGCGCTCGGTCTCGCCGAGGAGGTCCGCGAGACCGCGAGTGTCATCTACCGGCGCGCCCTCGAAGAGGACCTGCTTCCCGGTCGCTCCATCGAGGGTGTCGCCACCGCCGCGCTGTACGCGGCCGCGCGACAGATGAACCGCCCCCGGACCGTCGACGAGGTCACCGCGGTCAGCCGCGTCGACAGGAAGGAGTTCACCCGGACCTACCGGTACATCAACCGGGAGCTCGAGCTCGCGGTCGAACCCGCGGACCCGCTGCAGTACCTCGACCGCGTTCTCGACGGGCTCGACCTGAACGAGGAGACCCGCCGTCGCGCCCGCGACATCCTCACCGATGCCCGGGGAACCGGCGCGTTCAACGGCAAGACGCCGATCGGACTCGCGGCCGCCGCGGTGTACGCCGCCGGCCAGCTCACCGGCGAACAGCCGACACAGAGTGCGGTCGGCGAGGCCGCCGGCGTCAGCACGGTCACCATCCGCAACCGCTACACCGAACTGCTGGCGGCGGCCGAGGACGACACCGCGGGCGATGCAGGCCCGGCCGACCGCGCGCGGTCGGCCTGACCCCGACAGAGCGACGGGTTATTTGACTCCCGGGCGTGTACCCCCGGGGTATGTACGAGGATATTCTCGTTGCGACCGACGGACAGTCGGGAACCGACCGGGCCGTGGCTCGCGGACTCTACCTCGCCAGGACGTTCGACGCCGATATCCACGCGGTTTTCGTGCTCGGTGAGGACCTGGAGGGCGAGCTCTCGGACCCGGTGCGAGCGCGGGGCGAGGAGACGCTCGCGGAGCTTGCAGACTGGGGGGCTGACCTCGGCGTGACCGTCGAGACGGTGCTCCGCGAGGGGGTCCCGGCGGAGACTATCGGCGACGTTGCCGCCGAGCGGGACGTCGACCTCGTGGTGATGGGGACACGCGCCCGCGAGGCGGAGCGCCGGTACATCGGCTCGACGACACAGCGCGTGCTCGTCCGGTCGCCGGCCCCGGTGGTGGCGGTTCCGCTCGGCGACGAGGGGCTGCCAGACCCCGGCTACCGGGCCTTCGACCGCGTCGTGATTCCGACAGACGGCAGTGATCTGGCCGAGCGGGCCGCGAGCCACGGGCTCCGGGTCGCGGCCCACTACGGCGCGGACGTTCGTATCGTCTACGTCGTCGATACGACAACGCACGAACTCGTCGACACCTCCCGGAGTATCCTCGGCCCGCTCCGCGAGGGCGGGCAAAACGCCGTCGAGGAGATCGCCGGGGCGGCCCGCGACCGGAACCTGCCAGTCTCGACCACGATACTCGACGGAACCCCGGCCGAGGAGATACGGGGGTACGTGAGCGGAACCGGTGGTGACCTGGTCGCGATGGGGACACACGGAACCGGCACGACCCGGGAGGCGATTCTCGGCAGCACCGTCACCCGCGTGCTTCGGGCCTCCGAGGTACCCGTCCTGACGGTCAACGGGCGTCAGGGTGTCGGCGGCGACCCGTCGTAGGCCCCCTGCTCCTGGTAGAAGTTCAGCAGTCCGAACCGGAGTTTCTCCGGGTCGATGTCGACCATCTCGGCGCGCTCCTCGGGCGGGAACGCGCCGCGAACCGAGTACTCGGGGGTCTCGACGCTGCTTCGCTCGGTGTAACGGGCGTCGAGCAACACCCGCGCCCCGAAGTCCTCGGGCGAGCGCACCACCCGACCCAGCGCCTGCCGGGTCTTGCGGATCGTGGGGATCTCGACGGCGTAGCGCCAGCCGGCATCCTCGCCCGCGTCACCGAACGCCGCGTCGTAGGCATCCTGAACCGCCGCCATCCGGTCGTCGAGGTGCGGGTACGGCACGCCGAGGACCACGACCGTCCGGGCGTCGTCACCGTCGTAGCTGACCCCCTCGCCGAGCGTGCCCCACAGTGACGTGAACAGCACGCCGTCGTCGTCGTCGGTGAACGACTCGCGCAACTCGCGGGCGGGGGTTCCCGCCTCGTCGAGATAGCCAGTCCCGGCGGTGACACGCTCGTGATAGCGGGCCGCCTCGCCGTAACTCGGGCAGAACACGAGCGTGTTCCCCGGGGTGAACCGGACCACGTCTGTCAGTGTCTCGGTGACGGTCCGCTGGACGGTCGGGTCGTCGCGGTCCCGGGCGAACAGTGCCGGCCCGTCGACCGCGTACGTCCGGCGTCGCTCCTCGGGAAACTGTGGCCCGTAGGCCATCGTCTCCGGGTTCCCGAGACCGAGCACGTTCGCCGTCACCTCGAACGGCCGCAGGGTCGCGCTCATCAGCACGCTCGCGTGCAGGTCCTCGAACAGCGAGCGTGTCACCCGGGAGGGGATACAGGTGTACAGCTCCGCCCGGCCGTACACCTCGCCGGGGTCGGGGTGTCGGTCGGAGGGCTCGCCCTCCCCGTCGTCTGTCTCGCCCTCGCCGCCGTGGCGGCGGACACTCACAACGGGGTAGGTGCCGCTGTCGTCACTGTCGGCGAGCCAGTCGGCCACGAACGTGGCCGCCGTGAGTGTCGGACACTCCCGGCGGGTGCTCGTCTCGCCGTTCTTGTACGCCCGCTCGTACCGGCTGTCGAGGTCCCGACCGAGGTCGACCGCCCGGTCGAGTTCCGTCTCGTAGCCCGGCCCGGTGTAACCCCGCAGGAAGGTGAGTGTCAGCGCGTCCCGGCGGTCCTCGTTGTCGATCGCGAGGTCCGTCCAGGAGTCGTCGACGTCCTCGTCGGGGGGGAGTGTCGCGCGGTAGGTCTCCCGGAGCGCGTCGTGGAAGGTTTCGAGAACGTTCACCGCGGCCCCAACACGGCGGTCCTCGACCCCGTCGAGTTCGTCGAGCGCCCGGGCGAGCGTGAGACCGGTCAGCCGTCGCCGCGCGTGGTCGCGGGCCGCCGACTCGATGTTGTGTGCCTCGTCGAACACGCCGATGACATCCGCCGGGTCGCGTCCGAGCCACCGGAAGAACTGCTCGCGTATCACCGGGTCCAGCAGGTGGTGGTAGTTACACACCACGAGGTCGACCCCCTCGACACCCTCTTTCAGCAGCTCGTACCCGCACAGGCCCTGCTCGTCGGCGTACCCGTAGATCTCCCCCGGGGTGCGGACGTCGTCGTAGAGCCAGGCGAAGAACTCGTCGGTGTCGGCGGTCAGGTTCCGGTAGTAGTGCTCGCAGGTCGCACGCTCCTCGAACTCCGCGAGTGACTCCTGCAGGGACTCGATCTCCTCCATCACGCTCGCCCGCGCGCTCGCGGCCTCGATATCCCCGCCCTGGCTCTGCTCGAGGAGGTCCGCCTGCGTGCGCTCCAGGTCGGCGAGTTCCGCCTCGGTATCGACCAGTTCGCGGGTGGTCTCGCGCAGGGCCTGACACTCCTCGTAGCCGACGTCGATGTGACACATCGACGACTTCCCGCGGAAGACAACCGCACGGAGTGGCTCGGTGTCGGCGATGGCACTCGCCTCCCGGCGGAACTGGCGCATCTGCTGGTGGACGTTGGTCGTGATTACCACCGTCTTGCCGGTCTCGTCCGCGCGTTCGAGCGCCGGGGCCAGCGCCGCGAGTGTCTTGCCGGTCCCGGTCGCCCCCTCGAAGAGCATGTTCGAGCCGTCGGTGATCGTCTCGTGAATCCGGGCCATCGCCTCCCGCTGGTGGCTGTACGGCCGCTCGTACGGGAAATAACGCAGGTACGCGGCCCCTGACACGCCCGGACCTACGCCGTTCTCGGACATAAACACACGCCCCGCGGTGGAGGTGATCTCGGTCACGGCGTCCGAACGCTTTTGTTCGCGTCTGTCGACGGCCCGGTATGGGACGCGGCGACCTGCACGCGGTGACGGCCGGCGAGACAGCCGACATCCACTACGTCGACCTCGGCATGTTCGACAGCCCCGCGTACGGCTCGGTGTACCTGCTCGGGGGCGAGCAGCCGGCACTCGTCGACACCGGCACCGGATACAGCTACGAGGTGGTGCTGGAGGCGATGGCCGAGCTGGGGATCGACCGGTCGGAACTCGCCGCGATCGTCCTGACACACGTCCACCTCGACCACGCGGGTGGGGCGAGTCCGCTGGCGGCGGCCTGTCCGAACGCCGACGTGTACGTCCACGGGTCGGGCGCGCAGTTTCTCCGCGACCCGGGTCGGCTCTGGGCCGGGACGAGGGCGGTCGTCGGCGACCGGATCGAGTACTACCGCGAGCCCGACCCGATATCCGACGACCGGCTCGTCGAACTCGGCGACGGTGACACCGTCACGCTGGGTGACCGCCGACTCGATGTCCACCGCGCGCCGGGACACGCCTTTCACCAGGTCGTCTATCACGACCGCGCGAGCGACGGCGTGTTCACCGCCGACGCGGCCGGGGTGTACGTCCCCGAACTCGGTCGTGCCCGACAGACCTCGCCGCCGCCTGGGTTCGACCTGGAGGGCTGTCTCGCCGACGTGGAGACAATCCGGTCGCTCGACCCGACCGCCCTCTACTACGCCCACTTCGGCGACCAGCCGACCGGTGACCGCCTCACGGACTACCGGGACCGACTCACCGCGTGGGTCGAGACCGTCGCCGAGACGCGGGCCCGACTCGGTGACGACGAGGCCGTCGTCGCGGCGCTCACCGAAGAGCCAGACACGCTCGGAATCTGGACCGACGCCCACGCCCGCGGCGAGGAGCGGATGAACGTCGAGGGCGTTCTGGCGTATCTCGACGGATAGGCCCCCGGACCACGTTCGCGTCGCCATCCGGGACCGCTCGCCTCGATCTGCCGGACCACGTTCGCCCGCGCGAGTGCCGGCCCGGGCCACTTTCACCCCGCTTGCCGAACTTTTTATACCATCGGGCACCAACCGACATGTGTCTCCCACCGAAAACAGAGCGGAGACAGTGAGACCGATGACAGAGACAGATTTGCATACCGAAGCGGTAGAGATACACGACCAGTTCGTCGACCGGCTCGATATCACCGTCGAGGAGATCGAGCAGCGGCTCGACACGCTGGTCAACGAGTACAAGGTGCCCGCGAGCGAGGCACGCCGGAGCGTCACGAGCACGTACCTCGACGAGGCCGGGATGGACCGCGACGAGCTCGCGGGTGGCACCGAGCGGGCAAGTATCGGCGACATCGACAGCCCCGAGGAGTGGGTCGATATCACCGCGAAGGTGATCGACCTGCGGGACGCAGACAGCGACGCGATCGCACAGGCCGGCACCCTCGGTGACGAGACAGGGACGATCGATTTCGTCGCCTGGTCGAAGTCTGACCTCCCTGCGCTCGAAGAGGGCGTCGTCTACCGCCTGGGTAACGTCGTCACCGACGAGTACGAGGGCCAGTTCTCGGTCAAACTCAACAGCACGACCACAATCGAGCAGGTCGACACGGAGCTGGATGTGAGCAACGACGACACCGAGGTCGAGGGTGCGCTCGTCGACATCCAGTCGGGGTCGGGGCTGATAAAGCGCTGTCCCGAGGAGGAGTGCACGCGCGTGCTCCAGAACGGTCGGTGTTCCGAGCACGGGGAGGTCGACGGCGAGTTCGACCTCCGCATCAAGGGCGTCATCGACGATGGCACGGCTGTTCAGGACGTCATTTTCGACCGCGAGATGACCGAGCGCTTGACCGACATCACGCTGGATGAGGCCCAGGAGATGGCAATGGACGCGCTCGACACGTCGGTGGTTGCGGAGGAGATGACCGAACGCCTGCTGGGCCGGTACTACCGGGTGACCGGGCCAACGCTTGGCCGGTACGTGCTGGCCAACGAGGTGACCGAACCCGGCGAGCCGGACCACGAGGCGGTCCTCATCAAAGCGAGGTCGATATAATGTCGAGTTCACCAACCCGCGAGGTCGCACGGCGCGTTTTCGCACGCGAGTTCAACGACGCAACCCACACGTTCAAAGAGAGCGACGACGAGCTCGCGCCGATGTACGCACTGCTCCCAACCGGGCAGCGTGCGAACCGGGTGTTCGTCGTCGGCACGCTCACACAGACAGAGGATGTCGGCCAGGACTCGGAGATCTGGCAGGGACGCATCGTCGACCCCGACGGTGGGACCTTCTTCACCTACGCCGGCCAGTACCAGCCCGAGGCGGCGTCGGCGCTTCGCGAACTCGAACCGCCCGAGTACGTCGCCGTCGTCGGCAAACCGGACACGTTCGAGACCGACGACGGGTCGGTGAACGTCTCCATGCGGCCGGAGTCGATCACTGCCGTCGACGAGGCGACACGCAACCGCTGGGTCGTCGAGACCGCCGAACAGACACTCGAACGGGTCGAGGCCTTCGAGGACGGCGGCGAGTACGCACAGCTCGCCCGCGAGCAGTACGACCTCCCGGTCGAGAACTACCGCCGGGTCGCCGTCGAGGCACTCGAGAGTCTCGACGCCGCACGGGCCGAGTCGACCGCCGACTGATACTGATTGATCTGACTGTTCACCGGTTCGACTGCACGAAGTCCTGCGGTCGATACCGGAGTGACTCACAATAATCACTATCACCCCCCGGACGGAGGTGTTTTGTCGGGATAGCCCCAAGCGATGGTATGTCACAGCTCGATCCCTCACCCGAGCGGTTCCGCGAACTCATCGGCGAGGAGGAACCGACGCTCGTCGAGGTGATGGCCTGCGTGTTCGGGATTCAGCCACACGAGGCCCGGACATACGAGGTACTGCTGTCGCGGCCGGCGAGCACGGTCGAGGAACTGGCGGACGCGCTCGACCGGGACCGCAGTAACGTCAACCGCTCGCTGTCGACACTCCGCGAGAAGGGGTTAGCGAGCCGCGAGCGCCGCCTGCTCGACGGCGGCGGTCACGTCTACCAGTACTCGCCGACCCCGCTGTCCGAGGCACGTAGCCTCATGCACGAGACACTCGACGCCTGGACCGACGTCGTCCACGACCGCATCGACGAGTTCGGCGAGTGACCCGGCCGACTTTTTACCCGTCGACCCCCACGGGCGAGTGATGAGCCATCTCGACCTGCGCGAGGGCGTGCCACCGGCCGCCAACGACGGGGTCTGGCTGACCTGCATCGGCTGTGGGCAGCGGTTTCCCCCGTTCGAGGCCGTCCGGTACACCTGTGACGCGTGTGATGGGTTACTCGAGGTTCGGTACGCAGACCACCCGACGTGGGACGAGTTCCAGGGGGAGGGGGTCTGGCGGTACGCCGCCGCGCTTCCGTTCGAGGCTGGGGTGTCACTGCCCGAGGGGGCGACACCGCTGCACGAGGTGCCACGGCTCGAAGCGGCCGTCGACGTCGACCGTCTCCGGGTGAAACACGAGGGGCTGAACCCGACGGGGAGTTTCAAGGACCGTGGGATGACCGTCGGCGTCCGGGTCGCACAGGAGGTGGGTGTCGACCGCCTGGCGTGTGCCTCGACGGGGAACACGAGCGCGGCGCTTTCGGCCTACGGCGCACGCGCCGGCCTCGAGACGCTCGTGCTCTTGCCCCGCGGGAAGGTCGCCGCCGGCAAGGTCGCACAGGCGAGTCTCCACGGCGCGCGCATCCTCGAGGTCGACGGCAACTTCGACACCTGTCTCGACATCGTGCAGGACCTCGCCCGCCGGGGGGAGGTATACCTGCTGAACTCGCTGAACCCGTTCCGACTGGAGGGCCAGAAGACAATCGGCCTGGAGATCCTAGAGCAGTTCCGCGACGAGGAGGGTGCCTACCCCGACCGGGTCGTGGTGCCGGTCGGTAACGCCGGCAACACGGCGGCACTCTACAAGTGTTTCCGCGAGTTGCGGGCAAGCGGCGCGCTCGCGGCCGAGGAGGTGCCAGCACTGACCGGCGTCCAGGCGGCGGGTGCGGCCCCGATGGTCGAGGCGGTTCGGGAGGAAAACGAAGACATCGAGCGCTGGGAGCGTGTCGAGACCCACGCCACGGCGATCCGCATCGGCAACCCGGTTAACGCGCCGAAGGCGCTCCCGGGCATCCGCGAGACCGGCGGAACCGCCGTGGCGGTCTCGGAAGCCGAGATCACGCGCGCCCAGCGCGACCTCGCGGCGGAGGGGGTCGGCGTCGAACCGGCCTCGGCGTGTTCGCTCGCCGGCCTGCGGAAACTCCGCGAGCAGGGTGTCGTCGATGCCGACGAGCGGGTGGTCTGTCTCACGACCGGTCACCTGCTGAAAGACGCCGACGCCGCCGTCCGTGCCGGGGCCGACCCCGAACCCGTCCCCGGGGCGACCGCGGGCGTGCTCGAACACCTGCGCGAGTCGTGACCGGGACGAATCTGGAGATCACCTGCTCGTCGTCCTCCACGAGGAGCCCGCGCATCGGACGGCGTTCGATGACACGGGGCAATACCGTGAAGCGGTTCCGCGGTGACTCTGAGCCGACCGCGTCGCGCCCACGAGCTGTCTACACGCGCTCGACAGTCTCTGCGAACCGCTCTCTGACCGTCTCGACCTTCGGCTGTGCGTGCATCTGACAGTACGCGTCCCGGGGGTTCTTCGCGAAGTAGTTCTGGTGTTTCTCCTCGGCCCGGTAGAACGTCTCCAGCGGTTCGAGTTCGGTCACGACGGGGTCGTCGTAGCCCCCCTCCTCGTCGAGTGCCTCGATGTAGGCCTCGGCGAGTGCCCGCTGTTCGTCGGTCTCGTGAAGAACGATCGACCGGTACTGCGTGCCGACATCGGGGCCCTGCCGGTTGCGCTGTGTCGGGTCGTGGATCGTGAAAAACACCTCGAGCAGGTCGTCGTACTCGACGATTTCGGGGTCGTATGTCACTCGAACAACCTCGGCGTGACCGGTCGACCCGGAGCAGACCTCTCGGTAGGTCGGGTCCTCGGCGTGACCGCCGGCGTAGCCGGGCGTGGCCGACTCGACACCCGCGAGTTCCTCGAAGGCCGCCTCGATGCACCAGAAACAGCCGCCGCCAAACGTTGCGGTCTCTGTCATACGATTACGTAGGGTCGGGAGCGGCTTGTACCTGCCGGCGTGGGGTCTCGCCGACCCCGGAGCCGACACCGGTATCTCTCTCGGGGTGGTACCGACCGGCGATGGACCCGTCGCGGGCCGACAGTCCGGGGGTCGTTCTCGTCGGCGTCGGGGCCGACAGCGGAAACGTCAGGCCGCCGCCGGCGGTCGGCCCGGACGGCCGGTTCGAGTACGTCCCGATCCCGGAGAAAGCATCCGTCACGACCGAGTCCCGAACCTTCGGGTCGATGCCACAGCGGTACGGCGACGGAACGCTGGCGGACCTGCTCGCGGCCATCCGACCCGGGAGCGACGGCCCGTGGCTCGACGACGAGTCGACAGTCCGGGGGTGGCCGGTCCACCACGACCCGAACCTGACGGACCTCACCTTCGGCGCTGGCGGCAAGGACGGGAACGTCCGGGCGATCGAGACCCACCTCTCCCCCGGTGACGTGCTCGCGTTCTACACCGGCCTGGAGACCGACGGCTACATGCACCGGTATATCTTCGGGTACTTCACCGTCGCCGCCGAACCCGACATCCTCGAACCGGGGGACGACATAGCGGCCGCGTGTGCCCGACACGAGGCAAACGCACACGCGAGGCGGTTCGCGGCAAACGGTGACCTGTACGCCTTCGACCCCGAGCGACCCGCGGGCGCGAGTCGGGTCGCACTCGTCGATGGCCGAGACCCGGGCGGCCTGCTCGACCGCGCGGTCCGGCTGAGTGCACCCGACAGCGTCGGGAACTACTACATGCGAGACGACATCCGGGAACAACTCCGACCCAGCACGGACTATCTCGGCGGGTTCAAGCCGCCGATTGTCTGTGACATCACGCCGGCCGACTTCCTCTCAGTGCTCGACTCCCGCGTGTGAGGACCTGGCTCACCGGCCACGTCCGGACTGTCGGGGCAGTCTCGACTTCCGCGAGTTGTCACCGGATCTTGCGGACGTCGCTGATATTGAACCCAGAGTCGCCGAGTTCGGTCTCGAACTTGACGAGATTCTCCTCGTCGATCTGCGAGAGCACGCCCCGGAAGCTCTGGAGCATCAGCGTCCGGGCGAGCGAACTGCCGCCGGTCGACCAGTCGAACCGGAGTGTGGCGGTACAGCTATCGGAGAGTTGTCCCTGTTCCGTGGCGGTGAGCGTCTCGTCGTCGACGTGCAGGAGGATGAGCGCCCCCCAGTCCAGGGCGACACGACGCATCCCCTTGACGAAGTAGACGATATCCGGCCACTCGAGCTGTTCGCCCGTCGCACTGACCAGATCCGAGAGCGAGTCGATGACCACCAGGCTGTCGGGCGCGCGCTCGTTCAGGATATCGCCAGTTGTGTTCACGATGCTCTGTTCCTCGCCGGGATACCTGTTCCTGCTCTCGCTCTCGTCCACGTACCACTCCCGCGGGACCGGACTGGTCCGGAAGTAGTCCCCCGCGAGCGAGTCGAACTCGATGCGCTCCAGCCCCGCCTCCGCGAGCTCTGTCTCCATCGAGAGGGTGAGCTCGCGCTCGAACTGCGCCCGGTCGTCGGTGAACGAGATGTAGTGAATCTCCTCGGGCAGAACCGCATTCTCCGCCCGGGCCCCGTAGTGCAGGTCGAACAGCCCCTCGTCGGTGTAGGCGGCACCGTTCATCGTGGCGGCGGTGTACATGAACTCCCGCGCCCCGGCCCCGGCCTCGCCGGCGAGCAACACGACACTGCCCCGCGGTGCGCCGCCCCCGAGGGTGGTGTCCAGGCGACTGATTCCAAACGGGATGCGCTCCATACGAACTGGTCCGTTGCCACGCGCTTAACCGCTGTGTTCGTCAGTGTACAGGTCCCGGGAAACGGTGTCCGCTCAGGTCGGGTCGGCGGTGACGATATCGGTGTCGGTCGGGTTCGGGCCGCCGTAGGCGGCGACGAGGTCGTCGAGACGGGCGGGGTTGTCTGCCGCCGGGAGCCGTCGCGTCGCGGTCTCGCAGGCCCTGTCGACCCCGAGTCGGGCACAGAGCCGGTCGACGACCGCCGCCGCCATCCGGCGGTAGGTCGTGAGCTTTCCGCCGACGACACTGTAGAGGTTCTCCACGCCCTCGGCGGCGTGGTCCAGAACCGCGAAATTCCGGGAGATACCACGTCGGTCGGTCCCCGCCTCGTCGGGTGCATACAGCGGGCGCACGCCCCACCACGTACGGTTGACCGCCGCGTTCTCGACCCCGGGTAGCATCGCCGCGCACTCCTCGATACACCGCTTTAGCTCCCAGTCCGGGGTCGGATACGACGACGGGTCCTCGACGGGGACGCTCGTCGTCCCGAGAACCGACTGTGTTCCGTGCGGGACGACGATGTCCCCGTCGGCCGGTTCCCGACACCGGTTCAGCACCGGGGCAGGGCTGTCGTGGTCGACGGCGACCATCACCCCCCTGGTGGGTGCCAGCCCGACCTGCGCCCCGGCCATCCGGGCGACCGTCCCGGCCCACGGCCCGGCCGCGTTGACGAGGTAGTCCGGCTGGACCCGCCGGTCGACACCACCCCCGACGCGTGCCGCCACAATCCGGTCGTCGGCGACGCTGAACCCCTCCAGTGGGGCGTCCGTGTGGATGGTTGCGCCGTGTGCGACGGCGTCCGCGGCGACGGCGGCGACGAGTCGTGACGGCCAGATAACCGCATCGGGGACGGCAAGCGCCCGGACGGTCTCGGCGGCGAGTCCCGGAACCCGCTCCCTGGCCGCTGCCCGCCCCAGCACCTCGGTCTCGATACCGGCCGACGCACACGCCTGGCGCTTTTGCTCGAAGTACGCCGGGTCGTCACCCTCGACCTGGACGAACAGTCCGCCGGTCGCCCGGAGACACGACCCGGCGATGTCCTCGTGGATCTGCCGTTCCTCGTGACAGGCGGCCGCCGCGTCGGGGTCCGAGTCGGCGTACCGCGCGCCGCTGTGCAAGAGACCGTGTGACCGTCCCGAGGTTCCGCTTCCGAGTCCGCCGCGCTCGAGGAGTGTCGTCTCGATGCCGCGCAACGCGAGGTCCCGGGCGACCCCGACACCGGTCACGCCGCCGCCGACGACGAGCACCGTCGGATCCCCGGTCATCCCTGTGTCCCTCCGCGTGACCTGTAGTCTGCCTGACCGACACTCGGCGGGTCCATACCGCGACACGGGGACACGCGCACTTCAGTCGTGTGCCCGCCGGCAGTCGGTTGTGCCGCGGTCAGACTGCCCGGTCAAAATAGTTACTGCAGTTCGATGTTGGCGATCACCGATTCGAGTTCCGCCTCGCCCAGGTCACCGGCGACGGAGACGGTCGTTCCGGACTCCTCGAACACGCCGACAGCGCCGTGTTCGCCGGCCACGAGCCACACCTCGCGGTCACCGACGGTCACGGGGTCGGTCACCGCGTCGAGTACGGTCAGGTCCACCGTCCGGTCGGACTGCCCGACAAGGAGCGACCCCTCACCGTTGGTGTACGCGGTGCTCGCGGTCGTCGTCGGGTCCAGGTCGACGGGGAGCGCCGGAGCCTCGCCGGCGAGAACACTCCCGGCCTCGACGGTCCATCCGTCGCCGGGGACCGCCAGGTCGAACGGGGTCGCGTCGTCGAGGTCGGCCGCGGTCGTCGCGGTCTGAGTGCTCAGACTCGCCAGTTCGGTCGCTCCCGGCGGGGTGAACGTGCTGTCGGCCGGCGACACGTCGAACCCAGTGTTGGTGACCTCGACGGTCACCGTCACGTCCGGAGTTGTCGTCTCGACCTCGAGCACCACGTCGGTCTCGACCGCGGTGAACAGCCGCGTCTCCGCCTCTGTCTCGGGGTGGGTCAGGAGCAACTCGTTCGCCTCCGTCCCGTCGACGGTTGTCGTGCCAACGTGTTCGACCGTGAGCTCCTCCGTGGGGTCGAACGCCTCGATATCTTCGAGGTCATCCAGGTCGCCGAACGTCTCCTCGAACTCCTCGAA
>OBKM01000939.1_pt1 | contig 12998 bp, 16 predicted proteins | sample 1519691 | NCBI WGS metagenome assembly OBKM01 (sample SAMEA37050418, study PRJEB22526) | metagenome | biome: saline pan; feature: lake; material: water | place: Egypt | collected 2015 | depth 0.5 m
CCTCCGGAGAGAACGCGTACCGCATGAACGCGCGGAACTCGTCGGCGCGCTCCTCGGGGAACGGTCGATACTCCATACCCTGTCGGGCACGCGCGACCCGAATAAGTGTTGGCGGCGTGTGCGATGCCGTCCCGCGCTGGGTTCGTCTCACGAGAGCGACCGCGCGGGTGGTGTGTCGGTGCTGGCTTGGCTACCGGAGGCGGCCGCATCGGTGCTGGCTTCGCTACCGGAACCGACCGCGCCGGTACTGTACCGGCCACTCGACGTCAGCCCCCAGTTCGTGGGCGGCTTCCAGCGGCCAGTACGGGTTCCGAAGCAGCTCGCGGCCGAGCGCGACGAGGTCCGCTCTCCCGTTGCGCACCAAGGCGTCCGCGTGCGTCGGCTCCGTGACCCCCCCGACTGCGGCGACGGGCACGTCGGTCGCCTCCCGGATCGTCTCGGCGTATGGGACCTGGTATCCCGGCCCCGTCCCCGGGAGCTGCTGGTCGGGATGGATCCCGCCGCCGGAGACGTCGATCAGGTCCGCGCCGGCCTCGGCGAGCAGCGGCGCGAGGCGCACGGCGTCGTCGACGTCCCACGAGTCGCGGTCCGGAAGCCAGTCGGTCGCCGAGATCCGTACGAAGACGGGTTTATCCGCTGGCCACACCTCACGGACCGCCGCGACGGCCTCGCGGAGGAGCCGGGTGCGACCCTCGAAGTCGCCGCCGTACGCGTCGTCGCGGTCGTTGGTGACCGGCGACAGGAACTGGTGAAAGAGGTAGCCGTGCGCAGCGTGGACCTCGGCGACCTCGAAGCCGGCGTCGAGCGCGCGTCTCGCGGCGTCGGCGAACGCCTCCACCACGTCTCGGACGTCGTCGGCGTCCATCCGACGGGTGGTCGCAAGCGCGTCCGCGTCGGGGTCCGGATACGGCGCGTCGGTCGCCGAGACGGTCTCCCACCCGCCCGCCTCCGTTGCGGGGATCGGGTCGCCGCCCTCGGCAGGGGGCCGGTGTGACGCCTTCCGCCCCGCGTGGGCGAGCTGGATCCCGGGGGTGGCGCCCTGCGAGCGGACGAAGTCGACGACCGGTTCGATGGCCTCCGCGTGTTCGTCCGACCAGATCCCGAGACAGCCGGGCGTGATCCGTCCGCGCGCCTCGACGGCGGTCGCCTCGGTCATCACGACCCCGGCACCGCCGACGGCGCGGGTGCCGAGATGGACACGGTGCCAGTCGTTCGCGAACCCGTCGTCCGCGGAGTACTGGCACATCGGCGACATCATCACTCGGTTGCGGAACTCCGTGTCGCGCAGCGAGAACGGCGTGAACAGCGACTCTGTCATCGTCGTCACTGAGTGTATCCGGCCGCTAATGCGCTCCGGTACCCCGCGCGGATCGCCGCGGTCGAGGTCGCGGGACCACGCCGCGACGAGCGAACGCGTCGCGTTCGTCGGGGGGAGCTGTCGCCGGCGGCGCCGGAACCGTCCGTCGGCCGTTGGGGGGCTCTCGTTTAGGCCGACCGAAATCTATAACAACACCCGTCTCTGAAGAGGTGGTAATGAGTACCGGGGATCGGATGGAAGTCAGCGCCGAGGAGCCGGCGGACGCACGACCGACGGTCGCGGCGAGTCGCTGCTCGCCCGACCGAACGGTGTTCGCCGAGCAGGGGAACACCGACGCGTGGATCGCGACGGACCTGACGGTCGATCTCGAACGATAGCGACGTCATTCCGCGGCTGTCAGGCCGCTCAGTCCAAACGCTCTCTCACTCGATATCGGGCGCCCTCTCGCCGGCGGGCACGACGATTTCGAGCCAGTTTTCCTCAGGCGGTAACGGACAGGAGAACGTCTCGCTGTACGCGCAGAAGGGGTTGTACGCGAGGTTGAAATCCAGCGTGACGACGTCGCCGTCGGCGAGCTCTCCCTCCGGCTCCAGCTCCATGTATCGCCCCTGACGGTACGTCTGCTGGCCGGTCGTCTTATCGCGGAAGGGGACGAATATCGCGCCGTCGTCGCCTTCCTGTCTGTACCCCGCGAGCGTGTGTTCTGTGCCGTCGACCGCGAACTCGAAGGTGACGACACGGAGGTAACGGACCGGGTTGCTCGCGGTCGTCTCCAGCTCGACGGGGTCGGGCTCCTCGTGGACGGTAACCGTCGCGCTGACCCGGTAATCCGCGTCGGGCGGGAAGTAGTCGAGCCCCGCGAACTCGTCGCGGTGTGCCGGCGGAATCGGCGACTGCGGGTGATCGGCGAAGAACTCGTCTTTCTCTCGGCGGTTCGCGCGGAGCCGGTCGGCGTACTCGTCGGTCATGAACGAGCGAACGTGAGCCAACGGTTTCAGGGGCCCGGTTCGGCGGGAATCCGATCCGCCCGCGCCGTCACAGCGCCTGCAGATCGGCCAGACAGTCGTCGAGGTCGCGAGTCGACGTCGCGAGCGAGAACCCGTCGACGCGCGCGAGATCGGCGGCGTGGTCCCACAGGTCGCCGTCTTCGATACCGTGGAGGACGACGGCGTTCGGCGTCGGACTGACGACCCGCAGCGCCACCAGCGGCGACTCGCCGCGGGTGACCCTCGTAAACACCAGCGCGCGGTTCGTCGACTGCCCGTAGAGCCGATAGAACTCCTCGCTCGAGAGCCGCGTGATCGCCTCTATCGAGTTGATGACGGTGTGGCCGTGCACGTGGTCGTGGTCCCCCCTGACGACCTCCGTCGCGCCCATCGCCTCGTAGAACTCGTCGACGGGGATCGCGGTCGAGTACTCGCGGAGGTCGTGGACGATGTCGCTTTCGAACCCGGCGGAGAGCACCCGGGCGTACTGCCGGAGCCGACCCCCGCCACGCTGCTCGTCGATGTCGAGGAGTCCGTCGACCGTCCGCCTGACGACGCCGATCCCCGGGCTCTCGCGGCGGCCGCTCTCGTAGTCGGAGATCACCGACGAGGAGACGTCGAGCTGATTGGCGAGCTCCGTCTGGGAGATGTCGAAGTCGGTCCGCCACTTCCGGAGGGTCGCGCCCGGATCGTCGCTGAGCGTTATCTCACCAGCGATCCGGCGAGAGAGCTCTTCGCGTGGGTCGCTCATTGTCCGAGTCGAGGGCCGACCGCCGCAAAAGGCTACCGTTCGTCGCGGTTCGGCGCCGCGCAGTCAGCGGAATCACCCGTTCGATACGAACGTCCGGGTGGCGACGCTCACTCGAGGTACAGCGAGTAGACGATCACGCCGAACCCGGCGGCGGTGAGCAGGCTGTTGATCGCGATCCCGACCACCAGATCGGCGCCGATGATCTGATGGGAGACGCCGCCGATCAGCGCGCCGACGGTCACCACGCCGAAGCCGACCGCCAGCGCCCGAAGCGACGGGTCTCCCGTTCGATCGTACGCACGGAGCGCGTAGTAGGTGATGCTGCCACCGAGCAACAGGATGGCGGTCTTCGCGACGATGATAATGAGGTTGAGGTGTGTTGTCATGTTTCCTCTCGTAGCTCTGACCAGAGGTCTGCGAGCCGCTCGTCTCGGCTGCGATCGGGGCGGGTGAACTCGACATCGAACGCGCGGTCCCCCTCGTCGTTGACGGAGACGGTGACCGTCTCGAACGCGACCGAGTAGCGGGTCGTGTGCTGTCCGTCGCGCCGGATGTCGGTCGACTCTTCCAGTAGGGAGGCGTCCGTCAGCGCCTCGAGCTTCCGATACGTCGTCGACAGTGGGATGTCACACTCCTCGGAGAGATCGCTCGCCGTTTTCGGCTCGGAGAGCGCCGCCACGATCCGGCGTGCGGCGTCGTCGGCCAGCGCGTCCAGCACGTCGTCGACCGACGGTGGATCCTCTTCACGTGACGGGTCCCGCGCCATAACTGACGGTTCGCCCGGCGGGACTTAAACCATCGAACTTCGCTTCGGGCGCGTTCGCGGCGGGCCGCCGGATCGGACGGCCCGCGCCGCCCTCGCGGTCGGTGACCGCTGATATCGGACGCTCGGGGCCGCGGCGAGTCGAACGCTTCAAGTATTCGCTGGCTGTTCGTACCTGTATGAAAGACCAGGGACGCTCCACCCGCAAGCGAACCGGCGGCCGACTCAAACACGCCTCGAACAAGAAGCGCCACCAGCTCGGGCGCGAGCCGGCCGAGACGACCGTCGGCGAGACGCGCGTTCAGTACATCGACTCCCGCGGCACCGAAACGAAGGTTCGCGCGCTCTCGACGAACGTCGCGCAGGTCGCTCGGGGCGGAGAGGTCTCCGAAGCCAAGATCGAGAACGTCGTCGACAACCCCTCGAACGTCAACTACGCCCGCCGGAACATCATCACGAAGGGCGCCATCATCGACACCGCCGCCGGTCGCGCCCGCGTCACCTCGCGGCCCGGCCAGTCCGGACAGGTCAACGCGGTCCTTCTCGACTGAGCGCGCCGCGTTCGACGCTCGGTTCGGCACGGGCTGCCGGACCGCTTTCTGAACGTATTTATTCCTCGCAGGCGACTACCGACGCGTGTACCTCGGGGTCGACGAAGCCGGAAAAGGGCCCGTGCTCGGGCCGATGGTCGCCGCGGCGGTGTTCGCCGATCCCGACAGCTTGCCGAGCGGCATCGACGATTCCAAGCGGCTTTCCGCCGCGCGCCGCGAGGCGCTCGACGCGGCGATCCGCGAGGCCGACGGGGTCGCCGTCGGCGTCGCGTTCGTCGACCCCGCCGAGATCGACCGACCCGACACGGACATGAACACGCTCACGGTCCGCGGGCAGGCCCGGGCCGTCCGGGCCGCGTTCGCGGCGCACGACCCGGGCGGTAGCGACGAACCCGCCGCCTCCATCGACGAGCCGGCCCAGATCGTCGCCGACGCGGGCGACACCAGTGAGGAGCGGTTCGCCAGACGGCTGGCATCGCACCTCTCCGACGAGAACACATCCGATACCGAGGCCGGGCCGGTCCCCGCGGTCGACGTCGCGGCCGCTCACGGCGCAGACGAAGCGGACCCGGTCGTCGGCGCGGCGAGCGTCGTCGCCAAGGTGGCCCGCGACGAGCGGATGACGGCCATCGACGCGGAGTACCCCGACTACGAAGGCGTCGGAAGCGGGTATCCGGGCGACTCGACCACCCGGGCGTTCCTCCGCGAGTACGTCGCCGATCACGGGGCCGTTCCGGACTGCGCGCGTCGCTCGTGGTCGACGTGTGACGACGTGTTGCGGGCCGCCGAGCAGTCGACGGTCGACGACTTTTGAGGGGGTACGACGCCTCCCGGACCGGTCGCCCCGATCTCACCGCACCGTCAGCAGGCGACGGAGGATGTCGCCGTAGGCGGGTCGCGTGATCGTCACGCCGATCACGACACCGAGGATGGTGAAGATCGCGAAACCCGAGAGGTCGCCGAGCGACAGCACCATCAGCGGTGACATGGCGATGATCGTCGTCGCCGCCGCTGCACCGATCACCCAGAAGGCGCGGCGGAACCGGGAGTCGAACACCTTCCGTGAGTTCACGTCGCCCTCGCTCATCACCTCGTCGGCGATGATCACGAGGTCGTCGACCCCCGTCCCGACCACCGCGATGAAGCCGGCGATGACCGCCAGCTCGATCGGGTAGTTCAACAGCGCAGCGATACCGAGCAGCGCGTACACCTCCGCGAGCGCGGTGACGATCATCGGGAGCGCCACCTTCGGCTCGCGGTACCGGAGGAACACCATTCCGGCGACGGCGAAGATCGCGAGCACGCCGGTGATCATCGAGTAGAACCGGAAGTTCTCACCCTGTGCGGCGGAGATCGTCGAGGACGTCCCCTGCCCGCTGATGTCCAACTCGGCCGGCAGCGCACCGGCGCGCAGGTTGATCGAGATCGCCTGCGCCTCGCTGAACTCGCCGGTCGTGAGCCGGAAGTTCCCGGTGTCGGCCCACGTTCCGCGGTCCATGCTCGCCGCGAGACCAGAGTCCATCCCGAAGGAGTTGACCACTTCCCCGTCGACGGTGAGCAGGAGACATGGGTTGCTCACGTCGTCGGGGTTCTGCCGGTAGTCACACTGCGCGGCGTCGGTGCTGTACGCGGTCGGGAACCCGCGGTCGACGACGGCGTCTTGGAAGCTGTGAGCCGGCGACTGCTCGCCTTCAGGTGCGGTGTTCCGGACGGTCACCGGGACGTAGGCGCCTGGCCCCTCCTCGCTTTGCGCGGCGGTGCCGATGTCCTCGAAGTCCTCCTGAATGAGCACCTCCTCCTGATATGCGGTCCCGTCGTCGGTCGGGTACGCGATGTCGATCTGGACGGTCCCGCGCTCCTCTAAGAGCTCGATCACGTCGCTTCGGTCCTCGCCAGGCACCTCGACGAGGATGAAGTACTCACCCGTGATCGACTGCACCTGTTGGACGCTCCCGCCGGAGAGCCCCGCCTCGTTGATCTTCCCCTGGATGACGCTCTGTGCAGCGTCTCTGGTCTCCTGTGTCACGCCAGAGCGGATCCCGTCGTACTCGTACCCAGACGCGTCCATCGCCGCCCGGAACTGTTCCTGGCTGACCGACCGGTCCGTCACTTCGACCGCGCGCTCTTCGGCGTTGGCGTTGACGTCGCGGGCCGAGACATCCTCCAACTCGTTCGCGACGACTCTCGCGACTTCAGCCGGGTTGTCACCGTCGAAGTCGACGCCGGTCGCGGTGTAGCCGAGCAGCGGCGCCCGGACGCGGGTACCGCCCGCGAGGTCCAGCCCGTACTGGAGGTTCGTCAGCCCCTGTTGGGCTTCCGCAGCGTCCTCGCCGGGCGCGGTGTCGGGGGCGAACTGCGGCGCGAACAGCGCGAGCGACGCGGCGATCACGACGACGACCAACAGCAGGACGCGCCAGTTATCCTTGACCGGTCCGAGCATCAGCGTTTCACCCCTTCGAACTTGTACCACCGGAGCAGCGAGACGTTCATCAGGTACGTGTTCATCATGTCGGCACAGAGCCCGACCGCGAGGATGATGCCGATGTTCCGCAGGAGGTCGATGCCGAACAGCGACGCGACGATAGCCATGACGATCATCGCCGCCATCGACGTGAGCGTCATCGTCACCCCGGTGCGCATCGCTCGGCTGACCGACTCGTAGAAGTCGCCCGTCCGTCGTAACACGGAGTTGTTCAACAGGATGTCGGAGTCGACGCTGTATCCGATGATCATGAGCAGCGCCGCGATCGTTCCCAGCGTCATCTGGATCCCGAGCAGGTTCATCACCGCGATGGGAATGACGATGTCGGAGAATGCGGAGGCGACGACCGCGACCGAGGGGACGAACGTCCGGAACAGCGCGAACACGAGCACGCTCATACCGAGGAACGCCAGCGCGACGCCGAAGAGGGCGGTCTGGGCGGTGTCAGCGGCGAAGCTTGGCGACACCTGATCGATCGCCTCCGTGGTGAATCCGGCCGCGTCGGCTTGGGATTCCAAGTCGTTCGCCAAGCCGTCCGGATCGTCTTCGGCCGAACGGAACGTCACGACGAACACGTCATCCGCCGGGATCGCCCGGATCGAATCCGGCTCTCGGTCGAACGACGTCTCGATTCGTTCCCGCATATCACCCTCGCCGTCGTCGGCGATACGGAGTTCGACGCCGCCGGTGAACTCGAGTCCGAGGTTCGCCGGCGCACCCGTGACGAGATACCACCCGCCGATGATCGCGAGCGCGAGGACGAGAATCGCGATCGGGATCGCCGCGAGCTGCCGGTTCGAGTAGTCGGTGTAGTTGACCGTCGGTACCTCGATCGCTACCATAAATACCGGTTCCGACGCGGGCGCGAATAAGCCTTCTTATCTCCTCGGTCGTTCGGTTTCGTCCCCGCTGTCTTTCGTTTTCCGCCCTCCGTCGCTCGCCGCTTATATCCGGCGCGGCCGTCGTCTCACGGCAGATAGCGGACGCTGACGACGCCCGGCTCCGACCGGATCTCGACTCGGTTCACGCCGAGCCGCGCCGCACGCGACAGCGTCCCCTCGTGGTCGTCGATGACGTCGGCGACCGCCTGTTCCGTCTCGTCAGCCGGTGGGGTCAACACGTGTATCTCGCCGATTCCCGCCCGCTCTTGCCGGGCGAGCTCGCCGGTCGGGGTCTCGTCGGCGAGGTCGCGTTCGTGGACCGTCGGCGGCTCCTCGCTCTCCTCGACCGAGAGCCCGCGGCGCTCCGCGAGTTCGACGACCCGATACGTGACCTCCATCGGCGGTTCCGGCGCGACGGTCGCCTCTACGGCGTCGTCGACCGCGAGCCCGGGATTCGAGCTGAGCGTGTGTACCTGTCCGTCGTGGACGTCTTTCAGCACCGCGGAGTCGCTCTCGACGTGCGTGACGAGGAACGTACTCTCCTTCTCGTCGATCATCGAGTTCACGTACGCGACCGCTCCTTTTCCCGGTTTCGAGGTCCATCGGGTTCGGGAGGCTCCTCGCTCGCTCTATCGGGTTCGGGAGGCTCCTCACTCACTCCGTCAGCGTCGCCGCCCGCTCCGTCGGCATCCCCGTTCGCATCCGCAGACTCGCGGAACCGGAAGTGAATCAAGAAGACGGCGAGCGCGGCGACGACCGGCGGCACGACACCGGCGATCTGCGGGAGCGAATACAGGGCGCTGACGACGGCGGACTCCGTCGGATCGCGCAGCTCCGCGGGGGCAGAGATCACCATTCCGAGATACAGCGCACCGAGGAAGCAGAACCCCCCGTACGCCAGCCACCGATCGTAGCCGGGTTTCACCGGATCGCCGCGACGGTGCCGCCGAGCCACGAACAGCAGCGGCGCGAGGAGGGGCGCGACGGCGGCGAAGCCGGCGATCACGTACAGTGAGCGCGAGAAGAGGAACGTCCCGCTCTGGACCCCGGCGGTCTCGCCCATCCAGACGACGAGCCCGAGGGTGACGACAATCGCGATGAACCCCGCCGCCAGCGAGCCGATCACGCCGTAAATCCGCATCGCCCACGACTCGGTGTTGCGGATCGCGTACGGGATCGCGCCGAACACCCCGCGGTAGCTGTCAGTCATCGGTGACGGTAGGGCCGACGCGGGATTAAATCCGTTGTCATCGGATCTCGCCGCCACGGCTCTGCGCTCCCCGCTACGGCTCCCCGATTGCCCCTGGCACTCCGCGCTGTCGCCGCCGTCGTGTCCATGCGGGAACGACCGTCGGAAGCACGGCAGGGCGTGGAGTGGGGTTTTATATTAGCGAAGGGAACCATCGGGCGTGGGTCTGTACGACACGTACCTCGCCGTCCGACATCGGCTCCACGACGGGGAGCCCCCCGCTCACGTCGCCATCGTGCTCACCGAACGGGATCTCCTCGCGAACGGCGCGTTCGACACCCTCTCGTCGGCGCTTCGGTGGACGCAGGAGTACGGTGCCGAACGGGTCACCGTCTCAGTGTCGGTGCTCGACGACTCCGTGATCCCGACGCTCACGCGGGAGCTCCAACGGCTCGATACACCGGCGCCGACCGTCGTGCGAGGTCCCAACGACGTGGACGCGGCGAGTGAGAGCGCGGCAGGGAGCGCGCCGGCGCCGGCGCCGAGCGACGCGGACGATCCGCCGATCCGGATCACGGTCGGGCTCGGCGGGAAGGCGGAGTTCGCAGCCGCGGTCCGCGAGATTGCGGCCGACGTCGACGCGGGACGGCTCGCTCCCGACGCGATCGACGCGGACGACGTCACCGACCGGCTCGTGTTTCCGGAGGAGCCGGACCTCGTGATCAAGACGGGCGCCGAGCGGCTCTCCGACTTCGCGATCTGGCAGTCCGTCTACTCGGAGCTCTACTTCACCGACGTGAACTGGCGGGACTTCCGGCGGCGAGACTACCTCCGGGCGGTGCTCGACTTCCAGGACCGCCAGCGTCGGTTCGGCCGCTGAGCGGCGGGATCGCCGTCGTCGCCGGTCTCACCAGACGAAGTTGAACAGCACCCAGAACGTCAGGAGCGCGCCGACCGTCGAGAGGATCGGAACCACGTTCTGCATCAACACCACGCGTGCGCTGGTCGCCGGGTTGAACAGGTCGGCCGCGGAGGGGATGTCGGCGGGGTCGCCCGCGCCGATCTCCGCGTCGGCCACCTCGTCGGCTTTCAGCGCGCCGACGGACACGCTCGGCTCCTTCTCGCCGCTGATCCCCTGCTTGACGGTGACCGTTCGCGTCGCGCGCCCCCAGCCGAGGCCGACGATCGACATCGTCGCGATGATCACGAAGGAGGCCGGGATCCCGACCGCCGAGAGGGCGATCACGATCCCCGAGGAGATGACTGCGACGACGATGGCGGCGGTGAGGGGGAGATCGGTGATGTCGTTGCCGAGCGTGTCGAGCGTCCGACGCGCGATGGTGAACGCCCCGACGGCGACCGCGGCGCTCCCGAGGAGGATCATCGGGGTCATCTCGACGCCGTCGAGCGCGACGAGCGGCGCGATCGCGTTCGCGATGTTCGAGGTCCCCGAGGAGAACGCCATCAGACAGCCGATGGCCATGACGACGAAGCCGCCGAACAGCTCTCGGCGAGTCGTGTTCGGACCCAACACCGGCTTCGGAACGGTCCCCGACCGGTCGAACTCGAAGAGCGGCCCGTCGGTGCTCTCTATCGCCACCCAGCGGTCGATCGCGGGGTAGAAGTAGCGCCCGACGACGCCCGCGACCCAGAACCCGATGATCGGCGCGACGAGCCACCAGATAGCGATCTCACCCATCACGGCCATATCGAGCGACCCGGTCGCCAGCCCGAGCCCGGCGATCGCGCCCACGGCCGTCATCGACGTGGAGGCCGGGACGCCCGCGAAGTTCCCGACGAACAGCGCACCGCCGATGAAAAAGAGAACGATGATACTCGTCTCGAGGGTGAACACGCCCGTCCCGGTGATGAGGTCCTCGCCCAGGGTCGTCACGACACGCTGTCCGAGCGTGCCCGCGCCGATGAAAAAGAAGATCGACATCAGCGCGGCTGCACCCGCTTTCGAGAGCACGCCAGCGCCGACCGCCGGGCCGAACGCCGGGCCGGTCGTCGCACCGCCGATGTTGTAGCCGACGAACGCCGCGACGACGAACCCAACGAGAAGGAGGACCTCGACCATATATGTGGAACAACAGTACACGGAGTGTTAAGCGAACGGTTCTGACCGTGACCGCGAGGCGAACGTCCGTCACCGACCGGGGCCCACGATATTCGGAACTCCGCCGCTCGGACCGGTCGCTACCGGAGTACATCGGAACCCCACCGACCGAGACGCCACGTGAGCAACGCGAGCGGGAAGCCGGGCGGGGGCGACTGAACGGAGTGCACCGGCCGAGATTTGAACTCGGGTTGCAACCATGGCAAGGTTGCGTGATACCACTACACTACCGGTGCGCGCTTCGCGGTTATCAGTACCGTCGAGACTCACTTAAACCTGTCACATTCGGACGACGGCGGGGGGCCGTCGTCGGCAGATTCTGGTGCCGCCCTCGGCTGTCGGCCGCGGTTCAGGGCCTTATCCGTCGCGCTCCGCGGGGACCTTATCCGTCGCGCTCCGCGGCAATCTCGCTGGCGTGGGACCGCACGAGCTCGTCGAACGCGGCCGCCTCCGCGCGCTCTTGAGTCGCCTCGTCGCTGCGATCTCGCACCCGCCGCTTGATCGCGCGGAGCGCGTCCGGCTTCCCGGCCGCGATTTCGTCAGCGACCGCGCGCGGATCGTCGACGACTCGCGAGACGAGTCCGGTTCGAAGCGCCTCGTCGGCGTCGAGGACGCGTCCGGAGAGCGCGAAATCGAGCGCCGCTCCCTCGCCCATCACTCTCGGCAGGCGGACGGTGCCGCCCCACGCGCCGAAGAGCCCGAACCTGACCCCCGGCTCGGCGAACGTCGCCGCGGGCGTCGCGACTCGGACGTCTGCCGCCACCGAGAGCTCCACGCCCCCGCCGCGGGCCGCCCCGTCGATACCGCAGACGACGACCGCGTCCGCGCCCGCGATGGCGGCGGCGAGCCGTTGGCCGCGCCGGGCAAACGCTTCCGGGTCGTCGAGGCCGGCGACGACGTCGAGGTCGGCACCCGCACAGAACGCGTCGCCGGCGCCGTGAAGGTACGCGACCGGCTGGTCTATCCCCTCGACCGCGGTGCGGAGCGCGGTCAGCTCCGCCGGGCGGAGTGCGTTCCGCGTCTCCGGCCGATCGATCGTAATTACGCGCACCGCCTCCTCGTCTCGAGTGCGGATCACGTCCTGTGATTCCAGGCGTTTCCAAAGGTCTTTGCCCTTCCCTCGTTTATCCGCTATCAATGGACGATGCCGCGCGAGCGCGTGACGCAGCCCGCGAGGCGCTCGCGGACGTCGAGCCCGAACAACTCCGTGAGGCGCTCGAAAGCCGAATTCTTGACGCTGCGGTCACCCCCGGTGTGCTGGCGCTGGTCACCGCCCGCGCGGTGGATCCCGACGTGGACCCCGACGACGTGGTCGATCGCGCAGCGGGCGTACAGCTCATCTACGAGGGGCTGCGGCTCACCCGCTCCGTGGCCCACGAGGAGCCGTGGGCCACCGCGACCACCCGCGAGTCCGACATCGAAGCAGACATGGACGTGCTCACGGCGGACGTGCTCGTTTCCCGCGGCTTCTCGCTTTTGGCGTGCACGGACGCGGCCGCGGCCGCGGTCGAAGTCGTTCGGAGCTTCGGTCGCGATCAGACCCTCCGAGGGCGCGACGGTGTCGACTCCGCAGCCGCTGCCGCGCTGGATCGGAACTTGGAGGTCGACGCCCTCGAGCTCGCGGTCGTCGCCGGTACGACGGCAGTCGGGGGAGAGCCGCCAGAGGAGCTGTTGACGTACGCCCGCCGGCTCGCAGCCGATTACGACGGTGAGTTTCCGCCGCCGGGAACGGCTCTGCCCGAGACGACCGCCGATCGGATCGCCGACATCTCCGACCGGGCCGTGAGCGCGACCGACCGGTGACGCGAGCGCGACCGGTGACGGGGCGGTGCGACTGCGTTCGCTCGATGGCGCGACGGCGGCGGATCGAAACCCCTAAAGTCGAATCCGGTCAACGGACGGTTGCGTGCCTGGGTAGCTTAGCGGTAAAGCGCGTCCTTGGTAAGGACGAGAGCCCG
>OBKM01000941.1_pt1 | contig 12963 bp, 14 predicted proteins | sample 1519691 | NCBI WGS metagenome assembly OBKM01 (sample SAMEA37050418, study PRJEB22526) | metagenome | biome: saline pan; feature: lake; material: water | place: Egypt | collected 2015 | depth 0.5 m
CCACCGTTTCGGGGTGGTTCAACTTGACGCCACGGTTCTTGCGACGGCGGGCGAGTTCGGCCGCCATGAACACCGTCAGCCGTTCTTTTTCCTTCGGTGAGAGATTCATATAGTTGCTTCCGTGCGATTTTATAAGTGGTACCGCTGCGCGAGCGCGATCTCCTCCGCCGGCTCGCAGGTGACGTGTTCGCCGTCGATCGATACCTCGAACGTCTGGGCGTCGATGTCGATGTCGTCCGGGCAGTAGTCGTTGTACAGCATATCGGATTTCCGAACCGATCGCGTGCCTCGAACCGGTCGAACGGGGGTCTCGAGGCCGTAGGCGTCGCCGACGCCGGCCTCGTAGGCCGCCTCGCTGACGAACGACACCGACAGGGCGTTTTTCGCTTTCCCCATCGATCCGGCGCGTGGGCGCATCTCGACGGGTTCACACGTCATGAGCGAGCCGTTCGCCTCGCCCATCTGACTGTACACCGGGAACCCGCCCTTGATGACGTATTTGGGCTTGACGCCGAAAAACTCCGGCTCCCACAGTACGATGTCCGCCATCTTTCCGGGTTCCAAGGAGCCGACGTACTCGTCTATCCCCGCGACTTTCGCCGGATTGATCGTGTACTTCGCCACGTAGCGTTTGATGCGGTGGTTGTCGGCGTCGGTCCCTTCATCCTCCGGGAGGGGACCGCGCTGTTTTTTCATCTTGTCGGCGGTCTGCCAGGTCCGAGCGATCACCTCCGCCATCCGACCCATCGCCTGTGAGTCCGAGGTCATCATGCTGATCGCGCCCTCGTCGTGGAGGACGTCCTCGGCGGCGATGGTCTCCGCCCGAATACGGGACTCGGCGAAGGCGACGTCCTCGGGCACGTCGGGGTTGAGGTGGTGACAGACCATCACCATATCGAGGTGTTCGTCGAAGGTGTTCTCCGTGTAGGGCATCGAGGGGTTCGTCGACGACGGGAGCATGTGCTCGTGGCCGACCAACTCCAGGACGTCGGGGGCGTGCCCGCCGCCGGCGCCCTCGATGTGGAAGGTGTGGATCGCACGGCCGTCGATCGCGTCGAACGTTTCCTCGACGAACCCGGACTCGTTCAGCGTGTCGGTGTGGATACAGACCTGAATGTCGGCCGACTCGGCGAACTCGAGGCAGGTGTCGATCGCCGCGGGCGTCGAGCCCCAGTCCTCGTGGAGTTTGAGCCCACAGGCACCGGCCTCGATCTGTTCTTCGAGCGGCTCGATCCGGCTCGAGTTGCCTTTCCCGTAGAAGCCGACGTTCATCGGCCACTCCTCGGCGGCCTGCAGGAACCGTTTGACGTTCTCGGGGCCGGGCGTACACGTCGTCGCCCCGCCGCCGTACCCGCCGCCGAACATCGTCGTGACACCGCTTGCGAGGGCGTGATCGACGAGCTGCGGGCTGTTGAAGTGGACGTGGATGTCGAGGCCGCCCGGCGTCGCGATGAGGCCGTCCGCGGGCGCGGTGTCCGTGCTCGGCCCGATGACGAGGTCCTCGTCGACGCCGTCCATCGTGTCGGGGTTGCCCGCTTTGCCGACGCCGGCGATCCGGCCGTTCCGGACGCCGATGTCGCCCTTCTGAATCCCGAGGATCGGATCGACAACGACGGCGTTCGAGAACACCCAATCGAGCGCGCCCTCCGCCTGAGTGATGCCGGACTGCATTCCCATGCCGTCCCGCATCGTCTTGCCGCCCCCGAACACCGCCTCGTCGCCGTAGGCCGCGTGATCGTGTTCGATCTCGGCCAACAGCTCGGTGTCGCCGAGTCGGAGGCGGTCGCCCTCGGTTGCGCCGAAGAGATCGGTGTACTCGCTTCGGGGGAGCCCGTTTGTCATTCCTCAGCCCCGAGATACCCCTGTTCTTTCGCCCGCGCGAGCGCCTGTTCTCGTACGGAATCATCGTCCAGTTCACCGTTGACGAGACCTGCCATGCCGTGAACGATGCGTTCACCCCCGATACCGACCAGCTCAACTTCTTTTTCGACACCGGGTTCGAACCGGACGGACGTTCCTGCAGGGACGTTAAGCCGCATGCCGTACGCGGTCGCTCTGTCAAAATCGAGCCCGGGATTCGTTTCGAAGAAATGATAATGTGACCCGACCTGTACCGGCCGGTCACCGGTATTCTCGACGATGACCGTCGCCGTCTCTCTGTCCGCGTTGATCTCTACTGATTCGCCGGCGGGCAGCAGTTCACCGGGGATGGGCCCACTCATCGGCTGTCACCTGCCGATTGGCGTTCGAAGGCGGTGGATGCCGGCAGCCGAGCGTGGGGCCTGAGGCTGTGTGCACACATGCGTGCTTCCTCCATCACTCAATCAGTCGTGTCGTGAATGATCTGAGGACCTGACGGGCGCGGTCGCCGTACGTTCCCAGTCCGAGCCCTGTGACGAACGCAAGGAAGCTTGAGAGAACAATCAGCGTGAGATTCGGATGTTCTGTGCCGGCGTGCAGCGGTATTTCGAGCATACAACACCTAATCGTAATGGAGACTACATAAGTTGTCTGTTCACGCGATATTTTCGTCTTCTTTCAACCAAAACCGAAAATCACCATGTATTCGTCACCGAAACGGCGACGGAACATGCTACCTGTTCCGATCGAAAAATTCAGAAAGCACCGAGAAACGGACAGTCGCTACCGTATACTGAATTTGTAAATGTATAATCCGACCTCCCTCAAGTTTTTTTATATATAGCTACAGTTGTCAAAAATATAAGGGCATATTAGCCGATGTCCTAATATTAAGGTGTACTCTGTCTCAGATCATATCAGGAAGCATATGTCGATAACGTTTATACGTAGTTCTTGTTTGTCAACCTAACGTGAAAATGTCTGGATGTATGGACATGTTTGATCGCAACGAGAGTACGAATACGAATTCCGTTAACGCCGTTCGGTACGGAGTGATCAACGATGCGTGAGCGCGTCTCCCGGCGGAGCCTACTCGCGGCGGGGGCGGCGGGCATCGGCGCGACGGTCGCCGGCTGTACCGAAGGAAACGGCAACGGCGGCAACGGCGGCGGGGGCGGCGGCAGTCCGACCGTTGGCATCCTCGAGGATCGATCGGGGAACTTTCAGCTTAACGGCACCTCGAAGTGGCAGGCGACGCGGCTCGCGATCGAGGAGATCAACGAGGAGGGCGGCATCCTCGGCGAGGAGATCGAGATCTTCGATCCCGACCCGCAGTCCGACAACGAGCGATATCAGGAGCTGACGGAGCAGGCGATCCTCCAGGAGAACGTCGACGCGCTGTGGGCCGGCTACTCCTCGGCGACGCGGGAGGCGATCCGTCCGATCATCAACCGTGAGAACCAGCTGTACTTCTATACGACCCAGTACGAGGGCGGGGTCTGTGACGACACGATCTTCGCCGTCGGCGCGACCGCACGCCAACAGCTCGGTGCGGTGACGCCGTACCTCGCGGAGGAGTTCGGCGAGGACATCTACATCATCGCCGCCGATTACAACTTCGGACAGCTCTCGGGCGATTGGGTCAACGTTATCGCCGAGGAGAACGGCTACAACATCGTCGGCGAGGAGTACATTCCGCTCGACGAAAGCGACTTCAGCTCCGTTATCAACCGGATCCAAGGCGAGGATCCCGACTTCATCATGTCGATGCTCGTCGGCGCGAACCACGAGAACTTCTACGACCAACGTGACTCCAACGACATGACGATCCCGATCGGGAGCTCGACGACGATGGCGCAGGGCCACGAACACATCCGCTATGAGCCCGATGCGCTGACCGACGTGTACGCCGGCGTCAGCTACATGGAGGAGCTCGGGGATCTCCGCGACGGTGAGGACCTCGTCGCGGACTTCTATGACCGCTGGCCCGACGCGAACTACCTCAACCAGGAAGCCCAGAACAACTACTTCTCGGTGTACATGTGGCGCGACGCCGTCGAGGCGGCCGGAACGTTCGATCAGGACGCCGTCATCGAGGAACTCGAAAACGGTGTCGAGATCGAGGCTCCCTCGGGACAGATCGAACTCGACGGCGCGACACACCACATCTCTCACCAGATGCGGGTTGCACACGCCGACGGCAACCACGAGATCAGCTTCGACGCCGAACAGCGGATCGAACCGACGTTCCTCCGCGAGGAAGTGGAGGGCGGAGCCGGCTGTGACCTCCGCGAGGAGTCGAAACAAACACAGTACGAACCCGGCGACGTGTACGGGGATATCTTGGGATGAACCGACGAGCCGGATACCGGGGCCGCGGTGGTGATCACCCGTGACGGCACCGGTGGTACCGTTGTCGCCCGTCTACGATGGGGTCGCCCTCGTCTTCCAGTTCCTCGATAGCTTCGCGTTTCTCGTGTTGGCGACCGCGGGACTGGCGATCATCTTCGGGATGATGGGCGTTATCAACCTCGCCCACGGCGAATTCATACTCGTGGGGATCTACGGGACGGCGCTTACGTACCACCGGGGACTTCCGCTCCCCTTGGCGATGGTCGCGGGCGTTCTCATCACGACCGTCTTCGGTGTCATCGTCGAGCGAACGATCGTCCGGCACCTCTACGACCGGCTGCTGGATTCGATGGTTGCGACGTGGGGGCTCGCCCTGATCGTCGCCCAGTTGATGTTGATCGTCTTCGGGTCGAGTCTCGACAGCATCTCGACGCCGATGGGGAACGTCGCCTACGGGCCGTTTACGTCCGGCACCTACCGGAGCGTGTTTCTCCCGCTCGTCGCGCTCTTCGTGTTGGGTGGGCTATACCTGCTTTTCACCCGCACCGAGTTCGGCGTCAAAGCGCGGGCGACGATCGAGGACCCCGAGACGGCACGGGCGATGGGGATCGACACCGACCGGATGTACGTGACGACGTTTGCGCTCGGGTCGGCGCTGGCCGGGCTGACGGGCGCGCTGTACGCCCCGGCGATCGGCGCGATAACGCCCGATCGGGGGAGTATCTTCCTCGTCGAGGCGTTCGTCGCCGTCGTCGTCGGCGGGCCGTCGGTCGTCATCGGGACGCTCTCGGCGTCCGGACTGCTCGGGTTCGTCAACGCCGTGTTCAGTTTCCGGCTCGGAACGTTCGTCGGCCTGATGGCGATGCTCGTCGTCGCGATCGTCGCGTTGCGGGTCCTGCCGGACGGGATCACCGGTTACATCGAACAATGGCGGCAGCGACGGAGGGCTGAGCAGTGAGCGACAACGAACAGTTCGGGTCCGAAGGCGGTGTCGTCACACGGGTTCGCAACGCCCTGGAAGGCCCCAACACGTACGGGAACTCGACGCCGTTTTGGGTCGTCTTCGCCGTCGCTGTCATCGCCTTGGCGATCTACCCGCAGACGACGGACCTGTTTACGATCCAGACCACGACGCAGTACTTTTCGCTCGCGTTTCTGGCGCTGAGCCTCTGTGTCGTCTGGGGGTACTGTGGCGTCCTCAGTTTCGGCCAGGTCGCGTTTTTCGGCGTTGCGGCGTACACGTTCGGGATCATCGGGATCAACCTCTCGTCCGCCACGGGAATCACGGCCGCGATCGTCGGCGCTGTCGTTGTCGGATCACTCTTCGCGCTGGCGCTCGGATACTTCATGTTCTACGGCGGCGTCCGTGACGTCTACGTGACGATCATCACGCTCGTCACAGCGCTCGCGTTGAACACCTTCACCGCTCAGACGGCCGGCAGCGAGTGGGCGGTCGGTGCGGCCAGACTCGGCGGGTTCAACGGGATGCCGGACATCCCGAACCTGGCACTCGGGATCGGAAGCGTCGGGTTCACGTTCGACCGGATCTCGACGTACTACCTGCTTTTGTTCACGCTCGTTGCGACGTATCTCGGCCTCCGCGTGCTGGTCAACAGCGGGTTCGGAATGACGATGGTCGCCGTCCGAGAGGACGAAGAGCGGACCGCGACGTTCGGATACGACGTTCCGTTCGTGAAACTGGTCACTTTCACGATCGGCGGTGCGCTCGCGGCGCTCGGCGGCGTCTTCTATGCTGCCTGGGGGAACTTCATCGACCCGTCGGTGTTCGGCATCCTCTTTGCGGCGCTGCCGGTCGTCTGGGTGAGCGTCGGTGGCCGGGAGTCGCTGATCGGCGCGATCGGCGCGACGATGCTGATAGAGCGAATGCGGAGCGGGCTGGCAAGCGGCGTTGAAGCGCCGTTCGGGCCCGAATGGCTGGCGCTCGGACCGGAGTGGGCGTTCGTCGTCATCGGCGCGTTGCTTTTGCTCGTCATCCTGGTCATGCCGGCCGGCGTCGTTCCGTATCTGGACCGGGCGGGCAAACAGCTACTCGAACGTATCGGCGACGAACGAGCCGCGGAACCGACGGAGGAGCCGACCGAATGAGCCACAAGAGCACGAAAACACCACGTATGGCCACTACCGCGAGGACATCACCTGCCGTGACGGGGGTGACACGATGAGTACGCCTGGTGATCCCGCAACCAAACTCCAACCGGCGGTCAAAGCGACCGGGCTGGACCGGGACGCGGTGTTGGCGACACAGAACCTCACGAAACGATTCGGGGGACTCACCGCCGTCGATAGCGTCGATTTCACCGTCGATGAAGGCGAGTTGCGCTGTCTCATCGGTCCGAACGGCGCGGGCAAGAGCACCCTCCTGGAGCTTATTGTCGGGCTCCTTTCGCCGACCGAAGGGCGGGTGTTTTTCGACGGCATCGATCTCACGAAACTGCCGCCGAACGAGCGGATCGACGCCGGCCTCAGCGTGAAGTTCCAGTCCCCGCACGTCTATGAGGACCTGACGGTCCGTGACAACCTTCGGATCCCGTTACAGCGGACCGACCGGGACGATATCGAGGCGACGATCTACCGGACGCTCGAGGAGATCGGGCTCGACGGCCGCGGCGAAACGGCTGCCGGGGATCTCTCACACGGTCAACAGCAGCGACTCGAGATCGGCATGGCAACGACGCTTGATCCGAAGCTGATGTTACTGGATGAACCAGTGGCGGGGATGTCCGTCGAGGAGACCGCGGATGTCGCTTCGTTGATCCGTTCGCTCAACGACGACGGGATGGCGTTCGTCGTCATCGAGCACGACATGGAGTTCGTCAGGGATATATCCGAACAGGTGACCGTCCTGAACCAGGGTGAGATCTTCCGGCAGGGGCCGATCGAGGAGATCGAATCCGATCCGGCGGTAAAACGAATCTACCTCGGGGAGGACGCATGAGCGTCGAGATAGAGGGCCTGACCGTCGGCTACGATGGGACGACGATCCTGCGGGACGTGAGCTTCGCCGTCGAGACCGGCAAAGTCGTCGGCGTGATGGGGAAAAACGGCGTCGGAAAGACGACGCTTCTGAAATCCATCATGGGGCTGTTGGAGCTCGAATCGGGGGCCGTCACGTATGACGGCGAGGACATCACCGACCACACCGCCGACGAACGGGCGCGCCTCGGGATCGGATACGTACCGCAGGGCCGGGACGTCTTCCCCGGATTGACCGTCGAGGAGAACCTCCTCATCGGCGAGAACGTCGGCGGCGAGGAGACGCTGTACGATCGGGTCTACCAATACTTTCCGATCTTAGAGGAGCGGGCCGACCAAGACGCCGACACCATGAGCGGCGGCCAACAGCAGATGCTCGCGATCGGACGTGCCCTGGTCGGTGACCCGGACCTCCTGTTAGTCGATGAACCGTCGGAGGGCGTCCAACCCTCCATCGTCCAGTCGATCACGGAGGATCTCGTCTCCATAAACGAGGAGTTCGGAACGACGATCCTGTTCGTCGAACAGAACCTCTCGGTTATCCAGGGGCTCGCGGATCGGTGTTACGCGATGGACAAAGGCCGGATCGTCGACGAACTCGGCGGCGACGAGGTCCGGAAGCGCGACCGCCTGGAGTCACACCTGGTCGTTTAGGCAACCGCCGGATGTCAGCCAGGCCCTTTCGAACCTTTTTTAGGTGCCACAGCGGTAGAAAACGGTACTAATGGCTATCAAACCCGCCTACGTTAAAAAGACCGCGACGCTGCTCATGGAACGGTACCCGAAGGCGTTCGGTGACGACTTCGAACACAACAAAGAGCTCGTCACAGAGTTGACGAACGTCGAATCGAAGGGCGTCCGCAACCGGATCGCCGGGTACGTCACCCGCAAGATGAGCGCCCCCCAGCCGGCGTAATCGAGACGCTTCGGCGCGGTCGTTGCTTTTCCGTACGGTCGCTCCGTTCCCTGCGATCGCCTGCCGCACGATCGTTCGTTTCCGATCGCCGACCAGCGGCCGTTTTCCACAACCGTTTTCCTGTGGCTCACCGTAGCGCAGTTAATGGCTACCCGCGTAGGTGTCCTCGGCGCGACCGGCGCCGTCGGACAACGGCTTATCCAGCTGCTCGCACCGCATTCGGAATTCGAGATCGCCGCGCTCACCGCCTCGTCGGACAGCGCCGGTCGGACGTATCGCGACGCCGCAAAGTGGCGTATCGACTCGCCGATTCCAGACCACATCGCCGACCTCTCCGTCGTCGAGACCGATCCCGAGGCGGTCCCCGACGACGTCGAGTTGCTGTTTTCGTCGCTGCCCTCCGGGGTGGGTGCGACGGTCGAACCCGAGTTCGTCGAGGACGGCTACGTCGTCTCCTCGAACTCCTCGAACGGCCGGATGGACGAGGACATCCCGCTGACGATCCCCGAGATCAACGCCGACCACCTCGGGTTGATCGAAGTCCAACGCGACGAGCGCGGCTGGGACGGCGCCCTCATAAAGAACCCCAACTGCTCGACGATCACGATGGTGCCGACGCTCGCGGCGCTCGATGAGTTCGGCCTCGAACGGGTCCACGTCTCGACGCTGCAGGCCGTCTCCGGGGCGGGCTACTCGGGCGTGTCCTCGATGGAGATCATCGACAACGTCATCCCTCACATCGGCGGCGAGGAGGACAAAATGGAGACCGAATCCCGGAAGCTGCTCGGCTCCTTCGACGGCGCGGAAGTGGGTCTCCACGACGCCGACGTCTCCGCGTCGTGTAACCGCGTCCCCACGCTCGATGGCCACCTCGAAAACGTCTGGGCGGACCTCGAGGCGGACCCGAGCACCGAGGCCGTCGTCGAGGCCTTCGAGTCCTACCCCGGTGTCGATCTCCCCTCCTCGCCGGAGCGGCTCATCGAGGTGTTCGAGGAGCCCGACCGCCCACAGCCCCGGCTGGATCGGAACCTCGGCGGCGGGATGGCCGTCGCCGCTGGCGGCGTCCAGGCGACGAGCCACGGCGTCCAGTTCAACTGTCTGGCCCACAACACGATGCGCGGCGCGGCGGGCGCGAGCGTGCTGAACGGCGAGTTGCTCCTCGAAGAGGGATACCTGTAGTCGGGCCCGGATGTACCGCGACCTCTCACAGCCGATCGAGACGGGGATGCAGACGTTTCCGGGCGATCCCGACGTCTCCGTCGAACCGGTCGCGACCGCCGACTCCGAGGGGTACCGCGTCTCAAGGCTCGGCTGTAGCACCCACACCGGTACACACATCGACGCGCCGACCCACGTCGGCCTCGAGGGATCGATCGACAGCTTCGGGCTCGACCGGTTCGTTTTCGACGCCCGGGTTATCGACTGTACCGCCTTCGACGCCCGCGAGCCGATCGGCCCCGCCGTGCTCCCCGACGACGACGGCGGCGGAATGGTCGTCCTCGAAACCGGCTGGGAGCGGTTCTGGGGCACCGCCCGGTACCGCGAGCATCCCTACCTGACCCCCGAGGCGGCAGACCGCTGCGTCGAGGCCGGCTGGTCGGTCGGTCTCGACACACTGAGTCCCGACCCCACGCCGAGCGAACACGCCGCGCCCGAGGAGCCGGACGGCGTCCCGGTCCATCGGCGACTGCTCGGGAACGACCTGTTCATCGTCGAGAACCTGCGGAACCTCGACGGGATCGATCGGTGTCGGCTGTTCGCCGTCCCGCTTTCGATCGCCGGGGGGGACGGATCGCCGGTTCGGGCGTTTGCGGCGACGGAAAACGGACCGAGCCCCGCCGGTTAGTGATCGGCGATCAGTAGATCAGTTCGTCGCTGTTGTCGACCATATACACCGTCCGGGCCGCGATGTTGACCGCGTGATCGCCGACCCGTTCGAGATCGCGGATCGTAAGCAACAGCCGAGAGACCTCCGTCATCAACGTCTCGATCTCGTCGTCCGAAGAGCCGGAATCGATCTCCCGTTCGATGAGATCCCTGACGACGGTGCTTGAGGCCCTCTCACAGAGCTCGTCGACCTCGTCGTCGCGCTCGTTGATCGCAAAGCAGGCGTCGACGTCCTCGTCGGCGTACGCCGTCATAGCCGCCTCGACCATCTCGATGACGGCGCTGCCGATCCCCTGGATATCGACGTCGGGGTACATATCCCGCGAGGCCTGCAGCGTGTACTCCCCGAGGTTGGTCGCGAGATCCGCGACCCGTTCGAGATCGGTGATGATCTTGAACGAGGCGGCGATAAAACGGAGATCGCCCGCGACCGGCTGTTGGAGCGCAAAGAGATCGATGCAGTCCTGTTCGAGATCGAGATACAGCTCGTTGATCTCGTGATCGCCTTCGATGACGTCTCTCGCAAGCGTTTCGTCCTTGACTTCGAGGGCTCTGAGCCCCGCCCGCATCCGTTCGAGAACGATCTCGCTCATGTAGAGTACGTTCTCGCGGAGTTCCGTCAGCTGTTGTTGGAATCCCTTCCGTGCCATTAGGTGCCGTTGTGTCTTCGATGGTATGGCTTTTCCGGGGCGTCAGACGCGTGTCGTCACTCCATTCCTCCCGCTCACATCTCCCGAGATCCTCCCTCTGGTCGGATCTCGCTATCTCGCGTGTCGTCACTCCATTCCTCCCGCTCACATCTCCCGAGATCCTCCCTCTGGTCGGATCTCGCTATCTCGCGTGTCGTCACTCCATTCCTCCCGCTCACATCTCCCGAGATCCTCCCTCTGGTCGGATCTCGCTATCTCGCGTGTCGTCACTCCATTCCTCCCGCTCACATCTCCCGAGATCCTCCCTCTGGTCGGATCTCGCTATCCGAATTTCCCCGTAATATAATCCTCGACACGGTCGCTTTCGGGGTTCTCGAAGATCGAATCGGTGTCACCGAACTCGACCAGTTCGCCGCCGGTCAGGAAGACCGCCGTCTTATCCGAAATACGGGCCGCCTGCTGCATGTTGTGGGTGACGATGACGACGGTGTAGTCCTCGGCGAGATCATCGATCAGATCCTCGATTTTCGAGGTGGCGACGGGGTCGAGCGCCGAAGCGGGCTCGTCCATCAGGACGACTTCCGGATCGGGGGCGATGGCTCGGGCGATACAGAGCCGCTGTTGTTGGCCCCCTGAGAGATCAAGCCCCGAGGAGTCGAGTTGGTCTTTCACCTCCTCCCAAAGCGCCGCACCGCGGAGGGACTCCTCGACGCGGGCGTCGACATCGCCGTCGTAGCCCTGGATCTTCAGCCCGTAGGCGACGTTTTCGTAGATGCTCTTGGGGAACGGGTTGGGTTTTTGAAACACCATTCCGACCTTCCGGCGTAACGCGACGGGATCGACGTCGGCGTCGTAGACGTTTTTGTTATGAAGTCTGAGCTCACCGTCGACCCGACAGCTATCGATCAGATCGTTCATCCGGTTGATGCAGCGCAGGAAGGTCGATTTCCCGCAGCCGGAGGGACCGATAAGCGCCGTCACCATCCCCTCGGGTATCTCCATGGTGATGTCCGAAAGCGCTCGGGTATCGCCGTAGTAGACGTTGATACTCCGCGCGTCGATAACGGTCTCGCCCGTGCCGCGTCGCGTCGTCTCTTCGACCCCAGCGGCCGGCGTGTCGGCGATCGATTCGGTCTCGGTCGTCGGATCGGCTGTGTTTTCGAAGCTCATTGTTATTCGGTGTCGTATTTGTTTCGGATCAGTATCGCCGTCGCGTTCATCAAAAGCAGGACGGACAACAACACGATGCTCCCCGCGGCCGCGATGTGTTGAAACTCCGCCTGCGGGAGCCGCGCCCAATCGAATATCTGCATCGGCATCGCCGCGAAGGGGCTCGAAAGCGAGTCCGGCGGGACGAACATCGACGTGGCGGCCCCGACCATGAGGATCGGGGCGGTCTCGCCGATCGCCCGCGACAACGAGAGGATCGTCCCCGTCATGATACCCGGGATCGCCGAGGGCAACACGACGTCGCGGGTCACCCCCCATTTCGTCGCACCGACGCCGTAGGCGGCCTGTCTGCGCGAATCCGGAACGGCTCGGATCGCCTCCTGTGCGGAGACGATGACTATGGGGAGGATCAGGAGTGTCAGCGTCAACGCCCCGGCGAGCAGACTGGATCCGAGTCCGCCGGCCCGGACGAAGATCGCCAGTCCAAGCAGCCCGTAGACGATCGAGGGAACGCCCGCGAGATTCGAGATGTTGGCCTCGATGAACCGAGTCAGTCGGTTGTCGGCCGCGTACTCCTCGAGATAGATCGCCGCTCCGACGCCGAGAAAGACCGTAAACAGCGCCGTCAGAACGATCAGGAAGATCGAGCCGACTAGCGCGGGGTAGATGCCGGCCCCCCGGCCGCCGGGGAGGTAGTTCTCCGGGAACCGGGAGGGCGGATACGTGAGGAACTCGAGGGTGAGCCACCCCCACGACTCGTAGACGAGATCGCCGATCAGCGCCGCCAACGCGACGATGCCGACGAGTGTCGAGAGGATACAGACCCCGACGAAGACCCGGCCGTAAAACCGCTTCCGACCCAGATCGTCCGACGTTTCGAACCCCTCGAACGGTTCGGTCGCCATCACTCATACACCTCCCGGTACCGCGACCGGACGGACTGGCTGAGCAGGTTCATCGCGAGCGTCATCGCGAACAAGACCAGCCCGACCGCAAACAGGGACTGGTAGCCGATCGATCCGACGGAGACGTCGCTGATCCCGACTTGGACCATATAGGCCGTCATCGTCTGGATCTCCTCGAAGACGTTGAGCGTGATGTTTGGCTGCATTCCGGCGGCGAGGGTGACGGCCA